>JAAIGE0101305189.1_pt1 | contig 11616 bp, 13 predicted proteins | sample 6487951 | NCBI WGS metagenome assembly JAAIGE01 (sample SAMN13974128, study PRJNA590717) | phyllosphere metagenome | biome: tomato field; feature: multiple bacterial spot infested tomato fields; material: tomato leaves; isolation source: leaves from tomato fields | host: Solanum lycopersicum ... | reverse complement strand
CTTCGCGATCGACGGGTGGTAGACCTCGCGCAGGACCTCGGCGGTGCGCTCGCCGTCGGCGGTGGGCTTGCCGTCTTCGGACGGGACGCCGGCAACGAGGCGGTCGGGGTCGACGGTGTCCTGGACGGCCCAGCCCTCGCGCAGGAACTCCGGGTTCCAGACGAGCACGGCGCCGTGCTCGGCCACGCGCGGGGCGAGGCGGGCCGCCGTCCCCACCGGCACGGTGGACTTGCCGGCGACGATGTCGCCCTCACTGAGGAAGGGGAGCAGCCCGTCGACGGCGGCATCCACGTACGTGAGGTCGGCGGCGTGGCCGCCGGCCTGCTGGGGCGTCCCGACGCCGACGAAGTGCACCTTCGCGCCCTGCGCGGCCGACATGTCGGTGGTGAACGACAGGCGGCCCGACGCGATGCCCTCGGTGAGGATCTCCTGCAGACCGGGCTCGAAGAACGGCGCCTCTCCCTTCGACAGCGACGCGATCTTGCGCTCGTCGACGTCGATGCCGACCACCTCGTGCCCGATCGACGCCATCGCGGCCGCGTGCACGGCTCCCAGGTACCCGCAACCCACCACAGACAAACGCACGATCAGAGCCTTTCAGATTCACATCGACGCGACACGGACACGCCGGGTCGCGGACCCGCGAGGGAGCGCAGGATTCTCACGCGGCCGTCTCGCCCGGCGCCAAGGCGGCGCGGGCGGTCTTGCCGAGGATGACGAAGTCGCCGAGGAGCGTCCAGTTCTCGACGTACGAGAGGTCGAGGCGGACCGATTCCTCCCACGAGAGCGAGGAGCGCCCGCTGACCTGCCAGAGGCCGGTGATCCCGGGCTTGGCGAGGAAGCGGCGGTGCACGTGATCGGCGTAGACGGCCACCTCGGAGGGCAGCGGCGGGCGGGGGCCGACGAGCGACATCGACCCTCCGATCACGTTGAACAACTGGGGCAGCTCGTCGAGGCTGAACTTCCGCATGATGCGCCCGATGGGGGTCACACGCGGGTCGTTCTTCATCTTGAACAGCACTTCGTTGCCCGAGTCGCGCTCCTGCGCGGCGAGTTGTTCGAGCAGGTCTTCGGCGTTGACGACCATCGAGCGGAACTTGATCATCGTGAATTCACGTCCGCGGAACCCGATGCGGGTCTGGCGGAAGAACACGGGACCGTCGCTGGAGAGACGGACGGCGATGATGAGGAAGATGAGCAGAGGGCTCAGCAGGACGACGCCGACGGACGCTGCCAGGAGATCGACGCTGCGCTTGAGGAAGCTCTGCCCGCGGGAGAACTTCGGCGTCTCCACGTGGATGAGGGGGAGTCCCGCCACGGGGCGCGTGTGCAGTCGGGGGCCGGCGATGTCGATGATGCTCGGAGCCAGGACGAGGTGCTGACGGCCGGCCTCGAGGCTCCACGAGATCTGCTTGACCTTGTCGGCGGGCAGGTCGTCGGCGCTCGTGATCGCGACCGTGTCCGCGCCCGTCACCTGCAGGGCGCGGGTGACGTCTCCGACGTGCCCCATGACGGGGATCGCCGTGCCGGGGATGACGTCCGCGATCTTGCCGTTGGGGACGCATGCGCCCACGACGCGATAGCCCGCGCTCGGCGAGCGACCGAACTCGCGCGCCAACTGCGTGACGGAGGGCAGCGACCCGACGAGCAGCACGTTCGCGGAGTAGAGACCGCGTGAGCGCTGCGCCACCAGCCACTGTCGCCACATCCAACGCGTGAAGATCAGGACCAGGATGCCGAGGGGAAGGCTGATGAGCAGGTAGCCGCGAGCGACGTCGATCTGCGTCAGGAACGCGATGATCGCGACCGTCCCGAACAGGCGGAAGCTGGCGTCGGCGATGCGGACGTACTCCTGAGAGCCCGTGCCGATGACCCGGTCGCTGCGGGAGTCGACGAACGACAGCGCCCACATCCAGGTGACGATGAGGATCGCCGAGAAGAGCCAGTACGACAGATCGCTGATCCGGCTGTCGCGACCGGCGGCGACCTGGGCGTTCCCGAGTCCGAACCAGAGCAGCTGCGTGCCGTAGACGACCCAGACCAGGGAGAACAGGTCGGTGAGCGCGAGGTTGAGTCGGTAGCGCCGTCGCCACGGATCGCGGCGGTACATCGGAGTCGGCGCCGCGGCCTCCCGCGGCACCCGCGCGTCGAGCGGTTCCGCGTCGGGAGAGACAGCGCTCACCTGCAGGTCGGACGTCACGATGTGCAGCTCCTCCCCCCACCGGCGAGCTTGTCGGCTTACCCCGTGAACGATAACAGGCGAAAGTCACCCGGCGAGTCACCCTGCCTTAGTTGTCATGAGTCTGAAACACCCCAGTACTCACCCCATAACTCGCCTGTCGTGTGAGGTTGGTTCGCCAGATCACGCGGTTCACGTCAGCGCAGGACGGGGCACGGGTGGCCCTGTGAGAGACGCGTCCCCTACACTCGGGCAGCGGATCGGCCGACACCGGCCGCCTGCGAGATCACCCCCGCGACGCGGGATGGATGCCACACCCGCCGTCCGGAGGAACACGATGACCCGCGTCCCCCCGCCCCTCACCGGCGCGCGACGCGAGGGGTCGGCGGGCCTCATCGCCGCGATCGCGATTGCCGCCGTGCTCTTCGTCGCCGTGGCGGCGATCTTCGCCTTCGCACTTCTGCGGCCCGCCGGGGATCCGGTTGCGATCGACACCACCGCCTCGCCGACCGCGGCGTCGTTTTCTCCGTCGGCGTCAGCGCCCGAGTCCCCGGCCCCGGCTCCCGTGCCGACCCCGACCCCGACACCGACCCCGACGCCGGATCCGCCCACGTCTCCGGCCGCACAGGTCTGCGACGGGGCGCCCACGCTCCTCACCGTCTGGGCCCATCCCGACGACGACATCATCTTCGCCAACCCCACGATCTCCGACGCCATCGCCGCGGGTCAGTGCGTCCGGACGGTCTTCCTCACGGCGGGCGACGCCGGCAAGGGCATGGAGTACGTCCAGGCCCGGGAGCTCGGCATCCTGCGCGCCTACAACGCCATGCGCGGGCAGGAGGGGCTCTGGCACGCCGACGACATCACCCTCGACACCGGCCTGCACATCCGCCGTCTGAGCCCGGACGGCGATCCCCGCATCTCGGTCGCCTACGTACGGCTGCCGGACGGCAACATCACGGACGGCGGCTTCGCGGCGACGGGCTTCGCCACCCTGAGCAAGCTGATCGACGGCTCGATCGGCTCGCTGGCCCCGGTGGACGGGGGCCCGGCGATCACCCGCGACCAACTCGTCGCATCGCTGCGCGAGCTCGGCGACGCCGTGCGGCCGAGTGCGACGCTCACGCACATTCCGCGCGGGAGCGCCTTCGCCCCCGGCGACCACCCGGATCACTCGGTGGTCGGCACCCTCGTCCGTGAAGCGCTCTCGTCGGACGTGGCGGTGGCGCCCGGCATCCGGTACTTCGTCGGCTACCCGTCCGAGAACCTGCCGCGCAACCTCGACGGCGCCGTGCTGGACCGCAAGGTGGACACCTACCGGATCTACACGCAGCAGGACAAGGTGATCCGCTGCGCCGACCGGGCCAACTGCCTCAAGACCCGCAAGTTCGGTGAGTGGTTGCAGCGCTCGTATCCGAAGACCGAGGCGGAACTGCAGCTCGGCTGATCACGCCTCGGAACCGAGGGCGTCCTCGACGGCCGCGCGGGCGTCGCGCTCCGCGATGATGTCGACGAAATCCTTCACGGGGGCGTCGGCGTACTTGTCGACGGCGGCCACCGCCTCGTCGTGCACGACCTCCGGCGAGGCGTCGGGGAAGCGCACCTTCACACGCTCCTCGACGTCCGCGATCGTCTCGTCCTTGTCGAAGCCCTCACTGCGTTTCGTCATCGCCCGGCCTCAGTGCTGGTAGGTGCCGTGCAGGATGGCCCGGCCGAGCGTCTTGAAGGCCAGGTTGAACGACACGACGGCGGGGCTCGCGTCCGCGTCGACGCCGAGCGTCTCCTCGCCGACGGCGTGGACGACGAAGAAGTACCGGTGGGGCTGATCGCCCTGCGGGGGAGCGGCGCCCATGAACCCGCTCTCGCCGCCGTCGTTGCGCACGTGAAAGGCCGCGCCGGGCAGGTCGTCCGCAGCGGCCCCCGTGGCGAGCTCGTGCACGTCGGCCGGGATGTCGACGAGCACCCAGTGCCAGAAGCCGCTCGGCGTGGGCGCATCGGGATCGAAGCAGGTGACGACGAACGACTTGGTGCCCTCCGGAGCGCCCGACCATCGCAGGTGGGGGGAGGTGTTGCCCTTCTCGGCGACCTGGTCGTCCTTCAGCGGCTGACCGTCGCCGATGTCGTCGCTGGCCACGTCGAACGACGCGGCGGCGGGAAGGAGCGGGTACGGATCGGGCGTCTGAGGGCGGGAGAGATCGACCATGAACCGCACGATAGGACCCGGTCCTGACCGGTCGGCAGGGCTTGCGCCCCGGATCGCCGAGGGTTAGCGGTCAGCGGGACAGGGCGAGGAGCGAGCGGGCCGCGTCGTGGCATCCGTCGGGGGAGGGGAGCCCGTAGTCGACCTCGACGACCTCCCGCAGATCGTCTGCCAGCTCGTCGACGCTCGGGGCGACCTCGAGGGCTTTCAGGATCGGCAGGATGAGGTCGTCGTACTCGTCGTCGGGCCATCCCCGGCCGATGAGATGGACTCCGATCGGGTCCCAGTCGTTGAGGACGGCGCGGATGCGGAGGGCGACGGGCGACAGAGACCGCGGCGGTGAGGACGTCTGCATGGGGCGAGTCTCGTGAGCGTTCTTAGGCGCGGGCTGAGCATCGGCCATGTGTGGGGTGGACCGCTCCGCCGGGCGGTGTCACCCGCGGGATGATCGATGCGGTGACCGGTCCGCTCTGCCCGCGACGTCGCGCCGCCGCGGGGTTTCGTGTGCGGTGAGCGGCGTGCATCGCGATACCGTCGAGGTACGCCCGAGGGCGAGGGGGAACCCGAAAATCCGTCGCCGGGGGGCGCAACACAGGACGGAGTCGCCGTGAGTGACATCGACGAGCCTTCGGGCGGCGACGACGCCGTCGGCCGCGACGCGCGGAACGGGTCGGGCGCGGCCCGCCGGCCGTCGATCTCGCGCCGCTCGCTCGTCTTCGGCGGCCTCGCCGTCGGGGGCCTCGCCGCGATCGGCGGGGGTGCGCTGGTCTACCGGGAGATGCGACGCTCCGACGGTCCCGACGGCACGTGGGTGAAGCTGAGCCCGATCGTGCCCCAGCCCCGTGACGCGCCCCGTGACGCGTCGCCCGCCTTCGAGGAGCCGGGCGCCGACACCACGGTGGCGGTGTGGGCGCATGCCGATGACGACATCATCTTCGCCAATCCGCACCTCGGCGACGTCATCGCCTCGGGAGCGACCCTGCGGACGATCTTCATCACCGCGGGCGACGCCGGACGCGGCCTCGCGTATGCGCAGCAACGAGAGGCCGGCATCCGCGCGGCTTACGACCGGATGCGCGACAGTGAGGCCCCGTGGCGGACGAGCGAGATCACCCTCCTGAGCGGGGCCCGCGTCACGCGGTTCGTTCCCAGCGACGAGTCGCGTCTGTCGATCACCGTGCTGCGACTGCCGGACGGCAATCTGAGCGCCAAGGGCTTCCCCGCCACCGGCGGCGCCGGGCTGACGCAGCTCATCAACGGCATCGTGCCGGCCCTGGCGCCCATCGACGACGGCCCCACTCTGGACGCCGTTCGTCTCTCGGACACGGTCGCCGAGCTCATCCACGCGGGGCGGCCCGACCACATCACGACGAACATCCCGCACGAGAGCGCCTTCGCCCGCGGCGATCATCCCGACCACTCGTGCGTCGGCTCGCTCGTGCGGGCCGTGGCGCCGTCCGCGGGGGTGTCGGCCGACGCGGTGACGTACTACATCGGGTATCCGTCGAAGCGTCAGCCGGTGAACGTGATCGGTGCTCCGCTGGATGCGAAGGTCGGGGTCTACCAGGTGTATGCGGCCGAGGACCCGGTCGTCACGTGCGCCGATGAATCGGCCTGTCTCGCCCAGCCGGGATTCGGCCAGTGGCTGCGCCGTTCCTACGCCAAGACCGAGGCCGAGCTGCAGCTGTCCTGACAATCGAGGGTGGCGTCGGCGGATACGACGACGCCGCCCGCACGGAACGGGCGGCGTCGCACGCTGCCGGAAGCAGACCCAGGACGGGACGCGATACGTGGGGCTCAGCGCCCCGCCCCGGGAGTCGAGAGGTCAGTCCTCGGAGACCGTGACGGTCACCTCGATGTTGCCGCGCGTGGCGTTCGAGTAGGGGCACACCTGGTGCGCCTGGTCGGCGAGCTCCTGGGCGAGGTCGTGCTCGATGCCGGGAAGGACCACCTCGAGCAGCACCGCGAGCTGGTAGCCGCCCTGGCCGTTCGGCCCGATGTGAACACGGCCGCCGACCGACGAGTCCTCCAGCGCGATCTTGCGACCGCGTGCGACGGCGTGGAGGGCGCTGTGGAAGCAGGCCGCGTAACCCGCGGCGAAGAGCTGCTCGGGGTTGGTGCCCGCGCCCGATCCGCCCATCTCTTTCGGCGGCGCGACCTCGAGGTCGATGTAGGGACCGGCCGTCACGTGGCCGGTGCGGCCGTGGCCCGTCGAGACGGCTTCTGCGGTGTAGAGAACGTCCATTGGTGTTCCTTTCTGGGGACGAGGGGGAGCGGCGGCATCATGCCGGGTGGCGAGGGGCGCCCACCGCCGACAGAACGGTGTCGGGGTGGTCGCGCAGGTCTTTCATGGCCTCGGTCAACTGGTGCAGAGCATCGATGAGCTCACGTGCGGTGTCGGCGTCGGACAGACCCGCTCCTGCCGCGATGCAATGGGGGACATGGGCCAGCTCCTCGCGAAGCGCGGCACCGCGCGTGGTCAAGGACACCGACACCACGCGCTCGTCGTCGGAGCGACGGCTCCGCTCGATGTAGCCCGCCGCTTCCATCCGGGCGAGCATCGGCGAGAGGGTGCCCGAGTCGAGCTGCAACGCCTCCCCGAGGCTCTTGACGGTCTGGTCGCCGTCGGCCCACAGGGTGACGAGGGCGATGTACTGCGGGTAGGTGAGGTTCCACGGCTCGAGGAGCACGCGGTAGGCCTGCGTCGTCGTGCGGTTGGCGGCGTAGAGCGCGAAGCACACGAGGGCGTCGACGGCGGGCATGAGAGAACTGTTGCACACAATTGAGTTGTGCACAACTCAATAGGCGGAGGTCGGCTCCGGCATCCTGTCAAGCCCTGCCATCGCCCCCGCTCCCGGGCGACGATGGGCGCATGATCCGCCGCAGCGACGCGAGCTTCACGGTGCCGTCGGGCTTCCTGCCCGACGGCGACCGCGATCTGCTCGCCATCAACGGGCATCACTTCGAGCTGGGGGACTCCGTCGCCCCGCTCGGAGGCGACCTCGCCTGAGCCTCCCCACCCGCGGGCGGGCGACGCCCCGCCGGCGACCGGTCGTGCGCCCGGAGCGGGCCCGGACCGTCCGCGGGCGCTCAGTCGCGGGCCGCGGCGTCCTCGTCGTGGTCGACCGGATGCCGCGTGACGAGCAGCTCCGCCACGCGGCGACGGTCGACCGCGCTGACCTGAAGGGTGGCGCCGTCGACCTCCACGGTGTCGCCGACGCGGGCGAGGCGGCCGAGTCGCTCGACCACGAACCCGGCCACGGTGTCGGACGCACCGCGTGGCAGGACCACTCCGGTCGCCTCCTCGAAGTCCTGCAGATTGAGGCGTCCCTCGACGGTCCCGTGCTCGCCCTCGGCCAGGGGCTGCTCGGCGGCGACGTCGTATTCGTCGAAGATCTCGCCCACCACCTCTTCGACGAGGTCCTCGAGGGTCACGATGCCGTCGGTGCCGCCGTACTCGTCGACGACGACCGCGATATGGCTGCCCTCGGCGCGCATCGCGGTGAGGGTGGGCAGCACCCGCGCGGTCGAGGGGATGTAACGGATGTCGCGCATGACGGCGGCGAGGGGGCGCGCAGTGTCCTCGTAGAGGTCACGCACGTGCACGAAGCCGACGACGTCGTCGATCGTGTGCTCGGCGACGGGATAGCGCGAATACGGCAGGTCCCGCACGCGCTCCACGGCTTCGGCGATCGAGCCGCCGGCATCCAGGGTGACGACCTCCGGACGGGGGCGCATGACTTCGCTGACATGTCGATCGCGCAGGGACAGCACGTCGTCGAGGATGCGGCGTTCATCAGCGGGGAGGCCCTCGTGGCTCGAGACGATGTCGCGCAGCTCCTCCTCGGTGAGCTCCTCGCCGGTCTTGTCGGGATCGCCGCCGAGCAGGCGCACCAGCACATTCGTAGAGATCGACAGCAGCCAGATGACGGGCCGCATGAGCTTCGCGAAGCCGTTCAGCACGGGGGCGACGGCGTAGGCGAACGCCGCGTTGCGTTGGATCGCGAGTCGTTTGGGCACCAGTTCGCCCAGGACGAGGGAGAGGTAGGCGATGACCAGGGTGAGCGCGATCGTGGAGACCGTGGCCGCGACCGGCTCCTCCAGCCCCCAGGCGGTGAAGAGCGGGGTCACCGACGGCGCGATCGAGGACGCGCCGTACGCGGCCGACGCGAAACCGGCGACCGTGACGCCGATCTGGACGGCGGAGAGGAACGTGTTGGGATTTCGAGCGAGGTCTGCCACCTTCTGGCCGCGCCGCCCGCGCGCGGCGAGCGCGTTCACCTGACTCTCGCGGAGGGTGACGAGGGCCATCTCGGTCGCGGCGAACACTCCGCCGATGAGCACGAAGACGACGACCAGGACGATGTTGAGCGCGAGGTCGTTCATCGCCGCTCCGTTCCTCCCGCGATGTGTCCGGTACCCGGGGTCACCCGGGCGCTCGGACTATGTCCGTCGGCGTCGAGAGCGTGGCGCATGCGCCGAGTGTAATGAGACGGGGCGAGCCTCACGGATGCCGGCGCCGGGCTTGCGCATGCGGCATGCTTCTGCTGCCTCAGCGGACACTTCCGTCGACGCCCGAGACGCGGACCGTCGTGCCTCCGGCGATCTCCACCTTCCACACGGGAGTACCGTCCTCCTGCTCGAGGGCCGCCTCCTCCACCCGTGCACCGCCGGAGGCGCGTGCCGCGGAGATGCGGATGGCATCCGCGAGGGTGGTCGTGGCGGCCCGGAGGACGGCGTCGTCGTCGGCGTCGAGCTGCTCGGAGTCGTCGGACGATTCCGCGCGGGTTCCGTCGGTGGTGACCCGGACCTCGACCTCCCGGTCGCCGACCGCGACGTGCACCTGCCACTGATCGTCATCGCTGTCGAGTTCGAACGCGCGGCCCCCGGCATCGGACTCGGCAGTGGTCACCGCGCGGACGGCATCCTGATCGGTGGGGGTGAGGGATCCGCCCCCACCGGCGGCGGGCGAGCATGCGCTGAGAGCGAGGGTCGATGCGGCGAGCAGGGCGACGGCGAAGGAGCGGGTCGAGGCCATGGCGCGAGGCTAGCCGGGTGCGAACGGGCCCGCGGAGAGCTTGCGTCGCGGCGACGCCTGTGCGTCGATCGGGGACTTACCAAGACTCGGCGCGGTCGTCAACGGCGGGCTTCCGTTCAGACGACGGGCGAACCATGTCTGCCATGAGCGAGATCACCGCACACCATGGACTCCTGACCGACATCGACCTCCACGTGGACGACACCGGCGGCGCCGGTCGCCCCGTGGTGCTGATCCACGGGTGGCCCTTGTCGGGCGAGTCGTGGGCGCACCAGGTCCCGGCCCTCGAGGCGGCCGGCCACCGGGTCGTGACCTACGACCGCCGCGGCTTCGGCCGGAGCGACAAGCCCCGCACCGGGTACGACTACGACACGTTCGCCGACGACCTGCAGGCCGTGATCGAGACGCTCGATCTGCGGGATGCCACTCTGGTGGGCTTCTCGATGGGCGGCGGCGAGGTGGCGCGCTACCTCACGCGCCACGGCGCCGATCGCATCCACAGCGTCGTCTTCGCCGCCGCGGTGCCGCCGTACCTGGCCAAGACCGAGGACAACCCCGAGGGCCCCCTCGACGACGAGACCGCCGACGGAATGAAGCAGGGGCTCAAGGACGACGAGAAGGCCTTCTACCACCAGTTCACGACGGACTTCTTCTCGGTGGACGGCCAGCTGGCCGTGGCGCCCGAGGAGCAGGCCGAGGCAGAGCGCCTCGCGAACCAGGCCGATCACCACGCGGCGCTGAAGTCCATGGAGGCGTTCGCCACCACTGACTTCCGCGACGACCTGCCGCACGTCACCGTGCCCGCTCTCGTCATCCACGGCGACAGCGACGCGACCGTGCCGTTCGAGGGCTCCGGAAAGCGGACCCACGAGGCCATCGCGGGCAGTGAGCTGCACGTGGTCGCCGGGGCGCCGCACGGCGTCAACGTGAGCCATGCCGACGAGTTCAACCGCGTGCTCATCGACTTCCTGAAGCGCTGACCCGGTCGACGCGCCCCACTCTCGCCCGCACCCGCGGGGGACGCGTCCGATCCGACCGATGCCCCGTCGCCGCCCGGTGACGGGGCATCGGTGCGTGATGAGGGCGGGGGTGAAACGTGGGGGCGCACGTCCACCTCCGCCGGGCGAGGAGGGCGAGTAGGCGCAGACCGGACCTAGCCTGAGCGCCATGTCCGACGCCGCCGACGCCTCGACCGGCGGGTCGTCACGGCGTCGACGCCGTCGTCCACGGCTCTGGCGGGAGGGGCGCTCGACGACCCGCCGCTGGGACCTCGGTCTGCTGGCCTGGGCCGTTTGTGCGCTCGGCGCGGGCCTTCTGGCCCAGCGGGCGGCATCCGCGCTGTTCCCGCCGGAGACGGCCGAGGCGAGCGCGCGGGCCATCGTGTGGGTGGCCCTCGGTGTGCCGGTCGGCGTCGCCTTCTCGCGCTCCCGGCCGCGCGGGTTGCTTCGCCTCCGTCCGGTCGACGTGCTCTACGGCATCGTCTTCGGCGTCGCTCTCCGCGCGATGCAGGGCGCCGTCGCCGGAATCGGGGGCGTCCCGGCCGCGTGGCCCTCCACCTTCTCCTCCGACGGATCGCTGCCGGAAGCGTTCCTCGCCGAGGCGCTCGCCGACACGATCGGCGCCGCGATGGTGGAGGAGTTCTTCTTCCGCGGGGTCGTGCTCGTCTGCGCGTACGTGCTTCTGCGGGAGCGCAGCGGGCGCGTCCCGGCGGCGATCGCCGCCGTCGCCTTCTCGACGGCGCTGTTCGTGCTCGCGCATCAGTTCGCGGCGGGACAGGACCATCTCGCGTCGATCGCGCTCGCCGCGGTCGGCGCCGTGACCGGGGCGTTCGTGGTGGCGACCGGGCGCGTCTGGCCGGCCGTCGCGGTGCACATGGTCTTCAACGCCACGGGGTACGCGCTGGTGGCTGCGGGCACCCTGCTCTCGTAGGGACGCACGCGCCCCGCCGTCGGGGGGTGCCGTCGGCGTTTGGCGATGGCATCCGGATGCCGTAGTCTTGCTCTTTGGTGCCCGCCTCCCTGCGAGCGGGTCGCCCGAACGTGAGCCCTCCACCGGCCCTGTTCCCCCGTCATCGGCGGGGCAACGGACCACCGGAGCGGGATTCACGAACTCCTCCGTTCGATCAAGAAAGCAGCACTACTGTGACGCGCACTTTCACCCCCAAGGCCGCTGAGGTCACGCGCGAGTGGGTCGTTATCG
>JAAIGE0101098544.1_pt1 | contig 11619 bp, 16 predicted proteins | sample 6487951 | NCBI WGS metagenome assembly JAAIGE01 (sample SAMN13974128, study PRJNA590717) | phyllosphere metagenome | biome: tomato field; feature: multiple bacterial spot infested tomato fields; material: tomato leaves; isolation source: leaves from tomato fields | host: Solanum lycopersicum ... | reverse complement strand
TTGGGTCTGGCGCACTCTTGATGCAGTCGGCGTCACCCAACGCCGATCAGCCGCGCTTCGAGCAGATCGAGCTTGGCCCGACCGAACATCTGTCGCTTCACGAGCTTGAGGCGAGTGATCTGCCCCTCGGTCTGGCCATTCGACCAGGGCTCGGCCAGCGCCGCGGCGGCAGCCTTTCTGTCTCGCGACAGGCCGTTCGCGAAGGACGCGAGGAGGCTGCGAGCCGCCGTGTCGATCCAGGTGTCGAGGTCGTGTGTTCTCCGCTCGCGGATCATGGCCTGGAAGCCGGCTAGGAGAGAGCGCGCCTCGTCGAGCGCCGGTACCGCTGCCTCGATCGTCGTCACCGTCACGGCCTCGGCCTTGCTCAGGCCATCCCGCCCGGTCGTCATCAGTCGCGCGAGGAGGCGCGCAGAGGGTACCTTGCCGGGAGCACCCGCGGGGGACTGCTCATGGCGCCGACGGCGGGTCGCCCACTCTCCAACGACGCGGAGGCTGCCAGTGAACCCGCCGGCGCGCAGGCGTCGCCAGAGTTCGGCACCGTTGCAGCAGCCGGCCGCCCACTCGTCGTCGAGCCGGGGCAGGTAGGACTCCAGGCTGCTCTGGCGCGCCCGGAACACGTCATCGGTCAGGCCACGCAACACGTGGCGCACGAGCCTGCGGCTGTGGCCGGTCGTGCAGACGATCTGCCGGATCGGCATGCCCTGTCGCGACAGCGTCAGTATCGCCTTGGCAGTCGCCGTGCGCCGACGGTAGCCCTCGTATTGCAGGCGCTCGGCGCAGGTCAGCCGATTGGGGTCGATCGTGGCGGCGCCCACCGCGATTCGGATGGCGGTCATCGACTTGCGCACGGCATCGAGGAAGGCGGCGCTGGCGTTCTCCATCAGATGCCAGCGGTCGGCGACCTGGATCGTCGTGGGCAACGCCCGCGCCGCGGCCTCGCCGTAGCCGCCGCCGCGGTCCCGTGCGAGGACGGCGATCTCGGGATGAGCGGTGAGCCATGCCTCGATGGTGCCGCTCTCGCGATCCGGCAGGAGGGCGACGACGCGCCGCCGCTCCAGGTCGCAGATCAGCGTGCCGTAGCGTTGCCCACGGCGGAAGGCTCAATCGTCGATGCCGATCACGGTCAGGGTCTCGGCCGGCCTCTGGGCGCGGCGGCGCACGGTTCGCAGCATCGTGTCCCGGTTTGCCGGCACCATCAGTCGGCGGGCGAAGCTCTCCGCCGGCCTGCCACCGAGCGCGAGGCCGAGATGATGGACGATGGTCTCCAACCGTCCTGTTCGTCGGGCGTAGGCGGCGGCGAGGTCCGGTTCGAGCCGCTCGGCGAAGACCTTCGTCCGGCATTCCGTTCCGACGCACCGGAAGCGGCGGACGCTGATCGTGATGATGACGCGTCGGCCAGCGACCGGCAGATCCGATAGGGTGCGGATGTACCGGCTGTGCACACGGGACGAGATCCCGTCACACCTCGGACACCGGGCCGACGCGGCGGTCGGCCGAGCGGTGATGGTCAGACCCGCCCCCACCTCGATGTGATCGACGACAAGGCCGGGCGGAACGATAGAACCGAGATGAAGGCTGCGGGGCATGGCAGGATCTCCGACGGCTGAAGCCGAGATCCATCAACCCGCCTGCACCGAAAGTGAGTCAGAGCCCCTTTTCGACGCCGATCAGGGCGGCGTCGGATGCGGGATCAGGAAGGCGCGGGCGGTTTCAGCACCGCCGGCAGCTCGGGCATGGCCGCGGCACCCGGCCGGGCGAAGGCTCTGCGCAGCCGTCGGCGGGCGGCGCGGGCCGTCTCGGGGTTGCCCGTCTGGCTGGCCCGGTAAGCGAAGTAGGCGACGAGGGCAGACGCTTCGTCGGCTGTGGCAGGCGTCAGAGCGTGGAGTGCGCGGCGGGCGCTGTAGCGCTCGGCCACCACGCCGAACCGGTATGCCCGCCAGTAGGCAGGCCGAGGACCGGTCAGGCCGAACACGTCGAGGCTATCGCGGCCGGCTTGAAGGTGCGCAGCGTCGGCAACCCATCTCATCCATCATGGTGGCGAGCCGCGTTGCGTATTGGCTCTCCGTCGTGTGGACACGACATGCCCCGCCAGCCCGTGAGCAGATCGGGCGGCGGGGCTGCTCATTGATTGTTAACCATACTGCCCCCATCTCAGGGATATGCCGATCGCGACCCTGTCGCTTGATCGGACGCGGCCACGATGCCGGGATTAGGGTGACGCCGGATGTACGCGCACCTTCGTTCCAGCTCCCGTGGCCGTTCTCTTTTCTGCGACCACCTTAGAAGGCGGCGGCCTGCTTCACCCGATCGTCGGTAGCCGGAACCTTCCACTGGACTGCGCCGGGAAGGGCATAGCCGCCCTGGCGGTGCACCGAGCCGACGTTGGTGGCGAGACCCTGGGTCTCCAGGGTGAGGGCACCGACCGTCTTGGTGTTGTCGATGCTGACCGGCTCGCCCGCGAAGGCGGTGGTGGCGGTCAGCGCCAGAGCGGCAGCGGCGCGCGAGATGATCTGCTTGGACATTGTGTTCAGCCTCTTCTTCGTTGTTGCGATGGGTGCCCATCGCTTCGTGAAGAGGAATGTGCTGTTGGTAGCGTCATGAAGCAAATGGGTTGATTTCATAATATGGATCGATGTCGTGCATATTGGTCGGCGCGGCATCAACCTGATTGTGGCCCCAGACGTGACGCAGGCGACAGGACCGTTCAGACGTTGATAGAGGCTCACGCGGCAACGCTGGCGCGATCCGCAGATCAACCGTAGGGGCCGCGAAACAGGTCGCCGAGAGCCTTCCGCCGGAACAGAGTCCGCCAGCGCCTGCGCCGATGCTCCGGCGCGTCGTGTAGGATGTGGCAGCGCTGGCACCACGCCGCGAGGTTCGCTGGGCTGTTGTCCGCCGTGTCGTGGTTCCGGTGGCCTGTCGCCAGAACAACCCGCGTCGTCCGGATCTCGCCGAGCACGTCGTCCGCGCCGACCGCGAGGCAGACGATTGTGCCGGCTCCGTCGCGCCAGGAGGCAGCTTCCTCGTCCCACCATCGCCCATCGCCCAGGTGGAAGACGGTCTGACCGTGCGGGCGCCCGCATCCTTCGCACCGACCCTTGGCGCGACCAAAGCGGATCACCGCCGAGAGCTGCGGCCAGTCGATCGGATAGAAGAACCGATGCTCGCGCCGGATCGGCATGACGGAGGCCCGCAGGCGTATGGTTACGCTTCGGCCTAGGTCATACCGCTCGCGTTGTCACCCAATGCTCATCCAGCGGGGTCGTGGGGTTGGCACAGCTCTGCGGCAAGGTCTGCGCCCAGACCTGGGATGACGCTTCGTAGAAATTCAGCATCAAAATCATTGAAGTATGTGCGGTGATTTCTCAATTCGCGAATTGAGTTCGAGTTTATAGCGAGCAATTTTCTTGTAGCCGCAGCTGATCTCAAATAATTTTGGTCGCTAGTCCTGTACGTCGAACCGCAGAAAGCGGCCATTTCGTCACTAAATAATGTCGCCAATCCTTCCTCAATAACAAGGGCCTTTTTGCTGCCGGCGGGCGCAAGAAGATGGATCACTTCGTGTGCCAACTGAAAGGCTGCATGATGAAAATCCCGCGAGGCGGATGCACTAAGACATATAGAGATGTTTCGGCCTCCTCCGGGATACCAGATTTGAGGATTATCGCCGATGAACTCGATCCCAAGAGGCGTCCAAGTTAAATCGCGCTGGCCGTATCGGGTTTCGGCTTCGCTAAGGAGCGTTCCCAACAGTGTTGTAAGCGTCCAAGTATGACCATAGCCGGATGGAAGACGATCAGCCACGAAACCCACGGACAGGTCGGGCCTAACACTGCTTAGATCAATCGTCATTCCACGCCCTCCATAGCCGTCGCCCTACCACTCCGCGGCAGGCTCACGAGCACTCTCTGTGCAGAGCGCGTGCTGGTTTCTCACACGTTGACTTAACCATCCCGTCCAGCCGACATGCCAAGTCCGGCCGGGCGGTGCCCCGTGCGAGTCGTGAGCCGGGATAGGAGATCGAAGCCGCGAGCTAGACCCTGAAACGACTACGGCCCCCCTGTCGCCAAACAGGAGGGCCGCGAAATCGAGATGGCCTGTGGAGGCCCGACACAATCCCCCACAAGCCATAGCTCCCGACGGGAGTCAACGGGAACGCCAATTCCCGTGAGCGATGAAGTCGTGCCTGGACCCTACCCGCGGCCCGTAAGGGACCGTGACCGATGTTCTGTGACCAGATCCGCCAGCGAGCGGAGACGGCCCCGCGCGCCGCGTTGCCAGCCGTGACCGCTGCGCTGTGGAAGGCATTCGCCGCAGGCCATGTGACCGAGGCCGAAGCCGAGGCCCTGTCCGCCTTGATCGAAGCCCGGCAGGCTTTGAGCGCGCCGAAACTGGCGAACGCGACCGGACCCATCGGCCCGAATGCCCCGCAGGATCGCCCCAGAAGCCTCAGAACGGGCAGGAGCGGTTCGCGGCCACGGACTTGACGCCAGCATGGAGCGCCGCCGCCGCTGGGCCGCCTCTGGACGAATGCCGCCGGCCATCGCCGCCCGGTTCACCCTGGCCGAACAGGCCGTGCTCTCTCTGGTCGCCGCCGAGACGTGCCGACGCAAAGATTGCCGCCTCTCTGTCGGCGGGATGGCGGCTATCGCGGGCGTGTCGGAGACCACCGTGCGCAACGCGATCCGCGAGGCGGTGAAGCTCGATCTGCTCACCGTCGAGGAGCGGCAGATCACCGGCTGGAGGAACGACACGAACATCGTGCGCATCATCTCGGCCGAGTGGACGAGTTGGCTCCGGCTCACCCGGAAGCGGAAGAACGAAGCGCCGACCATCCTGCCGGAGGGGGGAGGGTGCAAAAGCGCAAACCCCACGCCTACGGGTATTCAAAATTGGGGAAAACTGAGGCCAGTAGCGCCGTCGCAGGGACTTCCGAGGGGAAGCGGGCGACCCGAGGCGTGGAGATCCGATCGGCATCGTTCCGGCCGGTAATGCGCGCAAAGCCATGCGGCAGGCGCACGCCGCTGTTCGATAGGAGGAACGATGATGGCGGACAGCCCGCAGACGACGGAACTCGACCTTTCAAAAACCGTAGCCGAGTTAGAGCGACAGGCTCATGAGCAGGCAGCCGAGAAGGAGGTAAAGGCTCGAACTGAGATTTTGACGAAGGCGTTCGATAGATCCACCGCTTACTCGAATGTCATTTTGGTCGCAGGCTACGCTGGCATCTTCACGATCTGGAGCTTCACGAAGTCACAGCTTCCTGACCAAGCCATAATTGTGATCGCTTTCTCTCTCCTGATCTCTCTTGCCGCGTTCGTTGTATTTGAGATCGTCAAAATGCTTCTGACCACTCGGGCAATCGTTGCGCCTCTCAGGGTGCTGAAAGGACCTGCGACGGCAACCGAAAAGATGGAGGCCGTGAAGCAGATCGACGGTACGAGTGCGAAAGTGATGGTGGGGTTCTGGTTCTATTGGGCTGCAACGATGATCGTGTCCGTCCTCGGAGCGCTGATCGCCCTCTCGCTTCTCACCTACAACTTCGTAGCGGTTCTATTGCGCTGGCCGGGATGGCCCGCCTGACGCCAGATGGCTAGGCAGATTGCCCAGACCCGCATCCTCACGGGTGGCGCATTCCGTTTTGAAACTTGCCACTCCTCAAGTTGGAAAAGTCGCGCGTCTTGCTGCGAACGGCGCCCGGACAGTCGTCTGCCCCAGCGATGGTTCCACAGCAGATGTAGAGCCGGATACGCCGGGCTCGAAGACGGTGTCGACAATCACTGGGGCCAACTATTCCGCGCGGCGGGTCTGGCGACCATCCTCAATATTGGGCTTGAGACCGGCGAAGATGGCGGCGACGAGATCGCCGAGGCAATCAGAGACGGCACGCAGGACACGATCGGACGCGCCGGCGAGGCCATCGTCCAGCGCCAGCTTCAGATTCCGCCGACACTTACGATCCGGCCAGGATTTCCGGTACGCGTGATGGTGACGCGCGATCTAATCCTCGAACCGCAAGGAGATGCCCGATGAGCAAGCTGAAGCTAGGCGACATTCGCGACGACAAGCCCGTCAAGCTGACGATCGAGCTACCAGCGCAGGTGCATCGGGATCTGACAGCTTATGCGGAGATTCTTGCGGCTGAGAACGGGGGCAAACTCGAACCGGCCAAGCTCATCGCGCCCATGCTGGAGCGTTTCATGAAGACCGATCGCGGGTTCGCGAAGCTCAAGAAAGAGAACCGTTCGTCTTTGCTTCGATCTTCGCCAGACTGATGAATCGTCGAAGGGCCGGGTTATCGTTTTCTGGAAGCCATGTCAGAGAAAAAGAAGTTGGCTCACCATCACCCCCAATGGGAACATAGGTGACATTAGGGTAGGTAATCCCTCTACAGTGCTCGTAGACAAATGTGATGCCCAACCCCAGACCGACCAAACCCATGATCTCTTCGCGACTCAGCCGATTTCGGTGAACGAGTTCTGATTTTGCGAAAGCCGCAGTGTGCCCTAGCCTGTGTGTATCGAAAGCCGTAAATGGCTCCGTCACCCAAAGAACATCAGAAGCCTCATTCAACTCTTCCCAGAGTATTTGATGACGTTCAGACCATTCGTGGTCCGTCGAGACCGCAAGAAGCATCCGCTCGCGCGAAAGTAAAACACTGTCTTCGACACTTGGCTTTGGCGCACGTGAAGTGATGATTGCGTCGACGAGGCGTTGGTTCAATAGAGTGGAGAGTTCGTTGCTGGACGCTCCAATCACCTGAATGGCGACATCGCAATGGGCTTCGATAAAAGCCGAAAACAGGTTTCGCACGGGTCCGCCGGAAAGGCAGGCTGCAATGCCAACGTCCAGTTTTCCAGTCATAGCAGTCCCAGCCATAGAGGCGGATTCTAAAGCGTCCTGAACCCCGGCAACAAGCATCCGGGATTGTGACATAAAACGCCATCCAAAAGGCGTCAGGCGCACTCCTGTCGTACGCCTTTCAAAGAGCGACAACCCAAGCATTTCCTCCAATTTCTGAATGCGTCTGCTCAAAGACGGTTGGCCAACGCCAATAGCCTCTGCCGCTTTGCGAATGCTACCTGCCTCGCAGACAGACAGAAAACACTGCAAGTCAGATATACAAAGAGGTATGCCAGAACTCGGTTCCCCTGCACCTAATTTAAGGCGTCGAGACACGATGCAATCCCGCAACAAATACTAACTCCACCCCGTTGCTGCACGACTGGGGAGGGTGGCAGGACGCGACGACTCTAGCTAGGAGATGCGCCACGTCACCGGAGCGAGTGGCGCGCGCTCTGAGTTTCGCTGCCACGATCAAACGACCCCGAGGATGACCAAGGCCAGCACCACTTGGACGACCCACCCAAGGGCGAAGGTCAATGTCCGAGCGACCGGGATACCCAGCGTGTAGACGACAAAGTGCGCCAGACGGGCGAAGAAGTAGAGCATGCTGAGTGTGATCGTGAGGCTGGAGGACAAATTCAGGGCGACGACTCCCAACACCAGAGCCGCGAAGATCGGAAAGTTTTCCATCGCGTTTTGATGGGCCGCCGTCGCGCGCTGCGCCCAGTCCGACAAGGGCTTATGCTCAGGGTTCGGATTTCCCAGCGATGCTGGTATCCCGATTACGGCAAAGCGGTTCAAGACATAGACCATCCAAAACAGGGCGGTCATGAGGCCAGTTGCGGCCATCCAGTGGATTTCAGTCATTATTGTTTCCTTTCGATGACGAGATCAGCCTGAAATGCGGGTCGCTCTAGCAACCCGCTTTCAGGGCGGCGTGTTATTCGGCCGATCAGGTGAGATGCCCCAAGTGGCCCCGCTTGGCCCAGATGCGACAGCCTGACGGGGATTGGATGGGCAATTCTTCCCCAGCCGGGAACCGCAGCCATGTGCCCGCGCCGCATAGGGTGTCGCCGTAAAGCAGCTCCCCTTCGATGACGAAAATCTCTTCGCCGGAAAGATCGCCGCGGTCAGCCCAATTGGTTCCTGGCGCAAGCCTCTCTGAAACGACCGTCTCGGACGCATCCCGATGGAGCTGCGCGCGGGTCAGACCGTCCGTTCCGGTTGGCTCATATGCGAGGTCATCAATATGCTTGTGGACGGTCTGGCGATCATCTTCTTGGAACTGGCGCAGCTTCACAAAAATTGTGCATCCATCCTTCGTGAAGGGCGCGTGCTTGCTGCCCGGAGGGTTGCGCACGTAACACCCGGTGCGGAAATCTCCGTCGCCATCAGAAAACACGCCTTCAAGAACCAGATATTCTTCGCCCATGTCATGGGTGTGTTCCGGAAACGCACTTCCCGGCGCATAGCGGACCACCGAGCTTGCCCGGGCAACTTCGGCCCCGTCGCGTTCCAGAAAACGGCGGTCAACCCCGGCTGTCGGAGAAGGCGACCACTCTTGTTCAGCAGAATGAACGATGGCCGGTTGAGAAAGATCAGTGTTTACACTCTCTGGTACACTGTACGTCATGATGAAGTCCTCAGAATTTCTCAGTCGCAGGGCGCATGTCGAATTCATGTGTCCAGGCTTTGGGGGATTGATTGACCAGCTGCAGATAGGCCGTCGCGATCGCGTCAGCGTCGAGACAATCTTCTTCCTTGATGTTGAAGCGTTCCTGGGCTTGGGGTCCCCAGATGATGCCATCGAGCACGGAATGCACGACGTGAATCCCTTGCGGGCCAAATTCGCGGGCAAGGGACTGTGCCAGGCCACGCAGCGCGAACTTCGCTGATGCGAAGGCTGCAAAGCGCGGATTGCCTTTGAGAGCCGCTGTTGCGCCGGTGAAGATCACTGTGCCGCTACCTGCAGAAACCATGCCGGGCAGCACGGCCCGCGCCGTGATCATTGCACCGAAGCAGGTCGACACCCAAGACGCCTGGAACTCCTCTGGTGTCAGTTCCAGAAAGGGTTTCGGGATGAGCTGCATCGCGTTGTAGATCAGCACCGTTGCAGGGCCATCCTGCCCGTCAATCAGCTCAATCGCCTTTTCGACACGCGCCTGATCGCTCAAGTCGCAAGGCAGGTGGGTGTAAGACGCGCCGAGGTCTTCTCCCTCAAGGCTGCTTTTCCGGGATAGGCCGTACACGTTGTAGCCATCCGCGATCAGCGTCTTTGCAATCGCTGCTCCAAAGCCCGGCGCCATACCGGCAATGATCGCAGATTTCTTTTGTTGTGAATCGTTCATGTTATTTCTCCTTGATCAGTTTCAGGCCTTGGCGCTCGGACGTTCAGAGACGCGCGCGTGCCACGCCGCGAGACGCGTGCAGTCAGCCGGGATCGAAATGCCAAACAGACCCGCAAAATCGACACCGCAGAGCGCCGTAATGTCGGCAAAGGTGAACGTGTCGCCAGCGACGAAGTCCCGTCCCTCCAGCTCTTGGTCCAACCAGCGCATGGTCTCTTCAACGCGAGGTTTGTTCGCCTCGCCCCATTCTTTATTGCGATAGCGATCCGCCTCGCCCAAACCGTCAGTGGCGTGATGGAAAAAGGTCGTGGCCGCCCCGATCAGGCCTTCTTCGACCCGCCGTTGCCACATCGCGACCAAAGCCTGGTCTTTCGGTGTTTTGCCAAGCAAAGACGGCTCAGGCTGCGTAGCCTCGAAGTAACGGGCAATCGCAACAGCCTCAGATATGACCGCGCCGTCGTCGAGCTCGAGGCAGGGTACGGCTTTGAGCGGATTGAGCTTGGTGAAGTCCTCACTGTACTGCTCGCCTTTGAACATACATTCCCCAAGTGGCATGCCGTCTGACGTGAGTTTCGCCTGAATCCGACCGCAGGACAATCATTTTCCGTCCCGAGCGGCGTCGTCGGGCGCGCAAGGCGCTGAGACAGGGCAGATCGGCCCGCGAAGCCGCCGTGTTGTGCCCTGGTGGCGGTGTTTTTCAGCGCAGCGGACAGACCCATCCTGCCGTTTTCGTTCAGTTTGGGCGTGGATGGCGGTCATGCGCATAGCGGAGGCGCTCGCAATCGGCGGATGGCGGCGAGGATGGCGCGGACCATCGGACCGGTGACGGCCACCTCGGCCAGCTGGAAGGTGATGGCGCGGGCATGGCGGACGACACGTGCCCCGATCTTGATCAGCTTCAGTTGCAGGCTGGTCAACGACCAGTCGGCCATCGTCTCGGGCAACTCGATGCAGCGCAAGAAGATGGCCAGGTTGTAGGCCAGCGCATGCAGTTGCAGTCGCACCTCATTGTCGCGGAACTTCCGGCATGACAGCCGCGTCCAGTGGAAGGCATATTTACCTTCCTTGATGTGCTGCTCGGCGGTGCCGCGCTGGTTATAGAACCGCACCACCCAGTCGGGCTCCATCGGCAGGTTGGTGACGATGAAGCCGACACGCGGGAACAGTTCGCCCGGATGCCATTCGATCTTGGCGATCACCCGGCGTTCCTTGTCCCAGGATGCCGCCTGATACTCGAAGTCTTCGTAGAAGCGCTTGACCTTGGTCAGCGAAGGTCGCCCGACAGGGCGCGTCAGCCGATGCGCGATCTTCTCGCGCAGGACGTTGTTCGCAGGCAGCCGGATGGCGTAGAAGAATCGGGCTTCTTCCAGCCGCTCATAGATCGCGGGGATCGCGTAGGCGGCGTCAGCCCGGAAGAACCGGCCGCAAAGGTCGCGCTCCGCGTAGCGGGCGATGACGGGGTCGAGAACGTCCCGCCAGCCATCGGCGCTGTGGACGTTGCCATGGCGCAAGGCGCAGCGCTCCAGCATGCCGAACTGGTTGAACAAAAAGTTCGGGTGATAGCAGGTGCAGTCGAAATGCCCGTTCCAGGCCGCGCCCTCCTGATCGCCATGGGTGGGGCTGACCGAACTGTCCATGTCCAGAACGATGTACTTCAGCCCGTTACGGTCATGGAACCGGTCGATCCATTGGCCATTCAGGTCGGCCAGCGCGGCACGGTTCTCGGGCTGTGCCAGTGTCTCGGTCTCGAACCGTCCCATCTGCGAGGCCGAGGCCGCTTGCGCATCGACAGCCCTTCCACCCACGACCTGGCGCATCACCGGATCGAGGGCCAGGCGGTCGGCGTCGTTCACATCCTCGTATCCGGCCAGTCGCCCGAACACCGATTGCCGGAACAACCCGTCAAGCCGGTGGACCGTGTTCTTGCCGCGCCGGGTGTCGCGCAATGCTTTTGCCGCCAGATCGGACAGCCCGAGCGCGTCATCCAGCTCGCGCATCACCAGCAGGCCGCCGTCGGAACTGAGCTGCGCACCTCGGAACTCCACATGCACCCGGCGGTCGAACTCGACCCGATCTGCCCGCTTCGAACCCGCACCCTCTGGGTGATCCATCAAACGCGCCCCTCACGGCCATCAACACCATGATTTATATCGGAAATATTGAGATCCTGACAGCAAAATCAGCGATTTACTTGGGGAATGTGGGGTAGACTTTATTCGCGGAACACGATCGAAGCGGAGTGATCCGCCCCCACTGAAGTGGTCCGCCCTGAGGTATGGCTTTTGAGCCAGATTGGAGTTGCCCCTATTTGTGGTCCACGGCCTATGCAAGTTCTCGGGCTGTGACAGCTTGGTTGGCGAAGGCTCGGGGCGTCAAGCCGCCCAGGGCCGTGTGGGGTCGATCTTCGTTGTAGTGGCACCTCCAT
>JAAIGE0100477777.1_pt1 | contig 11627 bp, 4 predicted proteins | sample 6487951 | NCBI WGS metagenome assembly JAAIGE01 (sample SAMN13974128, study PRJNA590717) | phyllosphere metagenome | biome: tomato field; feature: multiple bacterial spot infested tomato fields; material: tomato leaves; isolation source: leaves from tomato fields | host: Solanum lycopersicum ... | reverse complement strand
TACACAACCGCCAGTGGTGGCACTCCATCTACGTCCATCACCCCTTCAACGTCTAATGTAGGTATGACCACTTACTACGTGAGTCAAACCAATGCTAATGGTTGTGAAAGCCCACGGGCGGCAATCAGCGTCACGGTTAATGCTTTACCCGTCGTTGCCATTACTGGTTTAGCATCGGCTTACTGCCAGGATGCGGGACTTATTACCCTCAGCGGTACGCCTGCGAATGGAAGCTTTACGGTAGATGGTACGGAGGCGTCCAGTTTCGAAACCGCCAATTTAACGGTAGGGCCGCACACCGTAGTGTATAGCTATACGAACAGCAATGGCTGTTCCAGCTCGATCAGTCAGACGTTCACTATCAAAGCTACGCCTACCGCTCCTACGCTGGTAACGGCCGGTGGACAGCCTTTTCCCGAAGGCGTTAGTAGCCTGACGGCGAGCCAGAATACGGGTTCGGTTATCCTGAGCGTTTCAGGATGCAGTGATGGGACCATCACCTGGGGCGGCGGGGACAGCAAAACCTTAGCGGTTTCTACCAGCAATCTAGGTACCCAAACCTTCACTGCCACCTGCACTCAGAATGGCTGCACCAGCCCCGCCGCCAGCTTCTCGCTGACGATCGTACCAACTACTCTTTCAGTGCTGCACCTGGATGTGGATAACGGACAAACTCAGGATCAGATCATCAAGCCTTTTTTAAAGCTGTCTAATGCGGGCGGGCAGGCCATACCCTATGGCGAGCTAACGGTTCGATACTGGTTCACCTCCGAGGGAAATGCTCCTCCTACCGATTTTCAGGTTTATTACGCTCAACTGGGAGCCGTTTCCATGAAGTACGTTCCTTTGGCCCAACCCCGGCAGGGAGCCTTCGGGTACGTAGAATACAGCTTCCCCGGAGGAGGTAGTCTGCCCGCCAACGGTAACTCAGGGCCCATTGAGACAGGAATTTTGAAAAGCGACCGTAGTAATTTCAACGAAACCGATGATTACTCCTACCAGCTCAACCGCAGCTACCTTCCCAACGCACGCATAACGGCGTATCGAAACGGCGTTATTTTCTGGGGACAGGAGCCCGCAGCAGTTGCCCCGCAAACGGCAGTACAGGTATACGCAGCAACCAAGGACGCAGCCATCACTTCCCAGATTCAAACTCGTCTGGAGCTTCGCAATACGGGCAACGTGAGCGTACCCGTGAGCAGTCTCAAGCTACGCTACTATTTCACTTCTGATAATGGACAACCCACGAACGTCTTCGTTGATTATGCCGACATGGGTGCGAGTATGGTAAGGGCACAGGTCGTTCGGCTCAGTTCGCCCGTCAACGGGGCCGATAGCTACGTGGAGCTTAGTTTCCCCGAAAGCACCCGACGTCTGTCACCTTTGAGCAGCTTAGGTTTCATCGACTTCCGGTTGGTACGCTCAGACTTTGGCTTATTGAATCAAAACAATGACTACTCGTTCGCTCCCGTTTACGGGTCAGTAAGGCTCAACTCCCGAATAACGGCCTATCTCGAAAACCAGTTAATTTTTGGTATGGTACCTTCAGATGCGTCAGCCCGGGTGGCTGCGGGTCCCGTGCAGGAAGTAGGGGTTACTGGCCTACAGGTACAAGTACTGGGCAATCCGGTAGTAGGTAATAACGTCGAAGTGGCAATTTCGGGCGTGGCCAGACAATCCCTCCGCCTGACGCTGGTAGACCTACAGGGCCGGGTTATTGGCGAGCAGCGAATTGGGCAAGCCAGTGAAAACGAACGGGTGAGCCTACCGCTGGGTAATAGCCGGGGTCATCTGCTACTGAAGGTAAACACGGATACGCAGCAACAGAGTCTCAGGTTGGTACGGCCTTAAGGGTTCTCAGACTAGCCTTGCAATGATTGACGACATAAAACGCTCCCCTCGGAAGAGGGGGGCGTTTTTGCGTAATGGAGCGTAAGTGAAATTTCATTAGGTAAATAACTGCCGAAAAAGCTATGAGCCCGACCCTCTGAATCGATACTTGCCGTAAATCATGCATTGGGTTAAGGAAATCCATTGGCTTAAAGGCGATAGTAAAGAGAAATTTATAGCATCGTTCCATTCTGGTCTTTTCTCAGGTATTGCGGAATACGTTGCGTAAACCTGGTAAACTGCCTACGAAGTGGCGATAACTTTCTTCCTTGGAATATAATCGTGTCTAAACTTGAAGCGGCGTTGCGAGGCGGCCAGAGCCCGCTGAAACAGGAGCCGGAAATACCGTTCGAGCTGGGAGAATTCGTGTTACAACTGGTTCTGAAAATCGGCTGGAATGGCATAAACCTCGGTAGGTTCCAGGGTCTGAATGTAAAATTCCGAGGGTTGCTGGATCGCGTAACTCATGTAATCGGCCAGTCATCCGTTTTCAAGGGCAAACTGCGTAATCGGTTCCGTCCCTTTTGCCGTGAGATCCGCAGACCGTCTTTTTCTCCGAAATAATTAGCCCGGCAGATTTGCTTCTCTGCCTGGAGACAAGCTTTTTCCGGGATGGAAATGGGTTTCAGATACGCGAACAATCGCTGAACTTATTCCTCCGTAAGCTCCACGTATTTTCGAATATGCTGAATGAAATAAGGGTGTATAGGCACTAGGCAACAACCATGCTGCGAAGGGAAGCGAAAATTTAATTTTGCTGTATTCGGAAAATCCTGTTAGGCACCCGCATGAAAGGGAATCGACGGGAAACAGAATACCCGTAGCAAAGGGGCAGCTAAAATACACCAGCGGGATGCGGTAAAGCACAAAAAAAAGCAGTGGTGGCGGCCCTGCTTTTTTGAGAAAATGGAATTAGTAAAGCGTTAACGTACTACTAATTTATGATGTTGAATGGGGCCGTCTTTTTCCTGAACGCGGACGAGATAAAAGCCTGGTGCAAGTACCTGTTTCGGATTAAGCGTGCAGGTATGTTCGTCCGTAACGCTCACGTCGTAGGCTAGTTCAAGGCCATTCGTAGTGAGCAGGGTAATCTTCGTTTGAGCCGGATTAGCTACCTGCATGGAAATTGAACGGCCGGAATTAGGATTCGGATACGCCAGAGCGGACCAGGCACCCTCCTGACGATTAATGCTGGCAGCCCGGAATACTTCGTTTTTGCCATTGAAATCTACCTGTCTGAGGCGATAGTAACTAGTACCCGTAAGGGGCTTCTCGTCCACAAAGCGGTACGAATGAGCTTCGGTAGTGGTTCCAGCGGCTCGTACGGTAGCAATGGCTTCGAAGGTTGTATGCTCGCTGCGACGCTCTACCTCGAAGTGACTGGCGTTTAACTCCTGCGAGGTACCCCAGGTTACAAGCACCTGCTGGTCGGGTTGCAATTGGGCCTTAAAGCTATTTAAAGTAACGGGAGCCGCATTATTTAGATACACTCGTTGGACAGACGCTTTGGTTTGCTGACTCCAGTCACGAAAGCCGATATACAGGCTCGGGTCCATACCGCCTACTGTAGCCAGCGAAATAAAGTCCATCTGATCACGTGAAGAACCAGGAGCAATTACATCTTCCCACTGACCCTCTCTGTACCGCTGAATAGTACTTCGGTTCGCATAAAATCCGTCCTGATAAACAACATAAGGATTGCCATCGGGACCGATAATAATCGTAGTGAAACGGGCATTGCTTCTTGAAATTCCGTCGCCGATGAGTTCCCAGGTTCCGTTGGTATACCGTTGGACATTCACTTTATCACCATTGGCTGTATTGATGTAAGTGAGGTAAGGGGTTCCATCCGCAGCCAGGGCGAGCGACGGGAAATCTACGTGGGGAATCGTACCCAGGGTTTCCCAACTGGTACCATTAAAACGTTGGACAATCCCATTGGCTCCATCCTGTAAACTCTGGTACGCAACGTAAGGCGTACCGTCGGCGGCAATAACGATGGACGTTTGTTTAACCTGACCGGGCGAGATGCCATCCGGTCCTACCAGTTCCCAACTAGTACCATTGAAGCGTTGTACGACTGCCCGGGTAGCATCCCTCGAATCGCCACGATAAATGACGTAGGGTGTTCCGTCGGGAGCAAACGCTAAAGAGGTATATTCAACGGCCTGAACCGAAAATCCGGCCTGACCAACGGGCTCCCAGGTGGAACCGTTGAACCGTTGAACCGTAATGCGGTTGATTGTACTTTGATCCCGATAAGCAATATACGGAGTCCCATCCGGTGCAATGGCGAGTGAGGTGTACGAGGCTTCGGCGGTAGAGAAACCAGGTGTACCCACCACCTGCCAGGCTGTACCATCGAAACGCTGAACCGTAGCCCGGTAGCCATTGGCTACGTCCTGATAAGCTAGATAAGGCGTACCGCTGGGATCAATTTTAAGCGAAGTGAAGCGGGCATCTCCTGCTGAAAACCCCGGAGGGCCAACATCAACAAGCTGAGCCTGGCCCCGAAGAAGGAATGGAAACAAAAGACTGAATAGCAGAAACTGCAGAGGTAAACGTATGAAATGCATACATGGACGGGGTTAATAATAGACAAATTGAAAGGAGCATCTTTTACTAAAAAAAATGTACCCGAATTTGTGGGGATTTTACGCCTAAGCAAGTAGTTTAAACTATTTATTAAGTACTAATTGTTAAACATTTAATAGTAATGACTCATAATTGAATCATCAATTTGCCCTCTTACAGAAAATAATTTTTTTGTCTAACGTATCTGACTGTACGTTTAAAAATAGGATGGGCAAAAAAGACCCCGTTGTGGCTACTGGAATGAGGGGAAGTAAATCTGCAGTTGAATGAATTTATCAACGTCTTAATAAAACTCAAAGCATTTGAATTTTACAGTAATTTTTTCACTACTAATAAGGCCAATAAAGCGATCGTTGAATTTTAGTATAAGATGAAAATTATCAAAGAAAATACCAGAATGGAAAAGATTATCTTATTGAAAGTCAAAATATTAAGTGGAAAAAAGCAATTGCTTGGAAAAGAAATGAAGTACGTTCAATTACTCCCAGACGCGTATAAAATCGTCAGTTAGAGGCTATGTAGCTGAAAATTGTTCAAACAGACATCTGACTTAATGCTGGAATAGATAGAAGTTCGACTTCAAAGGCAGGAATAAGCGTTTTAGGCGAATTCGAAAAGGGGAATTTCTTACGTATCTATTTCCTTTATTTTAAAGAGTTAGAACTCATTCTTTCGCTAGTTCAATAGAAAGAAAAGGAGCCCTTTTATAGGAAGGACACATCATTTCCGGACGTTGCTACGCTATTAGTAAATCATCAGCTAGAAGATAACCGGGCGTTATGCATCCCACCCGAAGTGCAATTTACCGTAGATGCGATTGTCGCAGAGGAAAAAGAAAAGCAACGCTTTTACGCTTAAGTAGTCAAGAGAATAGTACCTAAAAGAGGCGGCTGGAATCTGAATTCCAGCCGCCTCTTTTAGGTACTTACTCCGTCTTCAAACTCTTCACCGGATTCGCCGTCGCGGCTTTCAGCGTCAGTGAACTGACCGTTAGAATCGCAATGCCCAGTGCCAGTATGCCCGCTGTTGGGAAGGTCCACCAGGGGAGAGCCGCCCGGTAATGGAAATCTTCGAGCCAGCGATTCATGGCGTACCAGGCCAGTGGACTGGCAATCAAGATAGCAATCAGGACCAGCTTGATGAATTCCCGCGAAAGCAGGGCCGTAATCTGGAAGGAGCTGGCCCCCAGTACTTTGCGTACGCCGATTTCCTTGGTTCGCTGGAAGGTAGCGTACGAAGTAAGACCGATCAGACCCAGGCAGGCAATGAAAATGGCAATGCTGGCGAAATAGATAAACAAGCGGCCAAACTGCTCTTCGCCTTTGTACTTATCGTTGAACGACTGATCGATAAAGAAATAATCGAAGGGACGATCCGGTACCGCCCGTTCCCAGACGGTCTTCAGAGTCGCGAGCGTACTGGGTAGCTGAGCGGCCTTTACTTTGATGGAAATCTGCTGGCATTCGTGGGGATTGATGCGGAACGTAGCCGCCGTAATGGCCTCCCGTAAAGAGGCCGAATGGAAATTTTTCACCACGCCGATGATGCGTCCCTTGCGTCCCCACTGGTCAAATTTCTTACCGATGATTTGCGAGGGCGAAGCGTAGCCGAAGTTCTTAACGGTAGCTTCATTCACGATCAACGCTTCCGTGGAATCCGTGGCGTAATCGCGGGAGAACAGCCGCCCGGCCAGTAAGGGAATTTGATACTGTTTCAGGAAGGTATAATCGATGGAATAAAGGTCCATGTTCGCGGCCTGCATATCGCCCGACTTATTTTCGAGATTGGTATACGCTCCCTGGGCTCCGCTGCCGGGTACGGACGAGGATTGCGTAACGGATTCAACTCCGGCAACGTTGCCTAATTGTCGTAGCAAGGACTCGCTGTGCTGGTCCAGGTAACCCGGATCGTTGAGGTTAAGCACCAGCATCTGATCTTTAGCAAAACCCAGCGACTGGCCCCGCATGTAGTTGAGCTGGGTGTACACCACCAGCGTGCTCACGATCAGGCTTACCGAAATCACAAACTGAAAGACGACCAGTGATTTCCGAAGAATCAGTCCCTGCCGACTGGTGGCAAAGCGACCCTTCAGCACCGTAATCGCCTTCATTCCCGACAGCACCAGAGCTGGATACAGACCCGCTAGTAGGCCAACGATAACGGCCAGCAGTAGCAGAATGAGCCAGAACGTAGGGTGGGTGAGGGTAGAGGTAAGAATGGTCTTGCCGGAAAATTCATTGAACAAGGGCAGGATCAGTTCACTCAGTAATACCGCTATGATAAAAGCCAGCGAACTGAGCAGTACGTATTCGCTCAGAAACTGAAAAGTAAGCTGCTGCCGCTCGGCTCCCACGACTTTTCGTACGCCCACTTCCTTGGCTCGTTCACTAGCCCGGGCAATCGTCAGGTTGATGAAATTGATACAGGCCAGCAGCAGAATAAAGGCCGCAATGACCGAAAAGATGTACACGTTTTTGAGGCTTCCCTGCTCCGGAGCTCCGCGATCGGACTTCAGATAAATGTCCTGCAAAGGCTGCAAACGAAGCGTGTAGTGCATCTGAAACTGGGCGAGTTCTTTACCCACCAGTCGGTCGAGGAGAGCCGGGATTTTGGCTTCCAGACCTTGAGCGTTCGTATTTTTCTTCAATAAGAGGTACGAGTAAAACACAAAGTTGCTCCATTGCTGGTCCACGTTGGGTTGTAACTGCCGCGTCAGCGTAGCCATCGAAAGCAGCATATCAAAGGGAATATGGCTGGTTTCGGGAATGTCCTTTAATACACCCGTTACTTTCACCGGAAACTTTCCCTCCATCCGGAGGGTCTGGCCCATCGGATTTTCGTCCCCGAAGTACTTTTTCGCGGTTTTTTGCGTCAGCACGGCACTAAACGGAGCCTTCAGAGCCGTGCGGGCATCCCCTTGTAGCAAGGGAAACGTAAAGACGTCGAACACCGTGGAGTCGGCCATGTAGATCCGGTTTTCCTGAAACTTCTGGTCGTTGCGGGCGAATACCGCCGTGCGTCCCCAGAGCCGCGTATAGGCTTCTACTTCGGGGAAGTTCTGTTTCAGGGCGGGAGCCATCGGTCCGGAGGTAATGTCCGGATGAATCGTTTCCGTGGGGGTTTTAATATCCGTAACCACGCGATAAATCCGATCGCCTTTTTCGTGGAAGGTATCGTAACTCAATTCGTGCAGCACGTACAGGCTGATCAGCAAACAGGCCACAATGCCTACGGATAGTCCCGACAGGTTGACAAACGTGAACAGGCGGTTTTTGAGCAGACTTCGCAAAGCGATTTTAAAGTAGTTCCGTAGCATACGTGTAATCGGTAGTGACACGAAAATCGCGTCTTATGGGGGTTTTTAGTGGACAGAAGGAGGGTTAGCTCTCTATAATTTCCACGGTTCGCATCTTCATCAAACCATCTTTCTTGACGAACGTGATGGGTACAAAATCATCCGTCGGAGCCCCGATGTAGTACAGCGACCATTCCTGATCGTAGGTGGTCAGCATTTCCCGCAGGCATTCCACGCGGTTGAACGAGGGCGTCGAGCAGTCGTCCCAGCGAAATAACTCGACCCGGTAATGCAAGTCCTGTTTTTGACCGTTGATGCTTACCGAAATTTCAATTTCCTGTTTTCCGGGTAACGAAGGCAGAGGTATTGCAATGTAGGACATACGTATGGCTGGTTAAGAAGTAATACGATCAGGTAAAGGGCTGTGTTTTAAAAGTATGCCAGTTGAAGGGTTGTACTAATAATCTGTTGATAATCAATAGTATATAGAAAAATAAATGTCCGAAACTGAACGGTTGATGTACAGTTTCGGACATGCGTCATAGGCGTCTGTGTTTTTATTTAATCGTTTATCACGGGAGGCGTTTGGCCGATAATAAACGGGTTACTCGCTTTTCAGGCTACGTACCGGATTCACCATTGCCGCCCGAACCGTCTGGCTACTGACCGTGGCCAAGGCTATCAGAAACGCAATGCCCCCCGCTCCGGCGAAAAGCCACCAGCTCAGGTCAATGCGGAACGCAAAGGCCTGTAACCATTCATTCATCAGGTACCAGGACACGGGTACAGCCAGCACGTAGGCAATCAGGACGAGTGTCATGAAGTCTTTCGAAAGCAGACCTACGATGTGACCGACACTGGCTCCCAGTACTTTCCGAACCCCGATTTCTTTGATTCGTTGCTCCGCCGTAAACGCCGCCAGCCCGTACAGACCCAGACAGGCAATCAGAATGGCGATCGCTGTAAAGTAGCCAATCATGGTTCCCATGGTTTGTTCGGCTTCGTAATTCCGCTGAAAATCCTGATCGAGGAAGCTGTACTCAAAGGGCTCGTCCGCGTTCAGACTTTTCCAGGTGTTTTCCAGCGAAGCCAGTAGCCGTTTCACCTGCGGCGTATTCGTTCGGATGACCATGTAATTAAGACCCCAGGGAGCCAGCGTAAATCCAAAGCTATTAATGGGCTGTTGCAGCCCCATGAAATTGAAATCCCGAACGACACCCACTACCTGATAGTCCAGTTGTTCACTTGGATTTTTCCAGCGGATTCGCTGACCGAGGATATTCTGTGGCGTATAGCCTAATCGGGCGACGGCCGTTTCGTTGAGGATGATTCGCTGGGCGGTATCCGCCGGAAATTTAGTCGAGAAAAACCGTCCACTGAGCAAATGAAAGCCCATGGTTTCCAGGAAATCGTAGTTGACGTGATTCATCTTTACGTTTACGGCCTGCTCAATGTTTTGGCCCAACCGCACGAAATTCTGATCACCCGCCACAAAAACGCCCGGATAACTCGTAGCCGCGGCGGATGAAACCACCTCCGCATTTTTTTCAATGGCTTGTTTGAATGTCTGGTAATTGTCTTTGGCTTGGGAGGTACGCAGAGGAACTACCAACTGCTGATCTTTCACAAAGCCGAGGTCTTTTTCCTGAAGAAAACGCATCTGCCGCCAGATCACCAGCGAACCCAGAATCAGCATAATCGATAGGCCAAACTGAAAAACAACCAGTCCTTTACGCAATTGGGTAACGGCCAGACTGTTACTGGCTTTGCCCTTCAATACCTGAGCCGGATTGAAAGAGGACAGATAAAAGGCCGGATAACTACCCGCTACGAGGCCCGTCAGTAAAGCCAGGCCCACAAACAGCAGGAGCTTGTCGTAATCTTTTGTTAGGGATACGTCCAGATTCGTACCGGCAACCTGATTAAACAACGGCAGGCTGAGTTCCACCAGCAGAATGGCAATGGTAAGTGAAAGCAGACTAATCAACATCGACTCACCCAGAAACTGACCCACCAGCGTTTGCTTTTCAGCACCCATGACTTTACGTACGCCCACCTCCGCCGCCCGCTTGCCCGAACGGGCCGTACTCAGGTTCATGAAGTTGATACACGCAATGAGTAGCGTAAAAAGGGCTACCGTAGCCAGAATGTACACCAACTGACTGTTTCCTTTTTTATTGAACATGCCTTCGGCTTCCGTATGCAGATGAATGCGAGGCACCGATTCCAGGTACTGGTTCTTACGAAAAGCGACCTTCTTCAAATCTTCGCCCATGTACTTTTGAATGAAGGCCGGAAACTTGGCTTCCAGAGCCTTGGCATCGCTACCGGGCCGAAGCTTGATGTAGGTAAAGAACATGTTGTTCACGGCGAAATTCTGGATGCTTCGGACAAAGGCTCCCAGCTCACCCGTTTGCAGCGACATGAGGTAGTGCGTATCCAGGTGGGAGGGGCCTTTGGACTCAAATACACCCGTTACCTTAAAATCCAGATCGCCGTTACTATTGCTAATCCGGATGACCCGGTTCAGAGCCGGAGCATTACCAAATAATTTTTGGGCCACTGCTTTGGAAAGCACGACCGTATTGGGTTGATCCAACGCTCGTTGAGCGTTGCCTTCGAGGAATGAATACGTAAAGATTTTGAAAAATGTAGGATCGGCGTACGCTCCCTTGCTTTCGTAAAAAGTCTGCACGGAACGACCGCCCTCCATCCGTCTGAGAATGGCTTTATCTTCCGAAAAGGGAATGAATACGCGGGTGACTTCTTCGACTTCCGGAAACTCGTTCTTGAGAGCCGCCGCCACCGGAGCTGCACTCGTGGGAGCCCGTTCGGTTTTGTTTTCGGTGACAAATTCCGTTACCAGGCGGTATAAATCACCCGCCCGTTCATGATGGTGGTCGTAACTCAGTTGCTGCTGCACGTACAGCAAAATGAGCATACAGCAGGCCATACCCACGGCTAGGCCGACGATATTAATCAGGGAAAAAGACTTGTTTTTCCATAAGTTCCGTAAGGCGATTTGGATGTAATTGCGGAGCATCGTTTCAGGATTTACGGGAAATATTATTCACTTTTTAGACTTCGAACGGGATTCATCAACGCCGCACGCAGGGCCTGACTACTGACCGTCAGCAGAGCAATCAGCAGGGCCAGCAATCCGGCAGCCACGAATACCCAGCCGCTAATCTGGATGCGATAGGCAAAGCTGGTCAGCCATTCATTCATCATCCACCAGGCCAGGGGCGAGGCAATCAGGAAGGCAAGGCCCACGAGTTTGAGGAAGTCGCTGGATAACAGGGTGACGAGCTGAAACTCATTGGCTCCCAGTACTTTGCGAACGCCAATTTCTTTGGTCCGTTGCTCCGCCGCATACGCCGCCAGTCCGAACAGGCCAAGGCAGGCAACGAGGATGGTTAGGATGGAGAAAACCAGCACGACCTGGGCTGTTCGCTGTTCGGTCTGGTAGAGATTATTTAGGTATTGATCCAGAAAGGTGTATTCAAAGGCCGACTGTGGCATACGCTCCGAGAAAACATTCTCCAACTGCGACATGGCCTGCGTCAGCCGTTGGGTGCGGAGTTTCACCAGCAGGTAACGGTACGATTCGGTATTGGCGTTATGAAAAGCATAACCCCCGATGGGTTGATGAAAATTTTCAAAATGAAAGTCTTCGACGACGCCCACGATCTCCGTATTGTTATCACCGAAAAGCCCGTACGCTTTGCGGCCGATGGCGTTTTCCGGCGTGTACCCGAGAAAAGCTACCGCTTTCCGGTTCAATACGACCTGGACCGTCATGTTCTGGATGTTGAACACGTTGGCGGGATTGTTTGCGGCGTAGTCG
>JAAIGE0100588445.1_pt1 | contig 11630 bp, 7 predicted proteins | sample 6487951 | NCBI WGS metagenome assembly JAAIGE01 (sample SAMN13974128, study PRJNA590717) | phyllosphere metagenome | biome: tomato field; feature: multiple bacterial spot infested tomato fields; material: tomato leaves; isolation source: leaves from tomato fields | host: Solanum lycopersicum ... | reverse complement strand
ATTTGTCGCAATGATTGACACGATTCCGCTTGACGCTGCGTAAGGTTTTTGTAATTTTACAGGCAACCTTTTATTCACTAACAAATAGCTGGTGGAATATATGACTATCAAAGTAGGTATCAACGGTTTTGGCCGTATCGGCCGTATTGTTTTCCGTGCTGCTCAGAAACGTTCTGACATCGAAATCGTTGGTATCAACGATCTCCTGGACGCTGAATACATGGCGTACATGCTGAAGTACGACTCAACTCACGGTCGTTTCGACGGCACCGTTGAAGTGAAAGACGGCCACCTGGTTGTTAATGGCAAAACCATCCGCGTTACTGCTGAAAAAGACCCAGCTAACCTGAAATGGAACGAAATCGGTGTTGACGTTGTTGCTGAAGCAACCGGTATCTTCCTGACCGACGAAACTGCACGTAAACACATCACTGCGGGTGCGAAGAAAGTTGTTCTGACTGGTCCTTCCAAAGACAACACCCCAATGTTCGTTCGCGGTGCAAACTTTGAAACTTACGCTGGCCAGGACATCGTTTCCAACGCATCCTGCACCACCAACTGCCTGGCACCGCTGGCTAAAGTTATCAACGACAACTTCGGCATCATCGAAGGTCTGATGACTACCGTTCACGCAACCACCGCTACTCAGAAAACCGTTGATGGCCCGTCTCACAAAGACTGGCGCGGCGGCCGTGGCGCGGCTCAGAACATCATCCCATCTTCTACCGGTGCTGCTAAAGCAGTAGGTAAAGTACTGCCAGAACTGAATGGCAAACTGACTGGTATGGCGTTCCGCGTTCCAACTCCTAACGTATCCGTTGTTGACCTGACCGTTCGTCTGGAAAAAGCTGCTTCTTATGAAGAAATTAAGAAAGCAATCAAAGCTGCTTCCGAAGGCCCAATGAAAGGCGTTCTGGGTTACACCGAAGACGACGTTGTATCTACCGATTTCAACGGCGAAGTGTGCACTTCCGTGTTCGATGCTAAAGCAGGTATCGCACTGAACGACAACTTCGTGAAACTGGTTTCCTGGTACGACAACGAAACTGGCTACTCTAACAAAGTACTGGACCTGATCGCTCACATCTCCAAATAAGTTGAGATGAGTGCTTGATCCTAAAAGGCGACTTCGGTCGCCTTTTTTATTGTTTTTAGACAGAGGATTGCTTAATGATTAATAAAATTTTTGCACTTCCGGTAGTCGAACAACTTACCCCTGTGCTCTCCCGCCGTCAGATTGACGGTGCCGATATCATCGTCGTTGATCATCCGCGCGTTAAAGCCTCCGTCGCGCTCAACGGCGCACACCTGCTCTCCTGGAAACCAGAAGGTGAAGAAGAAGGCCTGTGGCTGAGCGAGGCCACCTCGTTCAAAAGAGGGGCGGCGATCCGCGGCGGCGTACCGATTTGCTGGCCATGGTTTGGCCCGTCAGCGCAGCAGGGATTACCGTCTCACGGTTTCGCCCGTAACCAGCAGTGGACGCTGAAAGCCCACAACGAAGATGAAAACGGCGCGGTGTTGACCTTTGAGCTCCAGGCGAATGATGAAACGCGCGCCCTGTGGCCACATGAATTCACCCTGTATGCCCGCTTCAAGCTGGGTAAAACCTGCGAGATTGAACTGGAAGCGCACGGCGAATTCGAAACAACGTCCGCCCTGCACACCTATTTCAACGTAGGCGACATTCAGGCCGTTAAGGTGAGCGGACTTGGCGATACCTTTATCGACAAAGTGGATAACGCGAAAGAAGGCAAGCTGGACGACGGCGTGCAGACTTTCCCGGATCGTACCGACCGCGTGTATCTGCACCCGGAAGCCTGTAGCGTCATCCACGACAGCGCGCTGAACCGCGGTATTGATGTGGTTCATCACCACCACAGCAACGTGGTGGGCTGGAACCCGGGCCCTGCCCTTTCCATCAGCATGGCGGATATCCCGGATGACGGTTACAAGACCTTCGTGTGCGTGGAAACCGCGTGCGTGACCGCGCCGCAGAAAACCAGCGAAGAAAAACCGTCCCGCTTAGGCCAGACGATCAAGATTGTGAAGCGCTAATATTGTTCAGGCATTATAAAAAAACAAACGGGGCGCTAGCGCCCCGTTTTAATGCATCACGTTCTGGTCAGAACTTGTAGGTCACACCCACGGAGAAGATGCCAGACCAGGACTTGTCGACCATCGGGCTGTCTTTCACTTCATCACTCAGACGAATGTAACGGCCAGTACCGTACACATTCCAGTCACCGAGGAAGTTATACGATGCGGTGAGTTCCAGGTACGGGTCCCAGCCATCATCCGCGCTGTAGCTATTCAAACCACTGCGGCGAGACTCCGCTTTAGACACGCCATAGTAGTAGTCGTTGTAATTTTCGCTGCTGTACTGCACACCGATACCCGGCGTCAGCGTCACTGCGCCGTTGGTATAGCGGTAAAGCCACGCCAGATCCCAGATGAAGCCGTTGCTGTTGTCCAGGGTATCGCCCGCCAGCGCAGTGCGCAGGAAGCCATACTCGGTATTATGGACGTAAGAAAGCCCCGCCATCAGTGAGCTTCTGCGTTTGTCCAGCTGACGAAGCGCATTGCTGTCGCTGTCGCCTGGTTTAAAGTGCGTTGGGTCGTAATAGGCCATGATGGAGAGCTTATCGGCCGTATCGTTCCACAGATAGTAGCCGCCGCCCAACCCACGGAACCAAAAGTTATCGCCTTCATAGGTGACAACGGGGACAGGATAAACGTCGCGGTCATACTGCTTGTACGGGCTGTTAATCACGCCAGCACCCGCGCCAACAGTCCACTGGCTCTCAGCCTGTACGGTGCTCGCTGCGGTAGCGGCAAGGATGCCCAATGCCAGAAGTTTGAGTTTGGTCACAATCCATTCTTTCCTGTAGTCAAATAATCAGCGGGTGAAGTGTAACCGCCATTCCCGTACATCCCAAAATTTTTTGCGCACTAATCCGTTTGATTAACCCGTTATTTTTCATTTTTCAGATGACATCCCGCTTTCATTTATGTGACCGATAAATGAAAAACCCGCTTTTCGCTTATAACCGCAGTGGAAATTTTTGGATGAATTATTGATATGTCATTGAAAGTAGATTTTATCCGTATGCAAGTTTTGCAATTGCCATCTACGCTTTAATTTAAGAAGAGGTTTTGCTGAACACCCTGCGGTTCATAGCCTTCGACCTGGCACACAGGTTGCTGCTCTGGCAGTGAGGTGCGAAAAATTCTCTTCCGGGAGCCTCCACTACTCATACGAACGGCTCTTATCCTGTGCTAAAAAACGAAAGGACGGCATGCCATGAATATATTCGATCACTATCGCCAGCGCTACGAAGCTGCCAAGGACGAAGAGTTCACACTGCAGGAGTTTCTTACCATTTGTCGGCAAGATCGCAGTGCCTATGCCAATGCGGCAGAACGGCTATTGATGGCTATTGGTGAGCCAAACATGGTTGATACTGCCCTGGAGCCACGGCTTTCCCGTCTCTTTTCGAATCGGGTGGTCGCCCGATACCCGGCGTTTGAAGAGTTCTATGGCATGGAAGATGCCATTGAGCAGATCGTCTCCTACCTGAAGCATGCCGCTCAGGGGCTGGAAGAGAAGAAGCAGATCCTTTACCTGCTGGGTCCTGTCGGTGGGGGTAAATCCTCCCTGGCTGAACGGCTGAAAGCGCTGATGCAGCGCGTGCCGATCTATGTGCTGAGCGCCAACGGCGAGCGCAGCCCGGTCAATGACCATCCGCTGTGCCTGTTTAATCCGCAAGAGGATGCGCAAATTCTGGAAAAAGAGTTTGGCATTCCGCATCGCTATCTCGGTACGATCATGTCGCCGTGGGCGGCAAAACGTCTGCACGAGTTTGGCGGGGACATCACCAAATTCCGCGTCGTGAAAGTGTGGCCGTCTATCCTCGAGCAGATCGCCATTGCCAAAACAGAACCCGGTGACGAGAACAACCAGGATATCTCGGCGCTGGTGGGTAAAGTCGATATCCGTAAGCTGGAGCATCACGCGCAAAACGACCCGGATGCCTACGGCTATTCCGGTGCGCTGTGCCGTGCCAACCAGGGGATTATGGAATTCGTCGAGATGTTTAAAGCACCGATCAAAGTGCTGCATCCGCTGCTGACCGCCACCCAGGAGGGGAACTACAACGGGACGGAAGGTATTTCCGCCCTGCCGTTTAACGGGATTATCCTCGCCCACTCTAACGAATCTGAATGGGTGACCTTCCGTAACAACAAAAACAATGAGGCGTTCCTTGACCGTGTGTACATCGTCAAAGTGCCTTATTGCCTGCGGATCTCCGAGGAGATCAAGATTTACGAAAAACTGCTCAACCACAGTGAGCTGGTCCATGCCCCTTGCGCACCGGGAACGCTGGAAACGCTGTCGCGCTTCTCGATCCTGTCGCGCCTGAAAGAGCCGGAAAACTCCAGCATCTACTCAAAAATGCGCGTGTATGACGGCGAAAGCCTGAAGGATACCGACCCGAAAGCGAAATCGTACCAGGAATACCGCGATTACGCCGGGGTCGACGAAGGGATGAACGGTCTGTCGACGCGTTTCGCGTTTAAGATCCTCTCCCGCGTCTTTAACTTCGACCACGCGGAGGTGGCCGCCAACCCGGTACATCTGTTCTACGTGCTGGAACAGCAAATTGAACGTGAACAGTTCCCACAGGAGCAGGCTGAACGCTACCTGGAGTTCCTGAAAGGCTACCTGATCCCGAAATACGCCGAGTTCATTGGCAAAGAGATCCAGACCGCCTATCTGGAATCCTATTCCGAATACGGCCAGAACATCTTCGACCGGTACGTCACTTACGCTGACTTCTGGATCCAGGATCAGGAGTATCGCGACCCGGATACCGGCCAGCTGTTTGACCGTGAATCCCTGAACGCGGAACTTGAAAAAATCGAGAAACCAGCCGGGATCAGCAACCCGAAAGACTTCCGAAACGAGATTGTGAACTTCGTGCTGCGCGCCAGAGCGCATAACAACGGCCGCAATCCGAACTGGACCAGCTACGAAAAACTGCGCACGGTTATAGAGAAGAAGATGTTCTCTAACACGGAAGAGCTGTTGCCGGTCATCTCGTTCAACGCCAAAACCTCAACCGACGAGCAGAAAAAGCACGACGATTTTGTCGACCGTATGATGGAAAAAGGCTATACGCGCAAACAGGTCCGCCTGCTTTGTGAATGGTATCTGCGCGTGCGTAAATCGTCTTAAAACAAGTGCCCGGTAACGCGCTTACCGGGCCAACAAAATGTCCGGCACTTACGGACGCTGCAAGTTGGCAAATGCAGTACGGGGGATATATGACCTGGTTTATTGACCGGCGTCTTAACGGCAAAAACAAGAGCACGGTGAATCGCCAGCGCTTCTTGCGCCGTTATAAAGCGCAAATTAAACAGTCGATCTCCGAGGCCATCAACAAACGCTCGGTGACCGACGTCGACAGCGGCGAATCCGTCTCCATCCCCAACGATGACATCAGCGAACCGATGTTTCATCAGGGGCGTGGCGGCCTTCGCCACCGTGTACACCCAGGTAATGACCACTTCGTCCAGAATGACAGAATCGAGCGACCCCAGGGCGGAGGCGGCGGTTCTGGCAGCGGTCAGGGGCAAGCCAGCCAGGACGGAGAAGGCCAGGATGAGTTTGTCTTCCAGATTTCAAAAGACGAATATCTCGATCTGCTGTTTGAGGATCTGGCCCTGCCGAATCTGAGAAAGAATCAGCACCGTCAGCTCAACGAATACAAAACCCATCGTGCGGGCTATACCGCAAATGGGGTGCCCGCCAACATCAGCGTGGTGCGTTCACTGCAAAACTCGCTGGCGCGACGCACGGCGATGACGGCAGGCAAACGGCGCGAACTGCGCGAGCTGGAAACCAGCCTGAAAGTAGTAGAAAACACGGAACCGGCGCAACTGCTGGAAGAGGAGCGCCTGCGAAAAGAGATTGCCGAACTGCGGGCGAAGATCGACCGGGTGCCGTTTATCGACACGTTCGACCTGCGCTACAAGAACTACGAAAAACGTCCTGAGCCTTCCAGCCAGGCGGTGATGTTCTGCCTGATGGACGTGTCAGGTTCAATGGATCAGGCCACCAAGGATATGGCTAAGCGTTTTTATATTCTGCTCTATCTGTTCCTGAGCAGAACGTATAAGAACGTGGAGGTGGTCTACATCCGCCATCATACTCAGGCGAAAGAGGTGGATGAACATGAGTTCTTCTACTCGCAGGAGACCGGTGGCACCATCGTGTCGAGCGCCCTGAAGCTGATGGATGAGGTAGTGAAGGAGCGCTACGATCCGGCGCAGTGGAACATCTACGCCGCGCAGGCATCGGATGGCGATAACTGGGCGGATGACTCGCCGCTGTGTCATGAAATTCTGGCGAAGAAGATCCTGCCGGTGGTGCGTTACTACAGCTACATTGAAATTACCCGTCGCGCCCACCAGACGCTATGGCGTGAGTATGAGCATCTGCAAGCGATGTTTGATAACTTTGCGATGCAGCACATTCGTGACCAGGATGACATCTATCCGGTCTTCCGGGAACTGTTCCAAAAGCAGAGTTCTCCAACCTCCAATTAAATTTTATTAATCAGCCAGTTAACTATGTTTTTCTGGCTGATTTTATTGCATTTTCATCCTCATTTTTCTCCATGTTTTTCATTCACTTAAATTTTATTTTGGGGAATGCGATTTTGAAGAAGTGCTTATGCAAAACTTCCTTTGAGCTTTAGGATGCCATCATGGGGTGGAGGTTAAAATTCTCTGGTTCCGACCAAACCACACAAAAAAACCAGCCGCCGACGACTGGTTTTATCTTCAATAACGTATGGTGAAACTCTACCTATATTGCAGGGCAATCATCATCTAATTCACGATTGATGAAGAACGTCACTCTGCCCAACACTTCCACCTCTTCCAGAGCGTTTCCCTCTATTGCCTCGCCATCATCCGTGATCAATGACTTACCCATCAGTTTTGCAAACTGCGTGTGGCCGTCGTACAAAATTAACAATACATCTCCTGGCCTTTTTTTCGTGGCTGGTTCAATGACTGCAAACCCAACATCTGTTTTTAGGACCCTGCTTTCGGCCCCTATGTTGCACAGAACGGATGGAGAAAGTCGGCGTTCGACGTAACCCATAGTTGGTGAAGGAAAGCCTACCAGTGAACCCTCCCCATGCTGCGTAAGATCCAGTAACGATTGTCGCTACTGTCTGTCGTCTTGTCAGCGAAACCTGGCTGGTTGCGCTCTATTCATGAATTTGCATCGAGCCTTAGTAAAGTGCCAGTTAATGCCTCGCAGCTTCCGTATGAAGCCATCTGTTTTCATGTAACGATAACTTTTTTGGGTTAGTTTTTGACTTCCACAACTGTAAACCCTCAAACGCATTTCAGTACACTAAGATACTTCTGCTTGTAAAGCATTGGACCAGACGTTGACATTCTCAATTATGAGATTCTTGCTTCAACGGAAGTTAAATTAACCTTCCTCCACAAGCAGAAACGACATGCCCTGCCGCTTAAACTTCATCATATACTACATTATCACTGAAAATACCTTACAAGGGTTTACTCTCCCGGCGAATAACTTCACCACCCAGCCATTCTTGTTTGTATATCAACTGCCTGATAAATTCGTATCTCATACTCAGAGTGTTATAGTTCTTGTCAGATACAGAATCCATCAAGTTCACAACCTCAACAAGTGCGTGATTTTTACAAATTGCCGTGGTTGCTTTATGGATATTATCGAGTCTTATCCTTGCTGCCTTCGATTTTACTCTGTCAATTTTACCTTTGGTTTTAAGCCAATTTTTGCTGTGTTTCTTTCTTCTGGTCAGTATTTTATTAAGACGGATTAACTTTTTCTTTTCTTCCGCTTGGTAAGTGTTATCACCGCCGACCCCAGATGACAGATGAACGCTATCCACATTATTAAGTACAATTGTAGATTTGATATCAGAGGGGTGTATTGGATCAGGTACTGTTTGCTCTGTATTAAAACTGATGTACCACTTTCCCTGATTCAGGGAAATAGTTGCATTTTTTAAATCACCAATGATTTCACGACTCTTGCGATACTTTACCCAGCCGACTTTAGGAAGAGATACCAGTTTTTTTTCTTGATCTACTCTAACCCTTTGACATGGTATACGGAAAGAATCATGCCGACCTTTCTTTTTAAACTTTGGATATTGTGATTTGCCGGTGAAAAAGTTTCTGAATGCTCTGTCTAAATCTCTTAACGATTGCTGTAAACACTGAGAAGGAGCTTCTTTCAACCAAGAAAGGCTCTCTTCATTCTTCCATTCCACTAATTCAGAAGCCAGCTGATTGTAGCCTATGATTTTTTTACCCGAACGGTTATTTTCGTTAAGAAGAGCAAGGCCTTTGTTGTAAACAAAACGACAGGAACCAGCAAAGGCCAAAAAGTCAGATAACTGACCTTTGTTAGGTTCAAGCAAAAATTTGAATGCCTGTTTTTTAATCACAACTGGACCTGTGTAAACGGAGCGAAATTGGTGAAATGCTACATCATCGTGCGAGCTTTGATTAAAGGATTTGACTACTTTTAACGACCTTATTCAGCCAATAAAAAAGCCCCACAAATATGGGGCTTTGACACTTAATATGAAATTAGCCTTGCAGCAGAGACAGAACCTGCTGAGGAACCTGGTTAGCTTTGGACAGCACGGAGTTTCCAGCCTGCTGAATGATCTGCGCTTTGGACATATTCGACACTTCAGTCGCATAGTCGGCATCCTGAATACGGGACTGCGCTTCAGACAGGTTAGTGGTGGTGTTATTAAGGTTAGTTACTGCTGAGTTTAACTGATTCTGAACAGCACCTAAAGATGAACGGAACTTATCTACCATAGCGATTGCATCATCAAGCGCAGCCAATGGTTTGGCATTATCTGCAACGGCTTTGACTGTATTGGTTGGATCAGAAAGGTCCTTACCGCTCAGCTCAGACGCCTTATAAGTTTTACCGTCAGAGGTAACCAGTTCAGTTTTACCATCGGATCCACCAAGAGTGATAGCAGCACCAGTTACAGTTGCACCTGAAGCATCGGTGTAGTTAATAGTTTTAGCATCTGCAACAGCTGCTGGATTGGTACCATCATAGTCTGTCGCATAGATTTCACCTTTTGCGTTTTGCAGACCGTAACCAGCGCTAGTTACGTTACCTTCTGCATCTGTGGAGGAAAGTTTTACTAATTTAAGATCCGTGGTATCAACACCTGCGGTAGCAAGAGTCGCTTTTGCAGCAGTAACATCAGCAGCAGGGCCAGGGGTTGTAACAGTAGTCGCTGTCTGAACTTTTGCAGTACCGTCATTGGCCCCGAGATCTTTTGAGCCAACAGGTGTAGTTGTTTTAGCACCCAGCGAAGCGGTACCATCTGGATTGACATTAATCTTATAGCTAGTGTTTTCGGCCGCAGTGGAAGAGCCAGTTACACTTGCATAGTAAGATCCATCAGTCTCATCAAGGAAAATATTGCCAAGAGTTGCACCAGTATCTAATGAAGTAAGATCTACGGTACCGATAGCAGTAGCACTGTCAGCATAAGTTGTAGTAGAGGTTGCAGCGCCGGTGACAGCCGTTGTGGAAATTGTCGCTTTTGATGAAACATCAAAACCAGTCAACCCTAATGTTGCCGAGTCGATTTTCTTCAAATCAATGGTGATAGTTTGGCCATCATTCGCACCAACTTGGATATTCATTTTGCCATCTTTAGCCAGCACATTAACACCGTTAAACTGTGTCTGGTTAGATACGCGATCAATTTCTGACAGACGGGATTTGATTTCGTCCTGAATTGAAGACAGATCAGAAGCAGAGTTCGTGCCGGTAGATGCCTGTACAGTCAATTCTCGTACACGCTGCAAATTGTTGTTAATTTCTGACAGCGCGCCTTCTGTAGTCTGTGCTACAGAAATACCATCGTTAGCATTACGAGCAGCCTGAGTCAGACCTTTGATGTTAGAGGTGAAGCGGTTAGCAATAGCCTGGCCAGCTGCATCATCTTTTGCGCTGTTAATGCGTAGACCAGATGACAAACGCTCGATAGAAGAAGACAGAGCTGACTGGTTCTTGTTGATGTTGTTCTGAGTGATCAGCGAGAGGCTGTTGGTATTGATGACTTGTGCCATGATAGTAATTCCTATTTGATTGAACTTAAATTAAGTTTACGGCTTCCACCATTTGGCTCCTGCGCCGCTATGTTCACTATCGGCAAAGTACTCGGGACCTTTAGAAGAAAAAGTGAAAAACCGTCCCCTTCTGCTTTCAGGCACCAAACGAAAGATAGTTGTTTACTTTTAATACAATGTGATAAGTTCGTTTTAACGCCCCCTCATCCACCATGATAAAGCCAAATAATTCAATAGGTTGAGCATCGTAAATAAACTATCTCGTTTGACAAACTGGCTCCCTCTTCTATACCTCTAATCTCTTCATTTCTCAGCACTGAACAAGCCAGTATAACCCCATGCTCCGATGGTAAGACCTATCCAAGGCATAAATGCTTAGTTATCTCATCGGATGCCACCTTAGTTTATCTGTCTTTTTTAGTAGGTGTGTGTAAGGTGTTTTTACATTACAGTTATTGTCTGTCTAATACATGATCCGGAGATTGGTTCAGTGAATGTTTCCGCCCGTTTTGTTATAATCTTAAATCTTACATGCGCTGTTTTATTATTTACTCTCCTCAATGCTCGGTTTGATTTATTCTAATCAGGGTCTCATTTTACTTACTTGAAACTCCTCCTAAAATTCATGTAAGTTCATACCTTACATCTAATATAGTAGTAAATCGACAATCAGCAGGGAGAATAGAGTCTTGCTAAGGGACGTGATCATAGACCATCGCCCTAACCTTCCATAAACATATAGGTATGTAGCGTATGAACTCCCGTCCAACTACTTTCCACCGATTACTCTCAGAGCACTTTTCATGGTGATATTTTTCCCTATTATGTATTTGGATGCTTGTTTTAAGGCATTATTCATTGCTATTACAGTCACAGGCCTAGCTAAGGCTTTGACTCGATTTGATCTACTCTGGAAAACATAAATATCAGAAGGATTACAATCCTTTCTGTGCGCAAATAATTTAGAAAGCATTAAATTTAATCTAATTGTTCGTGGCTCAAACCTAGGTGTTCCAGCCAAGTGCAGCATGTCACCTTCTATATCGGAATATCTAATAGTAATAACCCTGCGGCACTCAGCACGCAGATAAAATAATGTTAACCATAGGTCTGCCCATGTTGATGAGATCTTAGATAGTCCAAAATAAATAGCCCTGAACTCTTCAGGAGTAATAGAATCTGTTTTTGCCATGAATGCCGCCAATGCTCAACCCAACCGCTTACCAATATCTCAACAACTTTATTACATTCCTTCAATACTTTATTACGAAAATTTGATTTAATGTTTGAAATTTTTTCCTCTGCCACTACCGCGCCGGAAATTTCTTATACAAGGTGCACACCGCAACGTCGTAAATAATCGCCACCTGCTTTCTGTCCACTCCGTTTGCGATCAGCCTGCCAGCCTGCGCCCATTGCTCAGGGGTTAACTTCGGCCGTCT
>JAAIGE0101381633.1_pt1 | contig 11632 bp, 11 predicted proteins | sample 6487951 | NCBI WGS metagenome assembly JAAIGE01 (sample SAMN13974128, study PRJNA590717) | phyllosphere metagenome | biome: tomato field; feature: multiple bacterial spot infested tomato fields; material: tomato leaves; isolation source: leaves from tomato fields | host: Solanum lycopersicum ... | reverse complement strand
CTCCGCCAGCGTCCCGTTCGCGATGATCCGCCCCTGATGGAGGATCGCGATGCGGTCGGCCAGCTGCTCGGCCTCGTCGAGGTACTGGGTGGTGAGGAGCACCGTGGTGCCGGCCGCGGCGAGCCCGCGCACGATGTCCCACACCTCGATCCGCGACTCCGGGTCGAGGCCCGTGGTCGGCTCGTCGAGGTAGACGACCTCGGGATCGCCGACGAGGCTCATCGCGATGTCGAGGCGCCGTCTCATGCCTCCGGAGTATGTGGCGACCTTGCGCGCGCCCGCGTCGGTCAACCGGAAGGCGGTCAGGAGCCGGTCGGCGATCGCGCCCGGCTGAGGCAGGTGTCGCAGGGTGGCGACGAGCACGAGGTTCTCACGTCCGGTGAGGATCTCGTCGACCGCGGCGAACTGACCTGTGAGGCTGATGCGTTCGCGCACGCCGAGCGGGTCGGTGGAGACCTCCCTGCCCTGCACGGTCGCGCTGCCGGCATCCGCCCGGAGAAGGGTGGAGAGGATGCGGACGAGGGTCGTCTTGCTCGCTCCGTTCGATCCGAGCAGGGCGAAGATCGAGCCCTTCTCGACGTCCAGGTCGACGCCCGTGAGCACGGCGAGGTCGCCATACGACTTCTCGATGCCGCGGACGCGGATGGCGGTGGTCATGATTCTCGCTCCTTCTTCTGGGCGTCGGCGACCGCCTGCACGAGGCGGGCGCGCTCTTTGTCGACCCACTGGGTGCCGCCGTAGGCCTCGGCGTAGGTCTCGGCGAACGACACCGGGTCGTCGCCGACGATGGCGTCGATGGGGGTGCCGTCGATGGCGGCGCGCTCCCACAGGTCGGCGAGGTCGAGGAAGATCTGCACGAGCGTGTCTCCGTCGGTGATCCCGCCGTAGTACATCGTGTAGCGGTGCTGGGCGTTCGCGACCGAGCGGTACGGCTCGGGGAGGGCGTCGAGGCGCTTCTTCGCGTCCCGGTACTGCTTCTTCTGCTCGAGGGGTCCGGTGATGAGTTCGATCCACTTGGCGGCCATGTCAGTTCTCCTTGTCGGTGCGGTCGGTACGGTCTGTCGTCCTGTGCGAGCGGTTCGGGTCGAGCCGTTCGATGTGCCGGGTGAGGAAGCCCCAGGTCGACCAGAACTCCTCGAGCTCGTCTCGGCCTGCGGTATTGAGGGCGTAGACCTTGCGGGGCGGCCCCTTCTCGCTGGGCACCTTCTCGACGTCGACGAGCTTCTTCTGCTCCACGCGCACGAGCAGGGCGTAGATCGTCCCCTCCGCGATGTCGGTGAAGCCGTGCTCGCGCAGGCGGGCGGTGATCTCGTATCCGTAGGCGGGCTGCTCGCCCAGGAGCGCCAGGACGATGCCCTCCAGGGTGCCCTTGAGCATCTCGGTCATCTGCTTGCCCATGCCGCTCCTTCGTGTCATCGGTACTCAGTGTTGCTGGGTACTGGTACAAAGTATCACTGAGTACCGGTACTTAGCAACACTGAATACCGACGGTAGCCCCGCCCTGTACATCGAGGACGGGAGGGACCAGAGTGAGGTCATGGCGCCGCCCATAGGCGACGACGAGCGCCAGGAGCACCCATCCGAACGTCGACACGGGGGCCGAGAAGTGCAGATAGTTGCCCACAGCGAAGACCAGCACCCCCAGCAGCGCCACGCGCCACGGCAGGGTGGCGCTCGCCGCCCGAGGCTCGTACGACCGGGACTCGACGCCGACGACGGTTCCCGCGGCGAGGATGCCGAAGGCGAGCAGCGCCAGTTGGACGAGTCCGTAGACGAGACGTGCCGCCACGGTACGACTTCGGTTGCGGCTCAAGATACTGGTATACGAATCGATGCACCAGTGCATCTTCCCGACCCTCGCGGGACGGGATCGCGGGGATCAGCCGAGGCTGGCCGCGGCGACGTGTGCCCGCAGCAGCGAGAGGGTCCGAGAGTTCTCCGGGCGGATCCCGAGCGCGGTCGCGAGTTCGAGCGCGAGGGCGGCGTGGCCCGCGGCGTTCGGGTGGAACGGATCGTTCATCAGCCCCCACGGCACACCACCCGCACCGAGAGCGGTGAAACGGGCGAGCTGATCGACGAGGATGGCGTCCTCGCTCGCCGCGACATCGCGCACGGCGGCCGCGAACTCGGCGAGCCTCTCGCGCCCCGGTGCGTTCGGGGTGTCGATCGAGGGCGGCGTCTGCAGCACGATGACCGCCCCGAGGGAGCGCACGCGCGCGACGAACTCGCGCAGCGTCGCCGCGAAGGTCTCCGACTCGACGACCGGGCTGCCGGGCAGTGTCGACATGTCGTTGGTTCCGATCATCAGCGTGACGACGTCGGGCCGCCAGGCCTGCACGCGCCGCTCGAAGTCGCCGAGGATGTCAGGAAGGCGGTGCCCGCTGATCGCCGTGTTGACGACCGCGTCGCGCGAGCGCCCCAGTTCGCCGCGGACCAGCTCGTGCAGGTGCTCCGCATAGCTGCGGCCTCCCTGCGTGTGGATGAGTCCATGCGTGATCGAGTCGCCGGTGATGACCCAGTTCAGCGGCTCCGTCCCCACGAGCAGGTCGGCGATGCGGCGCAGGTCGGATGCGGGGGATGCGGGGGATGCGGGGACGTCGGCGTTCGGCACGGAGACGAGCCTAGCGCCGCCGCGGATCAGTTCCCGCGTCCCCTCGCCCGGCCTCCCGCGTTCTCTCGCCCGGCATCCCTCGCTTGGTGTCTCCTCGCCCGGCCTCCCCGTTCTCTCGCCCGGGATCCCTCGCTTGGTATCTCCTCGCCCGGTACGTTCCCGCCCACCCGGTAGCTTGCGTGCGCTGCGAGGTGGGTGTCTCGACGGGAACATACCGGGTGGGTGCGGGAGGTGGATGCCCAGGAGTCTGGCGGGTAGCGCGCTGCGAGGTGGGTGTCTGGGCGGGAACGTACCGGGTGGGTGAGGGAGGCGGGGGAGTAGGGGAGCCGCGCGTTACCTCGCACTCTCCGCCGGTACATTCCCGCCCACCCGGTAGCCTGCGTGCGCGGCGACGTGGGTGTCTCGGCGGGGACGTACCGGGTGGGTGTGAGATGCGGGGATCCCCCGGTCCGGTACCCCTGGCCCGGAACAGCCACCTCGCTCCGCTCCCCTCGCCCGGTACATTGCCGCCCACCCGGTAGCTTGCGTGCGCGGCGAGGTGGGTGTCTCGACGGGAAGGTACCGGGTGGATGGCGGGAGCGCGGGAGGCGGGGGTGGCTGGGCTCGGTGGATACCGGCTCGGCGGGAACATACCGGGTGGGTGAGGGAATCACGGGAGGCGGGGGAGGCGGGGTGGCTGGGCTCGGTGGAACCGGGCGGCGCAGGCGACCGGCGTCAGAGCCAGCGCTTGTACTTGAAGATCCCGTACAGGCCCACGGCGAACGCGGCCATGGCCCCGATGGCGAGCGGGTACCCGAACGACCACTGCAGCTCCGGCATCCCCTCGAAGTTCATCCCGTACACCGTGCCGACGAGTGTCGGGGCGAAGATGATCGCCGCCCAGGAGGAGATCTTCTTGATCTCGTCGTTCTGGGCGAGCGCCGCCTCCGACTGCCGTCGCGCGACCAGTGCCGACTGCACGGTGAGCGCGTTCTCGAGAATCGCCCGGAACGAGTCGACCTTCTCGTTCACGCGGATGACGTGGTCGAGCACATCACGGAGCGAGCGCTGCAGCTCCTCGTCGATGCGGTACTTGTCCGACCCGCGGCGCAGCCATTCCAGCATCCCGGCGAGGGGGTGCACCGCCCGCTGGAAGCCGATCACCTCGCGCGAGAGACCGTAGATTCGCCGCGAGAGCGCGTCGTCGTCGCTGTCGCCGAAGAGCTGATCCTCGATCTCGTCGATGTCGTTCTCGAGTCCCGCGACGATCGGCTCGTACTCGTCGACGACCTCGTCGAGGATCGCGTACAGCACGGCTTCCGGACCCATCGCGAGCAGCTCGGGATTCGCCTCCATGCGCCGCCGCACGGCCGCGAGGTTCGGCGACTCGGCGTGCCGGATCGTCACCACGAAGTCGGGTCCGATGAACAGGTGCAGCTCACCGAACTCGATCGACTCCTCCTTGTCGCGGTAGCGGGCAGGCCGCAGCACGGCGAAGAGGGTGTCGCCGTAGCGCTCGACCTTCGACCGCTGATGCCCCGATAGAGCGTCCTCGACGGCGAGCGGATGCAGGTCGAACTCGCGTGCGAGCGATTCGACCTCCTGCGTGCTCGGCCGGTATAGACCGATCCATGCGATGCCGCCGAGCGCACCCAGCGTGCGCGAGGTCTGGTCGAGGTCGGTCAAGGTCTCGACGCGACGTCCGTGGACGTACACGCCGTTGTCGATGAGCGCCATGATGTGGCTCCGTTCTCACGGGCGCACGCCGGGGTTCGGCGGCGTGCGCGCAGATTCGTCAAGGGGCGGAAGACGCCGCCGACGGCTGCGGAGCAGAGCGGACGCACGCGGAGCGGGAGAGCTCAACGCATGCGCGCGATCGAACGCGACGCAACGGTGGCGGCGTTGCTACTATCACCGGACATCGCCATCACCGCCTCTCGCGTTCGGGGGCCGGATGGCCCGAGGAGCAAGCATACTCCCGCGCCCTGGGAGCGGGATGAGCGGGCCGGATGCCGTGGTGCGCGGCCCGGATGCCGTGGTGCGCGGGCCGGATGCCCGCGGCGCGGGCCGGATGCCGTGTGCGACGTCGACCCGGAGAGATCTACGGCACGATCGAGTCGATGTACCCGCCGTCGACCCGCACGGCGGCTCCCGTGGTGGCGGAGGCGAACGGCGAGGAGAGGTAGGTCACCATGTGAGCGATCTCCTCGGGCTCGATGAGTCGCTGCAGGAGCGACTGCGGACGGTGCAGCCGCATGAATTCGCGCTGCGCCTCGTCCCAGGGCAGCGACCGGTCGACGAGTTCGTACACGAAGTCCTCCACACCGCCCGTGTGGGTCGGGCCCGCGAGCACCGAGTTGACCGTGACGCCGGTGCCGGCGGCCTCCTTCGCGAACCCGCGCGAGACGGCGAGCAGAGCGGTCTTCGACATGCCGTAGTGGATCATCTCGGCGGGGATCACCACGGCCGAGTCGCTGGCGATGTCGAGGATGCGTCCCCATCCGCGGGTCTTCATGCCCGGAAGAGTCGCCCGGATGAGGCGCACCGCAGCGAGGACGTTCACGTCGAAGTAGCGACGCCACTCGTCGTCGCTGATGTCCAGGGCGGGCGTCGCGCCGAAGATGCCGAGGTTGTTCACGAGGATGTCGACCTCGCCGACGGCGTCGAGCACGGCATCCGCGCCCTCCTCGGTCGTGACGTCGCCCGGGGCGGCCACGAGCACGCGCTCCGGGTTCTCGGCGTGGAGCTCGGCGACCACGGATGCGGTCGTGTCGGCGTTCCGTCCGTTGATCGCGACGCGGGCCCCGGCATCCGCGAGTCCGACGGCGATCGCGCGGCCGATGCCCTGGGTCGAGCCGGTGACGAGGGCGGTGCGGCCGGTGAGATCGATGCGCATGAGAGCTCCTGACGTGTCGAGGGTGTCGCAGGTGTCGAGGGGTGCAACGCGCGTGCCCCGGCATCCATGCCCGATTCCGGCGACCGGTCCGTCAGGGACGGATGCCGACGAGCTCGGCGCTCCTCTGCCACAGCGCCTCGGCGAGGGCTGTGTCGTCGACCTGCGGGTTGACGCGCGTCGTCAGCGAGCGCTCGTCGTAGTAGGCGCCGGAGAACCAGGTCTCGTCCGGCGTTCCCTCGATGAACCAGCGCAGGATGCTGCCGCCCTCCTCGACGCCCGTGAGCAGGAACCGGCCGAGGAAGCTGCGATAGAGCACGCGCATGACGCTCGACGAATCCGCCGCGAAGTTCGTGCGCACGGTTCCGGGGTGGAAGGCGACGGAGCTGAGACCGTCGGCGTGGAAGCGGGTGTGCAGGCTGCGGGTGAAGAGGATGTTCGCGAGCTTCGCGTCGCCGTAGGCCTTGTTCGCGCTGTAGCGGCGGGTGTTGTCGAGATCGTCGACGTCGATGTGGCCGAAGAGGCGGTGCCCGACGCTTGACGTGTTGATGACCGCCGCCTGCGACCGCAGGAGCGTCGGCAGCAGCAGATTCGTCAGCAGGAACGGGGCGAGATGGTTGACCTGGATGGTCTTCTCGTGACCGTCGACGGTGGGGGTGCGATCGCCGAAGATGCCGCCCGCGTTGTTGGCGAGGACGTCGATCCCGTCGTCGCCGACGAGGTCGAGAATCCGAGCGGCGAGCTCACGCACATCGTCGAGCCGGGCGAAGTCGGCGGTCAGCCATTCGGAACCGGTCTCCTCTCCGACGGCACGCATCTTGTCGGCCGAGCGTCCGACGAGGATGAGCCGGCTCTCTCCCGTCGACAGCTGACGTGCGGCGGCGGCACCGATTCCGTCGGACGCACCGGTGAGGACGATCGTGCGGCGGGCGGTCACGAGCCGAGATCCGGATGCGTGCGCGGCGCGGCCGGGCGGTCGGCGGCGGAGCGGACCGGCAGCGGTTCGGAGACGGGCTGCGGCGCGGCGGCCGGGGTGTCGGGTGACGCGGGGTCGTTCGTCAGGGTGGCGGCGGACGTCGTGCGGTTCGTCGAAGGCTGCGCCGGGAGCTCCCGCGCGACCTGCTTCTCGAGCACCTGCACGGCTTCGTCGCTCAGGAGGATCAGACCGTCGAGCTCATCGCGCACCCGCTTGTAGGCGATGTTGCGCTCGGCCTGGGTGGCCGACTCGTCGACGGCGACCTTGAGGAGCTGCTGCGCCCGATCGAGGCGCTTGCGCTCTGGCTCGGTGAAAGTCGAGTCGCGCAGCCGGCGGGCATCCTTCTCCGCCACCTCGAACGCCACCGCGTATGCGCCCACGGCATCCAGGTACTCCGACACCTGCTGCTCGGTCACTCCCGCATCGGCGGATGCAGGACGCAGGGCATCGGCAGTGCGCTTCGCGCGCAGGAAGGCGGCCACGAGGGGCTGCCGCCCATCGCTCATCGCGGGATACGCGATCAGCTTCGCGACGTCGAGCTCATAGTCGAGCCAGCGGGCCGTGATCTCGTCGTGTTCGGCGAACAGGCGCTCGAGCAGGGTGTGGGACGCGATCGGGGCCTTCGTGTCGACGATCGCCGGACCGACGCGCTTCGCGTGACCGCGGGCCTCGAGCTGCGCGGTCTTGATCTCGGCCTTCACCCGCAGCGCCTCGAGGCGACGTTCGTGGCGGCGCTTCGCGCTGCGCTCCCACGCCTTCGCGATGCCGCCCGCAGCACCCATGAGGGGGAAGACGAGCCACCAATAGTGTTCCGCGAAGTTCCAGAAGCCCCGGATGAACTCGTCCATGATGCCTCAGCCTACTTCTCGCGGTCCCGTCGGTGGGATCGGAGCGGCCTGCCCTGTCGGTCGTTGAGCGAGGACGGCGGAGCCGGTCTGCCTTGTCGGTCGTTGAGCGAGGACGGCGGAGTGGTCTGCCCTGTCGGTCGTTGAGCGAGGACGGCGGAGCCGCCCGAGACGAAACGGTGGCGAGGTGCGTGCGGGGCGTTTCGTGTCGGTGCTTCGCTCCTCGCTCAACGACGGGGGGTGCGGTGAGGTGAGGTGCGTGCGGGGCGTTTCGTCTCGGTGCTTCGCTCCTCGCTCGACGACCGGGGGTCGGTCAGAGCCCGAGTTTCTCGGCGCACGCGACGCAGTGGGTGGCGAAGGGCCGAACCTCCAGCCGGGCCGCCGGGATCGGACGACCGCATGCCGCACAGACGCCGTACGTGCCGGCATCCACTCTCCCCAGGGCGTCGTCGAGCTGCCGCAGTTCGGTCGCGGCGGCATCCGCCAGTCCGGTCAGCCGCGACCATTCCGACGACAGGGTGACGCCTTCCGGATCGTGCTCGTCGTCGTCGTTGGAGCCCTCGCGGTCGTGCGTGAGCTCGTCGAGCGCCGCCGCGGTCGCGGCGACGCGTGCCGCAGCCTGCCCGCGGAGCGTCTGCAGCACGGCCCGGTGGTCCGATGTCATCCGCACACTCTAGGCCTGACCTCCGACATCCGTGGTCGGCCATCGGCTCGGCGCGCACGCCGTCGGGCGGAGAACTCCCGGTCGGGAGGAGAATCACCCACATATCCTCCTCCCCACGCGGTGTTCTCCGCCCCACACGGTGTTCTCCGCCCCACACGGGTGCGACCCGACAGTGTCCGCCCCACACGGTGTCCTCCGCCCCACACGGGTGCGACTCGACAGCGTCCGCCCCACACGGGCGCGACCCGACAGCGTCCGCCCCACACGGGTGCGACCCCCCCCGACCGGGTGCGACGCGTCAGTCCGCGGCGGGCTTCCCCGGAGCGTCCGCAGCCACCACGGTCACCGTGTCGGTGCGCACGCCGGGGTGGTCGCGTTCGAGAGCCGCGCCCTCCATGTCGACGTTGGGCAGGATGCGGTCGAGCCACCGGGGCAGCCACCACGCCGAGCGGCCCAGCAGGTGCATGAGCGCCGGCATGAGGAGCATCCTCACGACGAACGCGTCGAGCAGCACACCGAACGCCAGACCGAACCCGATGGACCGGATGATCGTCGACTCCGAGAAGATGAAACCGCCGAACACCGACACCATGATGAGCGCGGCGGCGATGACGACCGAGCGTCCTGCGCGGAACCCCTGCGCGACGGCATCCCTGGCGGAGGCGCCGTGCACGTACGCCTCGCGCATGCCGGAGGCGAGGAACAGCTGGTAGTCCATCGCGAGTCCGAACAGGATGCCGACGAGGATGACGGGCAGGAAGCTGAGGATCGGTCCGGTGCTGTGCAGGCCGATGATCTCGGCGCCCCACCCGAACTGGAACACCGCGACGATGAGCCCGTAGGTCGCGAACAGCGACAGCACGAAACCACCGGTGGCGATGATCGGCACGAGCAACGAGCGGAACACGACGATCATGATGAGCAGCGACAGCCCGACGACCACCACGAGGTAGATCGGCAGGACGCCCGCGAGCGCCTCGGAGATGTCGATGTTGATGGCCGCCTGCCCTGCGACGCCGAGGGTGATCCCCCCGTCGAGCGCGGGGAGCGCACGGATGTCCTGCACCAGTCGCTCCGTCGACGCGCTGTTCGGACCCTCTTCGGGCAGCACCTGGAAGGCGAGCAGCGTGTTGTCGTCGGACGTGGCGATGGGGGCCACGGCGGCGACGTCACGCTGGTCGGCGATCTTCTGCGCGACCTCGACCTGCGTGGCGAGCAGGTCGTCGTCGCTGACGGCGTCGTCGAGGGTCGCGGTCACGAGCAGCGGACCGTTGGCGCCCTCGCCGAACTGCTCCTCGATCACCTGGAAGGCGCGGTAGCTCGTGGAGTCGTCGGGCTCGCTCGACCCGTCGGGCAGGCCCAGACGCATCGACATCGACGGGATGGCGACGACGAGCAGGGCCACGACGCTGACGAGTACCGTCACGACCGCACGCAGAGTCGACATGCGGCGCACGGGCTTTCCGGCCGCATGCGGCTGCCCGATGGTGGTGCGGGCCTTGCGGCTCAGCAGGCGGGTGCCGACGAGGCCGAGGATCGCGGGGGCGAGCGTGATCGCGACGAGCACGGCCACGCCGACGCAGACGGCGCCGACGGTGCCCATGAGGCCGAGGAACGGCACACCGGTGACGTTGAGGGCGAGCAGTGCGACGATCACGGTGGCGCCGGCGAAGACGACGGCGGTGCCCGAGGTGCCGGTCGCGAGTCCGATCGACTCCCGCACCGGGACGCCGTTGAGCAGCTGCTTGCGGTGTCGGTTGACGATGAACAGCGAGTAGTCGATGCCGACGGCCAGGCCGAGCATCACGCCCAGCACCGGGGTGACGGAGGCCATGTCGACGACGCCCGAGAAGGCGAGGGATGCGGTGACGCCGACGCCCACGCCCACCACGGCCGTCACGATGGGGAGCGCGGCGCCGATGAGGGTGCCGAGCATCACGATCAGCACGACGGCGGCGAAGGCGAGACCGATCGCCTCGCCGACGCCGAAGATCTCGGGGACGCCCTGCGCGATGTCGGTGCCGAAGTCGACCTCGACGCCCTCGATCGGGGACGACTCGAAGTGCTCGATCGTGCCCTGCTTGACCTCTTCGGAGAGCTCCAGACGGGGATCCTCGAACGACACGTTGACGATCGCGGTCGATCCGTCCTCCGAGACGACGCCGATGCCGTTCGCGAGGTCGAGAAGCGTCGAACCCAGCTCGCTCTGCTTCTCGCCGGCATCCAGCTCCGCGCGGCTGTCGTCGATGGTCCTCTGCTGCGCGTCGAGCTCCGCCTGCTGCGTCGTGAGGGCGGAGATCTGGGCATCGAGCGCCGCCAGCTGCTCGGCGGGCGCGCCGGCCGCCTCGGCCTGGGCACGCGCTCCGGTCAGCTGCTCCAGGCCGGCCTCGAGCTGGGCGCGCCCGTCGTCGAGCTGCGCCTGACCGGCATCCAGCTGCGCGCGACCGCCCTCGATCTCGTTCTTCCCGTCGATGAGCTTCTGGGCCTGCACGGCCTGCTCCTGCTGCGCCTCGAACGGGTCGATGACCGAAGCCACGCCGTCGAGATCGCCGGCGCTGTCGGCGAGAGCGGAGATCTCCTGCTTCTGCTGCTCGGTGAACGCCGATCCGTCGGCCGTCCGGTAGACAACGGTCCCCGTTCCGCCGGCGGTGTCGGGGAGCTTGTCGGACAGCTGATCGGTGACCTCACCAGAGGCGGTCCCCGGGATGTCGAAGCTGTTGCTCAGCGTGCCCCCGAGCGTGAGGAAGGCGCCGACGCCGAGACCGAGGATGACGATCCAGGAGACGATCACCGTCCATGCCCTGCGCGCGGCGAAAGAACCCAGACGGAACAGCAGTGAAGCCAATGCACTCTCCTTCAGACGGATAGATCATACGGTGCGTATCGTCTAGGGATCTGTGGTTATCCTGAACGGGTGGTGAATGAGCATCGAAGCGGGCCCGTGCGCAGCACTGCTGCGCGCGAGGCGATCCTCGAGGCGACCGCCCGGCTCTTCCACAATCAGGGCTACGACCGACTCACGATCGAGGGCATCGCGAAGGAGGCCGGGGTCGGCAAGCAGACCATCTATCGCTGGTGGCCGTCACGCGGTGCGCTGATCGGCGAGTGCCTCGCCGAGGGGCGGCTCATCCCCGTGGATTTCGACGTTCCCGACACCGGCGACCTGTCGACCGACGTCGAGACGTGGCTGCGCAGCGTGCTGTCCATCCTCGAGGCGCCTGAGGGTGGGGTGCTGCTGCGCTCGCTCGTCGCCGCAGCCACGGAGGATGCCGGTGTCGGCGCCCACCTCGGCGAGAGCCTGGGCGTGGAGAAGTACCTGTCCGAGCGACTGCGCGGCGGGATCCGCGACGGTCAGCTGCCGGAGGACGCTCCCATCGAGCAGCTCGGCCGCGCCATCCTGGGGGCGATCATCGTCGAATCCCTGAGTCGCGAAGACCACGACACCGGCGCGATCGTCGAGTTGACGCGGTACCTCTTCTCCCGGTGACTCCCCTCTTCCGACTCTCTCTCTGTCTCTCCCCCTGTCTCTTCCCCCTCCCCCTGTCTCTTCCCCTTCCCTGTTCCCGGGCACAACTGCGGACTCGGGCCCAAACACACCGGTGAGTGAGGCCGAACCGCGGCGTGTCGTCTCTGGGATCCGCCCTTGTGCACGGAGGAGGCGGGG
>JAAIGE0101021910.1_pt1 | contig 11632 bp, 15 predicted proteins | sample 6487951 | NCBI WGS metagenome assembly JAAIGE01 (sample SAMN13974128, study PRJNA590717) | phyllosphere metagenome | biome: tomato field; feature: multiple bacterial spot infested tomato fields; material: tomato leaves; isolation source: leaves from tomato fields | host: Solanum lycopersicum ... | reverse complement strand
TCCTCGCGGGAATGCGGCTGCCGAACCAGATGGACTGGGACTTCGTGCGGGAGCCCGAGGGAGCGTTCCACGACGCCTGCTGGAGCGCGCGCAGCAACCCCTCCTACCTCGTCGCCACCGCCGACGAGGACCGGATCCCCGACTTCTCGGCCAGCCCGGACGTCCGGGCCGTGACCCCGAGATTGCCCCTGAGCAGCGGGGTCATCGACCGCATGCGCTCGGCGGGCATGGAACTCGGCCGGGCGCTCAGGGAAGTGCTGGGCGACCGGCCGGACGAGGAGAGCCTGGCCGCGGTGCTCGCCGATCTGGAGGACGCGGGACTGTACGCGCCCCTGGACGTCCCTCGCCCCCGGTAGCCGCTCCTCCCTTTCCGATCAGACGCCGTTCGCGTCCCGGAAGTCCTCGAGGAGTTCCCGGGGGATCGGAGGCAGGTGGGACTCGGCCCCCTTCTCGCCCGCGTAGACGAACAGGGTGGACGCCCGGGCCACGATGCGGCTCAGGGTGTCCCAGGGATCCGAGGCGGCCGCGATCCCGCCCGCGAAGGAACCCTCGCCCGTCCCGCGCATCGCCAGGCGGAGTTCGTGGCCGCTGCCGCCGATCCAGCGTACCTGGCATGCCCCGTCGGGAAGGCCGGGCGGGCGCATGGCGTGGCAGGACAGGAACAGGGTCATGGCAGGCCCGACCGTGCCCAGGGTCACGAAGCCCTCGTCTGTCTCGTGGAGGAGCACCCCGCCCGGTAGGTCGGCAGGTGCCAGCTCGGGGACCGCCATGTACCAGCGGCCCAGCGGACCGCCCGGGGAACCCCGCTCGAACTCCTCGGTCACCCCTGCGCCTGCACCGCTCATCCGCCCCTCCCTGCCCCGTCCTCGAGTACGCGATCAGGCATTCCCGTCCAGCACGAAGCCGTCGCCTTCAGGCCGTCCCGACCGGCACCTGGGACAGCAGGATGAGCTGCACGAAGATGCCGCGCGGCGCCGGGGGGAGATCGAAGCGCATCAGCTCGCCCTCCTGTTCGGACCGCACGACCAGGGTGGAGGGACCGTTGTGGATCTCGAAGAAGTCCACCTTGGGATCGGTCGCCAGGTCGATGCGGCCGATCAGGGCACGTCCCTCGATGTCGAGCATGGGGACGGTGATCTCCCGCCCGGATCCGCTCCAGACCGCGGCATGCACGGGAGTGGGCGACACGGGGAAGGAGGCACCGTCCCTGCTCGCGAAGAGGCGGAAGCCCTGGTCCGCGAACTCGACGGTCAGGATGCCTTGCGGAGAATCCCAGAGCACTACCCCCCGGGGATTCCCGGGCGGCGTGTCTGGACCGCCGCTGGCCTGCGCCAGCAGCCACTCGTTCATCCGGCGCTCCGGCGGGGGCACGGCTTCGTTCAGGGGCATGGGATGCGGCTCTCCGGGAGGATGCCCCATCATACCCCCGGGACGCCCGGATAGCCGTCGATTCCTTGCCGTCCTAGCGGAGGCTTCGCGCGAGCAGGCCAATGGCGCGGACGAGCAGGGCGGCCGGGATGATCATCAGCAGCGCCAGGATCAGCACGCTGCCCGTGCAGAGCAGCCAGAGGGCGCGGGCGACCAGACCGGGATGCCGTCCGATCCGCAGGTCGACGACGTGTGTGGGGAGCAGCATCGCATGTCCTCGGGAGCCAAGGGCGCTCCGCCGAAGCCCGGGACGACAGGAGGTCCTCCCGCCGAGGTTCTAGACCAGGCTTTCACAGGCGTGAACAATCATGAGGTGGATGCGAAAGATTCCCGCATGATCGGATTTCTTCGTGTTCTGGACTGGATGAAACAGAAGGACTCAATGATTCCCATTGACCCGGTGGATATCGAATCCTAATCGGAGAGCGCCGGACGGTCCGCGCGGTGCGGAACAGGGCCTGGCCCCAGGAGAACACCATGCGTCGAATCCTTCTTGCCCTAGCCCTGGTCGCGGGTGCGGGGAGCGTGCAGGCGGAGGAGTCCGCCTACGAGCGCGCGCGGCAGCGCGACGAGCGCATCAACCGCGAGTTCATGGACACCCAGCCCGGTAGGGGCACCGGGAACAGCGCCGTCCCCTGCCCCACCCGTGAGAGCTACGTGGGCGGCACGGTCGGTTCCTCCGGCTCCATCGATTCCATGGGCAACTCCACGGGCGACGCGGCGCAGAACTCCGCGCGGAACTCCACCGGCGAGCGGATGGACAACGCCACGACGGGTGCGACGGCCACCCACCGGAGCTACGACCTCACCGTCCACGTGCTGTCACCGGACGACGGGCGCGTGGTCTACAGCGGCTCCATGCGCCTCGGCCTGGGCAAGGGCGCGGTGGCGTCCGTCATGGACCAGCACTTCCGGCCGGAGACCCTGCCCTGCACGGGCAAGGCGGCCTGCGGCCCGGGCAAGGTGAAGCATGTCTCGACCCGCGTGGAGACGGGCGACATCCGCGCCACGCCAGTCCTCCTCATGGACGAGCACGGCACGCTGCGGCTCAGCCTCGGCCTGGAGCGCGCGGTGACGGTCGGACGTCCCGACGGCTTCCGCCAGCGCGAGTGGGACATGCGGCTGCCGAACGTGAACGTGGAGCGCGTCGAGCTGGTGGACGAGGTCGTGCGCCTGGGCGACAAGCAGCGCTTCGTGCTGGCCGACGGCACCGTCGTGGTGGTGTCGGTGCTGCCCGCCGACCACATCGCGCTCTGATCCATCCGTCTTCCGGGATACCCCGGGCGGGGTGTGCCATCCGCGGCGCCCCCGCCCGGCCCTGCTCCTCCGCGTGGTGTCGCCCGGACTGTCGCGAGAACGTCGTGTTCCCCGACCACGGCAGGGATAGCATCGAGGACAACCTCGGATCCCCGCCCATGATGCCGCCCTTCCCCATGCACCCTGCACCGCTGGCCCAGCTGCCGGTTCCCTCGCCCGTTCCGCTGCCGGTGGACGAGCGGGAGGCGCTGCTGATCGAGATGAGCCGCGAACTCTACGGGCTGGACGAGAAGGACGCTGCCTACCGCAACAGGTCGCGGAAGCTCCACTCGCCGAACTGGCGGGAGGTCAAGGTGATCGTGCCTCCACATGACGACCCCATGCTCCTCGACGATGCGATGGCGAATCCTCGCGGCATACGCGGTGGCGGGATCCGCTTCGTCCGCATCCGGGACCTCCAGCCGGACGACCGGGAGAGGGCGATCGTGCTGCTCGATGCACAGCTGGACCTCGCCCATGGCTGGGAGATGATGCGCACCGAAGCGGTCGGTGCGTCCCTGCTCGGGTGGGGATTGCCCCTCCTCGCGCTGGGCGTTGCCGCAGGAGTGATGTTCTGGCCGGGATGACGGGACGTCCGAATCCTTGACGCCCATGGCGATCGAATCCATAGGCAAGGCATCGGTCGGCATTCCGGGGCATCCCGCGTCGACGCCCCTGTCCAGGATCAGCCCATGCCCAGCCGTCGTCTCGCCATCCTCTCGGCCCTCGTGCTCCCGCTCCTCGCCGCTTCCCCGGCCGATGCTCGGCGCGACCGTCAGCGGGAAGGTATGGCGGATGCGGTCGGCTCCGGGGCGAGCGTCACCAATCCCGACCTGCGGCTCCCGCTCGGCGACGACCTGCCGCGTTCCCTACCGACGGGGGCGAGCAACGCGCCCTGGTTCGATGTCCGCATCCGGGTGGTCCGCAACGTCCCCTACCCCGGCGTCGTGCGCGACCTCGTGGTGCCCGTCCAGCTCTGGCAGCGCCAGTTCGTGGATCCCGGCGCGCTCCATCCGCATGCCTACGTGCGCGAGGTGCGTCCGCACGTGAGCTGCATCGCGGGCACCTGGCTCTGCTCCACGACCTCCGTCGAGGTCCGCGACAGCGCGCTGGCTTCCGGCATCGCGGCCGCGGTGGTCTATCTCGGCCTGGACAGCGCCAACGACCTGCGCCTGAACGTCGCCGTCGAGGGCCTGACGGCGGTGAACCCTTCGATGGTACGCCCCACCCGCATGACGGTGCGCAACATCAAGGCGGTGGAGGGCCATGACGAGCGCGTGGTGCTCGCGGACGGCACCATGCTGGTACTGACCGTCCACCAGCGCGGTGGCCGCGCCAGCTTCTGATCCCCTTCCACGGCATGCGGGATGGTGGCTGCCCTGCCGCATCCCGCATGCTTGTCCTCATCGACGACCAGCCTCCAGGCCTCCCATGCCCCACCCTCCGCTCCAGCCCATCCCCGCCGACCGCATCCTCGGCTGCCTCGCCGGTGGCGCGGTCGGCGACGCCCTGGGCTACCAGGTGGAGTTCCACACCTACGACCAGATCCTGCTCGACCGCGGCCCCGAGGGCGTGACGGGTCCCAAGGAGGGCGAGCCGCTCCTGGCCTCCGACGACACGCAGATGACCCTGTTCACGGGAGAGGCCATCGTCGCCGCCCTGGAGGCGCCCGCGCCCCGCGGGATGGAGGTCTACCGGGAAGCCTTCCGGCTGGCCTACCTGGACTGGCTCTCCACCCAGGCCCGCGGCTCGGGGCCGGGACGGGCGGGGACCCTGGCGATGGAGCCAGGGATGCGGGCGCGTCGCGCGCCGGGCAACACCTGCCTCGGCGCGCTGGTGGCGGGCGGCCACGGCAGTACGGGGGAGCCGATCAACGGCAGCAAGGGCTGCGGCGGCGTGATGAGGGTGGCCCCGATCGGTCTGGTCGCCTTCCCGGCGGAGAACATGAAGCAGGCGACCCAGATCGCCTTCGACATCGCCTGCGAGGCCGCCGCGGTCACCCACGGCCACCCCCAGGGATGGCTACCCGCGGGCGCCATGGCGGCCCTGGTCCGCCAGCTGGCGGGCGGGGTCGACCTATTGGAGGCCACGATGCGGGCAATGGACCTCGTCCAGGAGCGCAAGGACGCGCCCTACGAGGACCGGAAGCGCGTGAGCCGCCTCATGGATCTCGCCTTCAGCACGGCCGCCCTCAACCCCAACCTGAAGCCACGCTCGCTCGAGACGCTGTTCGGCGGCGGCTGGACGGGCGAGGAGGCCCTCGCGATCGGCCTGTTCGCCGCGGCCGCGGGAGACGACTTCCAGGACGCGGTCTGCGTCGCTTCCAACCACTCCGGCGACAGCGACAGCACGGCCTCCATCGCGGGGCAGCTGCTGGGCGCGCGGGACGGCATGGCCTGCGTGCCGGACGACTGGTGGCAGGCGGTGGATCTCCGGCCCCTGGTACTGCGGAGCGCCGAGAGCCTGCACGCGGCGGCGCGGCGGGCCTGATACACCGCAGGGGACGGGCATGGTCTCCGTCCCGGTGCTATCCTGAGCAGCGGACAGGAGGGGGCGACAGGGGCATGGCGAGCAGGTTCTTCGTGGCCGACTGGTGCGGCAGGCGCTTCCTGCACGAGGCGCTGGACGGGAGCGCGCCCGTGCTCGCCGTCCTGCGCGACGCTGGCACCGAGCGCATCTGGGGCGGCACCGTCCACCCCGACCGCGCGTCTGCCGACGTCGAGGCCGAACGCGCGCCCGGCACCTTCGAGGGACCCGTGGTCGCCGTCGTCGGACTGCGCGAGATCGGTCCCGAGGAGGCCGAGGACCTCGGGGCCGAGGTGTCGAGCAACCCCGATCTGTTCCGCGAGGTCCACCGCAGCAACGCCGAGATGCGCCGGAAGTCCGCCGAGGCCACGGCGGCGGCCATCTCCTCGGGACCCCGCCGCTAGGACCCCTGGGTGGGAGCCAACCGGGTCTGGGGGCCTATCGGGTAAGCGCCGCCACGGGCTGCGGTTCACGTGCCTCGGCAGACGTCAGCTCGCCATCGCGGATGCTGTTCCACCACTCCATTCCACCCACGGTGATCGCCATCTCGGAGCCTGGGCTGTACGACCAGGCGGAGGGGTTGTCACCGAACTCAGCCACGTCGGTTGCCCAGTTCCAGGGCGTCAGGCTGTCCTCGATCACGTGGTAGAAGAGGGAGACGCCGTTGCGGTCGATCACAACGAAGGATCCGACATCCATGGCATCGTGCTGCAGGAATCCGTCGGGGTAGCGGTCCAGGTAGTCCTGCGCCTGCTCGGACGTCATCGCTTCACGGGGAGCACCCTGAAGCAGGATCTCGTTGCCCGAGATCTCGATTACGGGTCCGCGGGCACCGCTACGCGTTGCCACACCAAGCTCGTCAGTGGACATCCCGCCCTCCTATCGCATCGCCGCCGATACCGTCACCAGACCCGTCTGCTGCTCGAGCAGCTGGTAGCCGACGGCACCGTCCTGCCCCTGGAAGGCCGCCTGGATGACGCTGTCGACGTCGGCGCGTCGGGGCACCGACCGACCCATGTTGGGTTCGACCAGGAACTCGGGCGTCCAGCCGGTCCTCGCGATCGCATCGGCGATGCCGTCGGCGAAGAAGGCGGGAGTTGTCGTCCCCAGGACCAGATGTCCGTCGACCATGCGTGCCGAGGCCATGCCCTCGCTCAGATCGGCGGGTCCCTTCATGAAGTTGACCCTGTCGTCCGTTTCCTCGCCGTAGACGAACGCCTCCCAGCTCGCCTGCACGGCGCCCCGGATCTTCCGCCCCAGCTCGTTCCGCAGGATGGGCACGCCGTCCACGATCATGTCGTGCTCGCCCTCCGACATCCGGCGCGCCATGGCGCCGATCTCTTCCGGAGAGTGGGAGCGCAGGAACTCCAGGACGGCGTCACGCATCAGGGGGGTCGCGTAGCTGGCCGCCGCACTGGAGGAGACCCTGCCCAGCATCGGCTCCGGCACCTCGCCCTGAGCGACGTGCTGGATATTCGCGAGCAGGCCGCTGCGCACGAGGTCGATCATGCGCCCGTCCATCCAGGCCTCGCTGCGGGACGTGTCGCCGCCGTTCCGTACGTAGTCGAGCGCCATCATCCAGCCGTCGGCCATCATCTCCTGCAGCAGGGTTCCAGCCGATCCGCCGAACTCGTCGCTGTCCATGTCGGCATGCGCGCCGTCGCGGTGCGAGCAATGGCCGATCTCGTGGTCCGTGACCAGCGTCCAGAAGGCATCGGTGGCCGCATCGCCCTGGATGCCCCGGGCTTCCATCGCCTTGAGCATGGTGCGCATGAAGCTGTTGCCCTCCATGTCGGATGCCGTATCCGCAATGGTGACCACGCATGCGCCGGTGTCGTCGCCCGGAAAGACCGCGGCCATGCTGCCGACGGGCGACCATTCCGGTCCGGTCTTCGTCCAGTCCGCGCCATCGATCTCCCAGCCGTTCGTGCTGGTCGCGCCGAACGAGGGACCCCGCACGCGCATGTCGGCGATCCGGACGCCCAGTCGCCCCGTTGCCGACTCCCAGTCCTCCGCGAGTTGCGGAAGAGCCCGGTACAGGACGGGCATGCTGAAGGATGCGCTGTCCGCCGCGAAAAGAACCGCCTGGGCGTCCCGGGAGGTCTCGGGCGACACCACGGCATTGGCGGTCGGCGCGGCCTGGACAAGGACGGCACGCCCCCGATCGCCCGTATCGGCAGCATTGGCCTTGTTGTCCACGGCATGGACGACGGCTGCGACAGCCATGCCAGCCATCACGGCCGAGCGCAGGATCTGCCCGATGGAACGATGGGGAGGCCTCGCCACGGGCGTGGAGGACGAAGCGAGACCGACCGGGTCGCCATGGGCGCGGGCAAGGATAGGTCCCTTGCCCAGGAAGTCCCTGAGCAGGCCATCCGACGATGTATCAGCCCCGATGCGCATGACCTGCTCCCGTCCACGTCCTATCCTGTGCTGTCCTTCTGAAAGCGGCACGAATGTCTCAGTGGCACGTCGGATCCTTGACCAGTTCCATCCGCCACGCACAGGGCGATCCCTTGTGGACGAGGGAGATCAGGAGCACGGGGGCTTCCCTGATCCAGGCCAGGTCGATCACGCCCAGGTCGGGGAAGCGAAACACCTCCCTGCCTGCCGAACTGACCATGAGATCTCCGCCCTCGATCCTGGCCATGACGGGATGTTCCAGACCGAGAGGGCTGACGGTGCTCACCAGCACATTGCCCTCGGGATTGCGGCTGATCTCGAAGCGCGGCGGCACGAGCGGTGACGCCGGAGCACGGGAGGAAGGCGGTGTCTTCATGTCCCTGTCAGCCCGGCGTCAGGCGGTATCCCACCCCGCTCCTCTCCTCGGCGCAGCCCCACAGCTGACCCTCATGGCGACGGATGAACAGGAACATGGCCTTGTCCGGTCCGGGACCGCTCGTCATCAGCCCCTCGTTGTCCGTCAGCTCCCATTGCCCGAAGTCGCCGCGTCCCGTGTAGAAGCGGCCGCCGGGGATGAAGATGACCTCGATCGGCTCGGCCCCGGCCGACAGCGGCATGGTGACGCGGAAGGGATGGCTCTGGGTGAGCATGCTGCGCTCCAGCCCCCGCCCCGTGACGGCCTGGCCCCTGCGGCAGGCATCGGCCGATGTGGCCTGGGGCACGTCGCGCGCCGCCATCGCGGGAGTGGCGCCTGCCATGACGGCGACCAGGGCGTAGAAGAGGGCGATACGGCGCATGTAGGTCAAACTCCAGTTTCCTCTGAGACGGCCCGGTTGAAGGCGCGGATCAACTGATCGTCCATTCCACCCAGAGTGTCGGTCGAGAACTCTCCGAGATCACCTGGGAAGACGAATCTGTAGCGAGGAGTTCCACCCTCGACCAGTTCGCAGATGCGCCCCTTCCGCTCCCTGCGGAAGAAGATGATGAACTTGCCTTTGTAGTCCCGGAACGTGACCTCGTTGAGGTTCAGGTATCCAGCCTCGTCCTTTACCAGAAAGGCCAGGCGCTGACGGATGTAGTGGAAAGCGTTCATTTCGCCCTCGGTCGTGACGATCCCATCTGTCGCGGCGACCTGGGGCTGCGGTGGGAGCTGAGGACTGTCCGGGATCGGCGCCGCAGGTAGCGAAGGGGCCTCGCTGGCCTGCGACAGAGGAATCGAGAGCCTGCTCAGTATCTTCTGGTTCAGGGATTCGCGCAGAGCGAGGCGTAGCAGGTCCCGGTATTCGGCCAGAGCCTTTGTGCGAACGTTGGTCAAGCCGATCTCGCCCAGGACGAGACGGGCGAAGGCCTCGGACGGGTTCTCCATGAGGGCGTTGAGGTTCTGGACCATCGCCTGGAAGACGATCTTCCGCTTGGCCTCGGCACCGATGTTGTCGGGGTCGAAGTGCCCCTTCTGGAACCCCCAGAGTCCCTCCAGGACGGATCCGTCGACGTGGCCGGATGCGATCTCCCGCATGTCCAGGGTCAAGAAGGCGGCCTGGTCCATCATGTTGGGTTCGTCCGAGTCCGCGAAGAACTCGTACCGCAGCCCGTCTGTCAGGATGCCCATCTTCACGGTCAGGACAGCGTTGAAATAGGACCGGAGCTGCCCCCGGTCATCACGGACAGCCCCGCCCACAGCCTTGCACTCGACGGCGATGATGGGCGCGCCGTCGCGCAGGATGGCGAAGTCGACCCTGTTCTTGTACTTCTCAGAGAAGTCGGCACTGAATTCCGGACAGACCTCGTTGGGATCCCGGTCGTCGTATCCAAGGAATGCCAGGAACGGCAGTACCAGGAAGAGCTTGGTGCTCTCCTCGTTCTTGCACCGGTCCGACAGTCCCACTAGCCGATTGGCGAGCTGGACCAGCTTCTGGCTGAATTCCTCGTTCATTGACTGAGTCCTGCCCGTCTAGAGTTGACCTTCAGGAATCATGATTCGACAGCGAGTCGAGGCGCAAGGAACCTGACGAGGTCATGGAGACCTTTCGAGTCCAGCGGCATCACCCCTGTCCGGAGCGATGCCGCTGCCCGTCCGTGTAAGCTGACCGGCGACGGCCCGGTCGATCGGAACGACGCCACCGTGGGCAGGCTGGAGACCCTGACCGTGCTGTTCACGCTGGCCTCGCTCCGGCCCACGCGTTCCGATCTGGAGAAGATCGTCGCCGAACCCGTGGTGGCCGCCCTGCTGCGCGTGCTGAGTGCCAGCGACGAGGCACTGAGCAACCAGGCGCTTGCCCAGGCGGCGGGCTACGGCGAGGAGACGGTGGCGCGCGCCATGCCCCGTCTGCGGGGCCTCGGGCTGGTCAGCACGTACCAGGAGTGGCGCACGAAGCTGAACCGGATCACCGATGCGGGCCGTTCCATGGTCGTCCCGGCGGCGGCCTGATCGTGGGGCCTGGGGGAGAGGATGCTCCCTCCCTCCGATGCCCGTCGGAACGGCGCGGAATCTTACCCCCAGACGCCGTCGCTGCCCTGGAACCGACCCTCGACCTGCCCGAACTCGAGGAAGTGGACGAGCGGGTTGATGCCCGACGCCGCCACGTCCGGGTTGGCCGCAAGGTACTTCGCGGTGTCGAACTCCGCCGAGGCCTCGCGGCCCTCGCGGGCGCCGAACAGCATGTAGTGGTCGAGGGCAGCCATGCCCGATAGGGCAACGTCGGGATTGTGCTCGAGATAGCCCCGGGCGTCGAACATCGTGTTCGGATCGCGCCCCTCGGCGGCGCCGAACGCGCGGTAGTGGGCCTCGGGGTCCATGCCGGACCTGCCGACGTCCGGGTTGGCCGTCAGGTAGAACTGGGCGTCGAAGCCGTCATCGACGTCGCCTACCGCCTCGAAGGTCCGGCGCCCCTCGATGCGGCCGAACTGCGCGTAGTGCGCGAGCGGATCCATGCCAGCCGCCGCGACGTCCGGGTTGGCCGCGATATACAGGGTCGTGTCGAAGGCGGCGGCGGGGTCGCGCCCCTCCCGCCATCCCGACCGACTGTAGTGCTCGAGCGGGTCGACGCCCGCCGCCGCCACGTCGGGGTTCGCCGCCAGGTAGTAGTGGCTGTCGAACGGCACGTCCGGGGGAGGGGTGAGATACAGCGGGAACGGCGGAGCGGGCCTGTCCGGCTCGGGTGCGACGGGTGGAATCACGTGAGGATGTCCGTCGGCGCGGAGGATGCAGCGGTCATGCCTGGGCCTTCGTCGTGTCGGGCGCGTGTCCGGGACGACGTGTCCCGGAAGAGGCTAGCCCCGGCCGAGGATTCCATGCCTCCGAGGATTCGGCAACCTGTACGCCAGGTGGATCGGGGATCCGCCGATCTCCCTGTTCCGGCAGGCAGAAGGGGCAGGAGCGAATCCCGCTCCTGCCCCTTCCGTCGTCCCGGTGGGGGACCTCAGCGCGTCACCAGACGTCGCCGCTCATGTGCAGCCCGGAGTTCAGCTGTACGGCCTGGTTGTGGACCATCTCGTCGCTGAATATGAACCCCTTGGCGACGTCGCCCCGGCTCAGGCCGCCCTCGAGATGGGCCACCCAGAAGTCCAGCCCCCCCTGCTCGGCGGCACGGCCCAGGGCGTTCTGATAGAAGCTCTGCACGAAGTCGGCGTTGCTCATACCGGCGATCCGGGCCTGGAACTCGGGGCTGTTCGTGAAGGCGTCGACCATCGCGTCCGGCGTCATGCTGTCCGCGCGGTCGACCCAGAACTTCATGCCGTCGCCCTCGGCCGGGCGCAGCAGCACGGACTGGTAGATGCGGGCCACGGTCATGGCATCCTGGTCGGCCACGAACACGACGTCGCCGTTGTGCTGGGCCTTCATCTCGGCGCTCTCGGAGAAGCCGAGCACGACGTCGCCGCGCGACGCCCGGCCGCTGTCGAGAAGCTCGCTCCAGTGCGCGAAGCCTCCGGCGTCGCTGCCGCGGCCCAGCACCTGCTCGTAGAGCTTCTCGACGAACTG
>JAAIGE0101392535.1_pt1 | contig 11633 bp, 14 predicted proteins | sample 6487951 | NCBI WGS metagenome assembly JAAIGE01 (sample SAMN13974128, study PRJNA590717) | phyllosphere metagenome | biome: tomato field; feature: multiple bacterial spot infested tomato fields; material: tomato leaves; isolation source: leaves from tomato fields | host: Solanum lycopersicum ... | reverse complement strand
GCATCGCCCTTCTCGTCGGGACGGTTCTCGCGCCTCGGCTGCGCGTGGCGACGCCCCTCGTGCTGCTGGTGATCGGGCTGCTCTTAGGCTTCGTCCCGGCGCTCCGTCAGATCGAGCTGCCGCCCGAGACGGTGCTGCTGCTGTTCCTGCCCGTCATGCTCTTCCGCGAGGCGTGGACCACGTCGCTGCGGTCGGTGCGCCGGTCGCTGCGGTACATCGTGCCGATGAGCACGTTGCTGGTCGTGGCATCCGCGTTCGCCGTCGCCGCCGTCGCGACGTGGATGGGCGTGCCGTGGGAGGCCGCGCTCGTGCTGGGTGCAGCCGTCGCTCCGCCGGATGCCACCGCCGTCGCCGCGCTGGGTCGCCTGCTTCCGCAACGCACCTTCCAGAAGCTCAAGGCCGAGAGCCTGACCAACGACGGCACCGCCCTCGTGCTCTACGCGATCGCCGTCTCGCTGCTGCTCGGCGATCAGATCACACCGCTGCAGATCACCGGCATGGTGCTCGTGTCCTACCTCGGTGGCGCCGCGGCCGGGATCGCGGTCGCCGCCCTCGCGTTCTTCGCCCTGCGCCGCATGGAGTCGACACTCACCATCAACCTGACGCTGCTGATCGTCCCGTTCCTGTCGTTCCTGCTGGCCGAGCTCGTCGAGGCATCCGGCGTCCTCGCCGTCGTCTTCGCCGGTCTGATCGTGGCGTGGGTCTCGCCGCGCATCACGACCGCCGTGTCCCGCAGATCCGCGGATGCCACCTGGCCCTTCGGCGTCTACCTCCTCAACGGCGCGCTGTTCGTCTTGATCGGCCTCGAGGTGCAGCTCGTGGCCCACGACATCTCGCCGTCCGAGATCGGCATCCTGCTGCTGGTCACCGTGGCCGCGTGGCTGGCGCTGTTCGTGGTGCGGTACCTGTTCCAGTGGTTGTTCTCGCCGTTCTCCCGCCCGCCGAACGGCTCCGACCGCTCGCTGCGCCACCGATCTCGTGTCGTGAGCACCGTGTCGGGCTTCCGCGGCGCCGTGTCGCTCGCGATCGCGCTGTCGGTGCCGACGGTGACCGCCGCCGGAGAGCCGGTGCCCGGCCGCGACGCGATCGTGTTCGTCACCGCCGGCGTGATCGTCCTGACCCTGCTGGTGCAGGGGCCCCTCCTTCCCGCCGTCATCCGCTGGGCGAAGCTGCCGTCCGACGACGCCGCGGTCGAAGAGTACGAGCTCGCCCAACGCGCCATTTCCGGGGCCGCTCTCGCCGCCCTCGACGACCTCGCCGTCGAGCACGGCATCAGCGACCGCGTGCGCGACCGCGCCCGCCGCGAGGGGTACGAGCAGCTCGAACTGGCCAACGCCCGCGCCGTCGGGCGCATCCGCGCCGCAGAGGAGCGCGAGATCGCGCAGACGGACGACATGATGGATGCCTCCGACGCGCCCTCCTCGACGAGCCCAGTGCCTCCCGGGGGCGGTGACGAGGGCCGCCAGACGTCGGGTCCCCTGGAGATGATCGCCGTGAGCGACGACATCGATCTCACGCAGCGCTCCCCCGTCCTCCGCCACCAGGAGGCGCAGCGCCTGCGCCTGGCCGTTTTGGATCGCAAGCGCGAAGTCCTGTTGCGCCTGCGACGCGAGGGCACCATCGACGACCTCGTCGCCCGGAAGATCCTCGCCGGCCTCGATCTCGAAGAGATCCGCGCCCGCGGGCTGGAGAAGCCCGCCGACTGAACGACCGGGCGCCGGCGGTCGAGCACCGCTTGCGTCCCCGGAGAGAGGAGATGTGCGGCCGCCCACCCGACGGTGTGGGAAGAGACCATTCGATGCGCTCGATGGTGGAGTCGTCGCACACCCCGTGCCGTGCGGCGCTTCCCTAGCGTGGAGACCACGTCACCGACACGAGGGAGTGCCTGGACATGGACATCGCGGACGACATCGACCGACGGACACTGAACCCCCGGGCACAGCGCCGACGAGCCGTGATCGGCAGCTCGGTCGGCACGGTGATCGAGTGGTACGACTTCACGCTGTACGGGTTGGCATCCGCCCTCGTCTTCGCCCCGCTCTTCTTCCCCGGCGGCGGGCAGTTCGCCGGTCTGCTCGGGGCCTTCGCCACCTTCGCCGTCGGGTTCGGCGCGCGTCCGATCGGCGGCCTCGTCTTCGCTCATTTCGGCGACCGCATCGGTCGGAAGGGCACGCTTCTGGCGACCCTGCTGATGATGGGGATCGCGACGACGCTCATCGGACTGCTCCCGACCGCCGAGTCCATCGGCGTCTGGGCGCCGATCCTTCTCATCGTCCTGCGCCTCTTCCAGGGAGCCGGGGCCGGTGCGGAGTTCGCAGGCGCCATGACCATGGCCAGCGAGTCGTCCGAGACGCGCAACCGCGCCTTCGTGGCCGGCTTCCCCGGCGCCTCGGTCTACCTGGGTATGGCCCTGGCAACCGCGACGTTCGCGCTCATCAGCCTGTTGCCCGTCGAGCAGTTCCAGGCCTGGGGGTGGCGCATCCCCTTCGTGGCGAGCATCGTCATCGTCGCGTTCGCTCTGTACTTCCGCTTGCGGGTCACCGAGACCGCCGCGTTCGAGGCAGCCGAGCGCGAGGGCGAGGTGTCGCGCGCACCGCTGGCCACCGCCGTCCGTTCGCACTGGCGGACGCTGCTCGCCGGAATGGCGTTCTTCGTGTTCGCCCTCCCGTGGGTGTATATCGTGCAGACGTTCTCGATCTCGTACACGACCGGAACCTTGACCGTGAACCCCACGCACGCGCTCATCGGCCTGATCGTCGCGGAGCTTCTGACCATCCCTGCGACGCTCGGGTTCGGCCTCCTCGCCGACAGGATCGGTCGCAAGCCGGTCCTCCTCGGGGCGGCGCTGTTCTCGATTCTCTTCGCATTCCCGATGTTCCTGCTCTTCCAGACCGAGAGCTCGTTCCTCGTCGCCGTCGGTCTCGTGCTCGGCCTCGCGATCGTGCAGGGAGCGACCATCGGCGTCAGCGCCGCCATGCTGGCCGAACTCTTCCCCACCCGCATGCGGTGGAGCGGAATCGCGATCTCCCGCGAGATCCCCGCGGCGCTCGTCGGCGGTACCGCGCCGCTGGTCGCAACCGCACTCGTCGGGCTGACGGGTGGGACCCCCTGGCTCGTCGCGGCCTACCTCGTCGGCCTGAGCATCGTCGGCGTCATCGGCATCAGCGCCCTGCCCGAGACCCTGAGACGCGGCGAGCCGGCGTCGGGCGACGTCGACGCGGTGAGCGGGGCGACCGCCGGACGGCGCTGAAGACAGAGGAGACGGGATGCCAGGGGCCCAGGCGGCGAGCGCGACGACGACCGCGGCCGGCCTCGGCATCCCCCACCCGCTTCCGGTGGCGCCTCGTCCCCGCCTGACGACGCGTCGCGTCACCCCCGGGTGAACGCCGCGGGGGTCACGCCCAGCACGCGTCTGAAGTGTCGGGTGAGATGCGCTTGATCGTGGAAGCCGGTGCGGGCCGCGGCGTCGGCCGGGCGGCATCCATCGATCAACAGACGACGCGCGGCGTCGACCCGGCGCGCGACGAGGTAGCGGTGGGGAGCGATGCCGTACGCCCGCGAGAAGACGCGGACCAGGTGGCTGGGGTGCGCGCCGAGCTCCCTCGCGGCGTCGGCGATGCTCAGCGCTTCGGTGCGCCGCTCGTCGAGCAGCGTGCGGAGTCGGCGGGCGAGAGGCGCGTCAGCCGTCGACGACGCGGGCTCCCCCGCGTGTGCGAGCACCGCCTCGCGGACCCGGAGCAGCCAGTGCTCCGCCGCCATCTCGTCTCCCGGATGCCGCAAGGCGGCGTGAACTCGACGGGTCGCCGACAGAGCACGGGCGTCGAGCGTGGGCCGACGGGCGATGCGCGACGCGGTGGCGTCGGGCAGCCAGTCGTGCTGCAGGTACAGCACGCGCTTACGGTACGCCTCCCCGGGCACGACCGACCGCCCGTCGTGCGGGATCCCCGGCGGCAGCACCGTCAAGGCTGCGGGGGCGGCGAGGTGATCGGAACGGTCGAGCGCGAAGGTGACCGCGCCACGGTCGACCAGCATCACGGCCCAGTCGTCGTGGGTGTGGACGGGATACGCGTGGTCCAGATCGGCGTGGTAGACCTCGCTCAGGAACGGGATGTCGGGATGCCACGCCCGCACGCTGTTCCGCATGCAAGAAACGTACAAGACTGTCCCGCTCCATCCGACGAGGCTGACAGGGTGAGCGATACCGATGCCCCCGCCGTCCCCCGTTTCGACACCAAGGTCGTCGTCGTCCTGCGTGACGACCTCGCCGCGTGGCAGGAACTGAACGTCACGGCCTTCCTCATGTCGGGGATCGCGACGAGCGCGCCGGGGCTGGTGGGAGAGCCCTACCGGGATGCCGATGGGTCGACGTACCTGCCCATGCTACGCCAACCCGTGATGGTCCTGTCAGCGGACGGCGCGCTGCTGCGCTCCGCGCGGTCGAAGGCGGCGGCTCGCGACGACGTGGCCCTCGCGGTGTACACGCGCGAGCTCTTCTCGACGACGCACGACGAGGCGAACCGCGCCGCGGTGGCGGCGGTCTCGGCCGACGACCTCGATCTGGTGGGCATCGCTCTGCGCGGGCCGAAGAACGCCGTCGATCGCCTCGTGAAGGGCGCGGCGTTCCACGCCTGAACGCGTCGCCCGCAGGCTCAGTCGAGCACGAGCTCGATCGTGGGATGCCCGCGGAACACCTGCAGCACCAGGTCGAAGTACGTCTCGCCCGCGCCGGCGTCGAGCGCCTCGAGCGCGCGCCGCGCAGCCCCTACCGCGTACACGTCGGGCCGGGCGATCTTCGCGAGGTAGTACGCCCGGGTCGTCTCGAGGCCGAGAGCCTCCCGCGAGACCGCGGCATCCCGCCAGACGACGCGCGCCGCATCGACCCCGTGCAGCACGCCGAATCCGCCGTAGAGGAGGTCGTCGAGGGCGTCCAGGCTCTCCCCGAGCGTCCAGTCCTCGTCGGGCATGAACACCCGGTTGAGTTCGACGTAGAGCGAGGGGATGCCGGTGACGCGCGCCCCCTCGATGTGCACGGTCGTGGAGGTCATGGCATCCCTCGACCGGTCGTGGTGGTGTCTTCGGATCGTTCGTTCGTCGGTGGGAGCCCCGGATGGGCGTCGACGGCTCCGGGCAGGACGTTCACGATGCGCGTGGCGAAGTCCGCCACGAGGAGCATCTGTTCGTCGTCGAAGCCCGCGATGGTGTCGTGCAGTCGCGCGAAGCCCGAATCGAGGAAGGGCTGCAGCCGGTCGAGAGCCGATGTCGTCGCGCGAAGGGTGACCACTCGACGGTCGTCGCTCTCACGGCTGCGGACGACATGACCGAGCCTCTCGAGCCGGTTGACGAGAGCGGTTGTCGCGCCCGATGTCAGCCCGACGCGTCGGCCGAGGCGAACGGGTGTGAGCGGGTCGCCCTCGCGCTCGGCCCACACGATCTCGCCGAGGGCGTTGCCGTCGACCCGCGGCAGGTGCATCCACTCGGCGAGGCTGTGAGCGGAGTCCCGGTACGCGAGGGCGAAACCCCGCAGCGCCTCGAGGGCGCGAAGGGCGGCGGGACGCTCGCGCGGGACCGAACCCGCCGTCGTGAGGGGCGTATCGGTCGCCATCAGGCCCGCAGCTCGGAGTACGCGGGCAGCACCGGTACGTGCTTCTCGCTGGTGAGCAACCGAGTCTCGAACAGGCGTCGCATGGGCTGGGAGGCAGCGATCTTCATCGCGAGCCGCATCCCGGCGACACCCGCCCGACTGCTCGGATGCAGCAGTCGCGCTCCGCCCGGTGGCAGCCCTTGCGCCGAATCGGCATAGCCGCGCAGCATCCCCTCGTAGCGGGTGAAGGCGCGACGGTGATCGTCAGGGGTGGCGTTCAGCTCCCCCGCCAGCACGTGCGCTCCGACCAAGGCGAGCGTGGTGCCCATACCGGTCGGCCCCGATCCCCACGCGGCGTCGCCCACGAGTGCGACGCGGCCTCTGCTCCAGGTCGAGACGACGACCTGCTCCATGCGCTGCGTGTAGAACTCCTCGGGCCGCGCGTGGAAACCATCGAGAATACGTGGTGCCACCCACCCCACGCCCCGGAACCGCTCGGTCAGCATATGCAGCTGCGCATCGACGGGGAGCGTCTCGTAGCCGCTCGGTTCGGATTCGAACGACAGGCTGGCACGCATGGTGCCCACGTTGTCGGGGCGCAGCGACACCACGCGACCTCGCGTCGCCGTGAACCAATCCCAGGTGTCTCCGTCCTCGGGCCGGCGCTCGATGGTCCCGTACGTAATGGTCACACCGTGGTCGCGCAACTCGGTCGCGTCGGCGAACAGGAGGCGACGGGTGCGGGAGCTTCGCCCCTCCGTCACCAGGACCAGGTCGAAGCGCTCCTGGCGCCCGCTGTCGAACGTGACGTCGACACCGTCCGCATCCTGAGTCAGCCCGACGATGAAGTCTCCGAACTCACGACGGACGGCACCGGGCACGATGTCGAGCAGGATCGAGGCGAGATGTCCGCGCAGGATCTCGAGCTCCGCGGTCGGTCCGTCGCGCCCCTCCTCCTTGAAGAAGACCGCGAAAGGGATGCCACGCTCGTCGACGTAGCGCGTTCCCTCCTCCCCCGTCAGGTCGGCGAGGATGGCCTCCTCGACGCCCATGCGGCGCACGACGTCGCGTCCGAGACCGCGGATGTCGATGTTCTGACCGGTCTCACGCGGCTCCGCGGAGCGCTCGAGCAGGGTGACGTCCCAGTCCCGTTTCGCCAGCCCCCAGGCGAGCGCTGGTCCGGCGACGCTGGCGCCGGTGATGAGGACGCGGGGTGACTGCGGCATCGATCTCTCCTGTCGAGGTAGGTACCTTCACAGTAGAGAGACTTCACGGAAGAGAGATCGGCTTGACGGCGTGTCGATGGGCGTGGCAGGCGCCCGCGGCATTGTCATGCCGCCCCTCGCGATTTATCGTGGCCGCATGGACCTGCTCCTCGCTCTCTTCGTCACTCTCGCGTTGGGCACGGTGGTACTGGCGTGGCTCGCGATGGCGTGGTGGCGAAAGCGTCACCGTTCGCACGACGATCTCGCCCGTGCGGGCTGGCCGAGCCGCGACCCCTCCCCGACCGAGGCGTATCAGCGGGCGCAGGGCGAGGCGGCGTGGACGCGCATCAGCGGAGGCGGCTGATCGGACCGCGCCCTGCAGCCCGATAGAGGACACGCCTCGATCCTGTTGCCGCGCGCAATTGCATCAGTCCAGCGACGACTCCGCTAACCCGTCGGGGTTTCCGCGGCATCCGGGTCGGGCGCATACTCCGGACACAGATGGATGCCGGCGATCACGACGACCGCGCTGGCCTCGGGCTGCGTCAGACCGCCGCCGCTCATCGAGTCGAAGACCTGCTTCGGCGTGTATCCGCTGTCGAATGCTTCGCAGACCGCATGCCCGAGATCCAGCCAGAGCGTCGCCGGCGACGTGTCGAACGTCGTCAGCTGCTCGCGCAGCGCGGCGATGTAGGCGGACTCCCGGGCGAGGACTTCTTCGGGCGCCGGGCCCGCGGCGGTCGGCGTGGCGGTGCGCGATGGAGCCATCTCGACGGGCAACGCTCCACACCCGGCGAGCACCCCGACTCCTAAGAGCGCGACAGCGGTGGCGCCGATCTTTCTCATGCAGCGAGCGTAGGCGAACGTCCCTCGGCGAGCGAGGGGGTGGACGCCGCACCCGCATACCCGCAGGTGGGCTGCCTAGGATGCACGTGTGCGCAACCGACGAATACTCGCAGGTGTCCTCGCGGTGGCGATCGCCGGGTCGTTGACCGGCTGCGTTCAGCTGTGGCGCCCCCTCACGGGCGCCGACCGCGTCGACGAGGTCGCCTTCCGCGGGACGGACTGCGAGATCGGCTGGTGGTTGGCGGCGCTGAACGACGGTGCGACCGATGAGGCGTGGGTGGTGGCACGCCACGCGTTGCAGACCTCCGAGGTCAGCACGGCCGAGGCGAAGAGCTGGCGGGAGACACTGCTCAGTGATCCCGATGTCACGTGGGACGACCCCGTCCGCCTCGACGCGTCCGCCCATAGGGAAGCCGTGCGCGCGGACGTACGCGACGCGCTCGAGAAAGCGGGGTATCCCGATCTCAACCGGGTGATCGAGGTGTACTCCGACCTGAAGTGCTCGTCCTGAGCCGAGGAGCGCGACAGTCTATCCGCCGTCGGGTTCTTCTTCGCCCGCGTTTCGCGACCTGGTGGCCTGAACCTCTTTCGCGATCGCGCGACGCATCGACACGACGGACGAGAAGCCCGCGACGGCTGCGGCCTCACCCGCTGTGACGAAAGCGTCCGACAGGTGGCTTCGCGCCACCTGCACCCGGTGACGGCGTAGCTCCCCGGCGATGGTCGTGCCCTGGGCGGTGAACACCCGCGTGAGGTACTGGCGCGACACGTGCATCGCCTCCACGATGTCGGGGACGGTCACCGTCGGTGAATGTCCCCACGTCTGGATGAAGGTGACTGCCTCCTGGAACAGTCTCTCGCTCGAGCGTTTGCGTCCCTCCCGGGGCAGACGCTCCAGCAGCAACGCGTCGATGCTGGCGTGAATCGCTCGCAGCAACGCCGACGACACCTCCGGGTCGGGGTCGCGCTCGGCATTCATCAGCGCATTGAGGATGGACACCAACGCGGATGCCGCGGGCGTCGCCGTGTGCGCCGGGAGGAGGAGCACCTCATCGCCGGTGCGAACCCTCTCGGGGTCGAGCACGATCTCCACTCGCGCTGACGGCGCGCGCGTTTCGAAGCGGAATCCCGCCGTGCCTGCGCACACCATCGCGTCGCTCTCCGTGAGCACGGTGGTCATCGACGAGTTCGACAACGTCGTGTCGCCCTCGATCTGCAGAAGCAGAGTCGCGTGAGTCGACGGCCGGCGCTCGTCGCTCTGGTCCTTCGGGCGCGCCCTTGTCTGATGAGGACGAGGGCGTGCTCGTCTCTTGAGACCGGCGGGGCGGTGGTCGGCCCAGCAGGCAACATCGACGGCCGGCACCCCCTGCTCGTCAAGTCGAGCCCCTCGACCGCGGACTGATCCTGCTGTGCGCCTTCGGAGCGCCCAGGATGGCGGTGCGGATGACCAGGAAGGCCAACAAGCCGTGATGAGCGTCGAGAGGGCGGCCGTGGCCGCTCGTTTCAGGTGGTGTTTGGCCCGCCAGTTTCCCGGCACGCGTGAGAGGTCGGCGGCCCAGACGAGGCAGGTGGCTCGACGGTGGGGTTCGCGGTCGTGGAGGGCGGGGGCAGGACGTTGGCGTCGCCTGCTACCGCGATGCGGCTGTCGATGGTGAGCTCCTGGGGTCGTCGGACAAGAATGCCGACCAGATTTCCCGGCTCACCGTTCCCGCGTGCGGGTATCTCAGGCTAGCGCTTAAATGTGCACGTAGTGGCCATCGCCATCCCCTGTTCGGCGATATTCCCGGTAGAGCTGACGCCAGAGGTGTTCCAGCTGTTCTCGCCGGTTCGTGATGGTCGAGCGTCGGAGGGCGACGTCCAGGAATTCGTCGAGCGTTCGCAGCTGCCCGATTGCCTCCCAGTCGGGGTGCACCTGCCCCACCTCCACCCTGACGCAGCGTCGACGGGTGCGATGGGTGGCTCTACGGAGCGTCGCGTTGAGGGCGGTGGCGCACGCGAGCGCAAGAGCTGCCGCTAATTCGAGGATCACGATGGTCGCTCCGACGGCGGCGACGGCCACGAAGGTGACCAGAAACAGCGGTCCGGACAGTCGATGCACCTGCAGCAGCCTGCGCACGCGGAGGGGCGCCTCGGGCGGGTAGAGCACGAGCAGAAGCGACTCCAAGCCGTAGCGGCGACGCAGCAGACGACCGTACCCCCACACCGGCTCTCCCACCCGGATCGTCACCGCCCGCCCTCGGCGGCGTCCGTGTCGGCAGCGCTGCTGTCGAGTGCTCGGGTGTCGGTGCCGACAACGAAACGGTGACCCGACCGCACGGCCGCGCGGGAGATCACGATGGCTCCGACCGCCGAGATCAGCAGCTGCAGGACGATGGCGATGATGACCTTCACGAAGGTGTCCGTCGCGGGTTGGAGAAGCGCCGCGCCACCGCAGATGAAAACGACGCCCAGGCCACCGGCGGTGGCCACCGCGGAAATTCGGGCGTACACGTCGCGGAACCGGAGCAGTCCGACGGCGGCGAGCACGAAGATGGCCGCTCCGGCGAGCACGGCGATGTTTCCGAGGAGGGTGAGGACGTTCATCGCCGACCTCCCGTGAGCGCGCGACCCAGCGATATCGCCGCGAAAAAGGCCACGAGCGTGGCGACGACGACGAGGTCGAACGTGCCGGCGCTGACCATCCGGGTCCCGACAAGGGCGATGAGGCCGATGAGACTGAAGGTCAGAAGGTCCGCAGCGACGGCACGGTCTGCCGGCGCAGGACCTATCGCGATCCGGCCCGCCGAGATCAGCAGCGCGAGGGTGCATGCGGCGATGGCGATGTCGAGCACGATCATTCGGCGGCCTTTCGAGTCGTCGCCGCGGTAAGGCGGCGGTCCATGTCTCGCAGATCTTCGACAGCCGTCGTGGCATCCGGGTGGTAGAGCGAATGGACGAGAATCTCTCGACCGCCGTCCGGACGACGTTCAACGCCGAGGGCGAGGGTTCCCGGCGTCAACGTGATCAACACGCTGATGGCGGTCACGTGGGCGTCCCCGACGTGACCGACAACGAGGCGGACCAGGCGAGGGGTCGCCCGGGACGACGGTGTGGCGATGTCGAGGAGCACCGCGCCTGACGACAGGACGATCTGCCAGGCGAACTATGCCGAGAACGCAGCGAGGCGGAAAGGCATCGTGATTGATGTGTCATCGCAGCACCGCCCCGACGTAGGCGCCGGTATCGAGCAGACCGGCGGCCGCGACGGTGGCGAGGTCGAACAGGCCCTGCGCACCGATACCGAGCGCGAGAGTGATCACGGCGAGCACGGCGCCGGGGGCGACGAGTCGCAGCGGCGTGGCGGGCGCTCGGGCGATCACCCGCCCCTCGGTACGGAAGGTGCCGGTCACCGTCGGGGCGAACACCGCGTTGAAGATCTTCAGCATCGACATGAGCGTCAACAGACTCACCGCCAGCGCGAGCACGGCGGCGACGATCTGGCCGGTGTCCACGGCGCCGGTGATGAGCATGAGCTTGGCGAAGAACCCCGAGAACGGCGGCAGCCCGGCCAAGGAAAGTGCGGCGACGCCGAATACGACCGTGAGCAGCGGTTCTCGCCCCACGCGACCCTTGAGCTCGTTCAGGGTGTCGGTGCCGTAGCGGGTTTCGACAGCCGCCGCCGACAGGAACAGTGAGGATTTCACGATCATGTGGTGCAACAGGTAGAAGATGCCTGCGGCGAGGCCGAGGGGGGTGAACAGTGCGACGCCGAGCAGGATGTATCCGATCTGGCTGACCATGTGGAAAGCCAGGATGGAGCGCATGCGGGTCTCCCCCACCGCTCCGAGGACGCCGATGACCATGCTCGGTCTCGGCGGCCGCGTCTTCGCTCAGCAGACCATCGGCGCCCCCGAACTTGGAGAGGGCCGCCGGCTCCTCCGCATCGTCATCTCGACGACGCTGCTCATCCAAGCCGTCGTCGCCGTCGCGCTCGCGCCGGGCTTCATCGTCGCCACCTCTGG
>JAAIGE0100233015.1_pt1 | contig 11635 bp, 7 predicted proteins | sample 6487951 | NCBI WGS metagenome assembly JAAIGE01 (sample SAMN13974128, study PRJNA590717) | phyllosphere metagenome | biome: tomato field; feature: multiple bacterial spot infested tomato fields; material: tomato leaves; isolation source: leaves from tomato fields | host: Solanum lycopersicum ... | reverse complement strand
CCGGGGGATCGGTAGACTCGACGTGCCAGCCTCTGTAGCTCAATGGAAGAGCAGTTCCGTCCTAAGGAAACGGTTGGGGGTTCGAGTCCCTCCAGGGGCACCACACGGTCGCTCCACCGCCTCATACAGGGGATGAGACGCGTCATCGCCCTGTGCTGAAGACACTGGGTGAGCGATTCTCGTCAGATCGGTGAGCGCACGTAGGGCGCTGTTGCGTCGAGTAATCGGCTGAGCGGGTCTTGTGCGTCTAATCAGTCTGTAAGTGCAACGGCGGATGAACGCTTCACGAGCACTGCGCACTCAGTCACATACCAACCCGTCTTCGTGCATGAAGCGCTGCTGCCGGGTGCCCCGCGCTGTGCGTCAAGACGCGACCGTGACCGCCTCGCCTAATGTGGGCGCATCCAGGACGACTGGGCGCCCTTGAGGTGCTTCAGCGGAGCCGGCGGTTGTTCACGCACCCGAAGGAGTAGAGCTTCCAACTCTGAAGTCTCCTCATCGGTCAGGAGCGCGCCAGCCGATGGCTTCTCGATGAGCTCTCGAGTGACGGCTTCGACATCGAGCGATGTATCGTCTATCTCAACACCAGCGAGGGCTCGCATCTCATTGGCCAACAGTTCGACAAGCAAGGCCACGCGGCTCAAGCGGCGCCCGGCGTCGTCGGCGCTCATGGTCGGCAGATCTGTGACGACCTCAACCTCGGTCGACTCGTCGATGATGAACAGCCCGGTCTTCGTCCCCTCGGGCTTGGTGAGCCGGCTTGCCAACCCGGCCGATATCCTCTGCGACGTTCGCTTGACGGCGGGGCACCCCACCGCGTCCACGCAGGCGCTCGACCTCGTGAACCGCTCGGTCGAGGTGCTATCTCGGCCGGAAGTTCAGCGGTGTGCCGTCGTGACCGGTCCGACTATCTCTATCAGCCACCACACCGACGGCGGCCCGGTGCACATCAACATCCGAGGCGCGGGGCTAAATGGCCGGCTGCAGACGGTGGAGCTGATGCTGCCCGGTGCCCGACGGTCTCAGCTTCATGACTGGATGAATGCGGGCGTACGGTGACCGCGAGTGGCCGAATCGAAGCACGGCCGGGATCGACCTCGCGGCTACTCGATATAGACGGACCGCATCCTCTCGATGACGTCATCGTGGGGGTCTCGCCGATCTCGTAGCGCCGATAACGCAGTCGTCCGGGCAGCGGATGGGCTCGCCTGTAGGTTGGGCTCATGACCAGCTTGGCTCCCCTCGCCCAGATATTCGCCGTTCGCTCGGCGACCCGCACCGAGGCTGATGTCCAGCAGAATCTCGGTGCATTCCTGACCCTCGCGCCGCTCGGTCTGGCGGACAATCAGGTGTCGAAGGTCGAGGTGCCGACGGGTGACGGCACACGGCGACGCGTCGACGTCGAGTATGGCCGGCTCATCATCGAGGTCAAGAAGGACCTCACCGTCGCGAACGCAGTGACGAAGGCCGAGCCGCAGCTGCAGGGTTACCTCAAAGTCAAGCGTGACGCGACCGGCGACGAGTACGCCGGCATAATCACTGACGGTGTCGAGTGGCTGTTGTACACGCTTGCCGGCGACGAGTTCAAGCAGGTTCAGACCTTCACGATGAGGCGTGCGGACGCCGACAGTATTGAGCGCCTGACGAATTGGCTGGACGGCATTCTTCTTACGGGACCGAAGCTGTCACCGACGCCGGACCGCATCGAGGAGCGACTTGGCGCAAACTCACCGAGATTCCGTCTCGACCGTGCACGGCTCGAAGCGCTCTACAACGACCACGGCGACGACCCCGAGACCACGCTTAAGCGCGAGCTGTGGGCCCGGCTTCTCCGCACGGCGCTTGGCACGAACTTCGAGGACGACGCGGCGCTGTTCCTCGATCACACGCTTCTCGTCATCGAGGCAGAAATTATCGCGCACCTCGTAGTGGGCCTCGACCCCGCGGGGCTCAGCGCGGACGACGTTCTCGCCGGTGCCGCGTTCAAGTCCGCCGGCATCATCGGTGTCGTCGAGGCTGATTTCTTCGACTGGCCCGCGAAGGTCGACGGCGGCCCAGCCATCATCGCCGACTTGATTCGCGAACTCGGGCAGTTCAAGTGGGAGGACGTCGAGCACGACGTTCTCAAGCACCTGTATGAGGCAATCATCTCGGCCGAGACGCGCAAGGGCCTCGGCGAGTACTACACAGCCGACTGGTTGGCGAAGTCCATCGTGGACGAGCGCATCACCGACCCGCTGAATCAGAGGGTCATGGACCCGGCGTGCGGCTCGGGCACGTTCGTCTTCCATGCGGTGCGTCGTTTCCTCGACGCCGCGGACGCCGCGGGCTTCTCGAACCGTGATGCACTCACGCTGCTGCAGGAAACGGTGTTCGGCATGGACATCCACCCGGTGTCGGTAGTGCTCGCGCGCGTGACATACCTGCTCGCCATCGGTCCGGCGCGGTTGCAGGACCGCGGTACCCTCAGCATCCCCGTCTTCCTCGGCGACTCCGTGCAGTGGGGTCGTGGGTCCGGCGCGCTCACCTCGGACATGTTCACGATGGAGGTGGACGCCGAAGACCTCGCGGGCAGCGAGGCCGAGGACGAGCAGCTCGGGGGATTCGCCGAAACGCTCACCTTCCCGCTTGGCGCCGACCCGACCGAACTCGACCTGCTCATCGCCGACCTCGCTGACCTCGCCGCGCAGTACACAGACGCGACGAAGCCGATCCCGGGTATCTCACACATCCTGGAAGCGCGCGGGGTAAGAGACCCGCAGGCCGACGTCGTGCGTGCGTCATTTAAGACGCTGTGTGAACTGAACGCGGCGGGCCGCGACCACATCTGGGGCTACGTTGTCCGCAATCAGATTCGGCCGCTGTGGGTGGCTCGTAACCCGGTGGACGTCCTCGTGGGCAACCCGCCGTGGGTCGCCTACCGATACATGACGCGCACGATGCAGTCGCAGTTCAAGGCGATGCTCGAGTCGCGCGAACTCTGGGCGGGCGGCGCGGTCGCGACCAATCAGGATCTTGCAGCGCTGTTCATCGCGCGAACCGTAGAGGTGTTCCTCAAGCCGGGCGGCACGTTCGGGTTCGTGACGCCGTACGCGGTGCTGTCGCGCCTGCAGTATGAGCTCTTCCGGACCGGCGACTGGCTCGATGCTGACGCACTGCACATCAACGCGGCGTTCGAGACGTCGTGGGACCTCGCCGATGTGCGCCCTCCGCTCTTCCCGGTGCCATCTGCTGTCATCTTCGGCACCCGAGTCGACGAAGCAGTGGCTTTGCCGGAGAAGGTCATCGCGTTCCGCGGTCGGATAGGCCGCATCGTGCGCGAAGACGACACGGTCATCCAACTGTCCGCGGACGATGCGCACCTGTCGCCCTACTCGTCGCGCCCGATTCAAGGCGCAACCGTTGTGCCACGCGTCCTCACCTTCGTCGATGAGGTGCCAGCCGGTCTTCTCGGTCGGCCTGCAGGCACGACCGCGGTGAAGTCTGCGCGGAGCACTCAGGAGAAAAGGCCCTGGAAGTCCGTGGACTCGGTCGAAACGCCAGTCGAGGAGTCGTTCCTGCGAGAGGTGCTGCTGGGGTCGAGCATGGTGCCGTATCGCGTTGTGTGGCCTCATAAGGCCGTGCTCCCCATCACCGACACCGGTGTGCTGCAGCCTGCGCAGATGGTGCATTACCCGCTGCTCAGCGCGCGGTGGACGACTGTTGAGGGTCTGTGGAACGCGAACAAGTCGGCGCGTACTAAGCAGACGCTCACCGAATGGCTCGACTATCAGGGCAAGCTCCGTCGTCAGTTGCCAGCGCCCGCACATCGGGTCGTCTACACCGCATCGGGGAACCGCATCGCTGCTGCATACACCTCGAACACGAGGTACGTTATCGAGCACAAGCTGTATTGGCTGCCCGTCGATTCCGAGGCCGAGGGGCACTACCTCGCGGCCATCCTGAACTCGGATGCCGTCGCCGTCGCGGTTGCGAAGCGACAATCGCGCGGCCTCTTCGGAACTCGCGACATCGACATGCTCCCCTGGCGACTCCCGATTCCTGCCTACGACGCTGAGAACGCGACGCATATGGCGCTGTCGGACCTCGGAACAAGCGCCGCAGCGACAGCGGGGTCGCTCGATCTCACAGACGTGTCAGACTTCAAAGACGCTCGACGAGTCGTGCGTGACGCTCTCGCTGTGGACGGCACGAGCGCCGCTATCGACGAACTCGTCATCGGGATGCTCGACCTGAACCCGTCGGGCTCGACGATTCTGCTGGACGATCACGAGCGTGACGGTGACGTGGACAACGAACCAGAGCTGGCGGAGTAGTCCGCGGTCCACATCATAAGGATGGACGACCACCGCAATGGTAGGGCCAGTGCACACAGAGGACCGGCGCCCGAGGCATTGCCCGCATGGGGATCGGCCGCATTGCTCCCGACGTGTTGAAACTCACCAACACCGCGTACGTTGAACCGCCCTCCCACGCGGTGCTCGCACCCCCTCAGGAACGGCACGGGTGCACAGCGCCGCCATTTCCGCGAAGGCCGAGTTCAGGGCGGGGTGCGCCACAGGTACCTCTAGCCGCTCAGATTCGCTTCAGGACCTTTGCCTTCTTTGTCGCGAACTCGTCCTCGGTCAGCACGCCGGCATTGTGAAGGGACGCGAGTTGACGCAGCAACTCGGTCGGATCGTTGCGGGCTGCAGAACTCCTATCGGCGAGAACGTTGGCGTCCCTCAGAGAGGCAATGCGCTTCTTGGCAACGTCGACTAGTAGCTTGCTCTCCGCGCCGTTGGACGGGGTAGTGATGCCCATAGGCATAAAGATTCGTTGCATCTTCGGCGTGCTGATCGCAATCTGTCCGCTGGTATTGTTGGTGCCGTAGTTGCCGGCGACTACTCCTGAACCGACGCTCGCGAAAGAGATTCCCTGCACGGAGTCGTAGGGGTAATCCTCGAAGAGGTCGACTGTGCGGCTATACGCACGGCGTGCGCAGAAGGCGAGGCGAGATGTAGTGGCCGCGAGAACACCCGTGTGCCCAAATAGGTGGCCACCGGTGTCACACGCCGTCGCAACAGACGCCAGCACTTGCTCCCCGTCGGCGAGCGAGCTGGTGATCTGGTCCAAGCACTTCTTCTGCATGCGATCCATGAGCCGACTGTATCGGCGCGCATGGGCCGCGATATGCGTGAGCGAACAGATCTCACCTTCCTCGGTGCTCCAGCGTGCGCGAGAGGCGCTGTCACTCCGGGGAGGTAGACAGCATCGCCCGCGCAGCGAGCATGGCGAGTGAACTTGCACGATTCGCCGCAAGTGCAGGGCTGTTGTGAATCGTCATCTCAATGCCATGGACCATCTCACCGGTAGGTGCCATCCGGCCTATTGCACACGGGTCGGTCCGCTTAGCGTGCATTGCCCGGATCAGAATCGCGAAGGAAGCCGTTGGGCGGCGTGCTTATGGCGCCTTCATCGCTCACTGCGCGATTTACCCATCCGCGCAGCTTGATCGCCACTCAGCCTGAACGGAGACCTCACACTGCTTTGAGGACGATGGCGAACTCCGGCAGCTCTGGCCTTGCTGGGAGATCGTCCTGGGCGGCGAGTGATGGCGCCTTCGTGATGTAGTCGGGCAGTCCATCGCGCAACACCGGTTGTTTGGCAGACGAGTGATTCCCGAGTCGATTGGATAGCGCTTGCAGGCTCGCTCGGGTCATCGCTGCAGGATGAAGCCTCGCGGTCGGGCTGGGCCCAGACTGCGGGGTTCGAGGGGACCCAGAAGAACCGCCACCACCATCACGCCCGCCTCCGCTGCCGGGCGGGTTACGTTGGACACGAAACAAATCCGACCACGGCATCGAGATCGCGGCGTATCTATCGACACGGTTTGCGCCGCGCCTGAAGTAGGTATCCCGAATGCGACGCACTTCGTAGGACGACACTGCGGCGCAGCCGAAAAAGACGTCCGCGCGTGTGTCAGCGAACGAGATCGATGCGCCGGAGAGCGGCCACCCGTTGTAGAACACATGGAGCGGGTGGGCTCCGTGAGCCTCCGCGTGCCTGATCAGTGTGTCGTACTGCCGCTCCGTGCTCCGTTCGCCACGATGGCCAAGCTCCGAGTACTGCAGAGTTCCGCCTTGTTCGTAGACCCGCTTGGCTTGGATGCTGTATCCCAGGGCCTCTCCACTTTGAAGCTCGAGCCAGAACTCCCAGTCAGCCCCGAGGGACCGCTCGCGGGCTTGAGTGATGCGCTCGATCTGAAGCGAAAGACCACTTCCCCGGACCAATCGCGCGATCGCAAGGAGGTTGGTGTGCGTTGCTGTAACTTCACCCCAGTCCATGTTCAGGTCCCGAGCATCGACCAGAGACCACCAAGTTGCGACAGCCAAACGATCCATGAGCTTGACCAGCCTGGAAAGACTCTGCACGAGACGTGCCTCCAATTGTCGATGTGGCCAGGTGATCGGCGCGCCTCGGAATGCCTGCGATCACAGTACATGTCAAGGTAATCCGTCGTGGCGATGGGCGAGAGTGCCGAATGAACAGGTGGCCTTCAGCATTACGACTCGGGGCCGACGAGCGAGCACGGTCGCTCGCGGTCCACGCCGCGCCAACGACTTACCGCTAGCTCATCGCGCCCGTCACGCACCGCTACCGCGCAGTGCGCGGATAGGGATGGCTCAGCCACTGTGGCTTTGCGTCTTTCAAGTCGCTCGGCTCCGCCCCGCGAATCTCGACAAAGGGCGCGGCCGAGCGGAACTGCCCCGCGTCCAATAGAGTCGCGAAGCGACAATGGGCTCGGAGGTGGTTCGCGATCATCGACTACGAGAGGTGTGGCCACTCGTTCCGCCGGACGAACGATGCGGGTGAGGTGACCGAGGTCGTCCATCAGCACTTGGCGCCCATACGACACCTGTATCCATTCCCGGCACTAGGTGACGAAGAAGCGGGCATCGCACTCTATCGGGGCCACTTCGAACTGAACAGCGACGCGTGGGATGGTGACATCCACCTCGACACCCGCAAGCAACCGGAGCTCGTCGCTTCCGGCGCTCGGAACTCCCGGACTCTCGCTGAGATGTCCATTGCAGGCATTGAGGCCTTCTTCCTTGAAGACGCCCACTGGCAGGAGTCAGCTCTGCTCTCCGTTCCGGATGTCGACGGCGTCCCTGCGCCGCCGACCGTGGCTTCAGCCGATGGAGATCCGCTCACTCAGACAGGTGCGGCCGACTTGATTAGCCGCAAGGGAGTGGGGACAGTTGAGGTCGGAAGAGGAGAGCAGTTGGAACGCGTCAGCTTCCTCGTCCCTAACGGGCGGCTGACGGCTGACGGCTGGATAGTGTGCGATGAGGATCGCGCGCTATCGGGCGCCGTCTGTGCCGAAGTGGACGGTTGGTCGATCCGTATAGATCCCCGCACTGACGCACGCAAATCCGTGATCGAGCGTCGGCAACGCGAAACGGCCGCCCACGTGTTTACTCATGTCGGGGAGATCAGGCGAAGCGACGGGTCAGAATTCACATCCAGTGACGGGGAAGAGATCCTCGGTGTCGTAGGCACGGCGTTGACTCTTTACCTTGGTCGCGCAACCGCGTGCCTTCTGCCTGTTGGATGGCATGGCGACACGGCCGCATGGGCAAGATGGGGCGGGGATCGCACGATAGATCGTCGGGAGTCAGACTTCAATTGGTTCGATCAGGCCGACGGCTCCGCAACGCTTGGCGAGCTCATCCAGTGCTGCGTGAGCACAGCGCACCGCGGTGACGGCCTGTGGGACGCAGTGCAGCTTGCAGTCGGCTATCTGTTGTCGGCGCACAAAAGCACCGTCCAGATGCGTGTGTCGCTTCCAGTGGCTGCGATCGGGCTCGTTGCGGAGGAGTGGAAGGTTTCGTACGCCCCAGCCGCTGAGCGCCGCTCGCGGGCTTCGATGCAAGCAATCGGAGCGGCCGACAAATTCCGAATGATGCTCGACGTGATCGGCGCGTCGCCGGCGGTACCCAAAGAACTCATCCATCTTCAAGATGTTCGGGATGCCTTACAAGCCGCGGCCGACGCGAAAAGGGTGAGTATGAACCAGTCGAGTGGCGGCACGCTGGCCGGACAGAACTCACCAGCCCTGGTCGACGCGGTCAAGTGTGTGATCGCACTCCGCAACGAAGTGGAGCACCCCGGTAAGCGTCGTCATGTGCAGCGCGACGTTCGGCAATGGGCCGAGGCGGGCTTCTTTGCCACGGACGCCCTTTTGCTCTCCATTCTCTTTCTCCTTGGATTCTGCGGAAAGGTTCTTCCGTTGAGTTCATCTTCGCGACAAGCCGGGTCAGGGGTCACCGTCCCATGGGCGCTCTGAACATGCGCGACCGATGACGACAATCGACATAGCGGCCACCAACGTACGGGTGTCCATTTCAGATGGGTTGCGACAGCTTGCAGATGTCTTGAACCCAATCAGCGAAACGGATCGAGAGCACGTCGCGCCGCACTGACAACAGGCCGAGATGCTCGGATAGGGATCACAATCGAAGCCGTCGGGCGACGTACTTGTGGCGCCTTCATCACGCACTTCCGAAAAGGGGTGGCTCCTCGGCGTTGGTCCGGCTACCGGCACGGCTCCATCCGACCACGGCCAAAAGAGCGGCGCGGTCGATCCACTGGCATGGATGTCGACGCCATGCGCCAGTATTGGGGGGTCCGCCCGGCGACGCGTTCGCTTCTGGTGGCCTGCCATAGCGAGAGGAACGTGCCATATGACCGAGGGCGGAGAGACTGGACCTGAGTTCGAGCAACGCGGACTGGTGCTGGCGCGCGCACTCCATGACCCAATGGGGATCCAGGGGGCGGTGATGTACGCCGGGCGGGAGCGGGACGGCCTTTTCGTGGGGCATGAGGAGATCCATGCGTATGAGTTCACAATCGCGCGAACGAAGGACAAGGCCAATAAGGATGGGGAGAAGCTCGCCGAGCTCCTAAAGGGAGTCGGTGGTCAGTCAGCGAACACCTTTAAGAGCCGAACGGGGTGGTTTGTGACGCTTGAGGAGCCATCAGCGGATCAGCGCAGCGCGATCGAGATCCTCGCGCGGACGAGGGGCGAGCGTCTACATGCAGTGAGCATCGCAACCCTTCATCAGCGGCTGGTGAACTCGGAGATGTACATCCAAGCCCGGGATAGGGCACCCTTCGGCAGCATTGCCTACGGAGCTCAGCGCGGAGCGGTAAAGGTACCTAATGTCAGTGTGGATCTCGCAACCCCGGGTGGTGAACTTGTATCCGTTCGGGGGATGGCCGACCGGCTGGTCGAGGGTCACCGCGCATTGCTGGTTGGCAACTATGGCGTCGGAAAGAGCCATACCCTTCGGGAGATCTACTCCGTGCTGCGCAAAGACCACTTCAAGAAGGGAAAGCTCACGCCCTTCCCGATCCACATCAATCTCCGCGACTGCGCCGGGCTCAAGACCCCGACAGAAATCCTCCGCCGCCACGCCGAAGAGATCGGATTCGATCATCCCGGCGGTCTCATCTCCGCGTGGCGTGCCGGGGTCTGCGTTCTCTTGCTCGACGGATTTGACGAGATAGTCCCCAGTCGTTGGTTCGGAGGTGCGAGCGACCTCAAGACGGTTCGCTGGGAGGCTTTGAGCCCGGTCCGGCGTCTGGTCAGTGAAACCCCTGCCGGCTCCGGGATCATCGTCGCGGGGAGGTCTCACTACTTCTCGGGCCACGCCGAGATGGTGTCCGCGCTCGGCTTCAAGTCGTTCGAGCAGTTCGCCGTCCCCGACTTCGACGAGCTGCAACTGAAGGACTTCCTCACGCAGTCTGGCGTGGACTGGATCGTCCCGGACTGGGTGCCGATGCGGCCCCTACTGCTCTCCTACCTCGTATCGATTGACGCTGAGAACGCCTCAGACATTGCGGCTGCCGTGAGCCGCGCGACTGGATGGCGACGTTTCGTCGATGCCATATGTGAACGCGAAGCACACATGTTCACCGCGGTCCGACCCGAGACGATCCGCAGCATCGTTTCTCGCGTTGCGACGCTCGCGCGCTCAAGATCGGATGTTACGGGGCCGGTCGACATGGAAATGCTGAAGGCGGCGTTTGTGGGGGTGAACGGCTACCAGCCGGACGAGGAAGGCATGCAGCTCCTCTTACGCTTGCCGGGCCTCGCGGCCGCGAACCCCGATGATGCCGCCGAGGCCCGGGTATTCGTTGATCGGGATCTCGCCGACACCGCGTACGGGCTCGACCTCGTCGACTATGCGGTTAATCCGTATGGCGAGACGCACCCGTTGGCAAGTGTGGCGTCCTGGGCGACTGCGTCGAGCGATCTCGGCATCGAGGTCGCGGCCGACGCTCTTGAAAAGATGGGCGTGGCTACTGCAACCGTGTTGTCAGCTCTAGTAGCCCGCGACAAGCAGGAGCGTTTCGATGCGGTCATGGCAGATCTCATTCGTGTTGCGATCGAACTTGCATGGGACAACCGCCCGATAACTACGAGCTTCCATGTCGCCGGCGTGTACTTCGAGCAGCTCGTGCTGTCTGATCATCCTGTTCTCCGAGCGTTGACCATTCGCGACTCAGTCATCGAGCGATTGGATCTGAGCGGAGTCGACGAGAACTCAGACGTTCCGTTCTTTCAACAGAACCTCATCGGCCTGGTTGACGGAGTCGCGGCGCTGCCTAAGCGGTTCGAGTCACGGTTCGTTGAGTGTGAGATCGATCGTTTTAGCGTCGCTACCCAAACGACAGCTGGCATCATGCAACTAAAGATCGATCGCGACTCCCGAGTTGCGTTGAGCATCCTCAAGAAGGTTTTTGGTCAGCGCGGATCCGGCCGGAAGGAAGGTGCGCTGAGCCGTGGCCTCAGTCTCGCGGATCGGCCATTGGTGCCGAGAGTCATCGACGAACTAATCTCCCAAGGTTGGTTGCAGAAATCCACTTCCGGCAACAACGTGCTCTATCTCGGCGTCAAATCGCGCCGGAAGGATGCGCTGATCGCACTCGACTCGCCGGCTGACTTCAAGCTGTAGCCTCGCGAAACGTGCAGCCAGGCGTATACGGGCCCTGACCGCAGGCGGGACGACCTGATCGCACACTACGTGGAACCGCCGGCCCCCGATTGCCTGGCGATCGCGGTCCCCACCGCCCCGCTCGCCACTCCGCTGCGGGCATTACGCATGAGGATCCTTGACGAGCACGCCGCCCGGCATTCGCATACGTGGTCGAACCCTACGAGCTGAAAGGAGTTCGCGATGGATCTCGGCGGGGGAACCGGCGACCAAGCGCCTGCCCCGGTCCCGATCACGGCAAGATGCTGTCCACATACCCCCCATCAACCCGCAGCGCTCCGCCGGTCGTCGCTGACGCGAGCGGCGACGCGAGGTGGACGACCATGTTCGCGATCTCCTCGGGCTCGATCAGCCGGCCGATCAGCGACTGCGGACGCGCGGTGCGCATGAACTCGCGCTGCGCAGCATCCCAATCGAGTGACTCATCGACCATCTCGTAGACGAAGTCCTCGACGCCCTCGGTGTGGGTCGGGCCGGCGATCACGGAGTTGACGGTGACGCCCGTTCCGGATGCCGCCTTCGCGTACCCGCGCGACATCGCGAGCAGCGCGCTCTTCGACGCGCCGTAGTGGATCATCTCCTCGGGGATG
>JAAIGE0100972237.1_pt1 | contig 11638 bp, 16 predicted proteins | sample 6487951 | NCBI WGS metagenome assembly JAAIGE01 (sample SAMN13974128, study PRJNA590717) | phyllosphere metagenome | biome: tomato field; feature: multiple bacterial spot infested tomato fields; material: tomato leaves; isolation source: leaves from tomato fields | host: Solanum lycopersicum ... | reverse complement strand
CGAGCTCAGAGAACCGCTCGATGGCCTTCATGGTCCAGCCGGTGGCCCCGTGGACATCCCCCATGACGCCAAGGAGGCTGTAGTTGGGCGAGTTGATGGCACGCATGGTGCGCGCTCCCTTCGGGGCTTAGATCGCCTCCTGGCGCTCTAGGATTGGTCTTCTCGTTGGCCGTAGATCTCGCGCTTGAGAGAGCGCCGGCTCTTTCGAGGGCTGAAATCCCGGGTGAACTTGCCTCGCTTGTGGATCTCGGCAGTTCTGCGGTTCTCCTGGGCAGCCTCTGCTGTCTTAGGCTTGAAGTTTGTTCGGGGTCTGCGCTTGGGCTGCTCAGCCCGGGGTGACCGATTGCTGAGTCGGAGAGCGCGCTTTGTTTGCTTCCGGTTTTCTGCCCGGGTGCGAGGAATAGCGCCTGGACCGAACTTTGCTGACTTGCGGACGGCCTTCAGAACTGGCTCCGTGGAAAGGCCCAGGAGCTCTCGCTCCCATTCCGCAAGAGCGTCGAAGTCACCCGTGGGCTTTGCCGAGGTAGAGCGGCGCGGGGATGGCCTTCGCTGCGACTTTCTTCTGTCCTGTGTCATGGTTACTCCTATGCTCAAGGTACATCCTATCGCAAGGATGAGGTTCTTGGAGCGGGTGCTACGGCCTCAGAACAGCTAGGCCGTAGCACCCTCTCCTCAGACAGCAGGCTTTGGGAAGGCGCCCCAGTAGCTGCGGATGCGCTCGGACTCCTGGTTACGCTTCACGAGGCTGCGAACCTCGAGCCACTTGACCACATCTTGCTCAGTGGTGAGACCTCGCCGGGCATCCCAGGAGACGCACATGGAGTTGAGGTCGTAGCCGTCGAGCTCGATCTTGGTGATGGTGTCCCCTCGCATAAGCGAAAAGGGGTGGGTCTGGTGAGTGTGGGCGTGGATCATGGGGTGGCCCACATCCGGCAGCCTGAAGCTCAGGTAGCGAGCGGGCTTCGCTCGGCCATCCCCGTCGCCGATGGCGGCGTAGGGAAAGTGGCTCATGAGCACCATCTCGTTCTCCATGGCGATCCGGCCGAAGTCTCGAACCGAGTCGAAGACCTCGAGGTAGCGCCGCTGCTCCTTCCAGCCCGTCTTGTGGATCGAGGAAACGCTGTCGTGGTTTCCAGCCAGGAGGTGCTTGGTGAAGTCGAACTGCGAGATGATCTCCAGCGCGCGCTCAGCAGCGTCGGACTTGCCCGAGGAGAGGTCGCCCACGAAGTAGACGATGTCATCGTGCTTCAGCGTCGAAAGCTGCTTGATGAGGTAGTCATCGTGCTCGTCGGTGGTCGCGAAGCCTCGAATGAGAGCCACCTTGATGTGGCCGAAGTGGGGGTCGCCCAGCCAGTACTGTGCCATGGCAGGCCCCTTTCTGAGAGTATGCGGACAGTTGCTAGAGAACTATCCTATGTCAGCGAAGGAAGGAAGTCAAACGGGAAACGAGTCCACGCTTGAGCTTTCCCGCGGGCGCCGGCGGAGTGAGCTTTCGAAGGGGGTAGCCCCAGCGGTCGAGCTCCTGCTGGCCATCCCGATTACCCACAGTGGCCATGAAGCGCAGGGTGGCCGCAGCATCCTTTTCAACCTTGGTTGTAGAAGGATTGTAGCCTGCGGGCGGATAGAGCTCACCCTTCTCAGCAGTGCCGTAGTAGTGCTGCAGCTTCGAGAACTCACTGTCAGTGAGATGAGCGAAGTCGCTTCGTGGAATCTCCGAGGCGGGAATCACTACGATGGGCTTGGGCTCTAAGCCCTCGACCTCTTCGGCGATGGGTCTAATACTGTAGCCCAGGCTTCGTGCGTAGGCTTCAAGGCGCACCTTCTCCTCTAGCGTTGCGGCCGTGAAGAAACGATCCCAGTTGGCCATCAGTGGAAGCCCTCTCGAGACTCATTGCTCACAACGGTGAGCTTCCATTCGACGGGGAGCTGCTGAGCGAGCTCCCGGAGGGCGGGATAGACATCCTCAGCCCAGTCGAGCCCACCGATGCCGCAGCCGATGAGAGGAATGGCGAGATGGGGAGCATCGATCTCCTCATCGCCATAGAGCTTGATGAAGGCGTCTCGAACGCCGCTCACGAGGAGTCGCACCTCAGCATTGGCGCCGGGCTTCTTCTGGGAGAAGATGTTGGCGATGTAGCGATAGCCTTCGGCCTCGTCATCCGAGAAGTAGAGGTGGGTACGGCCGCCGAGCTTGTCCCCGAAGGCATCGCAGAGAGCGGCATAGCGCTCGAACATCTGAGGGTGCTTACGCTTGAAGAGCACGGCGATGCCGGCGCCCATCTTGCCGTGGGTGTTGGTTCCCTGGCCGATGGCGTCCGCTTCAGTGGCGAAGAGGTCGCCGAGCTTGAGCTGAAGCTCCATGGTGTTCCTAACTTCTTGGGAAAGAGTTCTAGGACACCATCCTATGCCATCGGCCAGGGTTCTGTCAACGGGGCTTACTTAGTGGCGCGGCTGAAAACCCAGCTCAGCACGGCCACGAATGCTACAAAGCCGCCGTAGAAGGCAGCCTTCTGTTCGAAGCTGAGCTTGCTGTAGCTCTTCACAGCCCCCTTCTGGGCGATCTTAGCCTCACGCTTGAGCCTGCGCTTGTACTTCTTGAGGTTCTTGCCAGCGCTCTTCTGAGCCTTCCTGGCGATCTTCTGAAGATCCTTGGTTGCCATGATGCTACTCCTTAGGTGGGGATCACTGTCTATCGAAGAGCGACGATCTGAGCCCATGAAAGGCTACAGCCGTCGTGTTGCTCGTTTCATGGTACCGATTCGCGGAGATCGTCTCCTGCGGCCACTGGGCGGTTAGTGCTACCCCTTGATAACCTCGAAGATGCTGGAGTGATCGTCTGTCCAGCGAACTCCACCCCCGAGGCCGGTGAGCTCCTCCCAGGGCATTGCGTTCTCGTAGGATGCTACAGGAAGATTCAGGAATTTCTCCGCCTGAGCGTCGTCCTTGGTGAGCACCATCCAGGATGCCATAGCGGGGTTGGCTCGCTCATCACCAGTACCGCTCTTCTCCAAGACTCGATAGCCAAGCTTTTCAGCATTGGCTACGACTACGGGTCGAAGATCGAAAACCCGATTGCTGATGTGCACTGCCAGGAGACCATTGCTGGATAGCTTCTCAGCGTACTCACTGAAGGCCTCTTCGGTGAGAAGATGAACCGGAATGGAATCGCTGGAGAAGGCATCGATGGCGATGAGATCCTGGGATCCATCCTGGATGTCCTTCACCTTAAGCCTTCCGTCACCCAGCGTGGTGGTGATCGTGGCACCGCGCTCTCGAGCGTCTGAGAGGTAGCTAAATAGCTCTGGATTCTCAGCAACATCGATGACCTGTCCGTCGATCTCAATGAACTCCATGGTGGTACTACTGTCAGCATAGGCTGCCATGGCTCCACTGCCGAGCCCCACCACCGTGATCTTAGGATACTGGGCACTCTTAGCAACATCCACGATCTCATTGAGGGGACCACCGAGGGCGTAGTAGGCCGTAGCTATCTCTCGATTAGTCGCATCCAGCGACTGGCTTCCGTGGACCGTTGTGCCGTGGGCGAATACCCTTTGGCCATTCTCATCGTAAACTTTCCACGCGCCGTAGAAGCTTCTGCCCTCGCTGATGATGCCACTGTTACGATCCTGAGAAACGGCAAAAGTTGCAAAGACGAGTACTCCGATGAGCGCCACCACACCTATTCTGTGGGCTCTCTCTCGAGTGAGCGCTACGAGGAGCGCAAGGGCAACCACGAGGACGAGCTGGAACTCGAGGGGATCTACGAAGATGAAAGGTGCCAGAAGGCCATTGAAGGCTCCTCCGATGGCGCCACCTAGGGAGATCAGTACGAAGTACTTGGTGAGATGAGCAGTGTCTGGCCTATCTGCAGCCAGAGTGCCGTGGGCAGCGTAGGAAATGAGACCCAGCGTAACCATGAGTATCGAAGTGATGAGCACGATGCTGACCAGGTTGGGCTCACCCGCAATCTGAATAGCAAAGAGCGATCCGATGGAGGCAGCCAGAGATCCCACGATGGCCCAGCGTGGAGGCTTTCGAGATTTTCTACCGAAGGCCACGATCATTGTGGCGAGATAGATCGTCAGAGGAATGATCCAGAGAAGCGGGAATGACGCCACATCTGTGGTCAGGTAGGAGACAAGACCGAGCTGGAGGCTTGCGGGCAGGAAGGCCAAGAAGACCCACCAGAGCTGACGCCTAAGTCCGAGCTTAGCTACTTTCTCCTTGACTTGTTCTACCAGAACTTCAGTTGAGCGAAGCTTACCGTTCTCTCGGAGCACGATTGTTCCACAGGAGGCCACGAGGAGGAGGAAGAGCACGAAGCCGATGCTCCAGACCACTCGCTGCGCTTCGAGGCTGATGAAGGGCTCGATGAGGAAGGGGTAGGCTAATAGACCGATGAAGCTTCCAGCGTTGGATGCTGCATAGAGAAAGTAAGGGTCATCGCTCCTTGGACCACTTGTCCAGCTGTACCAGCGCTGAATAAGAGGCCCCGTGGTGGAGAGCACAAGGAATGGTAGTCCGATTGCCACTGTGAGAGTAAGTAGCAGCCTCGCGAAGGGCTCCTGTGTGGGAATGCTTTCGATGGCCGGCAAAGCAATGGGAAGGAAGAAAAGCGCGGGGACTACAAGTGCGAGCTGAATCCATGGCTGCCTCCGAGGTCCGAGCTTCGTGGCGAAGTGGATGAAGAGGTAGCCCACGAGCATAGCGAGCTGGAAGAAGAATGTGGACAGGGTCCAAACGCTTGAAGCTCCACCGAACTCGGGGAGGAGTAGCTTTGCGATGAGGGGCTCTACGATGAAGAGTAGAGCGGCTCCTGTAAAGGCTGTGGCCGTGAAGAGGGTGGCAATGCCGATCCCTCTACGGCTCTGCTCTGCTCTTATTTTTGTTCCGATTTCTATGCTGTCCTGAGACACTCTCTGTCCATCCTTAGGTGGGCTATGGAGCAACTATCGGCTCAGAGAAAGCGTGCGAGCTCATCGGGCACAGATAGGGCATCCCAGTCCACAGAGAAGTCGGGATCGCTCTCAGGATACACTCTTTCGTCCGAGCCAAGAGGAGTCTTGGAAATATCCATGAGCTCTCGACGCCTCTTCTGGAGCTCCCGGGTCCAGCCCATATGTTCCGCGAAGTAGGGCATATAGGCCGCAGCATTGAGCCAGGCCTCTTCGGGAGTGTGGCCCCAGCCAGCCTGGGTGGTCATTTCTCCGGTGATGAGTGGAACGATGCCCTCATCTGTTTTTCTAAGATGGACCTCGCGAGCTGTGAACTCATAGAGATAGGGGGAGCGCTCTAGCTGCTCCCAGAGCTGAAGAAATCTCGTCAGCCAGCCCTCCGAGCCGGCAAACTCCTTGACCTCAGCACTTGAGCTGTAGAGGGATTCCTGAGCACTGGGGAAGGTTGCGATGGGAGCTAGCCTAAGATCCGCGCCGCCGCCGCGTTCCCGGTAGTACCACTCGTAGGGTCCCCAGATACCGTCCGCCTGGAAGGGCGCGATGCCTCCAAGGCTGTGGACTCGAATGCCAGGGATCACAGCGTCGAGGAACTCCAGACGCTCTAGCCAAGGCCAGCCCTCGAGATTGACTGCCCGGTTGAGCTTACCTGCTGGGCTTTCTCGCAGAATGCGCTCAACTTCGAGCACCGTGGGTTTGGGGAGTTCATTCTTTTCTGGCTCAGATTCGCTGGAGTGACCAATGAAATAAGTCCTGAAGTCCCTGAAGGTGGGGAGAAGAGCCGCGTGGTCTGTCATGGGAACTATGCTATCATCTAAGATCGATGGTGTGCTGACTACCTACTCGGGGATCCGAAGATATCCCCGAGCTGATCCTCGATGGTCGAATCTTCGCCCCCATCATCCTCAGGCTCGTCAGCAGCCCGGTGGAGCGCATCGCTGTAGTCATCGATGAGAGCATCTGCCACCCGTCTCAAACCGAGGCTTTCGAGAGCATCGTAGGGGGAAAGTCCGAGAAGCTTTCCGTTCGGGAGTTCTAGCCACTCATCCAGAGCACTTTCGGAGAGAAACTCCGCCATGGAAACTCGAAGAATAGCCTCTGACTCGTCGAGATCGATCTCATCGAGCTCGCTCTCGTGGAAAAGCTCCTCGAAGTAAGCGCCATCTTCCCAGGCGATTTCGTAGTAGATCCCATCCTCTTCCTGGAAGGCTCTCTGTACAGTGCCCTCGATGTAGGCTGAGTTCTCAGTTGGCCGCAGTGCGGCTACGAGATCACCCCTCTGCTTGACCTCTTCGAGCATTTCTCCTCCATGGTCTGGCTATGAATCGCCATATCGCGAGCGCAGATCCGGCTATCCCGGGAGCGATTCTACGAAGGACTCCACGCTGCGCCAGTGCTTCTCTGTGAGTCCCCGATGGCGCTCAGGACGGATGAGGAGACTCTGGACGGGACGGCCGTCGAGCCAGTGCTGAGCATCGGCGAAAATCTCATCGTCAAGCCAAATCAATGGCACGGAGGTGGGGTAGTTCTTATCGATGAAGCTCCGAACGGTCTCGAGCTTCCATGTCTCAATCTCGAAGGAGAAGGGAACCTCATCGGGGAAGACAATGGTGGGCCAGTTCTCCATGCCCTCGGGGAAGAGCATTCTCAGGATGAGATTGGAGCTCTCATTCCAGGCGGAGCCCCAGACGAGCTCGACCCCCAGCTCGCGAAGCCGAAGAAGCGAAGCTCGAAGCTCCTCTGTCTGTAGGAAAACCCGAGCATCTCCATAGGACTTATCTCTGATCGAGTTTTCTTCGAAGCCCGGTAGCCTTTCGGGATTGTCCTCCAGGGTTGCTCGGGCATAGAAGGGATTGATAGTCCCGTCGATGTCCAGGATTAGCACTGCCCGGGGGTCTGCCATCAGCTACTCACGGGGATGTCGATGGGGTTGGTGTGGTTGGCCTTGATGCTGTCGGCCTCCACGAGCCGGCGCTCCTGGGATTCCACCAGGGCGAAGAGATCTTCGTTGGTGATGGGCTCAGGTCGAGTGATGGGCTTCCACTCACCCTCGATGACTCGATTCTCCTCCACCGAAGGGTAAGAGAGTCGAACCCAGCTGAAGCTGTCGGTGTACTCTCCGCGCTTGTGGGGATTGCGGCGGGAGTAGTGGATCATCATGCAGTTGCGTATTTTCTGCTCCTCATCGAGCTCGACCTCGTGGAAGCGCTCGTCGGACCAACCCTCGATGAGCATGCGAGTTGCCACAATGAACTCGCCGTGGGTGACCGCCAGGATCGTGGAGTTGGAGGAGTCTCGCTCCAGAGAACGAAGGAAGTTGCTGGAACGATTCTCGATCACAGAAGCCAGAGATTCACCGGCGGGAGGGCACCAGTAGATAGGATCCTTTTCCTTGTAGAGAGCATTCTGAGGGTACTTCTCTTCGAACTCCTCGATGGAAAGTCCATCGATTTCACCCCAGGAGCGCTCCCGAATGATCCGGTTCTCCTCCCAGCTATCCAGGGGCATGTTGAGGTTGGCTGCGGTTTCTCGGGTACGCATGAAGGGGCTGAGGATCTGTCGAGAGAAAAGCCCGCCGGGGACGAGCTGCTGCAGATAGACACCGGCGATCTGAGCCTGCTGGGCGCCGAGGGCGGTGAGCCTCCAGGAGTTGTCGGGCACCGTGACGAGGTCGTCCGTGAAGAGGCTGTTATCGCCGCGCTTCGAAGCCTTCTGTCGGACATTGGCCTCCGACTGACCGTGGCGGATGAGTACGAGATCAAACGGCATCGACATGGTGCTTCTCCTCTTTGCTTTCTTCTTATCTTCTATAGCACCATGCTAACACGGAGATGGCAATAGTGGAAATGGACTAACGGCCTGTACGAAGGACATAGTAGAAGGCCTTTCGATCCTCCTTGCCCTCGAGCTCAAGATAGCCTGAGAGCATCTCGTCCACGGCGTCGAGGAATGGCTCTAGCTCGCCCTGGACTGCCCGGAGAACGCCCATGAGCTCGGGGTTGATGTCATTGATGGTGGCCTGCTTTAGCTGGCCTCTAGACTGCAGCCAACCGAAGACGGCACCGCCTCCGAAGAATGGTTCCACACAGCCCTGAGGGCTGGAGATGAAGATACCATGACCCCATCCTACCGATGGGACTCAGACCGTGCCGATGGCTCGCTGGCCGTGCTGACGGCTGTACTCAGCCATGAGAACAGCTGCTGCCTGACCCACATTCAGACTTCTTACGCTCCCGTACTGTCGAATGGCGATCATGGGGCCATTGCAGAGAGCGATGGATTCTGCCGAGAGCCCTAGCCCCTCCTCGCCGTAGAGAAAGGCCACGCGCTCCGGAAACTCCAGATCGAAGAGATTGACGGGGCTATAGGATTCGATGTTGTCAATGGGGCAGACGAGGTAGCCATCAGCGATGAGCTTCTCGATCACAGGAGCCAGTTCCTCGGAGTGCTCAACATTCTCGTAGTGGCGAGTGCCCACGGTGCCTCGGATGTCATATCTCCGGCGCCCTACCATGTAGACCTTACTGCCGAGGAAAGCGTTGTTGGCTCGAATGACAGCGGCCTTGTTGAAGTCACCCGACAGATTCATGCAGATGTTGACCAGGGGAGTGCGCCGAGAGTCGAGATTGGCTCGAATTTCCTCGTCGGTGTGACCCTTGAAGTAGTCGATGATGTTGCGCTCATCCTGAGCTGCCGGGATGGGAGTGCCCGCCATTAGAACCCTACTCGAAGGATGAGGATCTCATGGTCGATGTAGATTGCGAGAAGATCCATCTCAGTGATCTCGACACCGGGCCGATCCAGGGAGGTGAGCTCGACAAAGCGAGGGTGCTCCTCGCGCTCCACCGGCTTCATTCGCTGAAAGATCGAACCAGTGGCCTGGATCAGCGAACCCTCGGGGAGCTTCCAGAGGTGGTCCCATTCCTTGAGCTCGGTCTTGGGGATCCGAGGGAGAGGAGTTCGCTTGGGCTCTGCGATGGTCTGCTTAGTCATGGATCCCATGCTACACCGGAGCTAGAGGCTCCGCAACCGACCTTAGACTGCAGGGCGGATGGCGCCCGTGAGCTGGTGCCAGGTAGCATCCACTCCAGCAACCACCGTGCTACCGTTGTAGCCTCCATGGACCGCCTGGCCATTGCCGATGTAGATTGCCACATGGGCTCCGCTGCCGGCGTTGCCGTAGACAAGCACATCGCCGGGAGCGATGTCACTGAGGTTCACTCGAGAACCGAAGCGGTCGTACTGCCAGATGCCGGTTCCGAGGTCAAAGCCTCCCTGATCCCGGCGAGCGATGAGTCCCACAGCGGCGAGGCTGTTCTGCACAAGATCTGTGCAGTCCTGTCGAGTGCCCACCTGGGCGAGCGCCGCATCCACGATGCCCTGAGCGTTCTGGCTCACGGGCGGCGGGCTGTAGCTCTGCTTCTGCTGGGGAGCAGACGATTCGCTCGTAGAGGATACGCTTCGCTGAGCAGCTTCTCTGCGCTCAGCCTCCGCACGCTCTTCCGCAGCAACTCGCTCAGCTTCGACTCGAGCCCGCTCCTCAGCCTCTACTCGAAGTCTTTCCTCTTCGACGGCCTTCTCGGCAGCGATGCGAGCTTCTTCGATGGCCCTATCCCGGGCGGCCCGAGTCTCTCGGATCTGAGCAGCTGTTCCGCTCATCACATCGCCGGCATTGAACCCTTTGGCCTTTGCACCGTTGGCGCGCTTGATCTGCTCTGAGCTCACAGATGCGAGATCCTCGACGGTGAGCACCGCGGGATCTTCGGTGGTTGCTGCAGATGCTGGAAGAGCTCCTGCTGGAAAGAGCATGGCTAGCGCGAGAGCTCCCGCAGCTGTTCTTCCAAGGGCTCGAGTGTGGGCCATGGTCTTACGGTGGTCGGGATTTCTGCGGCTGAGGTTGTTCTGAGAGGCCAAGGCCTATCTCCTAAGGCTCGTTCTATGCTATCCGGCGAACTCTTCGGGTGAGCTCAGCTCTGCTAAAGAGCCGCCGCCGTGGAGCTACTATATCACGGATAGGTAACGGCGACTTAGCTCCGGAGTGCTAGGGCTTCTTCCCGGGTGATCTCTCTGAGCGTAGGAGTTTCAGCTGTCCAGCCGATGGAAGTCTCAACGGGGCCATCCCAGCGATCCCAACGGATCCACTTTCCGTCCTGTGCTTCGAGCACTGTGGTGCCGCCGCTGATGATGAAGTAGCGGCTGGGGATGGTCGAATCGAGGGTAGCAATCATCTGTTGGTCTCCTGGGAAATCATGCGGCGTTATAGCGTGTGCTGTCGATGAGCCGCTTGAGCTCCAGCACTCGAGGAACATCATAAAATCTAACGCCCGAGCTGTTGCGATTGCCTTCATCCCGGTTCCATCTTCCCCGGGTTTGCGGAGCAACGGCGGCCGCATCCTGGAAGTTCAGAGTGCCACAGCGGAAGATCCGGTCGATGAGATCCCTCTCTACTGAGATCGATGTGATCCGATCTAGAGGAATCTCCAGAGTGTGGCGGTAGAGGATACCCCAGTGCTTGATGACCCTGCGATCCGTGAGCTCAAAGGTAGCATTTCTCCAGCGAAGGAGGGGGATCACCACATAGAGCAGTGAGAGGAATCCCAGAATGCTCTGTAGCGTGAGCTGCCCCCAGGCGTCCCACCAGGGCCAGCTGGTCTGAGAGGGTATGTAGACAGCTACGACCACATGGAGACCGATGAGCAGAAGCTGGATGAGGGCGGGCTTGAAGAGAATCTTGAAGTGGGTTCTACCGCTCCAAAGCTCACGCTCCTGTCCAGCGGGTTGCCTCGATGCCATGGGTAGAACTCCGAATCTCTTTGCTCAAGAGAACTATCAGCGAAAACTCGCCATGTGGAGCAGTTCAGCTCGGACGGGGCCATCTCCATCCTGTCTACAGATGATGGTGGGGCGATCTTCCTGAAGCCAGAGATCGAGGAGTGCCTGAGCATCCGAAGATCCATCCCGGATGAAGAGTAGGAGGATGTCAGCTCCAGATTCGATGAGCCTGCGATTGAGCCGTTGGCTTGCCTTTCGGCAGCCCTGGGGTCGATGCTGCCAGCAAGCGCCAGTGCCCGGATTCTCTTCGGGGCAGCTCCTGCTGTGAATATTGCGCTCGGGTCGATGGGGCTCTACGATGAAGTCCAGGGCACTCGCCCGCCGGGCTCCGAGCTCAGAGGCTCCCCGGCTTACTCCGTGAACGAGGTAGACCCCGCGCTTAGTGTCACCCTCGAGGAAGTCTAGGGCCTTCCTTAGGGCTCCATCGATTGAGCTCCTATCGTCCCAGTCCCGGGAGCCGCCGAGGATCACCCGGGGTGCTCTAACTTCGGCGAGATAGTCTTCGAGCTCATCGGGAGAGACCATCCACTCGGGTCGCTCCTGTGCTCTCCAGCGAATGCCGTCGGCCTCGGCCTTCCAGCTCTTGGATTTCACAGCCACAGATCACTCCCCGCTCCACTGGCTCCCGAGCTGAGAGCCGCGTGATCCATTGTGCCGGAGAATCGAAGCTCTCAACGGGAAAGCTGAAGCTCTCGCGCCTCGCTCCTTGAAGAAAGTAGTCCCTTGAGCTCGCCCTCGAGCTCGATCTGTCGACGGGTTCTTTCAGCCCGTCGGATTGAGGCTTCGATGGAGCCGAAGCGGAGATCGGATGATCTAATGGGCTTGAGAAGCTGAAGCTGTTCTCTAGAGAT
>JAAIGE0101434561.1_pt1 | contig 11639 bp, 7 predicted proteins | sample 6487951 | NCBI WGS metagenome assembly JAAIGE01 (sample SAMN13974128, study PRJNA590717) | phyllosphere metagenome | biome: tomato field; feature: multiple bacterial spot infested tomato fields; material: tomato leaves; isolation source: leaves from tomato fields | host: Solanum lycopersicum ... | reverse complement strand
GTGGCGTCCAGTCAACTGTACAGTCGCTATTTACGGGCCAGTAGCTGGGAGCCCTTCATTGAAACCCGTTCGCTGATAGGTTTTGCCTTTGCGGGCCAGTCGCAGTCGATTTCCTCCCGTTGTGAATTGTTTCACTGCTTTGAACCCGTTCGTTCCATCTGGAAAGTGGATTTAAATAACCCCATTCGCTGGTCACCCCAGGCTGGTCACCTGCGTACGACGGTTGCGTATGAGCATAAACTCGGAGCCTCGCCCTTTTCCGTACAAGGGGAGTTGAGCGTTTATGGAAAATACCAGCAACTCGAACGCACGTATAATGGGGACTACCCGTATACTTTTCATGATCATCTGTTACAGGGGAGCGTGGCTCTGGAGTCCCGGTACTACTATAACCTGAAATCACGCATCGTTCGGGGCAAACAATCCGATAACCTATCCGGAAATTTTGTGACGCTGGGTATTTCAAGTGAACGCTTAGTCAATCGGATTGAACAACGGGAGGGGAGTTTACGGGCGGGTGAAAAAAGAGTCTGGAGTAATCACCACATCCGCCAGACTTTAAGTGATGGGTACCTGGCCTGGGGTACGCAACGACGTTTGTTTTCCAACGGTTTTTTCGAACTGAAAGCTGGTGTTCGTTTGCCACTATCCACCCAGGCGAGCAATACCTATCACGAAAAACGCTGGTATCAATCCGGGGAACAGGAAGAGGTAAGTCGTCATTCGAACGAGGTGTACCACGAGCGGGCTTACTCGATTCGTTCCACGGCCTACGGCTTCGTGGATCTGAAGGTTGGACTAGCCTGGGCTAAACGCAAGTAGTAATTGTAAGAATTGGATTAAATTATCAGGAACGCCAGGGCTTGCGGGGGCCTGCGTTTTGGTGAAGGCTTTTTCGGTACTTACTTTTGTTAGTATTGATCATCACTAGCTCTTAACCAATTTTGAAGACAGGTCTGGCCCGCTTACTTTCGTTTGTACTGCACCCTTTGCTCATTCCGACCGTATTGTGTGGAATCCTTTTCTACACGGCACCGTTCACCGTCGCTAATCTGGAAAGTTTTAATGGACAGGAAACCATCGACTTTTTCGGCGTAAAGCTCAGTTTCAGGTTTGGCCTGTTGCTACTGGTCTTTTTCTTTACGTTCCTGATTCCCGGATATTTACTGTACGTGTTATATCGACTACGAATCATTCGCAGCCTGACGATGGAGCGGCTCGAAGATCGGCGGGGACCGTACCTGATCATTGTCCTGCTGTATACGATTTTTTCCTTTGCTTCTTTCCGCTATCTGGTCCTGCTGCCTCAACTGACGGTAGTGATGGCCAGTGTTACATTTTCCGTTTCCTGCGTATCATTCATTAGTCTATACTGGCAAATTTCCGCTCATGCTACCGGAATGGGTGGCGTTATCGGAGGACTGATTGCCCTGACGGCTCGTTTCGGTACAACCTCTTTACTGGCTCCGCTGGTCATATTCATTGTATTGACGGGCCTGGTGATGAGTGCCCGCCTGCAACTCAATGCTCATACCCCGCGGCAAATTCTGGCGGGCTTACTGCTGGGAGCGTTCATCTGCGGAATTACCTTTTACACCTTCTGGCAGCTCGATCTGGTCTAAATGCAAAAAGCCATCCCCGATCAAAAGGATGGCTACAATGCCGGTCATAAAGCACAAGCGTGCTTTAACGTGCAAACTATTGTTGCTCGCTTTCCTGCATCTTCTGGCGGTAAGCTGCCTTGATGACTTGGTGACGGCGAGTGATTGACGGCTTCGTAAACGCCATACGTGAACGGAGTTCACGCATTACGCCCGTTTTCTCGAATTTCTTCTTGAAACGTTTGAGGGCCTTGTCAATGCTTTCGTTTTCTTTAACTTGAACGATAATCATGTGTGTTATTCGGCAATTTGAAAGGTTCAACTCCAAAACAGGATTGCAAATATACGGTTCTATTTTATATTTTCAAGAGTTTATTGGCAACTTTGGCGAACAATTGCGATTCGGAAAAGTATATCTTTCGAATTGTTGTATGATCTGTGTCGTCCCACAGGCTCCTTTTCCAGAGCTTACCGCTTTTTATCATGACTCGTCTTGCCATTATTGATCTGGGTACCAATACCTTTCAACTGCTGATTGCCGAAACGCAGGCGGCCGGTTTTACTGTTTTGCATGACTCCAGCATGCCCGCCAAAATTGGCGAAGGAGGAATTTCTTCGGGAAAAATTACCGAAGCCGCCATAGATCGGGCCGTGGCTGTACTGCGGGAATTCCGTCAGATTACCAACCAGTACGACATCGCTCCCGAAAAAATCGTAGCCCTGGGTACGAGTGCGGTTCGCAATGCCGCCAATCAGGAAGAATTCTGCGAACGGGTGCTGAATGCTACGGGCATTACCGTAACCATTATACCGGGCGAAGAGGAAGCCAGTCTGATTTACGAAGGAGTGAAGGCCGGTACCGTACTGAACGAGCAAACCTCACTCATTGTGGATATTGGCGGCGGCAGCGTCGAATTCATTCTTTGTAACGCCAAAAAAGTTTTCTGGAAACAGAGTTTCGAAATTGGTGGGCAGCGGCTGATGGACCGTTTTCAGCAAGCCGACCCCATTCTGCCCGATTCCGTTAGCAAACTCTACGAATACCTGGAACAACAGTTGGTACCCCTTACTAACGCGGTCCATCAGTACGAACCGAAGGAAATTATTGGTTCAGCGGGGACATTTGAAACGTTGATTGATATAGAATCCATGCGGAGTACGGGTCATTGGCCGGATCCGGAACAGGTAAGTTTTGAGTTGCCCATGGCTTCATTCATCGACTCGTACGAAAAATTCCTGACGCTTGACCGGGAAGCTCGTTTGCAGATCCCTGGAATGAAAGAATACCGTGTAGACATGATTGTCGTGGCGTCCTGTCTGATTGCTTTTCTGTTACGCAAGTACCAGCTCAAACAAATTCGGGTTTCGCTGTACGCCATGAAAGAGGGCATGTTGTCGCGGATGAGACAGGGGCAGTAACCATTCGTTAAAAAAACTGAATGCGGTACGAATCGCCCGCGTTTTGCGTATCTTTCTTACACAAGGTGGGTCTTCCGACGCAACTACAAACCGGGTTTAACCGGAAATACCCCTTGAATCTCCCAAACCTTGAACGGATTGAAGGATTATTTTCAGAATGAAAAGACGACGTGTGATTAAGGGTTTAGCAGCCATGCCGCTGTGGTTCATTATGGATAGACAGGATCCCGTCAAACGGTATCCGGTAGAGAAAACGGAAGCGGAATGGAAGCGGTTGTTAACCCCGGAGCAATATTTTGTAACCCGTCAGAAAGGTACGGAACGGGCCTTTTCGGGGAAGTATTGGAATAATCGGGAGAAAGGAACCTATCGCTGCATCTGCTGCGGAGTCGAGCTTTTCAGAACGGACGCTCAGTTTGATACTGGCAGCGGCTGGCCGACCTTTTCCCGGGGCGTAAATTCCCGTAATCTGGAAGAAAGCACGGACACGAGTTACGGAATGGTACGCAAAGAGATCGCCTGCAGTCGCTGCGGGGCTCACTTAGGGCATTTAACCAACGACGGTCCGGCACCGGGCAAGTCGAAGTACACGATTAATTCAGCTGCCCTGACCTTTGAAAAAGGAAGATGAGGCTGAAGACCGACTCCCCTCAGAGTCGGTCTTTTTGTACTAATTTTAGATGAAGCCTTACGCATTAAATATAGTATTATAGGCTGTAGCCGAAAGATTATTTGGTATACATTTTGACTTCTTACAGGATATTTGTTAAGTTTCCCATTCTGTAGATGAATACTACTAAAGCTGGCTTTTTTTCCTGCGTTTAAAAATATTGATTAACACTTATGCAGTTTTCTTACGATGACTACCAGACCGAAGGGTTTTATGATGAAATGTTCGACGCCCAGGGAAAGGTGCGGCTAGGATACGACGCCTTCAAACAACGCAGTGAACAGCTCAGCATGGAAGAAATGACGCGTCGTCATCAGGCCGCTGAGCGGGCATTAATGGCGATGGGCATTACGTTCAACGTATATTCCGAAAACGAAGGAACCGAGCGGATCATGCCAGTAGACATCATTCCGCGTATCATTCCGAGTCAGGACTGGGATAAGCTTGAAAAAGGCCTCATCCAGCGAATCAAGGCTATTAATTTGTTCATCGACGATGTTTATAATGAACAGCGAATCCTGAATGATGGCGTCGTGCCCCGGGATTTGATTGAATCTTCCAAGAGCTTTCTCAAGGCCTGTATTGGATTAAAACCGCCCAAGGGTATCTGGTGCCATATTACCGGTACCGATCTTATCAAGGGGGATGATGGTGAGTATATGGTGCTGGAAGACAACCTTCGCTGCCCCTCGGGTGTATCGTACATGCTCGAAAACCGGGAATTACTCAAGCAGACCTTTCCGGAAGTATTTGCCCGTACCGATGTGCGGCCCGTATCCGATTACCCCAGCCGTCTGTTGCAGATGCTGCAACATATCTCCGGGCGTCCCGATCCAACGGTATGCGTTCTAACGCCTGGAATTTATAATTCGGCGTACTTCGAACATTCCTACCTGGCCCAGCAAATGGGGGTGGAGCTGGTGGATGCCCGCGACCTGGTCGTACACGATGGATACGTGAAAATGCGAACCACCAAGGGCTTTCAGGTCGTCGATGTGATTTATCGGCGTATTGACGACACCTTCCTGGACCCTCACGCTTTTAATCCGGATTCGCTGATTGGCATTCCGGGCATTTTCGATGCGTACAAGAAAGGTCGCGTAGCTCTGGCCAATGCTCCAGGTACGGGCGTCGCCGACGATAAAGTGATTTACGCCTACGTACCTCGCATCATCAAGTACTATCTCGACGAAGAACCGATCATTCCGAACGTGCGTACCTACATCTGCCGGGAAGAAGAAGACCGTAAATACGTGCTGGAGAACATTGATCAACTCGTGGTGAAAGAAGCGAACGAGGCGGGTGGCTACGGGATGCTGATCGGGCCCAAGGCGACGAAGGAGGAGCACGAACTGTTCCGGCAGAAAATCATGGCTAATCCGCGTAATTACATTGCTCAACCCACGATTTCCCTCTCGCGGGTACCTTGTCTGATCGACGGAGCCATCGAGGGTCGCCACGTCGATTTGCGTCCGTATATCCTGTATGGCGATGAAATCAACGTAATTCCCGGGGGCCTGACGCGGGTAGCTCTTAACAAAGGCTCCCTCGTGGTAAACTCCTCACAGGGAGGCGGCAGTAAGGATACCTGGGTGATGTGGTAAAAGGATTTTCAGATACGAACCTTACCTGTGCAGATAGGCTTGTATAACCTTTTGGGGGTGCTGCGAGGCGAAAATACAGTAAGGACCTTACTCCATTACATCAGGCAAAGCTTATTTCGAATAAACTTTCACCGTAGTTTACTTTTAAAACTACGGTGAAAGTAGCGTATAGCAGCATGCATCAAAACGTTCGCAGGGAGCTCCGAACGCTCTACGAAAGCTTTTCAGTGGCCCGGGAACTGCTTCCAGGTTACTTTAGTTGAGTACTAACCCTGCAAGGATTACCCGGCTAATACAGGCGTCATTTACAGGAACTTAACGTTTGTCAGGCAGGTAGGCTCTCTTTACGCTTTTGCGGAGTGAGCTTTAATGAGTAAATTTACTGGTAGATACTAAAGCGTTTGTGCCGCCCACATAAACATGCCCACAATTACTTCTATACTTCATCGGATTACATGGCCTGTTTTACGGGCACATGTTTCTTTTCAGCAAATCCCCTTTTTTAGACAAGTACCTGATGCAATGCCATTTCAGATTGTGGAATGGTTTTATAGCTTGTGGATCGTTCTGCTTCGTATAGATTCGGGAAAAATTCCGAACACCGGTACGCCTGACGTATCGTTCCGTTTGTCTTATACCAGATAGCACTCATTTACCACACCATTGATTAGACTCAGATGCGGTTGAAATTCTGGATATTGTTGATGTTGGGCGGAGGGATCCTGATTGAAATTCTGATTGGTATTAACGGGCACCGCACCATCCGGCGGCTCGTCATTACCAACAACTGGATTACCCATACCCACGTCATTCTGGAAAAAGCCGAGCAAATTGATACGCGTTTAACGCACATCGACAACGACTTACGCGGGCATATCCTGAGCGGTAATCCCTACTTTCTGGCCGATTTTAACCGAAATGCCCGCGAACTGATCGATCAGTCAAAAGACCTCAACGACTTTGCCAAAACCGTCGATCAGCAGCAAAGAATCCGGGAGCTGAATCAGAAATTACAGCATAAACTCACGCTGGGTCGGAAGCTCTTTTTGCAGGCTCAAATCGAAAACGGAACGACCCGACTGGATTCCGGTCGCGTGTATCTTGATCAGACCTATGAAATCAGAAACCTGCTGGTTCAGATTCAGGAGGATGAACAAACGTCACTGGCTCATCGGGTCGAAGAAAGCGAACGCTCGGCTAATGAAGCCCTGCTTAGTATCATCATCGGCACACTGGTAGCCGTAGTGATCATTCTGGGAGCGGTGTATCTGCTGATCCGACTGCTGCAAAGCCGTACGAATCTTAATATGGAATTACAGGCCAATGAAAAACGGCTTCGCGAAATTCTGGATGCCGTCCCGGCGGCGGTGGTAGTGTATGACGAAGCCGGGAAGGTTTATTACACCAATCAGGTAACCCGAACACTTCTGAAACAGCACTCGGAGTTCAATTCGTACGAAGATCTGCTGAATACGCTGCCCGTGTTCCAGTTTCCCACCGGAACGCCGTATCCTATCGAAAAAAGACCCTACTGGAAAGCCCGCAAAGGCCAGCCTGCTCAGATTGACGATCTGGAACTACGAATTGGTGACGAACGTACCTTGTTACTCAGTTCGGCAGTACCCATTTTCGATCTGGAGCAGCATCTGCAATATGTAGTGTCCAGTTACGTCGATATTACCGACCGCCTGTTATCGCATTCCCGCCTCAATGAAGCCAAGGAACTGGCCGAAAAAGCGGCGTTGATGAAGGAGAACTTCCTGGCCAATATGAGCCACGAAATCCGTACGCCGCTGAACTCCATTATCGGCTTTACGAACCTGCTGGAAACCACGCCGCTGACGACGGAGCAGAATGAATACCTGAAAGCGGTAAATACGGCCAGCCGTAACCTCCTTACCATCGTCAATGATATTCTGGATATTTCGAAAATTGAAGCAGGAATGCTACAATTTGAAAAAATTCCGTTCAGTATCATTTCGCTGGTTCAGTCAATCAGGATCATGTTGCAGCCGGCTGCCCTGGACAAACAGCTTGAACTTGACGTACAACTCGATCAGACGCTACCGCCAGTTGTCCTGGGAGATCCGACGCGTTTAACCCAAATTCTGCTGAATCTGGCTTCCAATGCCATTAAATTCACCGAAAAAGGTCGCATTGAAATCAATATTCGCTGCAAGCAAATTGAAGACCAGCACGTATGGGTGGTTTTATCGGTGAAAGATTCGGGCATCGGTATTGCGGCGGACGTACTACCGCATATTTTCGAACGATTCCGTCAGGAAAGCTCGTTCACCACGCGGCAATACGGCGGTTCTGGACTGGGCCTGAATATTGTCAATTCGCTGGTAGATATGCAGGGCGGTCGGATTGAAGTGGAAAGTACGCCGGGTCGGGGATCACTTTTTACCGTTGAAATTCCCTACGAAATTGCTGAACCTGCCTCGCTGGAAGATTTCGGCTCTTATCATTCCACGTCGTACGATGGGTTGAAAAAAATATCCGTGTTGGTAGTCGAGGATAACCCCATGAATCAGAAACTGGCAACGGCTGTACTCGGCCGCATGGGCTACTCGGCCGAAATTGCTGAGAACGGCGTGAAAGCGTTGAAAAAGCTCCGGGAAAAGAGCTATGATCTGATTTTGATGGATATTCAGATGCCGGAAATGGATGGGTACGAAACCACGCGTCAGATTCGCAATGTGCTACAAATAGATGTCCCGATTGTAGCCATGACCGCTCACGCCCTGGTGGGTGAACGAGAGCACTGTCTGCAGGTCGGCATGAATGACTTCATCTCCAAACCTTTTCAAATGAGTGATTTATACAAGGTCGTCCGTAAACAATTACAAGTACAAACACCCGCATTTATTCCCGCCACAACTGAAATGAATACCCAAACCAATGCAATGACAATAAATCTGGATTACCTGCACGAAGTAACGGGCGGCGATCATGAATCGATGGCCGACTTATTGACGGTTTTCCTGGAAGAAACGCCCGTACAGCTTAAACGAATGAGCGAAGCTTTACAACAACAGGACATTGTTGAAGTAGGAAAAATTGCTCACGCTCTGAAATCGCCCGTACAAATGATTGGAGTCACCGAAGTCGTTCCTGCTTTCATAAAACTACAGGAGCTGGCTGCTAAAAACGGTGATTTATTTACGGTACAAACCATTGTTACAGAGGTCATCCAGCGAATGGAAACCCTGCTGCCCGTGGTCGAAGAAGCCCGCAAAGATTTTTTGCCAACGGTGTAAACAGGGCCTGGGCCAGCGTTTTCAGGTCTGTTCATTACAGGGAGTAACTCCAGGGTTACTCCTGCAGCCTCAATACTTGATTACTTACTGGGCAGAGAAAGAATGCATGGATGTAATGGTTTTTTCCGATAACAGCAGTACAGGGGTGGATTTCTAGGCAATCTGATACGCTGCGGATACCCGAAAACGAATAGGGGCTCTACGAATTCAGCCATGGGCGGGTCAAACTACATTTAGTTGATCGGTGAATGCAGCTTTGTGTATTCGAAAAGGCCTCGTATCCGTTAGAGCGGGTGGGTTGGCATGCCACAAAATTTCACCTTCATTCGTATTTCGGTCTTAAGCATCTGATTGACTCCCAAAGACATCTTCCCGCATCACGTACGGACGAATTACGACAGTATCTTCCAGAGGATTGATACAGCCTTTCTTTCGATGATGATTGCACTGACGTCGGTGCAATTCGACATATAATCCCTAGGTTCGCAGTTATGTTACAAGCGTACATCGTGGATGGATTACGGCTTCCCACAGGAAAGGCCCAGGGTTACTACAAAAATGTACTCCCTGAGCAACTCATGGCTGAGGTATTACGGGATTTTCGACGCAGGTATTCCACCCTGGCTTTTGATGAACTGATCGTTGGAAATGCCCTCGGTACGGGAGGCAACATGGCTCGCTATGCGTTACTGGAAGCCGGTTTTTCACCCGATATTCCAGCTACTACCCTTGATCTGCAATGTGGAGCAGGCTTGCGGGCTCTCGTAGCGGCCGAAGCCCAATTGAAAAGCGGGATGGCTCAAAGTATACTGGCGGGGGGAATGGAAAGTAATAGCCTGGCTCCCCGGCGGCAGTATCAGCCCCGCGACCCCCGGTACATCGACGCTGAAACCTTCTATACGCAGGCCACCTTTGCTCCGTCCTCGTATGGCGAAACCAGCTTGCGGCAGGCTGCTCAAGCGGTGGCAGAAACCTACGGACTTTCCAAAGAAGAACTGATGGGTTGGACGGTACGAAGCCATCAGAAAGCGGAGCAGGCCATCGAAATTTTAAGAGAAATTCGAGTTCCATACGGGGCTATCACGGAAGATCAGCCGCTGCGAAAAGCCTTTTCGTACGACAGTCTGGTACGTACTCAATCCCCGCAATTAATCGACCATACCAATACCGCTCACCTGCATGATGGAGCCGCGGGTATTTTCCTGGTAAATGATACCTTACGGGCTGAGTATGAGCCCCGATTCAGACTAATCGCGTCGGCTATGGCTGGGGGCTACCCTACGTTAGCTCCGGCGGGTGTCATCTGGGCAACGGAGAAGTTACTGCGGCAAACAGGCCTGTCCATTCAGGACATTGATCTGTTTGAAATCAACGAATCCTTTGCGGTCAAACCACTGGCCTTCCTCAGGCACTGGAGGATTTCTGAAGAAAAAGTAAATATATTTGGCGGAAATTTGGCGTACGGACATCCTTTCGGGGCCTCCGGGGTAATCAATACCATTCACCTGATGCGGGCCCTGGCCCACACCGGGCAAAGGCTCGGCCTGGTAACGGTCGGCGTTGCAGGTGGTTTGGGTATCGCCCTTTTGATTGAACATCTGAATTCGTGATTCTCCAGAAAATTCTTCATACGGCCGGAAAATTTCCGGATAAGACGGCACTGCAATACGGTCGCCGGAGTTATACGTATGCCGAATTAATCACGGAAATTCAGACGCGAGCGGGAGCGTACCAGTCCGGCATTTCGCAAGCAACGGTTATCCTGGCTCAGACCGACGCTCTGGAAAACCTGCTTGATCTGCTGGCCTGCATGGCCTTGAAGAAGGCCGTATTGTTTGCCTCTTCGCAACTCACGAGCGATCAGATCGAGGGTCTGCGGCAACGCGAAAACGCCTATTTGTTGCAGCAGGCCTGGCCGAAATCTGAAGAAAGCCTACGAGCGGAAATTCAGCCGACTACCCTTACCGATCGATTTCTGGGTGTACTCACGTCCGGGACTGAATCAGTTCCCAAAGTAATCTGGAAAGATTACCAGAGCTGGGTAACGGCCTTTCCGCACCAGAGTGACGTATTCGGAATTACGGCGGATGATCGACTGCTGGTACTGGATGCTCTGAGCTATTCGGCAAATCTCAACAGCGTACTGCACCTGCTCTGGCAGGGCGGAACCATCGTACTGACGTCGCTGAAATCGGCGGGGAGCTGGGTACAGCAAATGCAGGACGAGCGAATCACGTCGGTGTTCATGGTGCCTTCGCACTACCGTTTGTGGGCACGTCCGGGCGTATCGCTGCCGCTGCTTCGCTCGCTGGTGAGTGCGGGGGAAAAACTGGAAAAGTCGCTGGCGGAAACGCTGTTGCAGGTCAGTCCGCAGGCCCTGCTGACCGAATACTACGGAGCGGCGGAGCTAGGACACATCAGTTACCAGCAAAACGAAGAAATCCTTCAGCACCAGTTTTCCGTAGGAAAGGCTTTTCCGGGCGTACGTATCCACATTGTTGATCAACGCATCCGGGTTGAAAGTCCGTACGTATCACCCGATTATCGGGGAATCAATACGGTGTTTGACCTGGGGCTGATGGACGACGACCGGCTGGTACTGATGGGCCGGGCTGGACGGATGTTTAACCGCCGGGGATTAAACATCTTTGCCGAAGAAATTGAAAACCGGGCCAAGGAGCTCCGCTTTGTTCAGGAAGTAGCCGTAGTAGGGTTGCTTCGCGAGGACCTTTCGCACGAAATTTATCTGGTTTTTTCGGCGACGTATCCGGGCCAGAACTCCGTTCCGTATATCCGTCAGCTCAAGGATCACCTCCTGCAGTCCCTGCCCCCGGCTAAACAACCCCGTCGTATCCTCGAATGGCGTAATCTTCCCCGAAAGGATCACGGGAAGATTGATTACCAGGCCATCGTACGCACCCTTGCCGACGAAGATTCTCCCGAAATTCTTGCCTTACCGGCTTAAGGTCGGCTACTGTTCTATGGACTCGATTACGAAGTCCGTGGGAAAATTTTCCTTCTTCTTCATTCAAACTCCGTCCGTGAGGTAGGGTTCACCGTAACTGGTTGCAATCCATCGAAT
>JAAIGE0100028299.1_pt1 | contig 11645 bp, 7 predicted proteins | sample 6487951 | NCBI WGS metagenome assembly JAAIGE01 (sample SAMN13974128, study PRJNA590717) | phyllosphere metagenome | biome: tomato field; feature: multiple bacterial spot infested tomato fields; material: tomato leaves; isolation source: leaves from tomato fields | host: Solanum lycopersicum ... | reverse complement strand
GCTCATGGATGGTCCTTGGTTGCTGGAGAGTCAATAATAGGCCGTCATTATAGCGAATCGGACCTGGCCTGTGCGGCCCGGCAGCGGTCAATGGTGTCGTCATCGATCGGAGCGGGCCGAAGGGATAGGGGCTCTCCAGATCTTGTCCGTTCAGCTATACTTTTTCCTAAGATTGTTTCCATGCGGAAACGAACTCATGATTTCCTGTTTTTCTGGTATGGAAATACTCGAATTAACCACACCCCTTCGCATAAAAAGCTTACTTTTAAGCATTTTTCTTTGCATCATGTAGCGGTCCGTGAGAGAGTTTCTTGCTATTGAAATCAAGCAAATTTCCCGAGCCACACTTGGTAAATACTACTCTGCTGATTTTCGCGTCACTCTCAATAATATCGGAGCGTCTTATGGCTACAGCAACAAACGTCCTGCCTGGCACCGGCAACGGTGAAATCGCCTTCATCGATACCTCCATCGCCGGCTACCAGACGCTCCTGGATGGCTTGCGGGAAGGCGTGGAGGCAGTGCTGATCGATGGCGCCCGCGACGGCGTGGCGCAGATCGCCGCGGCGCTGGCCGGCCGCGGCGGCATCGAGGCGGTCCATGTATTCACCCACGGCGCCCCCGGCGTGCTGCAACTGGGCGCGACGCGCCTGAACGAAGCTGGCCTGGCCGGGCATGAAGCCGACCTGGCTGTGCTGCGCAGCGCCCTGGCGGACGGCGCCGACCTGCTGCTCTACGGTTGCGACGTGGCCGCGGGCGATGTGGGGGCGAGCTTCCTGCAAGCCCTGTCGGCGGCGACCGGCGCGGACGTCGCCGCGTCCGTCGATCCGAGCGGCAGCGCGCTACTAGGCGGTGATTGGGATTTGGAAGCGCAAGTCGGCGCTATTGAGGCTAGCTCGGCAATTGCGCCGGAAACCCAAGCCAATTTCAATGGGTTGCTCGCAGTCGGCAATCTTGACTTCGACGGAGAGGGCTACGAACAGTTCGGCAAGCTGAAAGAAGTTACCAAGGACGGCTGGAAGTTTGCCTCCACGGTGGCGATCGAAATGGCTATTCTCGACGAGAGCACCGGCATCATTGCGTCGATGATGCGTGATGGCGGAGGATTGGACGACGGCATCATGTGGCTCAACTATCAGGGCCTTGACGAGAATGGCAACCCAATCGATGCACGCGAGTTCTCCATGAGCTCGGCGGATGGCAGCGGATTCAAGCTGGAGTCGCTGCGCCTTGGGCAATTGGTCGGAAGCGTCGAATTGCCAACGGCATCGACGCTAACAATTACCGCTTATCGGAACGACAAGATCGTCAGCGTGGCGGAAATGGTGGACTTGAGTGCAAACGACACGATAGGGAATATCCACTACTCTGTCGAAGGTGGAGAAGCCGGCTACGATCGTTTTGGCAAGCTCAGCTTTGGTAGCACTTCCAGCTACGACAATGTCGACAAGATCGTTTTCGCGTTCAGCGGCATCACCGACCTTCAGATAGACGACATCCAAGTGGGCGCTCCTGTGATGGATTTGAGGAAGCCACTGGTCAACAACGTATCGGTGCCAGAAAATGACACCTATGGCATCGGCGATGAACTCAGTTTCACGGTCACCCTCGACGAAAACATTACCGTCACCGGAAGAACCAGCAGGCTGAATCTGGATATCGGCGGTGTCATACGCACCGCCACCTATAGCACTGAGAGCAACAATTCCATCACCTACACATACAAAGTGCAAGCCGGCGACGTCGACGCGGATGGCATCACGGTCGTTGAATTGGAGCTAGACGGCAGCACCATCACCGACACCGCCGGCAACCCCGCCGACCTCACGCTCAACAATGTGGGGGCCACCGCTGGCGTACACGTCGATGGCGTGGCTCCCGCGATCACCGGCACGATCATACCTCCACCCGACGGCACCTATGCGGCAGGCAGCACCCTGGACTTTGTCGTCACGTTCGATGACAACGTGACCATCAGCGGGACCAGCAGCACACTCGGGCTGACGATCGGCACCACGCCGGCCTTCGCGACCCATCTCTCCGACGCCGACACGCCGAACAGCATCACCTATCGCTACATCGTTCAGGCGGGCGACCTCGACGCCAACGGCATCGCCGTCACGGGCTTGCAAACGAACGGCAGCACCATCAAGGATGCTGCCGGCAACGATGCCGATGTAAACGTGACAGGTCACCTGCCATCACTGGCCGGCGTGCGGGTCGATGCGGTCGCCCCGGCCGTTCTGGGCAACATCACCGCGCCGACCGCCGACAGCTACCGCGCGGGCGAAGTCCTGAGTTTCACGATTACGTTCGACGAGAACGTCACCGTCACCGGCGCCGACAGCACGCTCGGCCTGGACATTGGCGGCGCAGCGCGCAGCGCAATCTACTACTCGAAGACCGCCAACAGTATCACCTACGTCTACACCGTGCAGGCCGGCGACAACGACGCCAACGGCATCACGGTCGGCGCCATCACCCTGGGCGCGACCACGATCCGCGACGCGGCCGGCAACAACGCCGTGCTGTCGCTCACCGGTCACCTGCCCTCGACCGCTGCCGTCCTGGTCGACACCACCGCACCGGCCGTCTCCGGCAATGTCGCGGTGCCGGCCAACGCCACCTACGTGGCCGGTCAGCAGCTCGACTTCACCGTCACCTTCGACGAGAACGTCACCGTCAGCGGCAGCGACAGCACCCTCGGCCTGACGGTCGGCAGCACCGCGCGCAGCGCCGTCTTCCTGTCGGCCAACGGCAACAGCATCACCTACCGCTATGTCGTGCAGGCAGGCGACCTCGATGCCAACGGCATCGAGGTCGGCGCTATCGCCCTCGGTTCCAGCGCTGTCCGCGACGCCGCCGGCAACGATGCGAACCTTTCGCTGGCCGGTCACGTGCCGTCCACCAGCGGTATCCTCGTGGACGGCACCGTGCCCACCGTGAGCGGCGCGATCTCGGTGCCGGGGGACGGCATGTACAGCGTCGGCCAGGTGCTTGAGTTCACCGTCACCTTCGACGAGAACGTGAACGTCACCGGCACCGCCAGCACGCTCGGCCTCGACATCGGCGGCGCAGCGCGCAGCGCGATCTATGACTCGAAAACTGCCAACAGCATCACCTACATCTACGTCGTGCAGAACGGCGACAACGATGCCGACGGCATCGCCGTCACCGGCCTCGCGCTGAACGGCGGCACCATTCGCGATGCCGCCGGCAACAACGCCAACCTGGCGCTCGGCGGCCACGTGCCGTCGCTGGCTGGCGTGCTGGTCGATGGCGGTCCACCGTCCGTCGCGGGCAACATCGCCGTGCCGGCAGCCGACAGCTACCGCGCGGGCGAAGTCCTGAGTTTCACGATTACCTTCGACGAGAATATCACCGTCACCGGCGCCGACAGCACGCTCGGCCTGGACATCGGCGGCGTGGCGCGCAACGCCACCTTCCTGTCCAGCAGCGCCAACTCCATCACCTACACCTATACCGTGCAGGCCGGCGACAACGACGCCAATGGCATTACGGTCGGCGCGATCACCCTGAGCGCGACCACGATCCGCGATGCGGCCGGCAACGATGCCGTGCTGTCGCTCACCGGCCACCTGCCCTCGACCGCTGCCATCCTGGTCGACACCACTGCGCCGGCCGTCGCGGGCACGGTGACGGTGCCGCTTCCCGGCACCTATGTGGCCGGCCAGACTCTCGACTTCGTGGTCAGTTTCGACGAGAGCGTCACCGTCAGCGGCGACAGCAGCACGCTCGGCCTGACCATCGGCACTACCGCCCGCAGCGCCGCCTTCGTGTCCGCCGCCGGCAACACAGTGACCTACCGCTACATCGTGCAGGCGGGCGACCTGGATGCCAACGGCATCGACGTCGGCGCCATCGACCTGGGCAGCAGCACGATCCGCGACGCCGCCGGCAATGACGCGGTCATCGCGCTCGCCGGACACGTGCCGCCCACCGGTGCCATCCTGGTCGACGGTACCGTGCCTGTCGTGAGCGGCACGATCGGGGCGCCTGGCGACAAGACGTACACGGTCGGCGAAACGCTGACGTTCACGGTGACGTTCAGCGAGAACGTGACCGTCACCGGCACCGGCAGCACGCTCGGCCTCGACATCGGCGGCGCGGCGCGCAGCGCCGTCTACGAGTCGAAGACCGCCAACAGCATCACCTACATCTACACCGTGCAGGCCGGCGACAACGATACCGACGGCATCGAGATCACCGGACTGGCGCTGAACGGCGGCGCGATTCGCGATGCCGCCGGCAACCATGCCGACCTGGCGCTGGCCGGGCACCTGCCGTCGCTGACGGACGTGCTGGTCGACGGCGACCCTCCGGCCGTATCCGGCAATATCGGGGTTCCCGACGCCGGCAGCTACCGCGCGGGCCAGGTCCTGAACTTCATGGTGAAGTTCAGCGAAAACGTGACCGTCGTCGGCCAGGACAGCGAGCTCGAACTGGACATCGGCGGCGCCGTGCGTCACGCCGGGTTCGTCTCGAGCGCCGGCGATTCGGTCACTTATTCCTATACCGTCCAGGCGGGCGACACCGATGCGAATGGCATCGAGGTCGGCGACATCGTCCTGAACGGAACGACGATCCGCGACGCCGCCGGCAATGACGCGAACCTGGCGCTGGACGGCCACCTGCCTTCCACCGCCGCCGTGCTGATCGACACCACCTCGCCCGCCGTCGCGGGCACGGTGACGGTGCCGCTTCCCGGCACCTATGTGGCCGGCCAGACTCTCGACTTCGTGGTCAGCTTCGACGAGAACGTCACCGTCAGCGGCGCCAGCAGCACGCTCGGCCTGACCATCGGCACGACCGCCCGCAAAGCCGACTTCCTGTCCGCCGACGGCAATACGGTGACCTACCGCTACATCGTGCAGGCGGGCGACCTGGATGCAAACGGCATCGACATCGGCGCCATCGACCTGGGCAGCAGCACGATCCGCGATGCCGCCGGCAACGACGCCGTCATCGAGCTTGCCGGTCACCTGCCGCCCACCAGCGCTATCCTGGTGGACGGCACCGTGCCTGTCGTGAGCGGCACGATCGGGGCGCCTGGCGACAAGACGTATACGGTCGGCGAAACGCTGACGTTCACGGTGACGTTCAGCGAGAACGTGACCGTCACCGGCACCGGCAGCACGCTCGGCCTCGACATCGGCGGCGCGGCGCGTAGCGCCGTCTATGAGTCGAAGACCGCCAACAGCATCACCTACATCTACACCGTGCAGGCCGGCGACAACGATACCGACGGTATCGAGATCACCGGACTGGCGCTGCACGGCGGCGCGATTCGCGATGCCGCAGGCAACAATGCCGACCTGGCGCTGGCCGGGCACTTGCCTCCGCTGGGCGCCGTGCGTGTCGATACCGCGGGTCCGGTCCTGACCACCGCCACGGTCAACGGCAACAGCATGGTGCTGAGTTTTGCCGACGCCGGCGCACTGGACGCTTCACATCCTCCCGCCCTCGGGGACTTCACGGTAACGGTCGCGGGTGAAACCGTCACCGTGACTGGCGTGACGGTCGACGCAAGCGCCAAGACCGTCACCCTGACCCTGTCGAGCGCAGTGAGCAATGGGCAGGCGGTCACGGTGGCCTACAACGACCTGACTCCGAACGACGCCAATGCCATCCAGGATGCAGTCGGCAACGATGCGGCCAGCTTCGGCGTCACGCCGGTCGTCAACAACACGCCGGCGCCGCCAACCAATCCACCGACCAATCCGCCGACCAATCCACCAACGACCGGCGACACGGTCGATGGCGTGACCCTGCAAACCGGCACCGTCGTGCGCAGCGACGGCACCGTGGCCCAGGTCATCACGGTGCCGATCGTGACCCCGTCGCGCCAGGAACAGGTGGGCAACAACAACGTGGCCGACATCCCGCTCGTGAAAGCGGCGAACGGCAGCAGCCTGCTGACCGCACAAGTGCCGACCGGCGCCGGCCTGCAGTCGATCGGCAACGGCGCCCCGAAGCGGGTCGGCGATTCGCTCACCGACCTGATCCGCGAAATCCAGGCGCATACCGCCAGCGGCTCGCATGACCAGAACCAGCTGACCGGTGGCGGCGGCGGCTTCCTCGACATCCTCGACGCCGATACGCCGCTGCTGGTGCAGACCATCGTCCTGAGCGGCAATGGCGGCACTGCCGACGTCCCGCTGGGCATCATCGGCCAGCCGCAGCAAGCCGGCGCCGTGCAGTCGGCGCTGGTGATCGACGCGCGTTCGCTGTCGTCCGGCGCGACCATCGAACTGCAACACGTGAACTTCGCCGCGATCATCGGCGCGGCGACCGTGACCGGGGGCGCCGGCAACCAGCACGTCTGGGGCGACGGCTCGAGCCAGACCATCATCCTCGGCGAAGGCGACGACGTGCTGCATGGCGGCGCGGGCGACGACATCATCGGCAGCGGCGCAGGCGACGACATGATCTACGGCGACGAAGGCGACGACCTCATCTTCGGTGGCGAAGGCAACGACTACCTGGACGGCGGCACCGGGCACGACACCGCGCGCTTCTCCAGCGCCGTCGACGGCTACTCGCTGCGCCTCAAGGATGGCCTGCTGGTGATGACAGACCGCGTGGGCAACGATGGCATCGACACGGTCGCGGCAGTGGAAGTCCTGCGCTTCACCGGCGGCCAGAGCATGGCGGACGATGCCGTGCTGGCGCGCCTGTATGAAGGGGTGCTGGGACGCCAGGCCTCGGCGGCCGAAATCGCCTGGTGGCAGGACGTGCACGTGCGCGGCGCGTCGCTGCAGCAGATCGCCGCCGCCATCATCGATTCGCCCGAAGCCGCCCAGGCGATGGGCCAGGCCGATGACGACGCCTTCGTCGCCGGCCTGTACCAGTCCGTGCTGGGCCGCACGGCGGCGTCGGCGGAGAGCGCTTTCTGGACCGGCCTGCTGGCGGACGGCGTCGACCGCGCCACGGTCGCGCTGGGCTTCGTGAACTCGGCCGAGAAGCTGGCTTCCTCGCTCGACGTCGACTTCAACCACAGCGATGTCGCTGTGCTGGCGCGGATGTACCACGCCATGTTCGGCCGCGCGCCGGATGAGGACGGCCTGAACTTCTGGCTCGAGCGCCACGAGGACGGCGTGTCGCTGGGCGCCATCGCCGACGCGTTCATCGTGTCGGCCGAGGCCCAGGGACTTGCCGGCCACGGCAGCGACGCCGCCTTCATCGACCAGCTGTTTGCGACGGCGCTCAACCGCGCGCCTTCGTCGGAAGAGAAGACGCTGTTGCTGGAACAACTGCAGAATGGCGTCTACGATCGCGGCCAGGTGCTGCTGGACGTGTCGGAATCGGAAGAGAGCATCGCCATCATCGGCGCCATCAACACGAGCATCGACCTGTTGTGATGTACCTTGGCCCGCGCCGCGGACACCGCGGGCCGATCGATGAACTGTCCAATCAATGAGGAGAAACCATGGCGGAAGCCTATGTTGGTGAAGTGCGTCTGTTTGCTGCAACCTTTGTGCCCGATGGCTGGCTGGCGTGTGTGGGTCAGCAACTGCCGATCAACCAGTACAACGCACTGTTTGCGTTGATTGGCACCTATTACGGCGGTGACGGCGTCAGCACCTTCAACCTTCCCGACCTGCGCGGCCGGGTGCCGATGCAAGTCGGCCAGTCGCAGTTCGGCACCTTCAATCTCGGCACCAAGGGTGGCGACACGCCAACCCAGATCACGGCGGGCGGGTCAGTGCAGATCACCAAAGTGACTCAGCTGCCTGCCCACAACCATACTGCGACCCTGACGGTGAGCAAGGACACAGGCACCAGTGCGGCGCCGCTCGATGGCGGTTATCTTAGCGCGGCCAAGGGGGCAGGCCTGGCCGCCGCGCCGAACGTCTATGCAAGCACGACCACGGCGGGCACATCCACGCTGAACGCCGCCTCGGTCACCACGGCAAACACCGGTTCAAGCAGCCCCGAGGCCATCCCGGTGATGGTCACCGCGCAAATCCCGGCATCGGTGCCTCCGGCCCTGGGGATGTATTACGCGATCTGCTGGCAGGGTATCTTCCCGCCGCGTCCGTAAGCCACCGCGCGTCTCATCACGGCAGGCCGGAATCGCTTTCGGCCTGCCGCCGTACAGGGATGCCAAGAAAAGCATGCGCGGCCAAGATCCTGCGACCGGTCGCCCCCCCCCCGATCGAAGGCGCTTAGCCGGGCGCGATGAGAATGGCCGGCCTCGACACACCGCTCAATGTGAATAACGCGAGCTGCGTAGCCGATGCATATCCACCGCGCCCCTGGTAGCCATCACAGCAGGACCAGGCCGGGCCGCTCATCGATACGGTAGGCAAACTGCAGGGTTTCGCCTCCCTTCAGGACCAAGCGTCCGGGCAGGTGCTGGGGCAGGTTCAGGCTCGACTCCCAATCCTGCAATCGGTGGTTGCCGAAGCTGACGATCTTCGTCAGCAATCGGGACTGCATGCCGGCGGGCACCGTTGCAGGCACCCGCACTACACCTGCAGGCAATTCGACATCCATCCCGCTCCAGGCCCGAATGGCATCCGCATCGAGACGGAACACCGGCCCCAGTTCGATACGCTCGCGCTGCGGAGGCTGCGGCGCGACGCCATCCTCCAGGGGCGGTGACAGCTCCTTGCTCAAGCGCAGCAGGCAGGCCTCCACCGTCACGGATTCGGGCACCAGCAGCGCTTGCGGCGCCTGCATGGCGAGGTGGCGCATGATGGCCACTTGCGGCTCGCTGCGCAGCGCCGCATTCATTGTTTCCGACACGATCACGTCGGGTAGCGCGGCCGGATCGAGCCGCAGGCTGCAGGCATCGGCGAGCACGTAGCCGGCGACATGATCGTCCAGGCCCAGGTGCTGCACCAGTCCACGCGCCGCATCGAGCGATGCGGCGTGGATGTCGACCAGGGTGAACGACACCTGGTCGGGATCGAGCAGCGTCATCAGGGGCAAGGCCAACGTGGCAAGCGGGCCGCAGCCGGCGTACAGGACGCGTACCGGACGGTCCGGTTCCCGCGCCTGTTCGATGGCGGCGGCGAGCCCGCGGATGAAGACGATGGTGCGCAGCGGCTCGCGCGCGCACAGCGCCGCCTTGACTGGGGAAATCGCCAGGCCGGCGGCAGTGACGGTCTCGTTGGCGCCGAGGGGAACATGCATGTCCTGCGTCACGCCGGACAGCCTTTCCAGCAACCGGCTCAGGTCGACCACTTCGCGGAACAGACTGTCGCGCTCCCTGGCCGGGCTGACGATGTCGCGCGCCAGCGCCTGCAAGACAGCGCGATCGTCGCTACCGGCACTCATACGATTGGATATAGGATTCATTATTGCATTATGCTCAATGGCGCCATCAATCTCAATCATTCTTGCCGATCCATGCGGAACCTCGAACTCGCCCACCTGCGCTTGCGCCCCGCACTGCCCGACGACGACGACTTTTTGAAGATGCTGTACGCATCGACCCGTGACGACCTGCGCTCGGCGGCTGAACCGCCCTTGCTGGACATGCTGCTCGACATGCAATGGCGCGCCCAGCGCGCCGGCTACCGCCAGGGCTTTCCTGGCGCCGACGACACGATCATCGAGGCTGGCGGCGCGCCGCTGGGCCGCCTGCTGGTCGACCGCGGCACGCGGCCGTGGCGCATCGTCGATATCGCGCTGTTGCCGGCCGCGCGTGGCCAGGGTCATGGCGCCGCCGTGCTCGGGGCGCTGCAGGAAAGCGCGGCCGCGCAAGGCGCCGCATTGGCGCTCACCGTACGACTCGACAATCCCGGCGCGCGCCGACTCTATCGCGCATGCGGCTTTGTCCCGGCGACGGCCGACGCGCTGTCCGAGCAGATGATCTGGCCCGGCTGAGCCACGCCGAAGCGACGCGCCGGCTTGGGGCTACAGGACGCTGGCGAGGGCGCACTGCCGATAATGACTCGCCGCCTCCTGCTCCTGCCCCAGCGCCTCGTGCATCTGGGCCAGCTTGAGGTGCGCCTCGCGCACCATCGACGCATCGAGGGCGTCCGACAGCGCCTGCTCCAGGTAGCGCTGGGCCTTGCCCCACAATTTCTGCTTCAGGCACAGCGAACCGAGGGTCAGGGCCAGCTCGGCGTCCGTCGGGCGCTCGCGGCGCCAGGTCTCGCACGCCTCGATCTGCGCCAGCAGCGACGGCGAGCCGGCCGGGCTGGCGGCGTCGCGGTAGGCGCGCACCACGCGCTCGTCCCAACCCGCCTTGAGCGACTCTTCGGCGATCGCGCGCGCCTCGTCGTGCAGGCCGCGCGCATTGAAGGCGCTGGCCGCGCGCGCCGCGATATAGGGCACGGTGCGGTCTTGCGGCGGCACCGTGGCCCAGATGCGGCGCAGCGATTCGGCGTCGTGCCCGTCGCCGCCCAGCAGGGCCTCGTAGGACAGCTCGCGCAGGCGGCTCGACAGGGCCGGATGCAGCGCGCGGCGTTTATCCAGGATGCGCACCAGGCGCAACACCTCGGGCCAGTTGCGCGCCTGCTGGTTGGCCTTCATCGCCCACTGCAGCGCGTGGTACGCGCCACGCATCGGGTGCGCTTCGATGTGCATGAAGCCGACCGCTTCGTGCTGCTGGGGCCGTCGGGTTGCGGCAAATCCACCCTGCTCAAGGCGGTGGCCGGCTTCGTCACCCCGCGCGAGGGGCAGATCCGCCTGGATGGCAACGCGGTCACCGGGCCGGGGCCGGATCGCGTCGTCGTCTTCCAGGAATTCGACCAGCTGGCGCCCTGGAAGACCGTGCGTGAGAACGTGGTCTTCGGCCTGCGCGCAGCGCGCAAGCTCAGCCGCGCCGAAGCGCGCGAGCGTGCCGACGAAAGCCTGGCGCAGGTCGGGTTGAGCGCGTTTGCCGAGGCCTACCCGCACACCTTGTCCGGGGGCATGAAGCAGCGCGTCGCCATAGCACGCGCGCTGGCGATGCGTCCGCGGGTGCTGTTGATGGACGAGCCGTTCGCGGCGCTGGACGCGCTGACGCGCTCGCGCATGCAGGAGCAGGTACTGGAGCTGTGGGAGCAATTGCGCTTCACCCTGTTGTTTGTCACCCATTCCATCGAGGAAGCGCTGGTGGTCGGCAATCGCGTGCTGCTGTTGTCGCCGCATCCGGGCCAGGTGCGCGCCGAGCTCAACGCGCATGCGTTCGGCCCGCACAGCGCCGGCAGCGTGGCGTTCCAGCAGACCGCACAGCGCATTCATCGGCTACTGTTCGACCTGCCCGACGATGCCCTGGATGATGCCAAGGTGGCGCCGCTGCGTCGCCCGGCCGAGCGCCAACGCGAGGCGCTGCCATGAGCCGCAGTACCGCCACCGCGCTGCCGCCGCTTCCGCCGGTGCGGGCCGAGTACGAAGTCGCCCTGCAGCCGCTGGACCCGGCATTGGTTGCAGCCGCCGCGCCGACGCGCTGGCAGGCGCCGCCATGGTTGCGCAAGGCGCTGGTGCTGGCGGTGCTGGTGGCGGTATGGGAGATCGCCGCACGGGTGGTCGGCGACGATGGCGGCCAGAGCCGCGCGGATGCGGGTCTGCGCATCGATCGCCCGCTCCCAGCCGCGCGTGCTGACCAGCGGCTCTGCGAAGAAGGCGTCCGCCGTCGCCTCGAACTCCGCCGGCGGTAGGAAGCCCGTGGCGCTGCGGTCGTTCTC
>JAAIGE0100070675.1_pt1 | contig 11649 bp, 15 predicted proteins | sample 6487951 | NCBI WGS metagenome assembly JAAIGE01 (sample SAMN13974128, study PRJNA590717) | phyllosphere metagenome | biome: tomato field; feature: multiple bacterial spot infested tomato fields; material: tomato leaves; isolation source: leaves from tomato fields | host: Solanum lycopersicum ... | reverse complement strand
TGGGCCATAGCAGCGAGTAAATGCGCCACTTCTTGCTCGGTGTTGGAGGCGGTAAGGGTGATACGAAACACTTCTTCGCCTTTTTTTACCATCGGATACGGGCAAACCGTGACCAAAACGCCTAGATCAAACAAGGCATTGGCCTTGTCGATAAAATCCTCGGAGGATTGGGCTCTTACCGACACGATGGGAAAGCCGGTTTCATTTTGCACATGATAGCCTTGGAGTTGCAGGCCCAAGATCACCTGTTGGGTCATGTGCCAAAGCCGGTCGCGCAAGAGGTCGCCTTCGAGGGCGTTGATCTGCAAGCCCGCTTGCAAGGTGGCCAACGACGCTGTAGGACAAGGCCCCGACAAGTCATAGGGCGTGGCAAAGCCTTGCAAGAACGCTTTCATCTTGGAAGAGCATCCGATAAACGCCGCCAACGAGGAATAGGCCTTGGAGCAGCCACCCACGTAGAGAAGATTCTCATAGCTCAGCCCCAGATGCCGCACAATCCCATTGCCCAAATGCCCCAAAGGCCGCTCAGGCGTTGGGCGCTCGCCCACGACGCCAAAACCGTGGGCGTCGTCGATATAGACCAACGCGTTGTAGCGTAGCGCGAGCTGTTGAATCTCTTTCAAGCGCACATAATCGCCGCTCATGCTATACACGCCATCGACCAAAATCAGCTTGCGGTCATTGGAGGCATGTTTTTGTAAGATCGATTCCAACCGCGCCAAATCCCCTTGTGGATAGGTCTCCAAGGTTGCGCCGGAATCTCGGGCAATTTTGCAGCCCTCATACATGGTTTCATGGCCGGACTTGTCCAAGATCATGACCCCGGTTTTGCCGACCAGTGCTGGAATCACACCGATGGAGATGAGTGTAACGGTTGGCAAGATCAAGGTCGATTCGGTGCCGATCAAATCGGCGAGCTGTTGCTCCAAGTCATCGTAAATCTTGGGGCTTGCCACCAGGCGGCACCACGAGGGATGCACGCCCCAGGCTTTCATGGCGTCTTCGGTTTGCCGCATGCCCAGGTGTAGGTCCAGGCCCAAATAATTGCACGACGCAAAATCGATCACCCAATGATCTTTGATGCGCAAACGCCGGCCATCGATTTCATCGACCACGACGTTATATTGCCGCATACTCGACAGCATGGCGTGAATGCCGGCTCGGCGATGTTCTTGCAGATTATGCGCAATCAATTGGTCTTCGGTGTTCATGAAATTTTCCTGAAAAAGTGACGATCAAAGGCATGTTGCATGCCAATGCGCAAGCAGGTGTTGTTGGAATAGGCGTTGTGCTCACACACCACCCAAAAATCGCGAGCGCCCGCGTCATAGCGCCGCTTGCGCATCAAATACGTGTTGTATCCGCGTTGTTGATAGCTAGGCAAGGTGGCTGATTCAGCGCCAAAGGCCATATCGTCTACAACACCATACGCCGCGACCGCCACGGGCGTTTGGCCTTCATAGAGCACATAATAGTGAAACTCTGGACATTTGGGGATGCGTTGTCGCAAGCGTTCGGTCATCTCAGGCGTCAGGGCATTGCCGATCGCATTGACCGTTAAGAAGTCTTCCAAGGCATCGGTTTTGATGAAGCAGCCAGCCGGCAGCACGGGCTCGTGGCCAGGATCTGGGCTATAATACCAATGCTCTTGCTCGGAGGGGTATTCTTCATATCCGTGCGCGTTGAGATGCTCCGCAAACCCCGGCGGACTTTGCGGGTCTTGATAAAAGGCGGGCGTGAGGCCTTGTTGGGCAAAGGTCGCTTCCAACCAATCCCAGTGGTCCAGGGAATTAAGCGCGTGTCCGGCGTTGTAAAACGGCCGATCCGCGTTTTTGAGGACCGAAATTTGCACCTGGTTGGTGATCACTACGTGATCGTAATAGAGCGCGCACCAAAACTGGTTGGCGTTTTTTAAAACGGTATGTATCATGAGGCGAGCCTTATACGATCGATTTTGCCCGACGAGGTGTAGGGAATATCTGCAATCTCCACCCATTCATGGGGTTGCATGCTGGGAGGCAGTTTGGCGCGAAGATGGGCTTGAAGGTCTTGTTCGGTTAGCGAAGAAGAAGGTTTGCGCTTATAATGCGCTTTGAGCCAATGGCCGAGCTTCTCATGCGGGTGCGCCGTGATCACGGCGACCTCTAAGTCTGAGAGCTGACTTAACACCGATTCGATTTCGCCAAGCTCTATGCGGTGGCCTAAAACTTTCACACAATGGTCGCGCCGTCCACGATAGTGCAAGAGCCCGTCTTTGTCCAAAAATCCAAAATCCCCCGTGCGCCACATCAGCGCCGGATACGGCAAGATCGGACTTTGCGCCAAAGCCTGCGCCGTCTTTTCCAGATCCCCCAGATAGCCCAAGGTTACGGTCCCCCCTCGACACCACAGCTCCCCAAGCTCTCCAATGGAGCACACGGTGTGGGTATCTGGATCGACCACCAAAATCTCGGTGTCATCGACCACGCGTCCCAAGGGGATGGGATCGAGCGTTTGTGGGGGCTTTTGGATCCAGTGATAGGTGATGATGTTGGTTTCGGTGGGGCCATAGATATTGGCAAACGGCACACCAGGCAGGGCTTCCATCACGGTTTTTAAATGGGCTGGAGTAAAGGGCTCGCCCGCATACATCACCGTCTTTAAGGACAGATTTTCAAGCGCTCCGTGATGCAACAACGCGCGCAAGGTCGAGGGCGTGGTGTAGAGGAAGGTTGCCTTCACCGCGCGCATGAAATCGACATACGCTTTATGCGAACGTTGAGGGGTGTTGTCAAAGCAGGCAACACAAGCGCCGGCTTTGAAGGCGTTGAATATGTCCCAAACCGACAGATCAAATTTTAACGGCGCCCGCGCCATGAAAATATCCAAAGAGGTTGGCTGGAATTCTTTATGCATCCAATCCACAAAGGTTCTGGCATTATGATGAGTCAGCATAATCCCTTTGGGCACGCCCGTGGAGCCTGAACTGTGCAAAATATAGGCCAGGTTGCTCAAGACCTCTGGATGAAACGGCGTTGGATGGTCTTGAAGTTCAGGCGTTGGAGGCGTTTGATAGGTGCCTAACGACAACGCGGAGGTGCTTTGAAGCAAGGAGAGATGCTGGGCACTCAGACGCTCCTCACAAAAGATCACGGGCATTTGGGTGCGCGCTTGGATCAAGGCCAAGCGATCGGGAGGGGATGTGTCATCCAACGGCACATAGGCCAGCCCCATGCGCAAAATGGCCAAAAGGCAGGCAATGGAGCTGGCCTGCACGCTGGATAACACCCCAACATAAGGCCTGGTGATCAAGGACGGATGTTGGGCCAGCTTTTGCGCATAATGGCGCGCCAAGGCATCGATCTCTTGATAGGAAAAGACCACCCCGTTTTCATGCATCACGGCTGGGGCGTGGGGGGATTTGGCAAGACTTTGATCAAAGACGTGATGCAGCATCTAAAATTCCAAACGTTTGCTGAGAATCGATATGGTCGATCGACCAACGACGTGGGAGTTGCAAGCGTTGGAAAATAGGCTCAAGATCTGGATCAAGCAAGGGTAGTGGCTGCGACTTTAGGCTATGGCGGTAGTGGTCGCGCATCGGAGAGGAGGGACGCCACGTTGAAAAGCATACGCCGTCTCCGGGGTTTAGCTTTTGGGCTAAAACCATAGCGACATTATGGATATAGGGGGTGATGTTAAATGACAAGACCCAAAGCTTGCGCCCTGTGGGCAGGGTGTTGGGATCGAGCTCTTCGAGCGATTGTGCAAGGCTTTTAGGGCCAGGCTTGACCCTGGGGTCGATGCTAAAGCCGTGGGGGCTATATAGCAAAGACTGGTCGCCAATGGCCAACACGTGGTCAAAATCTTGGGCCACGCCCAAGACGCAGGCCCGCTCCTCTTCTAAAAAGTTGCGGGCCACGGCCAAGGCCGATTCGGCCATCATGTCTTCAAAAAGCTGCTGCATGCGGTGGATATAAGCGTGAGATAAACGCCTTGCAAGCGATCAAAAGCCGGGGAAATGCCCGTAGCGGCTCTTACGCGGATGCAACGGCAATAAAGTGCTAAGGGTTGTGTATTGATCGAGGGTGATGTCCTCTACCGTCAATCGATCCATGAGATCTTGGTAGTGTTCGTATTTGATAAACTGATGGGTACCAAAATAGCATTCCACGGGGCCATCCAAGAAGGTCTTTTTCCAGGTAGTCTTGGTATCTTCCCAAGCCTGAGGTGTAAAGAATCGAAAGCCTGCAAGGTCGATTTCACCCGCCCAGTTGTCAGAAAATTTGACCAAAATATGCGTGCTCATGAGAGATCCTTTCAAAGGAGGATATGGGAGTAAAGGGGCGTTAGATTTTTTCTCAAGGGGCTCTATATGCTTTTATATAGAAAGGGGTTTGCCATGACTTTTCCACGCGTAATGAAAACCACTCAAAACGACCGTTGGGGAGAGGTGAATTTGAACACGCTCGCCGCCCAAACGGTGGGCTTTGTGTCGCCCAATCCCTTGATCGATCCCAGTTTTTGTGAGCAGTGGGTCGAGACCCAAACCAAGAAGCTAGACCTCGACCACACCTGGGGCGGGTATGGCGAGGACCGCAGTTGCTTATGGAATGGACATTATCTGCCGCCTGGACATTTGGTCCATTTGGGCGTAGATCTCAATGTGCCCATCAATACGCCCGTGCATATGCCCGTGGCAGGGGTGGTGGCGTTTGTGGAAGCCAATACCGATCTTGGCGGCGGCTGGGGTGGTTGGGTGGTGGTCAAGCTCAACAACGCCGTGGGCCCGATTGCCGCGCTCTTGTTTGGCCATTTGGCGCATGCCTCTTTGCCGGCGTTGGGGGCGGTGTTGGCTCAGGGAGATGTGGTGGGCCGCGTGGGGCGCAAGTCTGAAAACGGCGGCTGGTTTCCGCATTTGCATTTACAAGCGCTAAGCCTGGAAGCGTTTGAGTATTACATGGATGGACGCATGGAAGAGCTCGATGGCTACGCGCCTAAGCTTTCGGACTGGTTTCCCGATCCGATCTCGGTGCTGCGATAAGATAAAAAGAAAGCGGCCTTCGGGCCGCTTTTTTTATTTGGTTTCTAGCCAAGGGGTCTTGAGAAACTTCCGAAGATGACGCTCAAAGATCTCATAGCCTTTCATTTGTGCGCGAATATCCAAAGAAGCCCGGTTGGCCGCGCTCCTTAAAAGCAAGAAGACAGCTTCTTGCGACGGCCAGTGGTCTTGGAAGGTGTAGTCGAGCAAGAATTGCACGCCTTTTACGTGATCCAAAGCCTCTGGATGATCGGATCCTAAGCGTTGTAAGGCGCGCTCGGTATGGGCCAAAAACTCCGGCACCTCGCCGACGTTTTGGGGCATGGTGAGCTCGGCAAGGAAGGCCTTATAGCGCAAAACGCTGTCGCGTTTTTCTTCAATAGGCGGATAGGAAAAGCGGGTGTAATAGAGAAACAGTACGAAGGTCAAGACGGGTGCTAAAACCATATAGGCGAAAGACATTTCTACCCAGCCCGTCAGACTTACCAAGGCACTCACGCCCGTCAAAACTGGCAAAAAAGCAAACAAGGGGCCGTGGAAGGTCATGGACCAATCAGGTAATGGGCCTTTGGTGTCTATCATACCGGATAAATATGTTTTAAACTTCATATGAAGGGGGCCATAAAAAAGCTGGATCATCATGAAGCTGCCCACCAAACTTGCAATAATGCCACCCATCGTGATATGCCACTCTCCCCCAAGCACCAGATAAAAAAGCCCTGCCATCACGAGGCTTGAAAGCCACAGCAATATCATCATCGCGCAGGCGCTCCATCCTTGCGAAGGTCTGCTGATCTTCAAGGGGGCTAGTGCTTTTTTCAAGTATAATCGCAAGAAGATTTTTCGATCATATTGCTCACGAGAAAGCTCTTGATCAGATTTTTGGCTGTCTCGCAAAACCGTTACAGCGGATATTTCTAACACGGAACAGATCGCACGCAGGCTTTCAAAGGAGGGCTGTCCTTCGGCTTCAATGCGTCTCACGCTTCGCGCCGTGAGACCTGCGGCTTTGGCCAAATGCTCTTGCGTCATGCCAAAAGCTTGGCGATGTTGGCGCAAGATGGCGGCCAGATGCTGGGCATTGGTTTGGGGCTCATAATACCCTTGGGGTTTTCCTGCAACCGGAAAGGTTTTTGGGGGATTGGACGCAGGACGCAATACCCCAAAATAGTATATGCCAAGGCTATATAGGCAAATCAAAAATCCCAGTACCAATAAAGGGGCGTGTCGGAGAATGGCATCTTGCACCCCAAGAGAGGGGTCATCAAAAACTACCTTCTTCAAGCACACGGCGAAAATGATGGGAAGCGTTATAGCCAAACCCCAAGCGCCGATTTTTTTCCATTTCGCATTTTTGGTAAAAAATTCGGATATCCATTCGACTTCTTCGCCAAAGCGCACGTAATATTGCTGCATATAGGCCTCCTGTTGAAGAAAAAGATGGGCGCCAAAACCGTGAGAAAAAGCGCCATAAACAAGCTAAGTCCTTGTTGTCCTAAAACTTTCCGCTCAAAAACCTTCATGGAGGGCGTTTTTCATCGCCCCAGCCCTGATGTTAAGGAAATGTCTGTGCAGCTTTGGGAACACCTTCGTAGTATAAGACGATCGTATTGGGCGATTTTTGATTGAAGTAGACCTCTTGCCGTTGGATGACCAACAATCGACTGCCGCTAGACGCGCTTGCGGCTTTGATCGGGTCTTCGCCACACATGATGATCAAATCCGCAAGCTTATACCGGCTTACCGATACGACCTCTCCTTTCGACCAAGCGTCCAACAATTTGGGGCATTGGCGTTCAACGCTTGCGCGATAGCGTGCGAAATCTTCGCTGTTTTTAAGGGTTGGAATGAAAAACCATTGATTGACCACCAGTCCCAGAAAAAATCCCGCCACGGGACTGCTGATGGTCAAGCACAACGGGGTGAGAATCTTTTTGGTGGAGGTGCGTATCCATCGTAAAGACCATAACAACCCCAAAACCACTAGCGCCGAACAAACCCAGCTGATCAAAAAATCGTGCAAGATCATGCCGGTGAGGGGAGACGACCGCCAAAGTCGGAGCGTTTGTTCAACAACATCGGGCGTATGCATAGAGGAACCCTTCAAAAATGATGACGAAAGCTTTAAGTGAAGGCCATAGGGGCCGTCAGAGATGATGCAGGCGCGGGCCAATCGCGTAAGCGAGCAACGCATCTCCTGCAAAGAGAAGGGGCTCGGTCATACCGCAAAGCTTTCAAAAACCTTGGCGCCCCAGGTCAACACCAGCAAGATCATGGCGCTGACGCCGATGATGCCGTAGGTCCAAAGATCGTGTCGTCGTTCTTTTTTGGCATAGACCGCATGGTGATACACCGGGGTTTCTTTTAAGATGGCACCGGTTCCATTGTCTACCACCAAAATCTTGGCGGATTGTCCTGCTTGCAAGACAAAGCCGATGTGCTTTTGAACAACTACAGGACTGGGCATGACGGCTCCTATAAAAAAGCAAATAAAGGAAGGTGAAACAGCGGTTTGGCCGCGACGGGGGCCACCCCTGTTTGATGGGCTTGCACCCAGGCCTTCACCTCGACGCTGCTGCCAACAAACACCCAGGGGCTTTTGATATGGCGCTGGAGCCATTCCATCCGGGTGATGTTGAGGTCTTGCATGTTGGTGTGATAGTAGTCGCCATCGGCAATGGCCACAAAGCGATACGTGGGGTCTTGGCAGGCGTTGGCGGCGATCAAAAAGCCTGCCAGATCTTGGCATTGATTGTCTTGCGAGCCGCCGCCTTGATGGGTGTATTTGTGCGAGGCATAAACCCGTAGGCCTTGCATGTCCCAGGCAAAATCGATCGATTTGGTGGAGCGGTCATGGCCGCGCTCGGTGTTGCCTTGGCAGATTTTTCCATCATATACGTAAAACGCTTGCGCGCTTTTGGGCAGGACCTGGAAATTTTGCACTGGCAAGTGGGCGCTGAGCCAACGACTGGCCACCTCTTCATGCAGGCCTTGCTTGCTGGGGTCTTTGGCGAAGTGAGCGGCAAACATGGGATCTTGCACAATTTTGGCCAAGACGTCTTCGACAGGGTATTGATACTTTTCAGCCCAATTGGCCACTTTCAACTGCATATCAAGCGTCGAGAGTAAAGACGGCACTGCGTCAATATTGGCCCGCATTTTGGCTTGAAAGGCCGTTTTATACGGCGGGCTTGCACAGTCTAGCATACCAATTCCTACACGAAGACCTAAGATATGAGGTCAAAAGTCGTGTAGTTCGCTGAAAATTCACAAAAAAACAGCAGATCTTGTGGGATCTGCTGTTCGGGATCAGATAATGGTTACGCGCATAAGATTCTCTTTTGCAGAGAAAATTCTGTGGTGTTAGACAATCTTAACGAGCATGGTTGCCTCCTATAAGGATCGTTTCAACACTTATACCGTCTTGATCAACATCATGGGCGTTCTCCAAACGTTGCTCCTTAGGATATAGTCGTAAAAGCAGAAGGGAAAAGGGCGCTTCTCCTTAAAGATATTCGCCCTTTTGTTGGCAGATCTGCTGGTTTTTGAGAAAAATAGTGGTGATATAGACTACAAGGTCTTGAAGGCCTTGCAAAAGGTTTTGCAGCAAGACGCTGAAAAACAGCAAAGCGGCGGCGAAAGCTGCGGACAACACGGTCAGTTCGATGTAAGGCTTAAGAAACTGCACCATCGGGGTTGTGGCGGTGGTGATGGAAAGGATCTCAAAGTAAAAGCTGTATAAGAAGGCGTATCCGGCGATAAACGCCATGCCAAACAGCACAGCCATGCCTTTGAAGACGGCTTGGTCGTTGGGAGCATTGTGGCGAAAAACCTGCACCACCGCCGGAACATGACGAAGACTTTGATGAAAGACACTGTTAAGAACAAGCAAGAGCGACGTGAAAGCCAAAGCTTTCTTCTACGTCTTCGGTCCAATATCCCAACGGTTGAAGAGCGTCTTGCAACGTTTGGTAAATATCGTCCATGAGGGGGATAACAAGAGACTTTGATGCATACGAGGTCGAAGCGCCAAACCCAATCAGCATTTCGTTCTCTTCAGAGTTCCAATACACATGGTAGAGACTGCCTTGAAACACGCGGCATAGCGGTTCATATAGATCTGTGTAGGGATCTAAAATCTTCTCTTGTGTGCTTTGCCACATCGGTCGACCGCATTCTGGGCAAAATTTTGCGCCCTTAACCTCTGGGTGCGAACAGCCTCGGACGGTGATGGTTTGAATGTCGCTTTTTAGGACAATCTTAACGCCAATAACCGCGCAGGCTTCGTACTCTAATCCCATAGGTCGCTCCTCTAGCATATGTCGTTTATCAAAAAGAAATGTTCGCTCCAGACACCCTTGATCGGTGTCTTAGGGCTCTTCTTTAAGCCCGATGACGACAAGCGTGGTATTGCTGCAAGAAGACAGTTTTGATGACACGTGTGATACCAAAAAGAAAAAGGCTTACAATGGCGCCGGATATAGCAAAAAAGACGGAGAAGAGAGTGATGATGATGTTGGTTTGTCCGATAAACGGAGACACGGAAAAGGCGCTGGTCGATGTGATCTGCGAAATCGCGTCGTAAAAAAGGACATACATCACGGTATAGGCGACAATAAAGGCAAAAGCTGCGGCCCATCCGTCAAAGGCGTCCATCATCTTGCGCGAGATCTTCGAGAGCGTTTTTTCTGGCCAAATTTTCCAAATTCCTATCGCGAAAATGATGCATGGCGTCAAGAACGGAATGGCCATTCCGATCACCGTGATCATGCCAAAGACAAGCAATGCCATCAACAGAGCAAGAGCCAGGAACGCCTTTTTCAGCAGATGTAAGATCGTCATGGCGGTGGCACAAAGGGCAACGGAACGCATGGGGTTTCCTTTTCAAAAAACAGAAAATGGGTGCAAAGTTTTGAGACCCAAGATTCTAGCATATCATGTTTAGATTTACGTCGTAAGTTTTCTAGAACGGTTTAAGTGGTATTGGTAGGATCTTGTGATGGAAGGATAGGCGTCGTGAAAAAGGACACCGATACTTAAGGCACCGAACGTGGAAACTGTATTGATTGTAAAAAAGAAACTTAGAAGATCTTTAGGGATCAAGGGCATGTTGGCCAAGGAAAGGATGATGCCACTTTCTTTGAAAGGATTCCCAGGAATGCTAAGAAATAAGCAGCAAAAGAGGCTTAGGTAAGTGATACACCAAATACCATAGGTGGCGTAAAGTTTTCCACGTTCTGGGGACGTAGGATCCTTTTTAAAGGAACGCTTTAAAAGGATGCCACCAAGGATTGGGGGCAGAAAAGGGATCGTCAAGGCTCCGAGAGTAGCCACCGTCCCGATGATGGCACCGGCAAGGATTGCAGCGAAAAACAAAATATGACGAATAACAAACATGCCCGCAGACCATACCGTATTGTATATAGCACAAAGGTGAGTTAACATACCAAAAAACTTTCCAACGATGACGATCAGGAGGTCAGGATAAAGTGTTTAAAATATAGGTGGGGATTGTTATAAGATCGTCTCCATACCATCCCTTTATGCGACCGATTGCGAGATGTCTCCCATGAAAGGACTTACGGCCTTTCGTAGCAGGCCTCCATCTTTTGGACAAAGGCTGCCCTCGTGGAGGTATGGCCTGGGGATGTGTGCAGAGCGATAGATCTTTTTTAGAGAAAAAAGGTTGTTTCAGACCGAAGACGTATCTTTACAAGAGCATGGTTTTCTTTAAAAAGATTCCTATGTACGGTCATCTTTTTTAGGAGAACCATACCGTGAAAACTTTACTTTTGAAAGATGTAGAAAGCTTTGAGCAAAGGGAAATGGTGAAAAAGCTTTCAAAAATTGGGAAGATGTTGTATTTCTTGGCGCAAGATTTCTGCGATCAAGAGAAAATTTCCTCTATCTACTCAAAAATCCGTTTCGAAGGAATGCCTTATACGTTTCGTGTAGAAAGCCAAGAGAGGGGTGGTTCTGGATGTTTTACGCTTACTCTTGTAAAAGACTTTAAAAAAAATTGCGATGTTTTCTTTGCAACTAGAAAAGGATTGTCCCTATACCACGCTAGCGATGAAAGAGTCTTTCGTGTTTTGTGATACCTTACCCCCCATGCTTCCTGAAATGTTAAAAGAAATGGCAAAGCAGTGGGATCAAACCGAGCATGCTGAGTATTATACGATATCCGGAACATTTTTGAAAAGGGTGGAGGTTGAGAAATTGATATTTCTAGACTAGATTTATAAAGACAAAGTTGGTATAAGCTCTATACAGCCGGTCTAAAAGACCGAGATCCAAAAGGGTGGTGGATGAATTTTTTGGGACGCAGGGCTATGTTTTGGAAAATGCTGACCTATATTTGAAAAAGGCGAGGGCGTTGGAGTGCGTGTTACCCAAGATCGCTAAAGCCCACCTTTTGGTGGGCTTTTTTTGTAAGAAACTCCAGATCAAAGACTCTTATTTGGACAAGGATTCTGTGGTGGTTTTTTCGCGAAGACGCCGAGGTTGCCTTCCCAAAGCGTTGGGATGGCGGCTTTGGCGCCTTGTAGAACCCTTCAACAAACAGAGGAAGCCCTGAGGGGAAAAGCGAAGTAGAGGGCGTCAGGGTTTGTGTGGCAAGAAGGTTGGAG
>JAAIGE0100200561.1_pt1 | contig 11650 bp, 7 predicted proteins | sample 6487951 | NCBI WGS metagenome assembly JAAIGE01 (sample SAMN13974128, study PRJNA590717) | phyllosphere metagenome | biome: tomato field; feature: multiple bacterial spot infested tomato fields; material: tomato leaves; isolation source: leaves from tomato fields | host: Solanum lycopersicum ... | reverse complement strand
GCGAACATCAACCGATAGGAGGCGCGGCGATGAGGGAGCGTCACCCGGCACTCAATCCGAGCACGAGCTGCTGCGCGATGAGCATCAGACCGGCCAGTGCCCCACCGACCACGAGCACATCGGCGAGGCCGCGTTCCGGCACAGGCCGGCTCCGAGCGACAGCAGGAAGCCCACGGTCGCCAGCAGCGGCACGAGGATCGAGCGGAACAGCACGATCAGCAGCAGCAGCGACAGGCCCACAATGAGCGCGATGTAGAGCACGAGCGCGTTGCGCAGCTGCTCGTCGGAATCGAGGCTGAGCGCCGTCGAGCCGGTCACCTGCACCGTCGCGTCGTCGGTGGAGAGATCACGGATGTCGCTCACGAGCGCTTTCGTGGCGTCATCGAGCGGACCCGATTCGGCGATCACCGTCAACAGTGCCGCAGCTCCGGACTCGGAGACGCCGGACGGGATGACGGCGGCGACGTCGTCGAGTCCGCCAATACTGTCGGCCGTGGTCTGCGCGGCCGTTGCGGCATCCTCTGCCCGCACGAGCACGACGAGGGGATCCTGGGCGCCGTCGCCGAACTTGTCGGCGACCACATCGTACGCGGCGCGCTGCGAGGAGGCCGGGTCCTCGCCGCCGGGGATGACGAGGGAGGTCTGCATCGAGGCAACCGGGACGGCCGCAACGCCCAGGGCGAGCACCGTGCCGGCGATCGCGAGGAGCGGGCGGCGCGTGACTCCCGCACCCCAGCGTGCCGCCCAGGACGGGCCCTGGGCCGCGTCATCGGCGAAGCCGGACCGGCGGCTGCGAGCGCGGCGGGGCAGCGCGCGGCGACCGATCATGCTCATCAGGGCGGGCATGAGTGTCAGCGACATAAGCACGGCGATCACGACCGCTACGGCCGCGGCAAGACCCATCTCGCCGAGGAAGGGGATGCCCACGACGGTCAGCCCCACCAGGGCGATCACGACCGTCGCTCCGGCGAACGCGACGGCCGACCCGGCGGTTCCGCTGGCCAGGGCGATCGCCTCGGGGACCGAGCGGCCGTTGGTGAGCTCGGAGCGGAAGCGCGAGAGCACGAACAGGCCATAGTCGATGCCGACGGCGAGGCCGAGCATGACCGCCAGGATCGGGGTCACCGATCCGATGGGCGAGATGGCGGAGGCGCCGAGCACGCCGAGGACGCCGACGCCGACACCGATGAGAGCCCCGAGCATGTTCGCACCGGCGGCCACGAGCGAGCCGAATGTGACCATGAGCACGAGGAACGCGATGATCGCACCGACGAGCTCGCTCGGCCCGAGGATCTCGGGGATCTCTGACGAGACCGTGCCGCCCACCTCCGCGACGAGGCCGTCGGCGCGAACGTCGTCGGCGACCGCGGCGACGTCTTCTGCCGCGGCTTCCGCCTCGTGCTCGCTGAGCTCGTCGAAAGTCACCTCGACGATCGCCGTCGTCAGATCGGGGGAGATCCGCGGCTGGGCGGGATCGAGCGGGTCGGAGACCGAGGCGACGTTCGGCAGAGCCGTCAGGCTCTCGCGCGCCTCGGCGATACGGGCGGCCTCGTCGGTGATCTGGCCGTTCCCGGAGCTGAGCACCAGCTGCAGGGTCGGGCCCGAATCATCGGTCGAAGCGAATTCTTCGTCGAGCGCTTTCATCGCGTCGCTGGAGTCGGTGCCGGGAACATCGAAGCCGCCGTCGCTGAATTTCATACCGGTCACGGTGACGACGGCCAAAAGGACCAGGGCCAGGATCCAGGCCACGACGACCGCGATGCGGTGTCGCGCCGAGAAGGCCCCGAGGCGGGAGAGCAGGGCGGGCATGGGTTTCCTTCGGGGTGGGAGACGTGTTGACTCTGGTCGACCTCACCCAGCATGTGCGCCGCGCCGCAGTCGCACATCCCGCCCGATGCGCGACTGCGCTCCCGCAAACGCAGTAGTGCGGCTACCGCGTCAGCGGTAGCCGCACGCGAACCCCCGGAGGGTCAGCGTCAGGGCGCGGCGGGCAGGAACTGCGGTTCGCCGGCGGTGACGCCGCCCGGCCCGAAGCTGTCGACGGCCACCCAGTAATCCTGGCCCGCGTTGAGGGTCGCCAGCTCGAGGCGGTCGGACGCCCAGACCTGCCATGACTTGTACAGGCGGTCGGGCGCCAACCCGTAGCGGACGTTGTAGCCGTCCGCCGTCGCGGGCGCCGCCCACGACACGACCGCGTCCAGGGGGCCGGTGCGCACGGCGCGCGCCGATACCGCCGGGGGCGCCGGAACATCGTGATGGCCGAAGACGCGGACCCCGCTCACGGCGAAGACCCCGCCCCAGGCGGCGGCGATGTTGGTGACCCGGATGTAGCGCAGCCGCTCGGGCTGCGGAAGCGTGACGAGTCGGTGCGGCCGGTCGGAGTCGTCCACGCGGCCGTCGTGGAGCGTGATCCAGCGCTCGCCGTCGCGGGATCCCTCGAGGAGGTAGCGCGTGGGGTGGTCTTCGGCGTAGACGGCGCGGTAGGCCACCGGCTGCTCCTGCGGGCTGCGCCGCGGTCGCCGGGGCTTATGGCGTCGCGCCTGGTGGTCGGCGACGTTGACCTGCACGGCGTGCACCTCGCGGCTCTCCTCGAGATCCAGCGTCAGCGTGTGCCCGGACTGCGTGTCGGCGGCCGCCCACCACGTGCGGATGTCCTCGTCGACGGCGAGCTCGGCGCCGTGCCCGGGTGCCGCGGAGGTCGCCGTCGTGCGCGCTCGGTAGGACTGCAGCATCCATCCCGTGCTGATCCCGGTCCAGGGATCGACGGGGCCCTGCGGGACGAGCGTCGGATAGTCGCCGAAGTTCTGGTTGCAGAACAGCGTTCCCTCGTCGTCGAACCCGGCCGGGAAGATGCCCAGGCGCCGCTCGAACCGGTGGTTGACCGAGATGCGCATCGTCGAGGCGTGCCACCAGTTGCCGTGCTCGTCCTGGAACGTGCTGCCGTGGCCGGCGCCGGTCGCGAAGCCGCCCGGCTTCGACGAGAACGGGCTGTGCGCAGAGGCCGTGTACGGGCCGAGGGGGGATGTCGCGGTGTAGTAGCCGTCGCCGTACACGTTGTACTCCGTGCCGGGACCGGCGTACTGCAGGTAGTACACGCCGCGGTGCTTGTCGACCCACGCGCCCTCGAGGAAGGGCGCTTCGCCGTGCGTGCCGAAGACCCGGGCGCTGAACTTCTCGGCGATCGTCGACGGCGGGCGGGTGCGGTTGTTCTCGCCGTTGCGCTCCCAGCCGTGCTCGTGCGGCCGGCCGCCGAGCAGGTCGACGGTCTCACCGATCGGGCGGAGGGTGGCGGGGTCGACCTCGACGCCTCGCAACGGCTCCTTGTCGGAGCATCCCCAGTACAGGTACGTGCGGCCGTCGTCATCCTGGAAGACGTTCGGGTCCCACCACGCAAACGTGCTCTCCGCGATCTGCTCGAAGCCCTCCGTCAGCGGGGCGCGCGAACGGAAGATCGGGCTTCCCGGACGGCGTCGGGATGCCGTGACGACGAGCGCGCCGTCCACCTCGCGGATGTCGGGTGCGTAGTCGCCCGCGGGAAGATCGGGCGTCGCGGCGAACTCCCACTCCCGCAGATCGGTGGAGTGCCAGAATCCGCCGCTCATCGACGCGAACAGGTAGTACCGACCGTCGTAACGCACGACGGAGGGATCGGCCGCCTCGCGGAAGACCGCGCGTAGCGGCCCGCCCGCGAAGTCCTGGTAGCGGTAGGCCAGGTCGACGGGGTTGCAGACGACGGCGGCGGGACCGATATGGGTCACAGTGACTCCAGCGTCTCTCGCAGGTCCCGTTCGAGTTCGGGCGTGCTGTGGGGGATCATCGGCAGCATGATGCCGAGGGTGACGTGCTCGGCCTCGGGGCCGGATGCGTCGATGGGGAAGGGCAGGTGCTTCTTGAACACCGCCGTCAGTGCGCGCCAGGCGGCGCGGTCCTCCGCGAGGGTCTTGAGTGAGGTGTCGAAGGTATACGCCTCGCGGGCCTTCACGAAGATGTCGTAGGTCCACGAGTGCGCGCCCGCCCCGACGGTCTCGACCGCACCGTCCGGGTGGCTCGGCAGCACGACCTCCGCCTCGGTTCCGGCCGGCACCGTCGCATCGATGATCAGCCGTTGCCCCTCGATGCGCCACGACACCTCGACGCGGCCGTGCGCTGTCTCGTGCGCAAGTCGCGCGGAGGTCAGGCCGCCGCCGGGCTGGGGCGCGATCCGCATGCGGCGGTAGCCCGGCTCGCGCGCCTCGAGGCCGCCGATGACGCGGTGCATCCACTCCGCGACCGAACCGAGCGCGTAGTGGTTGAGGGAGGTCATGCCTGTGGAGTTCAGCGTGCCGTCGGGCCGCACGGCATCCCACCGTTCCCAGATCGTCGTCGCGCCCTGGGTGACGGGGTAGAGGAACGACGGGCAGCTCTGCTCGGTCAGCAGCAGGTACGCGGTGTCGGTGTACCCGGTGTCCGAGAGCGCCTGTGCGACGAAGGGCGTGCCGGCGAAGCCCGTCGACACGGTGTACCCGCTCTTGGTGACGAGATGCGCGAGGCGAGCGCCGGCGTGCTCGCGTTGGGGCGCGTCGAGCAGGTCGAAGCAGATCGCCAGCGCGTACGCCGTCGCCGAGTCGCTCACGAGGCGTCCCGACGGTGCAACGTACTCGGTGCGGAAGGCCGCGCGCACGCGGTCGGACAGGGCGTCGTAGCGCTCCGCCTGCTCGTCGAGCCCGAGAGCGAGGGCGGCCGCCGTCATCCGGCGGAGGGTGCGGATGAAGAAGGCCGTCGCCACGAGGTGGCGGTCGGTCTTGCCCCCGCTGGCGTCCTCCGGCGGGGCGTCGGGGTCGAGCCAGTCGCCGAACTGGAAGCCCGAGCCCCACAGGCCGTCGGGGTCGAGCAGGCCTTCGACCTGGTCGACGAACGCGACCATCGCGGGCCAGTTGCAACGCAGGATCTCCACGTCGCCGTGCTCCCAGTACAGCGTCCAGGGCAGCCCGACGACGACGTCGCTCCACAGCGCCGTCGGTGCCGACGGGATGCCGGAGATGTCGGGGACGTAGAAGGGCACGTAGCCCTTCTCGCGCTGTTCGGCCGCGAGGTCGTCGAGCCACGAGCCGAGCACGCCGCGCACGTCGTACAGGAACGCCGCCGTCGGTGCGAAGGCGTGCAGGTCGCCGGTCCAGCCGAGGCGCTCGTCGCGCTGCGGGCAATCGGTCGGGACGCCGACGAAGTTGCCGCGCATCGACCACACGACGTTCTCGTGCAGACGCGACAGCAGCGGGTCGGAGGTCTCGAGCCAGCCGGTGCGCTCCATGTCACTGTGCACGACGAGCGCCGTCAGGTCGGCGGCATCGAGCTCGCCCGGCCAGCCCTCGACGTCGACGTAGCGGAAGCCGTGGAAGGTGAAGGCGGGCTCCCAGGTCTCGACACCTTCGCCGCGCAGCGTGTAGCGGTCGGTGGCCTTCGCGGTGCGGAGGGTCTCGTACTCCGCCTCGCCTTGGGCGTTGAGAAGCTCGGCGTGACGGAGCGTGACCGTGTGGCCGCGGGGTCCCGAGACGCGCAGCCTCACCCAGCCGGTGAGCACCTGCCCGAAATCGACGACGGTCCGCCCGGAGGGCGTGGTGAGCACCGAGACGGCGGGCAGTTCCTGCGTGCGCCGGATCGGCGGCGCGGCGTCGTCGACGAGCACGCCGAGGTCGACCTCGTGCGCGACGGCGGGCGCCCACGCCGAATCGTCGAACCCGGGCTCGCTCCAGCCCTCCGGCTCGAGGCGCGCGTCGTAGTCCTCGCCGTCGTAGATGCTGGCCGAGCGCACCGCGCCCTCCGCGTAGCGGAACCGCGAGTCGGTGCCGATGATCTCGACCCGGTCGCCGTAGTCGAGTTCGAGCTCGAGGTAGAGCGCGGGACGGTCGCTGTAGTGGTGGCGCTTGTGTTCGAACCCGATGCGCCCGACGGCCCACCCTTCGCCCACGATCGCGCCGAGCGCGTTCTCGCCCGCGACGAGCATGTCGGTGACGTCGGTGGTCGTGACCGCGATGCGGTGGGTGTAGGAGGTCCAGCCCGGAGACAGCACGTCGTCGCCGATCCGCTGCCCGTTGAGGAAGGTCTCGACCACGCCGAGGGCCGTCGCCCGGAGGCGAGCCGAGCGGAGCCCCGGATCGACCGTGAACTCTCGCCGGAAGTACGGTGCCGGTTCGCCCTCAACAGAGGAGCTGCCAGCGGCCACGAAGTACGCCATGGCGGAGATGGAGGATGCTGCATTCATGTCGGGCCCTTCGTCGCACCTCGTCCGACCCGCCGGAGATGAGGCGAGGAGGCCAGACAAACACAGCCTTTGACACGCGTCAAATTCAGGATCCGAACGGTGGCTGGCAATCGGCGTCGACCTCGGTTCTCGGCCCTGCATGGTCCGGCTCGTGCGCGGGCGTGCCAGTGACAGTGAGAAACATGGCAGCCGCAAACGAGCGGCGAAACCTCCCGCGCAAGGCCTCAGAAGCCGCGGCGGCGGCGATGTCGCGACGTGACATGCTCTTCACTCGAACGCTGACGCCGACGCGGCGCGGTGCGCGCGAACGAGGTCGTGTCCGGTTGTGGGATGCTGCCTCGCCCTAGGGGGTCGGGTCAATCGGTGCGGTGTGTGCCCACCACGATCGGGCGGCGTCGACCAGCTCCCAGTACGCGTCGACGGCAGCGGTCTGGTCGAGGTCCGGGCGATACTGCCGTTGGATCTGGAGGCCGTCCATGATGGCGATCCCTAGCGTCGACACGAGCTCGGGGCTCACCCCGGGCGGCGGCGTCCCTGCCCGGGAGCCCGGCTCTCGCGTCTGTTCCTGCGCGGCACGGTAGTGGTCAACGAAATAGGCGTGCGCCGGGTGGTCGGCATCGACCGCCTCCGCCGCGAGCGAGATGTACAGCGACGTCAGGCCTCGGTGCTCGACCGAGTGGCGAGCGACCTCGCGTGAGCGTGTCGCCACATCCGCTTCGTCGATGTCGGAGAGGAACTCCGCGACCGATGCATCGCGCAGATTGAGCACCTCGACGAGCAGGTCCTCCTTGTCGGAGAAATAGTGCAGCAGGAGCGCCTGCGATAGACCGACCCGCTTCGCAAGCTCACGCATCGATGAGTGCGTGTATCCGGATTCTGCGAACAACGCCGCCGCCGCCGTCACGATCTCTCGGCGCCGTTCCACTCCCTTTCGATACGGACCTCGTGTTCTCGTGATGTCGGTCATGGCCCCACGATAGCGGCCCCCGAGGATTCAAAGCGCGAAAACTTGTCACGCGACCAAGTTATGGGTCATACTGATGCGGTCACCCGACCACGGCCGTGGACACCCCTCGGCCACGCTCAACTGGAGCTTGCTCCACGCCCTCACCGGCGCCGGCAGCACCATCACAGCAACGACGCAGTACCCACAGCGGTGTGACGCTCGCACAGACAAAGGAGTATTGAATGCGATCACTCACGAAGGCCGGCGCGCTGCTCGCGGTGCCCGTCGTCTTCCTCGTCGGCTGCTCGGCCGGGGGGTCGGGCGGCGAGGAAGACGGGAAGATCACGCTAACGATCTCGAGCTTCGGCGAATGGGGGTATGAGCCGCTCATCGATGAGTATCGCGAGCTGCACCCCGACATCACGATCGAATGGAACCGGTTCGCAACGAGCGATGAGGCGAAGGAACAGTTCCAGACCTCGCTCGGCGCCGGATCGGGCCTTGCCGACGTCGTCGGCGTAGAGGGTGCGTGGATGACCGACGTGCTCCAGTACTCCGACAACTTCGTCGACATCTCCTCGCCCGATGTCGAGGGTCGCTGGCTCGACTGGGTGACCGCCAAGGCCACCTCCGAGGACGGCCAGTTGCTCGGCTACGCCACTGACATCGGGCCGCAGTCCATCGCCTACCGACGCGACCTGTTCGAAGCTGCAGGTCTTCCCGGCGACCGCGACGCGGTGGCTGAGCTGTTCGGTGGCGACGACGCCACGTGGGAAGAGTTCTTCGCCGTCGGAGAGCAGTTCATGGCTGCTGGCACCGGTCCGGCGTTCTATGACGCCACGGCCTCGGTCGCAACGAGCTGGGCTGATCAGTTCGAGGTGCTCTGGCAGGAGCCGGAGACCGACGAGATCATCGCGGGCGAGAACGAAGACGTCCGCATGATCTACGACGCCGCCATGGAGCACGACAACCTCTCGGCGCACCTCGCCCGGTGGACCGAGGATTGGAACAACGCATTCCAGAACGACGGCTTCGCGCTAATGCTGGCGCCGTCGTGGATGCTGGGTGTCATCGAGGGCAACGCCGCCGGCGTCACAGGCTGGGACGTGGCAAACGTGTACCCGGGTGGCGGGGTCAACAGCGGCGGCTCGTACCTCACGGTCCCGACGCAGTCCGAACACCCCGAAGAGGCTCAGGCCTTCGCCGAGTGGCTCACCGCACCCGAGCAGCAGATGAAGGCGTTCGAGGCGACCGGTAACTTCCCCAGCCAAGTCGAGGCTCAGGAGAGCCCCGAGCTGCAGGAGGTCTCTGACGAGTTCTTCAACGATGCGCCGGTGGGAGCGATCCTGTCCGACCGCGCCAAGCAGATCAGCGTGATCCCTTACATCGGCCCCGATCACTTCGCGATCACCGCAGCCTTCAACAGTGCACTCAACCGCGTCTCGGTCGACGGCACCCATACTCCGGAAGAGTCGTGGGAGCTGTTCGAGGCTGAGATCGCCACGCTCGAGTAAGCCGTTCCGCCGCTGGGGGGGCGTCACCGCGCCCCCCAGCGCTCATAGAAAGCACACCGATGGCTCAAGCGACGGAAGCTCGGCGAACCGCGCCGCACACCCGCTCCACTCACGACCCGTCACCTTGGCGCTCGCGCTTGGGTCGATGGGACATCAAGGCGTCTCCCTACGCGTACATCGCCCCCTTCTTCATCCTCTTCGGTATCGTCGGGCTGTTCCCCCTGGGTTACACCGCATGGGTGTCGCTGCACGACTGGTCGTTGATCGGCGGGCAAGGCGATTTCGTCGGCCTGGAGAACTTCACCTTCGTCCTCGCCCAGCCGATCTTCTGGAAGGCGCTGGGCAACACCATCAGCATTTTCCTGTTGTCGACGGTTCCACAGATCGCCATCGCTCTGGTACTCGCGAGCCTCCTCAACGCCAACATCCGGGCGAAGACCTTCTGGCGCATGGGCGTCCTGCTTCCCTACGTCATCGCGCCCGTGGCCGTGACACTGATCTTCTCGCGCATGTTCGCCGATCAGTCAGGCTTGGTGAACGCGCTCATCGGCTTGCTCGGCGTCGACCCCATCGGTTGGCACCGCGACAGCCTGCCGGCGCACCTGGTGATCGCCACGATGGTCAACTTCCGCTGGATCGGCTTCAACACGCTCGTTCTCCTCGCGGCGATGCAAGCCATCCCACGCGATCTCTTCGAAGCGGCGACGATCGACGGCGCTGGCCGCGTCCGCCAGTTCTTCTCCATCACGATCCCCTCGGTCCGCCCGACGATCGTCTTCGTCGTCATCACCTCCACGATCGGTGGACTGCAGATCTTCGACGAGCCTCGCCTGTACGACGTTGCCGGACTGGGTGGGAACTCCGGCCAGTGGAAGACCATCACCCTCTACCTGTACGAGCTGGGCTGGAACCAGCAACGGCTCGGCCGCGCAGCGGCCGTCGCCTGGTTGCTGTTCGCGCTCATCGTCATCTTCGCGATCTTGAGCAACTGGCTCTCACGGCGGATCGCCTCCGGCGACGATCAGGTGCGTCGTGCGCTCTCGCCCAAACGTGCTGCTCGTCGAGCGGCGCGAGGCGACGCAAGTCTGCCCGCCGCGCCGACTCTTGTCCCTGATCGAACCGGGAGCACGTCATGACCTCCTCAGCATCTGTCGCATTCACGGAGCAAACGGCCGGAACCGGTGCGGCTCGAGCGGCGAGACGCCGTCGGGAACGCGGCGACGAGGGCGGGCTCCGTCCGGGCCTCAGGACGTACATCCTGCTCGGCGTTGTTGTGCTGATCTCGCTGGCTCCGCTGTACTACACCTTCCTGCTGGCGTCGTCTTCGGCGTCGGAGATCGCGCAGAATCCGATCCCGTCGTTGATTCCAGGACCGAACCTCATCGACAACCTCACGCGGGTGTTCGGATCCGACATCGACCTTCCTCGAGCGGCGCTGAACTCGTTGCTGGTGTCGGCCGCCACGGCCGTCGCCGTCGTTTTTCTGTCGGTGCTCGCAGGCTTCGCCTTCGCGAGGCTGCACTTCAAGGGACGCGTGTTCCTGCTCGCGTTCGTTGTGGCAACGATGGCGGTGCCCACCCAGCTCGGCGTGGTGCCGCTGTTCATCGTGATGCGCGAACTCGGGCTGACGGGGAGCCTGTGGGCCGTCATCCTGCCGGGTATCGCGTCGGCCTTCGGCGTGTTCTGGATGACGCAGTATCTGTCGTCGGCACTGCCGTACGAGCTGATCGAGGCTGCCCGCATCGACGGCGCCTCGACCTTCCGCATCTTCCGCTCGATCGTGTTCCCAGCGGCTCTGCCTGCTGCGTCGATGCTGGGGCTGTTCACTTTCATCGGAGCGTGGACGAACTACTTCTGGCCATCCATCGTCCTTGGAGCCACGAACCCGACGCTTCCCGTCGCTTTGCAGTTGTTGCAGACCGGATTCTTCAAGGACATCTCCCTGATCATGGCGGGCGTGCTCGTGTCGATCGTGCCGCTGCTGGCACTGTTCCTCGTCGTCGGACGCCAGCTCGTGGCCGGAGTCATGCAGGGAGCCGTCAAGGGGTAGCGGACATCACCTACGACGCCGCGCGCGTCACGACACGCATGCGTCTCGCCGACGCGAACACAGATACAACGGAGCATCATGACCGCGCTCGATCTTCACCATGCCCCTGACGGCACCCCCTTCCGCGACCTCAACGGCAACGGCCGGATGGATCCGTACGAGGATCGGCGTCTGGCGCCCGCTGCGCGTGCCGACGATCTTTTGGGGCGGCTCTCGCTCGAGGAGAAGATCGGGTTGCTGTTCCAGACGGTGATCGAGGTCGGTGCGGACGGCGAGCTGCTCGAAACCCCGGGGGAGATCAGCAAGTCTCCGACGTCCGAAGTCGTGCTGCGCAAGCATCTGACGCATTTCAACGTGCACGGATTGCGCAGCGCGGGTGAGGCGGCACGGTGGAACAACGCGCTGCAGCGCCTCGCGCAGACCACTCCCCACGGCATCCCCGTCACCATCTCGACGGACCCGCGCCACGCATTCGTGGAGAACGCGGGTGCGTCGTTCGCCGAAGGTCCGTTCTCGAAGTGGCCCGACTCGATGGGGCTGGCGGCACTGGACGACCCCGCGTCGACCAGACGATTTGCTCAGATCGCGCGCGAGGAGTACCGGGCAGTCGGAATCCGCGCCGCACTCCACCCCCAGATCGACCTCGCGACCGAGCCTCGATGGTGTCGTCAGCTGCAGACCTTCGGATCCGATCCGAAGCGTGTCGCGGTCCACACGGCGGCGTATATCGACGGTTTTCAGGGTGATGTCCTGGGCGGCGAGAGCGTCAGCTGCGTCACGAAGCACTTTCCCGGCGGGGGACCGCAGCAGGACGGTGAGGACGCGCACTTCCCGTACGGTCGCGAGCAGGTCTATCCGGCGGGCGCGTTCGAGGCGCACCTCGCCCCGTTCAAGACGGCGAT
>JAAIGE0100141462.1_pt1 | contig 11652 bp, 7 predicted proteins | sample 6487951 | NCBI WGS metagenome assembly JAAIGE01 (sample SAMN13974128, study PRJNA590717) | phyllosphere metagenome | biome: tomato field; feature: multiple bacterial spot infested tomato fields; material: tomato leaves; isolation source: leaves from tomato fields | host: Solanum lycopersicum ... | reverse complement strand
TCGCGCTCGCACACGGCCTGCCAACGGCGTTCTTCGGACATGTCGATCTCCTGTAACGGTATCTGGATTGTCGGTATCCGCCGGCGTGGGCGCCAGTGCCAATCGCGCTTTCAAAGCCGATCGTCCGGCGCATTTTCCCCATGGGCTGGGCGCTGCCCCAGGATTGCCGTATAAAAGGGCCGCATAGCCCACCGAGGACCCCAATAAAAGCTGATGAAGACGCCAAAACGCATTGAGCCCCTGGTCGAGGACGGCCTGGTGGACGAGGTGATTCGCCCTTTGATGAGCGGCAAGGAAGCAGCGGTCTACGTGGTGCGTTGCGGTTCCGAGTTGCGTTGCGCCAAGGTCTACAAGGAGGCCAACAAGCGCGGGTTCCGCCAGGCCGCCGAGTATCAGGAGGGCCGCAAGGTACGCAACAGCCGCGATGCCCGGGCCATGGCCAAGGGCTCCAAGCACGGGCGCAAGAACCAGGAGGAGAACTGGCAGAACGCCGAGGTGGCGGCCCTGTTTCGTCTGGCCAACGCTGGCGTGCGGGTGCCCAAGCCCTACGACTTCCTCGATGGCGTGCTGCTGATGGAGCTGGTCACCGATGGCGAGGGCGACGTGGCGCCGCGCCTCAATGACGTCGACCTGCACCCCGAGGACGCCCGCGAATTCCACGCCTTCATGATCGAGGAAATCGTCAAGATGCTGTGTGCCGGCCTGGTGCACGGCGACCTGTCGGAATTCAACGTGCTGCTAGGCCCGGAGGGCCCGGTGATCATCGACCTGCCCCAGGCGGTGGACGCAGCGGGCAACAACCATGCCTTCAAGATGCTCGAACGCGACGTCGGCAACATGGCGGCCTACTTCGGCCAGTTCGCCCCTGAACTCAAGTACAGCAAGTACGCCAAGGAAATGTGGGCGCTCTATGAAGAAGGCAGGCTGACGCCACAAAGCGTGCTGACCGGTGAATTCAAGGATCCGGAAGACGAAGCCGACGTCGACGCGGTGATGCGCGAGATCAAGGCTGCCCTGGCCGATGAAGCACGCCGCCAGGCTGCGTTGAATGCCGAAGACGAGCCCAAGGATCGCGAGCCGCCACCACCGTGGGAGCGGTGACAGGCGACATGCTGTTACCTGGCGCCTAGCCGGCATTCTGCGGCTTTGGCTTCTAGATGGCGGGAGCGGTCGCTCGGCCGCTTTGCTTTTTGGTACTCCTCATGCCACAAAATTTGCAGGCGACACCAATCGCCCCTTCAGGAGGCCGAGCGGAATCGTTGTGGAGAGGGTTGAGCGGCATGGATGCCGCGAGAGCCGCGATGGGCCAAGGATGGCCCTTTGCGGCGTGCCCTCGGAACAACGATGAAGCGAGGGAACCCCAGCGAAGCTGGGGCCGGATGTCGGGGCTAGACCTTTTGGTTTCTTTTGGGGCGATGCCAAAAGAAACCCGCTCGACAGAGCGGAACCGGACGTATGAGCAACGCGATAATGCTGGCAAACCATAGCTCACGCATCGCATGTGAGGCGCAAAGAGCTCGCGGCTAAAGCCGCTCCTACGCAACCGCCGAGTGGCCGCTTCTGCCTTGAAGTGACCATAGGCCTGGCAAGACACCTCCAGCGCTGACCCGGCTTGCTCCCGAGTTCATGGAGAATGGCGGAGCGCAGTGAGGGGCGCTCTGTCTGCCCTGAAATGGTGAGCCTGGGCGTCGGTCGCCTCATATTGGTTCGCTTCGCCCTCCAGCCTCTCCCCTCGTCGAAGGGCTCAAAGCCCCGGCCCTACAGTCCTTGCGGGCATTCGCGAAATCCTGGCACACAACCTGCTATCAAGCCTGTGCACCCATCATCGATGGGGCCGGTGAGCAGGCCGTTACCTGACGCTCACCCCACATAATCGAATCCAAGGCAAAGACGCCTGAAGCTGACAACAGCTCCAGGCGTCTTTTTTTTGTGGCCTGCCATCCCTGGCGGCCACCCTTCGGGTCGTCGCAAGCGACGCCAAAAATTTTTCCAGAAAATTTTTTGCGTTGCAGAAAACCGTGTTAGCGCAGCAGACAGAGGGCAGGCTATGAATTCCATCGTCACATCGATCAAGCGCGAGACCCTGATCGTCATCGGCAACGGCATGGTCGGCCACCACTGTATCGAGCAGTTGATCGCCAGTGGCGCGCTGCACCGTTATCAGGTGCACGTCTACGGCGAAGAGCCGCAGCGCGCCTATGACCGCGTGCACCTGTCCGAATACTTCTCCGGCAAGGACGCCGAAGCCCTGGCCCTCGGCGAGGCCGATCTCTATGCCCGCAACGGCGTGCACCTGCACCTCGACGAGCCGGTGCTGGAGATCGACCGGCAGAAGCGCGAAGTGGTCACCAGCCAGGGACGTCGTGGCTACGACCGTCTGGTGCTGGCCACCGGGTCCTATCCGTTCGTGCCGCCGATCCCCGGTGCCGAAGGTAACTCGCGCCTAGTCTACCGCACCCTGGACGATCTCGACGGCATCCGCGCCGCCGCGGCGGGTGCGCGTCGCGGCGTGGTGGTCGGCGGCGGCTTGCTCGGCCTGGAGGCGGCCAATGCGCTGAAATCCCTTGGCCTGGAAGCTCATGTGGTGGAGTTCGCGCCACGCCTGATGCCGGTTCAGCTGGATGTTGACGGTGGCGACGCACTGCGGGCGCGTATCGAGGCGTTGGGCGTGGGCGTGCATCTGTCACGCGCCACCCAGGAAATCGTCATCGGTGAGGAATACGCCTACCGTATGAATTTCAATGACGGTGAGTACCTGGAGACCGACCTGATCGTGTTCTCCGCCGGCATTCGCCCCCAGGACGCCCTCGGCCGCGCCGCCGGCCTGGGCATCGCCCCGCGCGGCGGCGTGGTGGTCGATAACGACTGCCGCAGCAGCGACCCTGCCATTTTTGCCATCGGCGAATGCGCGTCCTGGAACGGCACGGTATTCGGCCTGGTGGCGCCCGGCTACAGCATGGCTCGCGCCGTGGCCGCGCAACTGGCCGGTGAGCCCCATGAACTGTTCACCGGCGCCGATATGTCGACCAAGCTCAAGCTGCTTGGCGTCGATGTCGGCTCCATCGGCGATGCCCACGGGGCAACGCCGGGCGCCAAGAGCTACCGCTACATCGACGAAGCCAACGCCAGCTACCGCCGCCTGGTGGTCTCGGCGGATGGCCAGCGGGTCATCGGCGCCGTGCTGGTCGGCGACAACAGCTATTACGACACCCTGCTGCAGTACGCTCAGAACGGCATCAAGCTGCCGGCCGATCCGTCGAGCCTGATCCTGCCGTTGTCCGACGGTGCGCCGACCCTGGGCGCCGATGCGTTGCCGGATACCGCGACCATCTGCTCCTGCCACAACGTCAGCAAGGGTGCGGTGTGCTGCCAGGTCGACGCGGGCATCACCGACCTCGGCGAGCTCAAGGCCATCACCAAGGCCGGTAGTGGCTGCGGCGGCTGCAGCGCGCTGCTCAAACAGGTCTTCGAGCACGAGTTGAGCGCCCGCGGCGTGGCGGTCGACAAGAGCCTCTGCGAGCACTTCGCCCACACCCGCCAGGAGCTGTACGCCATCGTCCGCGTGGAAGGCGTGCTCAGTTTCGATGAGCTGCTGGCCAAGCATGGCCGCGGCCACACCGGCTGCGACATCTGCAAACCGGCGGTGGGCTCGATCCTCGCCTCGTGCTGGAACCAGCCGATCACCGACCCGGCGCTGATTCCGCTGCAGGACACCAACGACACTTTCATGGCCAACATGCAGAAGAACGGTACCTATTCGGTGGTGCCGCGTATTCCCGGCGGCGAGATCACCCCGGACGGCCTGCTGGCCATCGGCGCCGTGGCGAAGAAATACGACCTCTACACCAAGATCACCGGCGGCCAGCGCATCGACCTGTTCGGCGCGCAATTGCATGAGCTGCCGGACATCTGGGGCGAATTGATCGCCGCCGGCTTCGAAACCGGCCACGCCTACGGCAAGTCGCTGCGCACCGTGAAGTCCTGCGTGGGCAGCACCTGGTGCCGCTACGGCGTACAGGACAGCGTCGGCATGGCGCTGCGCCTGGAGGACCGCTACAAGGGCCTGCGCGCGCCGCACAAGATCAAGTTCGCGGTCAGCGGCTGCACCCGCGAGTGCGCCGAAGCGCAGAGCAAGGACATCGGCGTGATCGCCACCGACAAGGGCTGGAACCTCTACGTGTGCGGCAACGGCGGCATGCGCCCGCGGCACGCCGAACTGTTCGCCACCGACCTGGACGACGAGGCGCTGATCCGCACCATCGACCGCGTGCTGATGTTCTACATCCGCACTGCCGACAAGCTGCAGCGCACCTCGGTATGGCGCGAGTCGCTGGAGGGCGGCCTGGATTACCTCAAGGCGGTGATCCTCGACGACAGCCTCAACCTGGCCGCCGAACTGGAGGCGCAGATGCAACTGGTGGTCGACCGCTACGAATGCGAATGGGCGGGCGCCCTCAAGGACCCGGAGAAGCTCAAGCGCTTCCGCACCTTCGTCAACGACCGGCGCGCCGACCCGGACATCCATTTCGTCAAAGAGCGCGGTCAGCGCCGCCCCATTACCGCCAGTGAGTTACATCTGATTCCCGTTACCGAGGAGGTGCTCTGATGAGCCAGCCCAACGCCGTGCGTGCCCAATCGCTTCCCGCCACCGACTGGCAACCGCTGTGCCGCAGCGCCGACCTGGTCGCCAACTCCGGCGTGGTGGCCTGGCTCGACGGGGCGCAGATCGCCCTGTTCCATCTGCCCCACAGCGTAGCCGGCGAGCAGCTGTTCGCCGTGGAGAACCGCGACCCGAAATCCGGCGCCAACGTGATCGGCCGCGGCCTGATCGGCCAGATCAAGGGCGATCTGGTGATCGCCTCGCCGCTCTACAAGCAGCACTTCCGCCTGCGTGACGGCACCTGCCTGGAGTACCCGGAGCAGCGCCTGCGCGTGTGGCCGGTGCGCCTCAATGGCGACACCGTGGAAATCGGCCTGGCGGCCTGAGCGTGTCTGGCGGCTGGCTACCCGTCGCCGTTTTTCAACCTGTCTGGTTCATTTGAGAGAGCGTCAGCATGTCCTACCTGGTTCCTGCCGAATTCGTCACCAAGATGGTGGATGCCGGTGAGTCGAAGATCTTCATGTCGACCCGCGATACCCTGATCCGCGCCTTCATGGCCGGTGCCATCCTGTCCCTGGCGGCAGTATTCGCCATCGCCGTGAGCGTCGGCACCGGCTCGCCGTTGCTCGGCGCCGTGCTGTTCCCGGTCGGCTTCGTGATGCTTTACCTGATGGGCTTCGACCTGCTCACCGGGGTATTCATGCTCACCCCGCTGGCGCTGCTCGACCGTCGCCCGGGCGTCACCGTGGGCGGTATCCTGCGCAACTGGGGCCTGGTGTTTCTCGGCAACTTCGCCGGTGCCCTGACCGTGGCCTTCATGATGGCCTTCGTGTTCACCTACGGCTTCTCCAAGGACCCCGGGCTGATCGGCGAAAAGATCTCGCACATCGGCGAAGACCGCACCCTGGGCTATGCCGAGTATGGCGCGGCGGGCTGGGCGACCATCTTCTTACGTGGCGTGCTGTGCAACTGGATGGTGTCGATGGGTGTGGTCGGCGCGATGATCTCCACCACCGTCAGCGGCAAGACCATCGCCATGTGGATGCCCATCATGCTGTTCTTCTTCATGGGCTTCGAGCACTCGGTGGTGAACATGTTCCTGTTCCCCTCGGGCATCATCCTGGGCGGCGATTTCTCGGTGATGGACTACATGATCTGGAACGAGATCCCCACCGCGCTGGGCAACCTGGTCGGCGGCCTGGCCTTCACCGGCCTGACGCTGTACACCACCCACGTGAAGACCGGCGCCAAGCGCAGCTACAACTGAGATGGCCGTTGCCGAACACCTGTGGACGGGCAGGAAGAACCAGCTGCAGGTCAGCGTCGGCCAGTATTCGGACAAGGGCCGCAAGCCGCGCAACCAGGATTTCCATGGCCTGTGCGTGCCCCTCGAGCCGCAACTGAGCAGCAAGGGCATCGCCATCGCCCTGGCCGACGGCATCAGCAGCAGCGACGTCAGCCATATCGCCAGTGAAACGGCGGTGGCTGCGTTTCTCTCCGACTACTTCAGCACCAGCGACGCCTGGTCGGTGAAGACCTCGGTGATTCGCGTGCTCAGCGCCACCAATGCCTGGCTGCACGCCCAGACGCGGCGCGGCCAGCATCGTTACGACATGGACCGCGGCTACGTGTGCACCTTCAGCGCCGTGGTGCTCAAGTCCACCACGGCGCACCTGTTCCACGTCGGCGATACGCGCATCTATCGCCTGCGCGGCGTCGATCTGGAACCGCTGACCCGCGATCATCGCGTGTGGGTTGGCGAGGGCAAGAGTTACCTGAGCCGCGCCCTGGGCATCGGGCCGCAACTGGAAATCGACTACCAGGCACTGGCCGTGGAGGCCGGTGACCTGTTCCTGCTGGCCACCGACGGCGTCTATGAGTTCGTCGAGGGGCGCGCCATGCAGCGCTGCATCGGCGAGCACGCCGGCGACCTGCAGCAGGCCGCCCAGGCGATCGTCGAGCAGGCCCTGGCCAATGGCAGCGACGACAACCTGACCCTGCAACTGGTGCGCGTCGATGGCCTGCCGCGTGCCGAGGCCGACGAGCTGCAGCACAGGCTCGGCGAGCTGCCGTGCCCGCCCGTTCTGGAGGCGCGTCAGTCGTTCGATGGCTACCGCATCGTCCGCCCGCTGCACGTCAGCGCCCGCAGCCATGTCTACCTGGCCACCGACGAGGGCAGCGGCGACACCGTGGTGCTCAAGACCCCGGCGCTGGACCTGCAGCACGATGCCGGCTATCTCGAGCGCTTTCTCATGGAGGAGTGGATCGCCCGGCGCATCGACAGCCCTCACGTGCTCAAGGTCTGTGCACCGACGCGCAAGCGCAACTATCTGTACGCGGTCAGCGAGTTCATCGAAGGCCAGACCCTGGCGCAATGGATGATCGACCATCCCACGCCCGAGCTGGAAACCGTGCGCGGCATCGTCGAGCAGATCGCCCGCGGCCTGCGCGCCTTCCATCGCCTGGAAATGCTGCATCAGGACCTGCGCCCGGCCAACCTGATGATCGACGCCACCGGCACGGTGAAGATCATCGACTTCGGTGCCACTCGCGTGGCCGGGTTGCAGGAGGTCGACAGCCGGCAAGGGGATGAGCCGATCCTCGGCACCGCCCAATACAGCGCGCCCGAGTACTGGCTGGGCGAACCCGGTACGGTGCGTTCGGACGTATTCTCCCTGGCGGTGATCGCCTACCAGATGCTCGGTGGCCGGCTGCCCTACGGCGCCGGCATGGCGCGGGCACGCACCCGCAGTGCCCAGGGCCGGTTGCGCTACGCGCCCATTGCCCAGGGTCGAGCGCTGCCGCTGTGGCTCGACGCCGTGCTGCGCAAGGCCTGTCATCCGGACCCGTTGAAACGTTACGCCGACCCGGACGAACTCGCCCATGCGCTGCGCCACCCCGGCCCGGCATTGCTCAACCCTGGCCGGGTGCCGCTGCTGGAGCGCAACCCATTGCTGTTCTGGCAGCTCGGCTGCCTGGTATTGGGCTTGATGGTGGTGGTATTGCTGGCGCGCCAGTGAGGCCATGCGGAAGGGCGCAAGGCGATCGCAATGGATCGCCTTGTCGAGGCGCCGGTTCACCCGCAATTTCACTCGCCTGATTCGCCGCCAGCTCCCGATTTCAGGGCGCTTCAGGAATGTAACAGTGAAGAAATAATTTGTCGTAAATTGTCATATTCGCCGTCATGGCAAAAGCACAGAATGCGCTTTCTGTTCAGCCATAAAGTGCGTGATCGTGGACTATATCCTGCAATTGACGAGCGACCCCGCTGCCTGGATCGCCCTGGCCACCCTGGTGGTCATGGAAGTGGTACTGGGCATCGACAACCTGATCTTCATCTCCATCCTCACCAACAAGCTGCCCGAGCATCAGCGTGCCAAGGCGCGCCGCCTGGGTATCGGCGCGGCGCTGATCCTGCGCCTGGCGCTGCTGGGCACCGTGGCGTGGATCGTCAAGCTGGTCGATCCGGTGATCGAGCTGTTCGGCCAGGCGTTTTCCTGGAAGGACATCATCCTGATCGCTGGCGGCCTGTTCCTGCTGTGGAAGGCCACCAAGGAAATCCACCACGCCGTCGACCCCGAGCCCGAGGGCGACATGTTCGTCGGCCGCGCCGCCACCGTCGGCTTCGGCGCGGTGATCGTGCAGATCCTGCTGCTCGACCTGGTGTTCTCGGTGGACAGCATCATCACCGCGGTGGGCATGACGCCACACGTGCCGATCATGGTCGTCGCCGTGGTCGCTGCCGTGACCGTGATGCTGCTGGCGGCCGACCCGCTGGCGCGCTTCATCAACAACAACCCGACCGTGGTGATGCTGGCGCTGGGCTTCCTGATCATGATCGGCATGACGCTGATCGCCGAAGGCTTCGGCGCCCACGTGCCGAAAGGGTACCTGTACGCGGCGATGGCGTTCTCGGCGGTCATCGAGGGCCTGAACATGCTGTCCCGCCGGGCCAAGCGCAAGGCCAACGCCCAGGCCAACAAAGCGTCCTGAGCCGCATGTGCGCCCATCTGCTTAGCAGGTGGGCGCATCGCTACACCCCTCTCGATCGGCAAATGCTGACCGCTCGGTCACAAATTGCTGGCACCGTGCTATCGGGCGCGGCACACTCTCCTGCAAGACGTTGCGAGTGACAGGCTCAAGCCCGCCCGCCCGCAGTTGCCCAAGGCATTCAGCGCGTTTCGTTGAACAGACCGAATGCCCCGCCAGCGCATGACCCTCCGAGCCGGGACGCTCGCGAGCTGCGCGTGCACAGGACTCAGACTGCCATGCTGCCCACTCAGCCCAATGCCGACACCCTGTACCGCCTGCTGGTACAGAGCGTGGTCGACTACGCCATCTACCTGCTCAGCCCCGAAGGCATCGTCACCAACTGGAATGCCGGCGCCCAGCGTGCCAAGGGTTACCTGGCCGCGGAAATCGTCGGCCAGCATTTCTCGGTGTTCTATACCGCCGAGGACCGTGCCGCCGGCTTGCCCGGCCGAGGCCTGGAGACTGCCCGCAGCGAGGGCCGTTTCGAGGCGGAGGGCATGCGCGTGCGCAAGGACGGCACGCTGTTCTGGACCAGCGTGGTGATCGATGCCATCCACGATGACGACGGACAGCTGATCGGTTTCGCCAAGATCACCCGCGACATCACCGAGCGCCGCAAGAACGAGCTGGAAGTGCTCAAGGCCAAGGAACTGGCAGAGAACTACAGCGAGGAAATGGCCACGCTGTCGCGCTTCCTCGATTCGGTGATCGCCAACATTCCGGCCAGCGTGATCGTGCAGGACACCCAGAGCCGGCAGATCCTGCTGGCCAACCCGCAGGCCGAAAAACTGTTCGGCTGCCTGTCCCACAACATGCTCGGCCGCCGTGCCGATCAGTGCCTGACGCCGGCCATCGCCCAGTTCATCGCCCAGCAGGCCGACCAGTGCATTCGCAGCGATGCCCTGCATCTGTCCGAGAGCTGCCTGGACACGCCCCTGGGCCCGCGCATGCTGCGCACCCGGGTGATGCAGAGCAGCGGCTCCGAGGCCCAGGCCAGCTACCTGTTGCTGATCGCCGAGGACGTGACCGACGAACTCGCCGCCCATGCGCAGATCCAGCACATGGCGCACCACGACGCACTGACCGGCTTGCCCAACCGCACGCTGTTCGCCGAACGCCTCGACGAGGCGCTGCAGGAAGGTGCCGAGACGGGCCGGCTGACCGCCGTGCTGTGCCTGGACCTGGACAACTTCAAGAACATCAACGATGCCCTCGGCCACGCCTTTGGCGACCGCCTGCTGCGTGCCCTGGGCCTGCGCCTGAAGGCCGTGCTGCGCGAGCGCGATACCCTGGCCCGGCTCGGCGGCGACGAATTCGCCGTGGTGCTCAATGGCCTGGACAGCGCCGAGGATGCCAGGCGTACCGCCCAGCGGCTGATCTCGGCGGTGGCGCCGGTGTTCCTGATCGAGGGGCACAGTTTCTCGGTCGGCGTCAGCATCGGCATCGCCATCTGCCCGGACGATCACCAGCAGGCCGACCAGCTGATGCGCTACGCCGACATGGCGCTCTACGAAGCCAAGCGCAATGGCCGCAACCGCTACGAATACTTCCACCCCGAGCTGGACGCCGCCGCGCGCCGGCGCCGTACCATGGAAACGGACCTGCGCACGGCGCTGCATATGGGCCAGCTGCAGCTCTACTACCAACCGATCATCGACCCGAGCAGCACGCGGGTGTCCGGCTACGAAGCGCTGATGCGCTGGCAGCACCCCAGCAACGGTTTGATCATGCCGCTGGATTTCATCCCCATCGCCGAGGAAACCGGGCTGATCCACGAAGTCGGCGCCCGTGCCCTGAACCTCGCCTGCCAGGAGGCAGCGACCTGGCCCGGCAAGCAGACGGTGGCGGTCAACCTCTCACCGGTACAGTTCAAGAACGGCGACCTGGTCAAGGTCGTCAGCCTGGCGCTGGCGGATTCGGGGCTCGAGCCCGAGCGCCTGGAGCTGGAGATCACCGAATCGGTGCTGCTGGAAGACTGCGAGAGCAACATCCACACCCTCAAGGCGCTCAAGGCCCTTGGCCTGAACATCGCGTTGGACGATTTCGGCACCGGTTACTCATCCCTGGGCTACCTGCGCTCGTTCTCCTTCGATCGCATCAAGATCGACAAGTCCTTCGTCCAGGACATGGGCAAGAGCCGCGAGGCGCTGTCCATCGTGCGGGCCATCACCGGCATGAGCGGCAGCCTGCTGATCAAGACCACCGCCGAGGGGGTGGAAACCGACGAGCAATTCGAGCAGCTCAAGGCCGAAGGCTGTTCGCACTTCCAGGGCTACCTGTTCGGGCGGCCGCAGCCGGCCAGCGAGCGTATCGAAATGCTCGACTAGGCTGATGGCGAAGATGGCAATGTGACACGCTTCACCAATCTTCATATCCGTCGACTGCCGGCGCTGCTAAAGGCGGGCGACGGCAGGTCAAGGGCGGGTGTTTGGATTAGACTGGAGCGAATCGCTGGCGTCGGAATCCAGGCAGCAGCTCCTGCCCTGGCACGCCGGCTTCACTTGCCCCGCTATCCGCATGGATGAGGACACCGAGTTGATCAAACGTTGCATGCAAACCCTTCTGCTGGGCCTCACGCTCGTCAGCGCAGCCAGCTGGGCGGAAATGGCGCCCCTGGAGGCCATGAACATGGCCGGCCTGCAGCGCAGCCTGGGGCAGATCATGGCCAAGGACTACATGATGATCGGCTCCGACGTGAAGGTCGACGAAGCCACCAAGCAGCTCAACACCAGCGTCGCGCTGTTCGAGGATCATCACGCCAAGCTCAAGGCCCACCCGACCAACAGCGAAGTGCAGGCCGGCCTGGCCCAGGTCGAGGTGATCTGGACGGCCTACCGCGCCATGGTCACCGCCAAGCCGGACAAGGCCCAGGCGCCGGCGGTGCTGGCCAAGGCCGAGGAGCTGGTCAAGCAGACCCAGCACGTCACCGATCTGTTCGAGAAGCACAACGGCGACGCCGCTTCCCATTCGATCAACCGCAGCGGCTGGAACCGCGTGCTCACCCAGCGCACCGCGATGTT
>JAAIGE0100514072.1_pt1 | contig 11656 bp, 6 predicted proteins | sample 6487951 | NCBI WGS metagenome assembly JAAIGE01 (sample SAMN13974128, study PRJNA590717) | phyllosphere metagenome | biome: tomato field; feature: multiple bacterial spot infested tomato fields; material: tomato leaves; isolation source: leaves from tomato fields | host: Solanum lycopersicum ... | reverse complement strand
GGCGACGACCCGTACGCCGATGCCAAGGCGGCGGTGGCCGATGATGCCTGGTCGCTGGACGACAGCGAGCTGCTGGACGAGCGCGCCGGCACCGCGCCACAGGATGATGCCTTCCTGCTGTCCGCCGAGCCGCTGGAACTGAGCGAGCCGGAGCTTCTGCCGGTTACCGAGCAACCCGCTTCCATCGCCGATGACGATTGGTCCTTCGAATTCGACGATCAGCCGGCCGCCTCGACCGAACCGCAAGGGCGCGCCGAAGACGAACTGTGGTCGCTCGACGAGCTGCAAAGCGATCTGGAACCCGGCGATGCCGAGCCGACCGCTGCCGAGCTGCCCGCGCTCGATCTGCCGACACAGGGTTTCGAAGACCAGCCGCTGGAACTCGAAGCACTGGATCTGGAGGCGAACGACGAGCCGCAGTGGAACGAGGTCGACCTGGACGACCTGCAATTGCCGGAAGTCGAGCTGCCCGGCTTGCCCGATGCGCCCGTGGTTGAGGAGTCGGTAGCTGAAAAGCCGCTGTCCATGGCCGACGTGATGGCTGCGCCGGTACAGGCGATCAACCCGCCGGCGGCGGACGTGCCTCCCAGCCTGCTGCCGCCGCCTGCCGATGAAGAACCCATCGATGAAGAACTGCGTGAGGTCTTTATCGAGGAAGCCGGCGAGGTACTGGAAACCATCGCCGAGTTCCTGCCGCGCTGGTGCGCCGATACCGACGACCGCGAGGCGCTGACCGAAATCCGCCGCGCCTTCCACACCCTCAAGGGCAGTGGCCGCATGGTGCGCGCGCTGGTCATCGGCGAGCTGGCCTGGTCGATCGAGAACCTGCTCAACCGCGTGCTCGACCGCAGCATCCAGCCGGGTGACGAGGTCAAGCAGGTGATCAATCAGGTGGTGGCGCTGACGCCCGAGCTGGTCGAAGAGTTCGCCGCCCAGGCCCAGCGCCAGCGTGATGATGTCGACCGCCTGGCGGCCGACGCCCACGCGCTGGCCAAGGGGCTGAGCCTCCCAAAGCATGACGCCCCGGCTGCCGCGGTAGCCGAGCCCGCGGGCGAGATCGAGGCTGCCGCACCGGTCAACCAGGAGCCGGCGAGTGAAGAGCCCGTGGGGCTCGATCCGCAGTTGCTGGAAATTTTCCGCAACGAGGCGGAAACCCACCTCGACACCCTGGCCGCCTTTCTCGACGACTGCGCCCGTGAAATGCCGCAGCCGGTGACCGACGACCTGCAGCGCGCCCTGCATACGCTCAAGGGCAGCGCCTACATGGCCGGCATTCTGCCGATGGCCGAAGTGGCCGCGCCGTTGGAAAAGATGGTCAAGGAATTCAAGGTCAATTTGCTGCCGCTGGACCTGACCGAAGCCGAGGTGCTGGTCGAGGCTCAGGCGCTGTTCCGTCAGGGCCTGGCTCAGCTGGAAAGCGACCCGCTGCGGCCGATCCCAGGCACCGAGGCCTTCCTGGAACGTGTGCAGCAGCTGCATCAGCAACGCCTCGAGCATGCCCAGAGCCTGCGCCAGGATGAGCACGGCGAGAGCCGCGATCCGCAGTTGATCAGCATCTTCCTGGCCGAGGGCATGGATATCCTGCTCGATGCCGAAGACCTGCTGCGCCGCTGGCGCACGCAGCCTTCCGAACGTCAGGAACTGAATACCCTGCTGGAAGAGCTGACGACCCTCGGGCGTGGCGCGGAAATGGCCGAGCTGCCGCAGATCGACGAGCTGTGCGAAGCGCTGCTGGACGTATACGGCGCCGTGGAAGATGGCAGCCTGGCGGTCAGCGAACGGTTCTTCGATGAGGCCGAGCAGGCCCACGAAGCGCTGGTCAGCATGATGGATCAGGTCGCCGCCGGCCTCGAGGTCAGTGCCTGCCCCGAGCGGGTGGCCGCCTTGCGCGCGCTGTTCGACGAAGCACTGGATCCTGCCAAGCTGGCCCTGCTGTCCGGCGACGTGCCGGGCCTGCAGGTGGTCGAGCTGGAAGAGGCGACCCGCGCGCTGCAAGCGGCGGATGAAGGCGAAGAGCCGCTCGAAGCTGCCGAGTCGGACGACAACGAACTGGAGTCGATCTTTCTCGAAGAGGCGGTGGACATCCTCGACAGCGCCGCCGGCAATCTGCAGCGCTGGCTGGCCGAGCCGGACAACCGCACGCTGCTGTCGTCGCTGCAACGCGACATGCACACCCTCAAGGGTGGCGCCAACATGGCCGGCGTGACGCCGGTCAGCGAGCTGGCCCACGAGCTGGAGGCCCTCTACGAAGGGCTGGTGGATCGCCGCTACGGTGTTTCCCCCTTCGCTACCGACAGCGTGCAGCAGGGCCATGCGCTGCTCGGCGGCATGCTTGCCAACCTGCAGGCGCGCCAGCCGGCGCAACCTGCCGATGAACTGGTCGAGGCCATTCGCCAGTTCCGCCAGCGCGGTGGCCAGGACGAGCAACACATCGAGCCCGAGGCGCCGGTCGCCCCTGAACCGGTCGAACATCTGGATGCCTGGCCTGAGCCTGAGCCTGAGCCAGAAGCCACCGCCATCGAGCCAATCGTAGCGCCCGTCGAGCCGCCCACGCTGCGCGAGGAGCCGGCGCAGGCCGTGGTACACAGCGACCGCGATCCCGAGCTGGTGGAGATCTTTCTCGAGGAAGGCTTCGACATCATCGACAGCGCCGGTGCGGCCCTGACGCACTGGATGGATGACGTCGACAACAGCCTCGATCTGGAATCCCTGCAGCGTGATCTGCACACCCTCAAGGGTGGTGCGCGGATGGCCGAAATTCGTGAGATCGGCGATCTGGCCCACGAGCTGGAGTTCCTCTATGAGGATCTCGGCAACGGTCGCCTGCGCCCCAGCCCGATGTTGTTCGAGCTGCTGCATGCCTGCCACGACCGCCTTGCCGAGATGCTCGACGCCGTGCGCTCGCAGCGTCAGGTGCCCAACGGCGACGAGTTGATCGAGACCATTCGCCGCCTGCGTGCCAACCCGGACGAGCAGCTCAGCATGCCGCGCGCCGTGCCGTTGAGCGCCGCGCCGCAGGAAGCCTTCGATGCCGACAGCGACGAGATCCTCGATATCTTCCTCGAAGAAGCCGACGACCTGCTCGAAGCCATGGAAGCCGGCATCGGCCGCTGGGAAGAGCGCCGTGACGATGCCAGCTGCATCGACGACCTGCTGCGTATCCTGCATACCCTCAAGGGCGGTGCCCGCCTGGCTGGGCAGAAGCAACTGGGCGACCAGAGCCATGATCTGGAGCAGCACCTGACCGAAGCCCAGACGCAAGGTGCGCCCTGGCCGGACAGCCTGTTCCTGGACGTGCAGTCCGGCTTCGAGGGGCTGCAAAAGAGCCTCGACGAACTGCGTCTGCGCCTGCAGCAGCAACCCCAGGACGAGCGCCCGGCAGCCGAGCCGGACCAGCCGGTGGCGCGTGCGACGACGTCCATCGTCGCCGCCAGCGAGCGGCCGGTGGTCGCCGCGCAGAACCGCGTACTGCCGTTCGTGCAGCGCGCCGAAGTGGCTGCCGAGGAGGCCGCCGCACGGCGTGCCCCGCAGGAACTGGTCAAGGTGCCCGCCGATCTGCTCGAAGGCCTGGTCAACCTGGCCGGTGAGACGTCGATCTTCCGGGGCCGCGTGGAGCAGCAGGTCAGCGACTTCGGTTTTACCCTGAGCGAGATGGAAGCCACCATCGACCGCGTTCGCGATCAGCTGCGCCGCCTGGACACCGAAACCCAGGCGCAGATCCTCAGCCGCTACCAGGCCGAGGCCGAGCGCGCCGGCTACGAAGAGTTCGACCCGCTGGAAATGGACCGCCATTCCCAGTTGCAGCAGTTGTCGCGAGCCCTGTTCGAGTCGGCCTCCGACTTGCTGGATCTCAAGGAAACCCTGGCTTCGCGTAACCGCGATGCGGAAACCCTGTTGCTGCAACAGGCACGGGTCAACACCGAGCTGCAGGAAGGCCTGATGCGCACGCGCATGGTGCCGTTCGATCGCCTCGTGCCGCGTCTGCGCCGTATCGTGCGCCAGGTGGCCAGCGAGCTCGGCAAGCAGGTCGAGTTCACCGTCGGCAACGCCGATGGCGAGATGGACCGCACGGTGCTCGAGCGTATCGTCGCGCCCCTGGAGCACATGCTGCGCAACGCCGTCGACCACGGTATCGAAGGCGCTGCGGTGCGTGCCAATGCCGGCAAGTCGGAACAGGGCAGCATTCGCCTGGAACTGGGCCGTGAAGGCGGCGACATCGTGCTGACGCTCAGCGACGACGGTGCCGGCATCAACCTCGATGCGGTGCGCCGCAAGGCCATCGAGCGCGGCCTGATGGATGCCGGCTCCGATCTCAGCGAACACGAGATCCTGCAGTTCATCCTCGAGGCCGGCTTCTCCACCGCCGAGAAAGTCACGCAGATTTCCGGGCGTGGCGTCGGCATGGACGTGGTCAACGCCGAGGTCAAGCAGCTCGGTGGCTCGATGAGCATCGACTCGGTGATCGGCGAAGGCACCACCTTCCGCATCCGTCTGCCGTTCACCGTATCGGTCAACCGTGCGCTGATGGTGCTGTCCGGTGAAGACCTGTACGCCATTCCGCTCAACACCATCGAAGGTATCGTGCGCGTTTCGCCGTACGAACTGGAAAGCTACTACGGCCCCGATGCGCCGCGTTTCGAATACGCCGGCCAAGCCTACGAGCTACGTTACCTGGGCGACCTGCTCAACAACGGCCAGCATCCCAAACTGGTCGGCCAGAGCCTGCCGCTGCCGGTGATTCTGGTGCGTTCCAGCGAACACGCCGTGGCCGTGCAGGTGGATTCCCTGGCCGGTTCGCGGGAGATCGTGGTGAAGAGCCTCGGCCCGCAATTCGCCACGGTGCCTGGCATTTCCGGGGCGACCATCCTTGGTGACGGTCGCGTGGTGGTGATTCTCGACCTGCTGGCGACCATCCGCGAATTGCACGCGCACCTGCAGTATCAGGTCCGGCCGCGTCTGTCGGCCGACGCCGGCAGCGTGCCGGAAGTCGAGGTCGAACGTCCGACCCTGGTCATGGTGGTGGACGACTCGGTCACCGTGCGCAAGGTCACCAGCCGCCTGCTGGAGCGCAACGGCATGAACGTGCTGACCGCCAAGGACGGTGTCGACGCCATCGCCCAGCTGCAGGAGCATCGCCCCGACATCATGCTGCTGGACATCGAGATGCCGCGCATGGACGGCTTCGAGGTCGCCAACCTGATTCGCCACGACGAAGGTCTCAAGGACCTGCCGATCATCATGATCACCTCGCGTACCGGTGAGAAGCACCGGGAGCGGGCGATGAGCATCGGCGTCAACGAGTACCTCGGCAAGCCCTACCAGGAGTCGCTGTTGCTCGGCTCCATCGAGAAGTGGACCAAGCGCTCATGAGCCAATCCAGCGCAGCACGCATCGCCGTGATCGCCGACACCTCGCTGCAGCGCCATGTGCTGCAGCAGGCCCTGAGCAGCAACGGTTATCAGGTGGTGCTCAACAGCGATCCGGGGCGCCTCGATGATGCGGCGTTGCAGGCCTGTGAAGCGGATCTGTGGCTGGTCGACCTGGTGCAGTCCGATGACTTGCCGCTGATCGACACTCTGATGGCCAATGCCGAGGTGCCGGTGCTGTTCGGCGAAGGCCATGCGCCGGAGCGCAGTTCGGAAAACTACCCGCGCTGGGAGCGCCGGCTGGTCGGCAAGCTGAAGAAGTTGGTCGGTGATCCCGCCCTGGCCACCGTAGGCGGTGGCCTGGACAGTGTGCTGGCCGAGGCCCAGCGGCCGGGTCGTATCGAACTGCCGGCGGCGCTGGCCAACACGCCGCTGCAGGCGGGTGAGCCGGCTCGCCAAGTCTGGCTGCTGGCGGCATCCCTGGGCGGGCCCGCGGCGGTCAAGGCGTTTCTCGATGCATTGCCGGGCGGCCTGCCGGTGGCATTCCTGTATGCCCAGCATATCGATCCCAGCTTCGAGACCACCTTGCCCCAGGCCGTCGGCCGCCACAGCCAGTGGCGCGTCGGCACCGTGCGTGACGGTGATGCCTTGCGCTGCGGCGAAGTGGTGGTGGTGCCGATCAGCAACGAGCTGACCTTTACCGATGACGGCATCATGCGCGTCGCCAACCGGCCCTGGCCCGAGCCCTACAGCCCGTCGATCGACCAGATGATGCTCAACTTGGCCCAGCGCTACGCCGCCGACAGTGGCGTGATCGCCTTCAGCGGCATGGGCAGCGATGGCAGCGCCGCAGCCGCCTACGTGAAGCGCCAGGGTGGACTGATCTGGACGCAGCGCGCCGAGAGCTGCGCCTGCTCGAGCATGCCCGATAGCCTGCGCGAGGGCGGCTACAGCAGCTTCACCGCCGATCCGCGGGAGCTGGCGGCAGCGCTCGTCGAGCACCTTGCCGAGCAGTGCGCCGGTGATCGGTACGCTTCTCCAACCCCCTTCGCTGTCTGACAGGATGTTTTCATGAGCCAAGCCGTCGCTACCCAGAACAGCGTCAGCAGCCTGACCGGTCTGGTCGTGCCGCTGGCCGATCGCACGCTGCTGCTGCCCAACGTGGCGGTGGCCGAGCTGATTCCCTACCGCGCACCACCGGCCCTGGCCGGTATGCCGGACTGGTTTCTCGGCCAGGTAGCCTGGCGCGACCTGAGCCTGCCGTTGCTCAGCTTCGAAGCTGCCAGCGGTGGCACTGCAGTGGCGGGCGACGGTGCCCGTATCGCGATTCTCAATGCCCTGGGCGGCCGCGCCAACGTCAAGTTCATCGCCCTGTTGGTTCAGGGCATTCCCCGGTCCCTGCGGGTGACCGAGGACCTGCCGCGGACGGACGTGCCCCTCGCGGCGCTGGAATTGGCCGCCGTGAAGGTGGACGACGCCGTATTGCGCATTCCTGACCTGGAAGGGCTCGAGCAACTGCTCGCTGATGCCGAGCTGATCTGAGCACCGCCGTAGCATTTTGAAACAGGTCAAACTTTTCTCTCTCGCAGCGACTCACAACCGAGTGCCGCCGGCCGCCAGAGCAGGCGCACTCAACCGTAAGCCGATGGAGAAAAGTCATGAGCGCCACCCCTCTTACCGATATCAGCATCCTGCGCCAGCGCGCGCGTCAGCACCTTGAGTCCGGCGCGATCACCGAGGGTTACTCGGCCGATCGCGAAACGGTCCTGCGCCTGCTCAACGAGTCGCTGGCCACCGAGCTGGTCTGCTACCTGCGCTACAAGCGCCACTACCACATGGCCACCGGCCTCAAGGCCAGCGTCGCCGCTGCCGAGTTTCTAGAGCATGCGCAGCAGGAGCTGGAGCACTCCGACAAACTGGCCGAGCGCATCACCCAGCTCGGTGGTGAGCCTGACTTCAATCCGGCCACGCTGACCACCCGCTCCCACGCCGAGTACGTTGCCGGCAGTTCGCTCAAGGACATGGTGACGGAGAACCTGGTGGCCGAGCGCATCGCCATCGACAGCTATCGCGAGATCATCGCCTTCCTCGGCAACGACGATCCCACCACGCGGCGCATCTTCGAAGACATCCTTGCCCAGGAAGAAGAACACGCCGACGACATGGCCGATATCCTCGACGATCTCTGAGGCGTTGGCCGGGGCGCGTTCAACGCCCCGGCGATCAGCGGCGCGGCAGCATCGCTCGCAGCACGCCGTCGCGCAGCCCATAGTGGTGCCAGAGCGCCATGCACGCGTGGCCCAGAATCAACGCGAACAGCAGGTACTTGGCCGTCAGATGAAACTGGCGGGCCAGGGCGCGGGTTGCATCGGAAACCGGCAGCGGATCGATGGTCACCAACCAGAACATTTCTACTGGCCGCTTGCCGAACAGCAGGCCGCTCAGGGGCATCGCCAGCAACAACGCATAAAGGACGCCATGGCCCAGCTTGGCAGCGGTGCGCTGCCAGCGTGCGTGGTCGGCCAACAACCGTGGTGTGCCTTGTCGAGCACGCACCAGCAGGCGCAGCACGGTCAGCAGCAGAATGGTCAGGCCCAGGGATTTGTGCAGAGTGAACACCCCGCCAGTGCCGCCGAGCAGATCGGCAACCAGATCCTGAGCATAAGGCAGCGACAGGGTGCAGATGACCAGCAGAGCGCTGAGCCAGTGCAGCGTGATCTGGGTGCCGGAATAGCGGTCATTCATGGTGGGTTCTCATCATGCCCGGTGCGCACGGGCCGTCTGCTGATGATAGCCAATTGGCCACAGGTTTCTTGCGGCTTTGCGCGATGCGTTGTCTCCACACCGACAGAGTGGGCTTTGAACCGGTTCCTAGAAATCGCCCCACAAGTGCTGGGCTAGCGCCAGGCCCGCTACCGGCGCGGTTTCGGTGCGCAGTACGCGCGGTCCCAGACGCGCGGCGTGGAAGTCGGTGCCTTGCGCCTGCTCGACTTCGGCATCGGTCAGGCCGCCCTCGGGGCCGATCAGAAAGGCCAGCGACGCGGGTTTGGCATGGCTGCTCAGCGGCTCGGCAACGGGGTGCAGCACCAGCTTGAGATCCGCCTGGGTTTGCTGCAACCAGTCGGTCAACGTGATGGGCGGATGGATCAGCGGAATCACCGAGCGTCCGCATTGCTCGCAGGCGCTGATCGCCACCTGGCGCCAGTGGGCCATGCGTTTATCGGTGCGCTCATCCTTCAGGCGTACTTCGCAGCGCGCGCTGATGATCGGGCTGATCACCTGGGCGCCCAGCTCGGTGGCCTTCTGGATCGCCCAGTCCATGCGCTCGCCACGGGACAGGCCCTGGCCCAGGTGGATGTGCAGGGGCGACTCGGCCTGCCCGGCGAATTGCTCGCGCAGCTCGACGCGCACCGTCTTCTTGCCCACCTCGACCAGCTCGCCGAGAAACTCCTGGCCGCTGCCATCGAACAGCTGCACCGCGTCGCCCGCGGCGTGCCGCAGCACCCGGCCGATGTAGTGGGCCTGGGCCTCGGGCAGTTCGTGTTGGCCGAGGGAAAGGGGGGCGTCGATGAAGAAGCGGGAAAGGCGCATGGTCGGTGACGGATATGGGCTGAGGGTGGGCAAGCATAACCGGATGGTCGTTTTTCTGCAGGCCGTCGATGACCGCAGCGTTGCTGCAGGCCGCGCGGTGATTGGCGTGAGTCGCTCGCGATCGGTGTACAGGAGCGCCGCTTGCCGGCATCGAGGGTTGCGACGATGCGTCCATTGGCCATAGGGTAAAAAAAGAACGGCCTTGCTCCCGGGCCGCATTCCCGGGGCGCTTCAACACGGCAGGGCTGACCAAGGGGTGGGTGGCTCACGCGAACGCACGTCAGGCAGGGGAAACCTGTTGCCGTGCAGCGGCGTGGGCGCTGCAGCCCATCCTGTTCCAAGGGCGGACTATCCGCCGCTACATTCCACGCATAGGGAATAATAATGATCGTGCAACGTACCGGATTATCGTTGATGGCGCTGAGCGCCAGTCTTCTGGCCCTTTCCACCGCTCAGGCGAACCAGGCCGAATCCAAGGGTTTTCTCGAAGACAGCACGCTGAATCTGCTGACCCGCAACGTTTACTGGCATATGGATCGCCATGCGAGCGGAGCCCAGGACAACCGCGAATGGGGCCAGGGTTTTCACCTCGAATACAGCTCGGGTTATACCCAGGGCGTCGTCGGTTTCGGCGTCGATCTCAATGCCTACATGGGCATCAAGCTGGACAGCGGGCGAGGGCGATCGGGCTCCGGGTTGCTGCCGGTGGACTCGTCCACCAACCAGGCTGACGACGAGTTCGGCACCCTCGGTGGTGCCGTGAAAATGCGCATTTCCAATTCGGAACTCAAGTATGGCCAGCTGCGGCCCTACAACCCGGTGATCGCGGTTGCCGACGCTCGTCTGGTACCTGCGACCGCGACCGGTTTCCAACTGACCAGCACCGAGATCGATGACCTGACCATCGACGCAGGCCATTTCACTTCGTCCAAGGATTTCAACCAGGCCGGTAGCCGCGATGGCTTCTACAGCACCTACGCGCCTGGGGCCGAAGGTGGCAGTGTCGATTATGTCGGGGCCAATTGGGTGGCCAGCGATGCCTTGAGTTTCAGTGCCTATGCCTCGCGCTATGAAGACCTGTGGCGTCAGTACTACGGCAACGCCATCTACAACCTGGCAATCGATGACCAGCAGGCGCTGAACTTCGATTTCAACATCTATCGGACGCTGGATGAGGGCAAGTCGGTCGCCGGCGACATCGACGTCACCGCCTGGTCGCTGGCCACTGCCTACTCGATCGGCGCGCATACCTTCACCATCGCCCACCAACGGGTGCATGGCGATCAGCCGTTCGACTACCTGACGCTCGGCGGCGGCGGTGCGCAAGACTCCATCTACCTGGCCAACTCGTCGCAACTGGTGGATTTCAACGGCCCGGGCGAGCGCTCCTGGCGCGCTACCTACGCCATGGACCTGGCCAGCTACGGGGTGCCGGGGCTGTCGTTCTACGTCTCGTACATCCGCGGCGACAACGTCGATGGCAGCAAGATGGACGCATCCAGCCCCTACGCCTATTACGCCGACAACGAGAAGCACTGGGAGCGCGATGTGAACGTGCAATACGTGGTGCAGAGCGGCGCAGCCAAGGACCTCAAGTTCCGCCTGCGCCAGGCCACGCACCGTATCTCCGGAACCTCGGATGTGGATTCCGATCAGGTGCGTTTCATCGTCGAGTACCCGCTGAGCGTACTCTGAGCAAGGCATGACGGCAGGTGGCGCTCGCCCACCTGCCGGCGCCGTCAGCCCGGATCGCGAAAGCCCGGGTAGCGGGTGTCGCCAACCGGCACGCTGACCGAAGTGCGGGTGGCCAGGTCGATGCCTTCGCTGGCCACGTCAGCGAGAAAGTCGATCTGCTCTTCGCTGATCACGTAGGGCGGCAGGAAGTACACCACGCTGCCCAGCGGCCGCAGCAGGGCGCCGCGGGTCAGGGCGTGCTGGTACACCTCGAGGCCACGGCGTTCCTGCCAGGGATAGGCGACCTTGCCGGCCTTGTCCTGCACCATTTCGATGGCCAGGGCCATGCCGGTCTGGCGCACTTCGGCGACGTGGGGGTGATCGACCAGGTGCGCGGTCGCGCTGGCCATGCGCGCGGCGAGCCGCTTGTTGGTCTCGATCACGTCGTCCTGCTCGAAGATGTCCAGGGTCGCCAGGGCGGCGGCGCAGGCCAGCGGGTTGCCGGTGTAGGTGTGCGAATGCAGGAAGGCGCGCAGGGTGGCGTACTCATCGTAGAACGCGGCGTAGACCTCATCGGTGGTCAGCACCGCGGCCATCGGCAGATAGCCGCCGGTGAGTGCCTTGGACAACACCAGAAAGTCCGGCGTGATGCCGGCCTGCTCGCAGGCGAACATCGTGCCGGTGCGACCGAAACCGACGGCGATCTCGTCATGGATCAGGTGCACGCCGTAGCGGTCGCAAGCCTCGCGCAGCAGCTTGAGGTAGATCGGGTGGTACATGCGCATGCCGCCGGCGCCCTGGATCAAGGGCTCGACGATCACCGCCGCCACTTCGTGGTGGTGTTCGGCGAGCGTCTGCTCCATGGTGGCGAACATCGTCCGCGAGTGCTCTTCCCAGCTCACGCCGTCCGGGCGCAGGTAGCAGTCCGGGCTCGGCACCTTGAGGGTGTCGAGCAACAGTGCCTTGTAGGTGTCGGTGAACAGTGCCACGTCGCCCACCGACATCGCCGCCACGGTTTCGCCGTG
>JAAIGE0101442912.1_pt1 | contig 11662 bp, 10 predicted proteins | sample 6487951 | NCBI WGS metagenome assembly JAAIGE01 (sample SAMN13974128, study PRJNA590717) | phyllosphere metagenome | biome: tomato field; feature: multiple bacterial spot infested tomato fields; material: tomato leaves; isolation source: leaves from tomato fields | host: Solanum lycopersicum ... | reverse complement strand
TCTGATAGCCAGGGTCTGCGTTGATGCCGGTGCCGATGGCGGTGCCGCCGAGATTGACTTCGGTCAGCAGCTCTGGCGCCAGGCTGTGCAGACGGTTCAGGTCTTCCGTAAGCGTGGTGGCAAAGGCACGGAATTCCTGACCCAGGGTCATCGGAACGGCGTCCTGCAACTGGGTGCGGCCCATTTTCAGAACGTGATTGAATTCCTGGCCCTTGGCCGCGAACGCCTGAATCAGGCTGTCGAGGCTGGCAAGCAGGGCGTCGTGACCCAGCAGCAGACCCAGGCGGATGGCCGTCGGGTAGGCGTCGTTGGTCGACTGAGCCATGTTCACGTCGTTGTTCGGGTGCAGATGCTTGTATTCGCCCTTCTCGAAGCCCATGGTTTCGAGCGCGATGTTGGCGATGACTTCGTTGGCGTTCATGTTGGTGGACGTGCCAGCGCCGCCCTGAATCATGTCGACCACGAACTGATCGTGGAAATCACCGCGGATCAGACGGGCACAGGCCTCGCTGATGGCGGCGTGCTTGGCATCGTTGAGGTGTCCGAGCTGGTGGTTTGCGTCGGCTGCAGCCTGCTTGACCATGGCCAGCGCCACGACCAGTTTCGGGTAGTGCGAAAGTGGCACGCCGGACAGGTGGAAATTGTTGACCGCTCGCAGAGTCTGAATGCCGTAGTAGGCGTTTGCTGGTACTTCGAGAACACCCAACAAGTCTTTTTCGATGCGCGATGATGCAGGCGAGGACATGATAAAAAAAGTCTCAAATAAGGTACGGACGATGCCGGAACGCAGCGGATGGTGGGCTTTGCGTTTAAAATTGACCAATGCTGTTAAACGCTGGGCTATGCACAAACGGCATAACAGGTGTGTGACTCGGTTTTTGTGTCGTGCGTAAAGGGGACAAAATGTCGCACCTTCACATGTTCTTGTCGTGGACGGGACGTAAAAGGTTTTTGTAGCGCCATCGCAAAAGAAATCGTCTCTAACCGCAGTCGCCTGTTGATGCAGTCAGCCGTTGTCCGGGAGGACCTGATGAATCTGGAAAGCAAATGGTTGGAGGACTTCAGCGCCCTGGCTGCAACCCGCAGTTTTTCCCAGGCCGCCGAGCGTCGTTTCGTGACGCAACCGGCGTTCAGTCGGCGTATCCGCAGCCTTGAGGCCGCGCTCGGGCTCACGCTGGTCAATCGCTCGCGCACGCCGGTCGAGCTGACGGCTGCCGGGCAACTGTTTCTCGTCACGGCTCGTACGGTGGTGGAGCAGTTGGGCGAAGTGGTGCGTCACCTGCACCATCTGGAAGGCGGGCAGGGCGAGGTCATGCAGGTCGCTGCCGCGCATTCTCTGGCGCTGGGCTTTTTTCCGCGCTGGATCGCCCAGCTTCGCAACGAGGGTTTGAACATTGCCACCCGTCTGGTGGCGACCAATGTCGGCGATGCTGTGCATGCCTTGCGCGAAGGTGGCTGCGACCTGATGCTGGCGTTCTATGACCCAGACGCGGCGCTGCAAATGGACGCCGAGATCTTTCCATCGCTGCACCTTGGGCAAACGCAGATGCTTCCGGTCTGCGCCGCCGACGCTCAGGGACAGCCGCTGTTCGACATGGACGGCGAGGCCAGCGTGCCGCTGCTGGCGTATAGCGCCGGTGCCTTTCTGGGACGCTCGGTGAACATGTTGCTGCGCCAGCGCAACCTGCGTTTCACCACGGTTTACGAAACGGCCATGGCCGACAGCCTTAAAAGCATGGCGCTGGAAGGCCTGGGCATCGCGTGGGTGCCGCAATTGAGCGTCCGTGCCGAACTGGCCCGCGGTGAGCTGGTGGTGTGTGGCGGGCCGGAATGGCATGTGCCGCTGGAAATCCGCCTGTATCGCTGCGCGCTGGTACGCAAGGCCAATGTCCGGCTGCTATGGCGCAAACTGGAAAGCGCGGCTGCGCCGGAGTCGTCATGACACAGGCTGTCCCTGGGGGCGGATGAGCGGCTTGCGTGTCATTCAGGGGAACTGGCTCAGGTACTCGGTGATGCGCGCCTTGTTTTCGTCGCTGTAGGCATAGCAATTGGCACGCAGGCTATTACGGGCCTCGATGAGGTTGGTTTCACACCACCAGCCGTTGCGGTAGATAACTTCTGCCGATTCATGAGTGCCACCGAACATATGGCCCAGCTCGTGCGCGGGTGCCGTGAATGTTTCCAGTGAGGCGATGCCGGTGTAGGCGTTTGCAATCGTAAACCCCAGAATGCTCGAGTTGATTCTGTCCTGAGTCAGCAGCACGTATTTGGTGGTGCCGTTGCGCGGCAGGTTATTGCGATCCAGGTATTGATCGATGTGGTGCTGCCAAGGCTTCCAGATAGCATCGAGCTGCTCGCCTCTGTAACTGAAATCCGTAAGCCCTGGCACATTGCGCACGAACTCCAGAACGACGCGTCGATCCGTAAAGCTTTCCAGGTCCTTTACCAGCCAGGAAAAGTAATCGTGGGCCAATCGTTCATTGTTGCGCTCCTGCACGTCATCGTGAACCAGCAGGAACAGAAACAGCGGGCGTTTGGCAGTGGCGTGATCGACGTGGTCGCCATGGTCTGCCCGCGCGGGCTGGCAGATCGAAAAGATGGCAACTAATAGCAGGTATCTTGCGTGGGTAATCAACATGGTTACTCATCCTTGAGTAGGTCATTGGGATGGCGACCCGATGCGGGCCGGTATCAAGAGCTAATGGCAGTTGTCGCGTTCCGTAAATCGGAATTGGCGATACCCGTAGTAGTCCCCGGGCACTTGAATGTGCAGGACGTTTGGCGCTTCATGTGCGTCTCTTGCTTGTGGGTCTGCGGCGTTTGTAAAAACCTTTTACGGATGGTCGCCAGGGGGGCTGTCATCCGGTCGCTTTGAGGTATACTGCGCGGCCTTTGGCCGGTTGAATCGGTCATTATTCGTACAGCAAGCCACGCCGGTCCTCCTGCGTGGCTTGTTGTTTTTAGACGCGCCTGCGGGCGCCCGATGAGAGGCACGACGATGAGCGCACTGGTTGGCGTGATCATGGGCTCCAAGTCCGATTGGTCCACCCTTAGCCACACCGCCGACATGCTGGAAAAGCTCGGCATTCCCTACGAAGTGAAAGTGGTGTCTGCGCACCGCACGCCGGATCTGCTGTTCCAGTACGCCGACGAAGCGGAAGGCCGTGGTATCGAGGTGATCATCGCCGGTGCCGGCGGTGCCGCTCACTTGCCGGGCATGTGCGCCGCCAAGACCCATCTGCCTGTGCTGGGGGTTCCAGTGCAGTCTTCGATGCTGTCGGGTGTCGATTCCCTGTTGTCCATCGTGCAGATGCCTGCCGGTATTCCTGTAGCAACGCTGGCCATCGGCAAAGCGGGCGCGATCAATGCGGCTCTGCTGTCGGCGAGCATCCTGGGCGCCAAACACCCGCAATTCCATGTTGCGCTGAAGAAATTCCGCGCCGAGCAGACAGACAGCGTCCTGGACAATCCAGACCCACGCCACGCCTGAGGTTTTTCCATGAAGATCGGTGTAATCGGTGGCGGCCAACTGGGCCGCATGTTGGCTCTGGCGGGTACTCCGCTGGGCATGAACTTCGCCTTCCTCGATCCCGCGCCGGACGCTTGTGCGGCGGCATTGGGCGAGCATCTGCGTGCCGATTACGGTGATCTGGATCACCTGCGCCAGTTGGCCGATGAAGTCGATCTGGTGACGTTCGAATTCGAAAGTGTTCCGGCCGAGACCGTAGCGTTCCTGTCGCAGTTCGTGCCGGTCTACCCGAGCGCTGAAGCGTTGCGCATTGCACGTGACCGCTGGTTCGAGAAAAGCATGTTCAAGGACCTGGGCATTCCGACGCCTGACTTTGCGGACATCCAGTCGCAAGCCGACCTGGACGCTGCAGTAGCCAGCATCGGTCTGCCAGCCGTGCTCAAGACCCGCACGCTGGGTTACGACGGCAAGGGTCAGAAGGTGCTGCGCTCGGCCGCCGACGTGGTCGGCACTTTCGCCGAACTGGGCAGCGTGCCCTGCCTGCTGGAAGGCTTCGTGCCGTTCACCGGCGAAGTGTCGCTGATTGCCGTGCGTGCACGCGATGGCGAAACCCGCTTCTATCCGCTTGTCCACAATACCCACGACAGCGGCATCCTGCGCCTGTCCATCGCCAGCACGGATCACCCGCTGCAGGCGTTGGCTGAAGACTACGCGGGTCGCGTGCTGAAGCAGCTGGATTATGTGGGCGTGCTGGCATTCGAGTTCTTCGAAGTCGATGGCGGTCTGAAAGCCAACGAGATCGCACCACGCGTGCACAACTCCGGCCATTGGACGACCGAAGGTGCCGAGTGCAGCCAGTTCGAAAACCACCTGCGCGCCGTTGCCGGTCTGCCGCTGGGCTCCACCGCCAAGGTGGGCGAGAGCGCAATGCTGAACTTCATCGGTGAAGTGCCGGCCGTGGACAAGGTGATCGCGGTTGAAGACTGCCACCTGCATCACTACGGCAAGGCGTTCAAGACAGGCCGCAAGGTCGGTCACGCCACCGTCCGCAGCCACGACCGCGCCACACTGGATCGTCAGGTCAAGTTGGTCGAGGCGTTGATCAAGGGCTGAGCGAGCGCTCCGTTCTTTGATCGTGGCAATACTCTGCGCACACGTCATGAAGGGTAGGGAAGCGGGTCTGATGCGGTACAGGCTGGCTGAATACAGGTAGCGTGGTAGCCAACTCGCCGGCGATAGCGTCCGTCCAGTGACTGAACGCTGGCTGAAAAACGCATCGCCGGCACGCCGCCTCCCACAGGTTCGCAGTTATCCAGTGATCGTGTGCAGCACGGCAAGCGCAGAGTGTGAGGCGCGATCGTTTGCCTCATCGCGTCCCAATCCTGATTTCCCCGGAACCATTCCCTGTCGCCGTTCTCAGATAGCAGTAAGCCAAGGCTGCATTGGGTCGTGGCACGTTCAATTCATACAGAGGGAAATGGCATGGGTATCATCGGAACCATCTTCATTGGCTTGATCGTCGGCCTGCTGGCTCGTTTCCTCAAGCCGGGTGATGACAGCATGGGTTGGATCATGACCATTCTGTTGGGTATCGCCGGTTCGTTGGCTGCGACCTACGGTGGCCAGGCTCTGGGCATCTATCAGGCGGGCGAAGGCGCAGGTTTCCTGGGCGCACTGGTGGGTGCAATCATCCTGCTGGTCATCTACGGCATGATCAAAAAGCGCTGATAATCCAGCGTCAGCCCTCTGTTTTGTATTGCGCAGAGGGCTAGAATGCGCGGCAGTTCTTTCTCCCCTTGCCGAGCACTATCATGCGTCGCTTTCTGTTAATGACTTTGCTGTTGGTATCCGGGCTCGTACAGGCCCAGATGCCGGAAACCGACTGGCTGGAACTCATGCCAAAGTCGGACCAGAAGGCCCTCGAGGCAATGCCCGAGATTGACCACAATTCCCCCGAAGCCATGGGCACCTTCGACAGCAAGGGCGGATTGAAGCAGAGCAAGGGCTTGCCTGCCGTCATGTATTCCACCAAGACAGTCGCCGCGATGAATGGCAAAAACATTCGTCTGGGCGGTTACCCCGTGCCCCTCGAAACCGATGCAAAAGGCCACAGCACGCTGTTTTTTCTCGTGCCTTATCCGGGTGCCTGCATTCACGTTCCGCCACCGCCACCCAATCAGATGGTGCTGGTGCGCTACCCCAAGGGGCTGAAGTTGGATGATATCTACGCGCCGTTGTGGGTCGAAGGCACGCTGAAGGTCGAGAAGATCAGTAACGATCTGGCAGATGCGGCCTATGCGATGGATGCAGCCAAGGTCCGTGTCGTGGTCGAATCGGACCTTTGACGCCTCGCCGGTCTAGAGCGGTTCACTCCAGATGCTCACGCCGAGAGTGTGCATGTCATCCGGGGCCAGCGTTACCACGTCACTCATGACGTTGGCGGTTTCGACACAGACCATGCGTTGCCAGCCGTCCGGCGCCATGTCGGTGAATCGAGCGGTCTTGTCGACCCAAGGGTTCCACAGAATGGCCGAGTTTGAACCGGTGCTGTGAATCTGGATACGGCGCTGCCACTGCGGATCGACGATGCTGAGCAAGCCGTGGGTGTCCAGATAGATGCGGTCGGTTTCGCCGGTAAACGTCAGGTCGCCCGTCTGCTCACGTTCTTCCCAATTCTCCAGGGTCTCGATGTAGCGCAAACCGTCCAGCCCTTCGACGCTGACCTGACGTGAGTCGCTGACCGCAAAGTAGGTGTGCAGCGCCTGACTGATCGTGACGGGTTCTGTGCCACAGTTGTAGCTGACCAGACTCACATTCAACGCGTCGTCCAGACGAATGCTCAGCTTGAGCGCCACGTTGTGCGGCCAGCCCGGCAATTTGCCTTCAGCCTGCGGCAACACGAACTCCACCAGCAAGGCGGGGCCATCTTCGCCGACGCCCAGCAGTTCCCAATCCAGTGCGCGGACTTCGCCATGAGCCTTGGCAGGCTCGTCGCTTTGACGCATCGCCTGCACGCTTTCCGGGTTGCGTTCCAGATTGCCGAACCACGGCCAGCAGATCGGCATGCCCGCGCGAATCGGTTTGCCCTGCTTGAAGACCGCTTCTTCGTTCAACCAGACCAGAGGCTGTTGGCCGTCGCGCTGGTAGCTGAGGATATGCGCGCCTTGCTGAGCGACGACCAGTTCTGCATCGCCATGACGAATGCGCCAGCAGTTCAGCTCATCGTACCGGACGGGTTCAACGCTGGATTCAATCGGGGATGTAGACATGCGAAATCTCTCACTCAAGGGCCGTGACGAAATCAGACCGTTATGGACGGCATGAGTTTACCCGAGAGGCCGCAACCCTTGCAGGCGCCAGCTCTCAGGCAGGGCCTGTTCAGCGGCGCGCGGGAACCGAACGCGTACGGCCACTGGCATCAATGGCCACGAAGACGAACACCGCTTCCGTGACTTTGCGCCATTCGCTGGTCACAGGGTCATCGCTCCACACTTCGACCATCATCTTGATCGAGGTGCGTCCGACCTCGAGGGTGCGCGTATAGAAGGACAGCTGTTCGCCGACGGCCACCGGTACCAGAAAAGCCATGCGATCGATCGCCACCGTGGCGACACGTCCGCCTGCCACTTTGCTGGCCATGGCCGTACCTGCCAGGTCCATCTGGGACACAAGCCACCCGCCGAATATATCGCCGAAGCCGTTGGTTTCACGGGGAAGTGCCGTGATTTGCAGCGCAAGGTCGCCTTGCGGAGTTGGATCTTCTTGTTCGAGCTCGATCATGCCTAGGGTGCCTCTGACCCATGACTCTATTATTTTTTGCCGCGGTTGACAGGCGCCATTCAACCCCTTGCACGTGAACATTGTATGTTCCGCTGCCGGGATGGCCCTTGAGGGAAACTCTGCGAAAACCGCTGATTCAGACGTTTTCGCACAAATTCCCGTTGCGGTTGACAGCCTGCGAGTATATCGGGCGTTGCGTCATAGAACGACCGTCGGGTTCTCTTTTTGCCTCTGCGACGTTCTTGCCAGGTATTTTTTGAGACAATTTGTTATCTTGCTGGACCTCTACAGGTGACAAGACTGCCTGTACACGCAATTTTGGTGCCTATCTGCACAGTTGCCCGGACAATCGCTTCTGCACGCTACCCTGCCGCAGCCAGCGTCGCTGTCGCATGCCCTTTCGGAACAAGTAAAGAGAAGCCTTGTCATGTCATCTGTTTCTTCTAGTACCGCGCAGCCGTCGCGACCGTTGACCCGCAGCGATTACAAGACGTTGTCGCTTTCCGCCCTGGGTGGCGCGCTGGAGTTCTACGACTTCATCATTTTCGTGTTTTTCGCGGCGGTGGTCGGAAAACTGTTCTTCCCGGTGGATATGCCTGACTGGCTGCGCATGATGCAGACCTTCGGCATTTTTGCTGCCGGTTATCTGGCACGCCCGCTGGGCGGCATCATCATGGCGCACTTCGGTGACCTGCTGGGGCGCAAGAAAATGTTCACGCTGAGCATTTTCATGATGGCCGTTCCGACCCTGATCATGGGCCTGCTACCGACCTACGCACAGATCGGCATGTGGGCACCGATTCTGCTGCTGCTGATGCGCGTCATTCAGGGTGCGGCGATTGGTGGTGAGGTACCTGGCGCCTGGGTGTTCGTGTCCGAGCACGTGCCGGCCCGCTACATCGGTTATGCCTGCGGCACCCTGACGGCGGGCCTGACGGCTGGCATTCTGCTGGGCTCGCTGGTCGCCACGGCGATCAACACGGTCTACAGCCCTGTCGAGGTCGCGGACTACGCCTGGCGTATTCCTTTCCTGCTGGGCGGCGTGTTCGGCCTGATGTCGGTGTACCTGCGTCGTCTGTTGCACGAAACGCCGGTGTTCGCCGAACTGCAGCTGCGCAAGGCGCTGGCTGAAGAAGTCCCGCTCAAGGCTGTGCTGCGTGACCATCGCGGTGCGGTTGCCCTGTCGATGCTGATGACCTGGCTGCTGTCGGCCGGCATCATCGTCGTGATTCTGATGACCCCGACCATTCTGCAGACCATCTACGGTTTTCCGGCTGCCACGGCGCTTAAAGCCAACAGCCTGGCCATCGTCTTTCTGAGCATTGGCTGTATCGCGGCGGGTGCGCTGGCTGACCGCATCGGCGCCGGATGGGTGTTTCTGCTGGGCTGCGCTGGCCTGCTGGCGAGTTCCTGGACCTTCTATCACATCCTTGCCGACAACCCTGGCGTGCTGTTTCCGCTCTACGCGGTTACCGGTCTGTTCGTGGGTACCATCGGTGCGGTGCCGTATGTGATGGTCAAGGCCTTCCCGCCTGTCGTGCGCTTCTCGGGTCTGTCGTTTTCCTACAACCTGGCGTATGCAATTTTCGGCGGCCTCACCCCGATGGTCGTGACGTTCATGCTCAAGAGCAGCCCGATGGGACCGGCCTGGTACGTGGCCATCCTGTGTGGCGTGGGCATGGCCATCGGCGTCTACCTGATTTCGAAAAAGCGCTGATACGTCAGCTCGACGCGGCAGTCCGGTAAAGGCCATCCCCTGAGCAAGGGTGATGGCCTTTTCATCTTATTGTCACAATCAATTCATAGAGTGGTCACAAGATCCGCCACAGCGGGTCTGGATCCCTACATACCCTGCCAGGAGCGCAAGGCATGACACTCAAGAGTTGGATGACTGCACTGACATTCGCTGCGGCCGGAGTTGCCGCTGCCAGTTCGTTCGCTGCCGTCGACCCCGCCATCAAGGCCTACACCAAGACCTCCGGTGTGTCGGGCAATCTCTCCAGTGTCGGCTCCGACACCTTGGCCAACCTGATGACCTTGTGGGCCGAGGCCTACAAGCGTGAATACCCGGGGGTAAACATCCAGATTCAGGCCGCAGGCTCTTCCACCGCGCCACCGGCGCTGACCGAAGGCACGGCGAGCCTTGGGCCGATGAGCCGCAGGATGAAAGACGGCGAGCTGTCGGCGTTCGAGCAGAAACACGGTTACAAACCGACGGCCATTCCGGTGGCGGTGGATGCGTTGGCGGTGTTTGTTCACAAGGACAACCCGATCAAGGGCCTGACGCTGCAGCAGGTCGATGCGATCTTTTCGGTGACGCGCCTGTGTGGTGCCAGGGCGGATGCGAAGACCTGGGGCGATGTTGGCGTGACTGGCGATCTGGCGGGCAAGCCGATCCAGCTGTTTGGCCGCAACTCGGTATCCGGCACCTACGGTTATTTCAAGGAAGAGGCCTTGTGCAAAGGCGACTTCAAACCCAACGTCAACGAACAGCCAGGCTCAGCTTCGGTGGTCAGCTCAATCAGTAACTCGCTGAACGGCATCGGTTACTCGGGCATTGGCTATAAGACCTCGAATGTCAGAACGGTGCCGCTGGCGAAAAAGGAAGGCGCAGAATTTGTCGAAGACAATGAAGCCAATACCTTGAACGGCACTTACCCGCTGTCCCGCTTCCTTTACGTCTACGTGAACAAGGCACCCAATCAGCCCCTGGCGCCGCTGGAAGCCGAATTCATCAAGCTGGTGCTTTCCAGGCAGGGTCAGGAAGTGGTCATGAAAGATGGCTATATTCCGCTGCCCGCCCGCGTGGTCGAGAAAGCGTTGACCGACCTCGGCCTTCAGGGTGCCGCCGCAATGGCAGCGAAGTAACAGACGCATTAACGAGGCTCAATGGGCTGGCCTTGTCACACGTTGAACAGTCCGCCGCCGGTTTTCCTGGGCAGCGGGCTTTCTTGCGTCACTCTTCTGTAATGTTTCTGTCATACAAGGCCGCTACGGTGTGTGCGCATGAATGAGTTGGCTAAAGCCGTAATGAATCAGGACTCACCCCCAGAGCGTATTGACTTCAATACGCCTGCGATGCTGCGCAAGCGTCGTTTTCGCGCGTTCAAGGATCGCCTGACTCACTGGTATGTCGCCATCGGTGGTCTGGCGGTGTTGGCTGCGATCACCCTGATTTTCTTCTACCTCGCTTACGTGGTGGCACCGCTGTTCAAGGGCGCGAGCCTTACCGCTGCTGCGCCACTGAATGCGGCCTGGCTGCAGGACGCCGGCAAGCCGCTGATGATCGCCATTGAAGAGCAGAACCAGATCGGGATGCGTATCTCCGACAAGGGTGAAGTGGTGTTCTTCAATATCAGTGACGGCGCGCAGCTGCAGCGTATCGTTCTGCCTGTTCCTGCCGGGGCGAGTGTGGTGTCTATCGGCAAGGACCAGCCTGGCGCGCCGCTGATTGCCCTGGGCCTGTCCAATGGTCAGGTGCTGGTGTTCAGGCATTCCTATCTGACCACTTATCCGAACAACCAGAAAACCATTACGCCAAGCGTTGCCTGGCCTTTCGGCGAGACGCCGCTGGTGCTGGATGAAGCCGGGCGTGCCGTCGAGCACGTGACGATCAGCGCCGATGGCGAAAGCCTCAAGGTGGCGGGCTCTACCGGTACTCAGTTGCATGTCATGGCGCTCGATCAGACCGAGAACATGATGACGGGCGAAGTGACCCGCGAGCAGAGCCGTATCGAACTGCCGCAGATGTCCGCTGCGGTCAAAGCCATCTACATCGACCCGCGCCAGCATTGGTTGTATGTGATCAACGGCCGTGCGCAGGCCGACGTGTTCAGTCTGCGTGACCGCACGCTGAACGGGCGCTACAAACTGCTGGAAGACGGCAACGCCGAAACCACCGCCAGCGCGCAACTGGTCGGCGGCATTTCGTTGATCATCGGCAACTCCAAGGGCGGCATGACTCAATGGTTCATGGCGCGCGACACCGACGGCGAGCAGCGCCTCATGCGCGTTCGGGATTTCAAGATGGGCAATGCGCCCATCGTGCAGATCAAACCCGAGCAACGTCGCAAAGGCTTCATCGCACTGGACGCGTCGGGCAGGCTGGGGGTGTTCCACAGCACCGCGCACCGTACCCTGCTGGTCGATCAGGTCGTGGATGGCCCTGGCATTCTGGCCTTGTCGCCTCGGGCCAATCAGGTGTTGGTGGAAAGCGGCAGTACCCTGTTGCCGCTGACACTGGATAACCCGCACCCGGAAGTCTCCTGGAGTTCGCTGTGGGGCAAGGTCTGGTACGAAAACTACGATGAGCCCAAGTACGTCTGGCAATCCACCGCTTCCAACAGCGATTTCGAGCCCAAGCTGAGCCTGGCGCCGCTGACCTACGGCACGCTCAAGGCCGCGTTTTACGCC
>JAAIGE0101016354.1_pt1 | contig 11665 bp, 14 predicted proteins | sample 6487951 | NCBI WGS metagenome assembly JAAIGE01 (sample SAMN13974128, study PRJNA590717) | phyllosphere metagenome | biome: tomato field; feature: multiple bacterial spot infested tomato fields; material: tomato leaves; isolation source: leaves from tomato fields | host: Solanum lycopersicum ... | reverse complement strand
TGCGCCACCATTCGCAAGGCTTCATCGCCCGCCGCACGGCCGTAGGTGTCGTTGATGTGGGCGAATTTGTCGATATCGACCAACAAACATCCCATCATGCTCGAGGTATGGGCGCATTCTTGGGTCATGTGGGCTAGGGCTTGGTCGATATAGTGGCGATTATAAAGCCCCGTCAGTGCGTCGGTGGTGTCTTCTTGTCGCAAGATCGCCCGGTGTTGCAACAAAGCTTGCGTGTGTTGAGACCGGCGATACAAGGTCCAACATTGCACATGAAGTTCCGCCGCGTCCAATGGCGCATACAGAACATCATCCACGCCTAAATCCAACACCCGTGCCAGCGTTGCTCGGGCCTGTTGGGGATTGCGTCGATCATAAGGGGGCAAGATCGCGATCAACGGCACGCGCGACGTCTGAGGATCAAGACGCAATTGCGCAATTTGGCGAAGGCTAGGTTCTGGGGGTGTTTGGATTTCCACAAAAATCATATCTTGATCAAAGCGCGGCTTGTCTTCCCAGGCCCAGCCTTGCTGGTCCAGCCAGTCGATCAACGCTTTTGGCACAGCCTCTGAGAACCCCACCAAGGCCGTCTTTTGTGATAAACTCGTCAGAAGCTGGGGGTCTTGCAAGCTTCGCCACTGTGCCTCTCGCAACACCAAACGTATACGAGCCAATATCCTCGACGCGTCGATGGGCTTGCTGATATATCCCTGAACACCCGCCGCGATCCCGGCCGATTTGGGCGCGTCATCTTGAGGAGTGGTCATCATGATCACGGGCAGATCAGGATACAGGGCCTTGATTTGGGCGCAGGTTGCATAGCCATTTTGCTGCGGCATATAGGCGTCGCACAACACCAAGTCTGGCACGGTTTGGGTGAGCAGATGAAGAGCGTCTGGTCCTGAGGTCGTGTGAAGGACTTCAAAAAATTCTGCGCGCAAGATCGCTTCCAACAAACGGATGTTGGAGAGCGAATCGTCGATAATCAACACCCGTCCGGTCACGCGGTTTTCCCTTTGGCCCGCACCACGGCGGGCTGTTCTTCTGCTTCTTCTTGCCCCTCCTCGTCGTCTTCCATGTCGGCCTCTTCCAACGTAGGATCTGCCAACAAATCTTCCACCACCGGCACGTCGGTGTCATCAAGATCTAAGGATTTCTTCATATACGGTTTGGCCGGAGGTTTGATTTGGCCATCCGGCAAACGCGGAAACATCGTGGTGGGAATTTCAGCAGGTCGTACCAGATCTTGACCAACTTTATGAGATCCGCAGGAGGGGCATGCAAACCGCAACACGCGCAATTGGGTGTCAGGCTCAATAGCATGCACCTCTACGCCCCCCTTGCAACCACAGTCATTACAGGTCATCAGCAACGATCGGCCAAAGCTTTCGAGCTGCCCCACGGTGTTGCCTGTTTTGGGATTGCCAATGACAGGGTTTTCACCCCCTTCGGCGTCAAACAAGTCGCGATGACGACTTTGTTGAGAAAGCTTTGAGAAAATGGAGCTGGTCATAGGGCACTCTTTATTAAAAGGATGTCGCAAACGTGCGTCGCTATGTAACAGATCGGTCTAAATCTATGAAAACAAGATAGAAATCATAGAAAAATATAAAATAGCGAAAAATGTGGCGGGAAAACAGCAAAAAGGCCAGAAGCATGCGCTCCTGGCCCTTTTGGAAAATCTTCTGTTGCCCGGCATTTTCAACCGCGACCAAGACCCAGTGTCTGGGCCGCCCGTTTAGGCGGCGAGACGGAGATCCATGTCAAAGGCTACGTTGTCGTTGGCCTTTCTCAAAATGACCCGAAACGGCGGTATCATGCCGAATGAACGCAAAGACCTTTACTACACCTGTCGAATCTATGTCGTCCCCAATATGGGATGCAGTGGAAGGACTCGAACCTTCGACCTCCTAGGGTATGAACCTGGCAAGCTGCCGCTGCTCTACACTGCGTTGGTGGAGACGCCGGGTGCTGCCCCCGGGTCCAGAATGCTTATGTCGTCTTTCATTTATCATCATAGCCAGTTGCCTAGCCAAGATAACTTGGGTAGCGTTTGAAAAAAAGCAAGCACCAGGAGAGAAATTTTTCAAGAAACCAAGACGCGTTGAGGCCAAGTGGTTTGTAAAATTTCCAACGCAGAGTCTACCCGCCCATGAACAGGCAGGAGATGAAAGGGCACGCTGTGGTGTTCCAGCATATCGACAATCGCCCGATCCACCCCGCGTGCAACGGTTTCAGAATGAATACGGCCTTCCACTTCGTAATGCCCCACGTGGCGTTCTAAAACGAAATTGATGGACGGAATTTCCCGATGGGCCCATAGCACCAGATCATGATACGCCATAGGATAATGGCTTGGGGCATAAATAGAGCACAGCATCACCGGACTGTCGGAGACGATCACATCGACCGTGTTCAACAGCCGGCGGTGGCGTTGGCGTTGCATGGCAAAAACTTCCACCTGGTCGTCTTCTAACACGTGGGCGCGGCCATCTCGAATGCAATCTTTGGCGTATTCTCCCACCAATTCCGTTGAAACATTGCGCAATTTCAACGAAGCAAACAACAAGGCCGCAAACGTACTTTTGCCAATGCCAGGACCGCCAAAAATATTCACGATACCGGTGTGTTGGGAGATCATGAAAGCCCCCTTATCGCCGTGGGGGCGCGGTGGGGGCCGCCGCTTGGGGGGGCGTAAAGGTGGGGGTTTTCCCTAAGAGGTCTTGGCGAAAGTTGGGGGGTGGGCCTTCCAAGCGAGGTTGATTCCCTGTATCAACAGGCAAGCTGTCAGAACAGTTCGCCAACGACATGCCCATCTCTTTCAAGCCATTTCCTGAAAACTTCAACACCACTTGCGAGGGCAGTGTCATTTGAAACTCCTGGGTCCCTGCCATTAATTGATCCAGCAAGCCGCTAGCGGTGTCGCCGTAGGCGGCGAGATCTCCTTGAATTTGGGTGGGCATGGCGGCGATGGCGGGGATCAGATCATTTCGATGGTTGATCGACAAGCCCAAGTTGCCTTGGGCGTTGTTGGGCAATTTCCAACCTGGGTTGAGCAACAAAACATCCATGCCATGATTTTGGGCAATGCGAAAGACCAGCGTCGTTTGATCAGGGGTGGTGGTCATTAACAAGCAAGAGATTCGGGTGGCGTCTTGAGTTTTTTGATAGGTCCAAACTCCAGATTGCAAGCTTTCTAGCATACGCGGACCGGGGGCTGCTGGGGGTGGGGGCGTAGGTTTCGCAGGCGTTCTTAACACTGGTGGCAAGGGCCTCGAAGGCTGCACGGGTTGAATGCCTTGGCTCCACGCGGGGCTTGAAAGCACCGCCAAAAACCCCAAAATATAAGCGCGCATACGATGTCCTTTCCTTTCTTGACAAGAGATGGGGCAAAACGCGTGCAGAAACAAATCCCCTGGTGGTAAAAGGTTTTCCTATGCAGTCGCTTCCTGTGATGCCGATCGGTGTTTTGCTGAAAGACGCGCTGTATAGACTCTATCATAGCCAAGGCCTTTGGCGAAAAATTTGGCCGTTGGGAATGGCGTGGATGATGTTTCCAGCATGGCTGCTGTTGCCGTTGGGGGGATGGCAAGGGGGGCTGATGTTGGCATGGATGTTTGGCTGCATGGGCGGGGTATCGGCCTTTTATTGGGATACGTGCCGTCTTGGGTATCGGGCGTCTTTGCAATGGACCGACGCCAGGCTTTGGCGTCATGTGGGAAAGACCGTGGCATGGGGGATGGGATGGTTGGGTCTGGTGGTGGGCGTGTATCTGGTGAGCGATAGCTACTGGTGGCGGTTGACCATTGCGGGGGTGGTGTTTTATGGGGTGGTTTGGCGGTGGCCATGGGCTGCGTATCGATTTTGGCATCAACTCGATATAGAACCGGGCGCTTGGGCCAGTTTGGGGGGGCCTACTTGGAATCGTGTGCCGCATTTCTTGCTTTGTGTTTTTCCCGCTCTTGTGTTGGCCACGATCCCTTCTGCGTTGATGGTATTAGGATCGGGATTTATCGCGATCATTTTGGTGTTGCAATTGGGTATCTTGAGCGTGTTGTGGCTGATCCCGATGGCCGTTTCTGCCGAATACAGCCGCAAGCATGGTTGAAAAACAAGAAAAACACCATCACCATGAAGAAATAATTATTTTTTTATTTTTTTGAACCCTTGTTCTTCCTAGAAACGCGCCCAACCTTGCGGGGTGCTTGATAGGATAACAGAGTCGATGCGTATTGTTTTGGTGGAAGATCGTAAGCCTGCGTTGGATCTGATGCGCCCAAGATTGATGGAGCAAGGGATTGGCGTGGATGCGATGACGTCGTTGCGCGAAGGCTTGGTGCAGTCTATCACCAGCAGCGACGTGGATGCTTTGGTGATTTCCTTGCCCTTGACGCGCGGCACGGGCCCAAGCTTGATCACAGCGGTGCGCAATCAAGGCTATACGGGCCCCATTATTGTGTTACAAGACAGTCCCAACACCGATGAGGCGGTGGCCTTGTATGGCGCCAGTGCCGATGATGTGGTGCAAAAACCTATCAAAGCGCCGCACTTGGCTGCCCGTATTCGCTCGATTTTGCGTCGCATGCATGGCTATGTGCGGGCAGAAACCGTGATTGGCGATTTGGTGTTTCCGCTCGACGGCCGTCCGCCAAGCTTTGCGGGCGAAGACTTGCCATTGTCTCGTCGGGAGCGCGCGTTGTTGGAATGCTTGGTGATGAAAACCGGCAAGGCCGTCAGTCGAGATACCATTTTTGCGACGATCTATGGCGCTTTTGGCGACGAGCGCGACCCAAAGATCATTGACGTGTATGTTTGCAAGTTGCGTAAGAAGCTGAAAAATCAATACGGCGATTATATTGAAACGGTGTTTGGTATTGGCTATATGCTCGCCGATCCTGCCCGACATGTTGAAAAAGAAGCAGCGGTGGCTTGAAAAACAAAGGCTAGGAAGAGATCTTCCTAGCCTTTTTTGATGCCTTTGGACCCATCCTTCGGTGGATTAGCCCTTTTGTCGTTTGGTCTGTAGCGCGTGTTGGGCGGCCATTTTAGAGGCGTCATCGACGTGTTCCACAAACGCTCCATGGAGATCAAGGCGCTGGGTGTGTTTTAGCAAGCTTTCCAAGTAGCACAACCGCTGGGTCCAAAAGCGTAAAGCTTGTTCTACGCGTCGCGCCCCAAGGCTTGCATCTTGTGCCAAGATCTCTTCATGAATGCCCACCTTCAATGGTCGCACGCGGGCTTGCACCTTGGAAAAAGCTTTTGGCCATCGTGTTTGTAAGATCTGCAACGTGCTCAACGCTTGGCGTTGGCGCTTGTTTTGGGGCACAAACCCTTTGCTTTTCTTTTTGGCCGGCCCGCGTTCTGAAGGCTTTTGGCTTTTAGACAGATCAATCACCGCCTTTTTGCCATAGCTCCGCTCCGACAAAGATTGCAAATTCAAATGCGGAACGCGCCCAGGTGGCAATCTTAAAGTGCTCATAACCCATCCTTGGAAAAAAATCGACGCAACATCATGGACTCGTAGGCCGCGTGGGCCCACCCCCTGGCAACACCGCAAACCCGTCTGGAACCCCGCGAAGGCCAATGGGAATTTCTGGATTGAAGACTTTTTGCTCTTGCACAATGCTGCGCATTTGAATGTCTTCCATCCGATCGACCGGATCTTGTTGCGACCATTGGGCGTAGGTGTTGATTTGGGCGGGCGATAACGGCACGCCCCAGGCCCTGTGCAAATACAACAACGCCCGTGCGTAATCGCCCATGAACCTAGGCGCGGGTTGGAACAGCTGGGCGCTGGAATCGATCCTGACACCGCACGATCCAAAAGGCGTAGAGCCATTGGGCGCGGGCGCAATGCGCATGTTGCCGCGCGCTTGCTCAATGGGTTCTAACAAGGGAATGAAGTTATAGGCATCTCGTGCAAGGCCTGCAATATCTGGATCGCTCCTCTTGCAGCATTCGATCGGACTTAACTCTTGTCCGGCCTTTTTATAGCGCTCACAAATTTCTGCCGCGCCCCGCCAACATGCCCGGCCCCTTGCCAGCTCCTCGGGATTGACCAAATAGCTCCACCGCGTGCCATAATGGGCAAATTCGCCAGGTGGGCGAGCGATGCCACATTGTACCGTATCAGCGGTGCCTGACGGTAACCCATCTTGAGCGTCTTGCAAATAGGGGCATCCGCAATCTCGGGTGATGGGGCTTGAACGGTAGATGTTGTTCAAGCGAATCATCAGATCTTCATCAGAAGTTGCCACACGCGGCCTGCGAGGATCTCCCATGGGAAAGGGTTGCGCCAAGGCAGGCAAAGTCAGCAGCAGTCCTGCCAGAAGAGGAAAAAGATGTTTCAAGCGCATGCATCACCACTTTGGCGCAAAAGATAAACCACATCCACAAGCGCTTTGCGCTTGGGGATTTTGTACAACAAACCCGGCTTGGCCAGGCTTGGTTTCAAAGTCCAACACCGATTCTGATAAAAAGGGCCAAGACACCGGATCAATCACCAAACGGGCATCTTGTCCGATCGCATGATCTTCCAAATCTTTGCAAGACACCTGAGAAAACACATACTGCAATCCCGCACACCCCCCAGCATCCACCGCAAGCCGCACATAGGGCGTATCAGGGGTTTGAAGCGCTAGGATTTGTAATCGATGTTGAGCTGAGGGGGTGATATGCATGAGAACTCCACACAGTACGTGGGTATCTTGGGTATAAAAACATACACCTCAGGGCGGGATTTGCCCTATGCGCCTCAAAAAAAGCGCTTACGCGCTTCTTTTGAGGCCTTTTGAGATCAACCTGGACGAATAATGGTGGTGTTGGCGGTTGGATGCTCGACGACGGCAGGAGTTGCAACGACCGCAGGGGCCACGACGGGGGCAGGCGTTTCAGGGTGTATGATCACGGGGGCGCCGACCGGAAGATCAGGGGTGGGGGGAACCACCGCGACGACCGGTGCTGGCACCACTGGGGGCTGAAAGGGCATCACGGGGGCGGCAGGCTGTTGCCACAACCGCATCAAGCGTTGTGGAAAACGCACGCGCAGTCCCCATAAGAACGCCAAAATCACGCCCAAGATCATGAAGATTTTAAACGCCGCGTCCAAAAGGCGCTCGGGCAAGGCATAAGGATCCATAGACGCAGACGGCGGTTCCACATAGGTGATCCGCACCGTGGTTTCAGCTTCTCTCACATCGCCTGGCCGGACCTCGGTGGGGGTTGCGATGAATTCTTGCAACTGCGACACAACGGTGCTGTTGTCGACATTTTTGATATCGATCAACAATTTATCAACGCGCGTGCTGTCAAGGGTTGCGACCAAAATTCCTTCATCGCCCTTTTCGCCTCGGCCTTGTCCGATGGCCAAAATAAAGCTCGGCAATTGTCCAGGAGCGGGGGGTTGCTGAATGAGCTCCATGTGGCGGCGTTGCAACCGATTCATGGCATTTTTAGATTGCACCACCAGATGCACTTCACTTCTGGGGGCATTGGGATTGGGGACGGCGTCTTGAAAAGAACGACGGAAAGGATCTTCGGCCAAAGCCGGCCCCGCCAACATCAAGCCTAAGGCCATGGCGGTTAAAAAGGGGCGAGACATGGATTTCTCCTGAAAGGATGGGCGAATATTCGGCGGCACGCTGTTTCGTACCTATATTTAAATTCCCCCTTCCCCAAGTGTGAGATCCATAAAGTGGCTGCTATTTTTTCCGATCGCCGAAAAATTGTATGGACGGGCGCGTTTTTGGCCGTCGCCAGCGGCTTGGGCCTGGGCGGTTGGGCTTTGCTGGCGACTTCCCCAGAGGCGTCCATCAAAAAAACCCTCCTGCAACATCTTCCTCCTGGGACGCAAGTGGAATGGGCCAGCATGACCTCGTTGCCCAATGGCGCTTTGCAGTTGCAAGAGGTCCGCTTGCAACTGTCGCGCACAGGCCTTCAAGCCAAAAGCTTACAGATTCAAGGCGATGCTATCGAGGCTCAAGGTGTGCGGGTGCAAGGCGAATGGGGGGTGATTGCGGCGGATCGCTTGGAAGCGGTGGGTGTGGATTGGTCGTTAGGGCTGGCGCGAGAAGTGGTCTTACATCAAGCCGCTTTGGCCGAAAGCACTCGATCCAGTGCCGTAGGCGCCAAGACAGTCCGGTTGGGTGGGGTGTTACAATGGACCCCGACATTGGTGGAAATGGAAGACCTGGAAATTCGTCAGCAAGCCCAAGCCATGGGGCGTCCTTTGCACATCAAAGCCCAAAAAGGCTGGATGTCCATTGATGGCCCGCGTGTGCAACATTTGCCGTGGGAAGACCGTTTGCCAGAGGGAATTTCGTCGTTTTCCATGCAAACCGTACAAGGCACCTGGGGCGATCAGCCCTTTTTGATGGAAAGCCTTGCGTCTTTGATCCGGCGCTGGAACGATCGACGCGTAGAAGACATGACGTTGGAGGTGAAAAACGCGGTGGTCCATCAAGGCCCCATGATGGCGTGGTTTGCGTCTTTAGGGTATGAACAAGTGGTGATGCAGATGCAAACCACCTTGGATCGCCGTCAAACCCAAGGCTCTGTGTCTGGCCGCTTACAGATTGAAAGTGCGGGATCATGGGAGATGATGGGGCGTTTTCAAGAACAACACCCAGGTCTTTTGCCCAATGCCCAGACCATAGGTTCGGCGCTTTGGACGCAAGCCCAAGGCGCTTGGACCGATGAGGGTCTGGTATTGCGCTTGCAAGAGCGGGCGCGGGTGGAAAAAGGTCTTTCCATGGAGGGGTTGCGCGCTCAATGGACGGAAACGCTGTATCAAGCGCCCTTTTTAGCAGGAATTTTGTCCGCTAAAGAAGATTTACGACGGTGGTTGGAAAAGCCTACGCGGGTGCAAGTGGAGGCACAATCGGCCCCTGGCCTTACAATCGATACCCTCACGCAAAGCCTATCAACGTCTCGGCCGCCTAGTCTGCAATTGCGGTTGATGTTGCGATAATCAATGAAAAACCATGGGGCCTTGGTCGTCTTCGGCGACAAAGGCCTTGTGGGCGGCAGAGATATCGCTGGAAATATCCGAGGCCTTGGCTTTGGGATGGGCCGCTTTGGCAATATCAATCAAGCCATGCAGCAAGGTTTGCACGTCAAGGCTCCCCGTACGAAGCCCCAAAATCATGGTATCTCGCAAGGCTTCTCGCATCACCGCTTTGCTGGCTTGGGTGCGGTGCTCGCTCCAAACAGGCAAAGGCACTTGCAAGGCATAGGGCATGGTGAGCAGATGTTGCACCTGGTCATGTGCCCAAGGCAGCAAGCCTGGTTGTTCGGCGTCTTCCATTAAATGCAAGGTGTGCCCAATGGCATAAATGGCCGCTTCATACGCATCTTCGGATGAGACGGGATAGTGAATAGAGGCTAAGGTGAGGGCAAAGGGGTTCATGAGACGGCCTTTTGAAAACATCTTACCATAAAGGTAGTAAACTTTGGTGGGGAAGTTTCGTAAAAAAAGAGACCCAGAGGGTAAAATCGAGACCTGGCCCCTTTCGGGCCTTTTGGCAAAACGCCATGTGCATACAACCACCCTTAACAGAAGTGAGGATCCAATGGCTGTTTTGACCGCGAACGAGGCCCATCTCGCCCGTCGCGCCATACAGGTCGAACCCCGCGCCGCCTTGGAGAAATCCATGGAGGCCCATGCCGGCCTTTTAACCGAAGTGGCGCGCCACCAACGCGTGCCTGTTGAAAATATTGCCAACAAAGCGGTGGCGTTTGGGTTGTTGGAAGAAGGGGATCCTCGTCGAAAAGCGTTTGCGTCCATTGACGTGCGCGTCATGAGCGGCGAACGCGTTCCTTTGTCAGAAGTGATCGCCAAACAGGTAGAACCCCCAACTCCTTCTTTAAAAGACGCGCAATCTGTGTTGCTGGCCACAGAAAAGGTGGCGATGGACACCAAAGATCGTCAATTGCTCAGCAGCGCGCGAGGCACGCGTCAAGGATTGGAAAAATTTGAAAGCGTGGAAACGCAAAAGCATACACCTCAAACCTTTGGTCGGGCGGTGGGCTTGGCAGCCCCTGTGTTGGAAGCGGCGAGTTTGGCGTTGTCGAAATCGGGAACAGCGGAACACGCTCAACTGGCCACGTCTGGATTGTCTTTGGCGGCGGCCTTTGTGGAGGCTGAAAACAAGAGCTTTGAAAAACCCCAAACGCGATCCTCTGTGGTGCGGTAATCTGCAGTTCGTGAAAGCGATCTTCCTTTCTTGTTGTCTTCAAAAAGGGGCCAGAACACGATTCTGGTTCCTTTTTGCATTTTGCGCCCTAGATACCAAAGATGTCGTTGTAAGGGTGTGATATGCGGCGAGTTGGAATGCTGTTGGCCGTAGGGCTTATGGTGGTGCCCATCACCGAATCGGTGGCGCAAAGCCGAGGCGGTGGTGGCGGGAATGATTTTGGCCGACAATTGCGCGAGTTTGATCGTCAAAGTTCAGGGTCAGGACGTGGTGGTGGTCGAGGTGGTGGTGGCGGCGGATCTGCGGAGCCCTCACCTTTTCCGCCCCCAGGTGGCCAAGGCAGCATTGCCTGGCCCAAGCCTTACAGTGCGCGTCCGCCGTTGAATACACTTCAACCCCAAGCCTCTTTGGGGCCGCGTAGCGCCGGCCGGCCGGCCAATGCGGTGGTTCCTGGTGAGCGGATTGAACGCGAGCGAGAGGCGGAAGAATCCTGGACCCGTCGCGAAACCCGTGCTCAAGAACGCCAAGATCTGATTGAGCGCAACATGCGCGAGCGCATGGAACAGGCCAACAAAGGGTTCAACAGCAACGACGGTGGGGGTGGCAGAGGTGGGGGCCGCAGTCGCAGTCGTCGTCAGGTGGCGGAGGAATATCGAGAAGAATGATCGACAAGGCTTGACCACGCCTCGATATTTTTTCGAGAAACCCCTATCCCGCTCTTCATCGGCGTTCAGATGAAACCATCTTCCTTTTTCTTGACCCTACCGGAGGGCGATCCGTGCCAACCAAACCATCTTTTCTTTCCCTTCGCAAGGGACTTTATGTATCGGCCGCCTTATGGATGTGGGTGCCTATGGCCTCATACGCCCAAAGTCCTGCCAGCCAACAAGTGCTAGAACGCGCCGCCCAACGAGGGGATGTGGATGCCATTTTGAACTTGGCAGAAAGCTATCTTGATGGCCAAGGGGGATCTGCGCGAGATCTGGGCAAATCCGAAAGCTGGCTGATGCGCTTGCCATCGAACTTGCGTGGCGAGCAGCGCGAACGTGCCACGGCCTTGTCAGGCCGTATTCGGGCGGTGCGGACCAACATTGTGTCCAATGCCGTAGGCGCCAATCGTCCAGCCTTTCCTCGCCCAAGTCAAGCCGATATCGTGGGATTGGTGGCAGATGCCAGCGTCGATATGGTCAATGTCAAAATTCGCCAAGGGCGTAATCCTTTGGAGTTGCGGCAATTTCGCGATGGTCTTGTGGAACAATGGGCCCATCTTTTAGATGGAACGGGATTGGAACTGCGACCGGTGCGTCAAGAAGATGGATCGGTAGGGTTTGATGCGTTCTTGACGGGCGTGCGCAACAAGCGTATTGCACAAGCGATGTGTGGTATTTTAGAACTCAACCGGTGTGATTTGGAAGACCATCGCGGCACACCTGCACCCCGTCAAGCCAATCGTGTCAGTGCCAATCCAGGCGGTC
>JAAIGE0101427101.1_pt1 | contig 11669 bp, 16 predicted proteins | sample 6487951 | NCBI WGS metagenome assembly JAAIGE01 (sample SAMN13974128, study PRJNA590717) | phyllosphere metagenome | biome: tomato field; feature: multiple bacterial spot infested tomato fields; material: tomato leaves; isolation source: leaves from tomato fields | host: Solanum lycopersicum ... | reverse complement strand
TGGATCACGCCGATGAAACCCCTCCTCCGCTGGATGGAAGGCGGGCGGCGATAATCTTGATTCACGCGAAGCCGCAAAGACGCGAAGATAAGAAGATGGGTTCACGCGGAGGCGCGGAGGCGCGGAGAAGTTGCGCCTGCCGCAGCCGCGCCTGACCTCCGCGATCGGAAGACAAGCAACGGCCTGTGGTAAATGAATGAGCCTTCGGCTCGGCGAACCTCTCCGCGCCTCCGCGTCTCCGCGCGAACAAATCTTTTTCGCGCCTTCGCGCCTTCGCGTGAACAAAAATCTACAGGCGCGAGACCCAATCCGCACCTGAGTTTTCAACATCATCGGGGGAGAATAAACCCTCGCATTCCGCGAGGCGGTGGATACGCCGTCCCATGAAAGGGATGGCGCGAGTGACGGGGCTCGAACCCGCGACCTCCGGCGTGACAGGCCGGCGCTCTAACCAACTGAGCTACACCCGCTTGTAGAAGCGTGAGGCGCGCCAACTAGGCGGCACGCCCTACCCTGTCAACGACTATCGGCGACTTTTTCGACCACCGCCACGCTCTCCTCCTGGCCGCGCATCAGCGTGCCGTCCTCGAACAGGAAACCGGCGATGTCGGGACGGCCCGCCGCCGACAGGATCGTCTGGACGATGATCAGGATCGGCACCGCCAGCAACGCCCCCACCGTGCCCCATACCCAGCCCCAGAAGCTGATCGAGATGAGGATCATCACCGGGTTGATCGTCAGGCGATGCCCGACGATCAGCGGGGTCACGACGTTCGCCTCGATCAGATGCGCGCCGTACATCAGCGCGGGCGCGGACAGCGCGGTCCAGACGTCGGAGAAGGTCATCAGCCCGCCGATCGCGAGCAGCAGCGCGGCGACCACCGGTCCGAAATAGGGCACGTAGTTGAGCAGGGTGACGATCCCGCCCCACATCAGCGGGAACGGCATGCCGATGCGAGCCGTTGGAGGGTCGCGACGTCGCCGTAGATCCCCCGTGTGGGGCCGATGCGCCCTTCGTGGGGAACGACGATGGCCGGGAGGTGCTCGGGGTTCACGACGGATCCTTCAGGAAGGGGGTGACGAAGGCGATGGCGCGCATGGTCTCGAGGAGATCGGTGTCCGGATGGTTCGCCGAGCCCGGAGCTACGACGGCGCCCTCCTGTGTGATGATGATCCGTGCGCAATCACTCCCTTCTCCTGCCGCGTACGAGTTCATGGCCATCCCGCTGGGAGCCGTCTTCGAGAAGCGGTGGACGAGAGGGTGTCCGCAGCTCCGCAGGCGCGGCCTCCCGTCGGAGTCGAGGATCCTTTCGGTGATCCGGAAGCCGCCGTACGGTCCGTCGAAGCGGACCGTACGGACCTCGATGCCGTCCTCGGCCAGCATGGATGCGATCGCCAGGATCCATGCCCGGACCGGATCGCGCGGAGTGGCGACGGAGCAGGCGTCGATCATCGCGAGCGCATGTCGGAGACACGTCTCCGGATCGTGGGGATGCAGTCCTTCGGGGCGGGGGATCTCCACCGCCCAGACGTCGCCGATCCGGTCATGCTCCATGCGCAGCGTCAGCATCGTTTGTCCGCTCCTGTCGCCCAGATCGAGACGGTGGTCGCGGCACGCGAACGTGGATCCTCCGACCCCTCTCCATTTTTGCCCGAGGAGGGATGCGATGGATGCGCGGATCGCGGTTATCGCGTCCGGTGCTTGTTCGGGGCCGTGGGAGACGACGTCGACGCGGATCGGATCTCCCCATCGGGGTTGGGCGGCGGGGGCGTTCACGGCTGATCCCCGTGTCCGGCGACGCGCCGTTCGAGGCGGATGCGCTCGATCGTGTCGATCGGTCTGGTGTTGAGGGCGTGCTCGAAGGCGAAGATCTCGATCTCGTCGCTCGTCCCCTGATCGGAGGGGTACGGACCGCTCATGGTGATCTCGACCGGTCCGGGAACGCAGCGCACCGGTAGGGTCGCGATGTCCCGTGCGGACAGCATGGAGACGCCGAGACCGCCGGTGCCGAGCGGCGTCGCGCAGAGGATGCGGGAGTGGAGGAACTCCTCCGACACCGGCATCGAGAGCGATTCGGCGAAGCGGAGCGAATCGAGATGCCACGCATCCTCCTCGGGACGCTCCGGTTCGTCCACGCGGGGTGCGTCGACGACGGCGGAGACGACGTCGAGGACGAGGCGCTCGGCCGAACGGATGCCGATCAGGTCCTGATGGATCTGGACCTTGATCGACAGGGCCCGCATGAGGGTGGCGTTGCGGTGCACGAGCGCGCGAGGCATCCGTACGCGCACCGATGTCCATCCGTATTCGTCGTCCTCGATGACGTATGTCGTGCGGCCCTCCCGGATCGCGAGCGAGAGGCGTTCGAACGCTTCGGGGAGGACGTCGAGCGCATGGGTCCGTCCGAGGACGCTCCAGGGCAGGCGTGCCTGTTCGGTCGGGGTCATGCGGCATCTCCGTCGAGACCGTCGACACGGCGTTCGAGACGCATGCGCGAGACGGGATCGAGACGGGGAACGGATACGATGCGGGCATCCGCCATGATCGTGATGCCCGCTCGTCTTGAACCGTCCGGCTCGATGACGTTCTCGCATTGTCCCGCGAAGATGCAGCCCGGTTCCGCCGGGTCCTGGACTTTGGCGGACCCCAGATCCAGTCCTCCCGAGCGCAGCGGCGTGGCGGCCGCGATGTGGGCCTGGTCGTCATGGGGGAGGCCGTGGGCCTCCCTGGCACGGAGGATCGAGAGGAGTTCGGCATCGGTGCCGTTCGGACCCATGCGCGGCAGGCGGTCGCCGTAGGGACCGTAGGCGATGCACCGTACGGCGGCGAGGATCATCCGCCGGGCACGGCGGTCGCGCAGATCGTCGGGAACGCCCTCGAAGTGCTCGGTTCCGGCGATGACGGAGCCGTAGGCGCGCATCCGGGGGATCTCGCCCCTCAGCGCGATGATCAGCGTGGCGGAGCCGGGGACCCGGTGGTACTGGAATCCGGTCGGGTGGTCGCGGATCACCGGTATGACGGAGATGGCCGCCGCGCGCGATTCCTCCTCGGGAATCGCGATCCAGTTGAGATCTCCCTGTTCGCGTGGGGTCATCGTGGGAGATCCCTTCGCGAGCGGACGCGCTCCTCCAGCCTGATGCGTCGCATCGCATCCAGGCGGGGGATGTCCAGACGGAGATGCTGTGCGGCGATGGTGATGCCGAGCGGGTCGGTCTTCGGGTTCCCGTCGGGCGACAGGGGGACGATGCCTTTGATCGATCCGGTCGGAGCACGGTCCAGCGGTATGCGGGTCTCCTCGTCGTTCTTGATGCCGCCGGTGCCCAGAGGCGTCGGAAGGTTGATCTCGACGCTCCGGGGCGGCGGCGTTCCGATCGCCTCGTGGGCGAGCAGGACGCCGAGGAGCAGATCCTCGCGGTCGTCTGCGGAGGGTTCGGATCCGTACGGACCTTCGCCGAGGCATCGGAGCGCATCGAGAACCATCCGTTTCGTGAGGGTCTCGCCCTGCTGGTCGGTGAGGTCGCGGACCAGCAGCAGGTGCGATACGATCGTGGCGAAGACGCGGCGTCCTTCGACGTCGCGGCTCAGGGTGGCGGCCAGGAAGTGACCCGTGGGATTGATCAGCAGATCCATCCCGGAATCGGGATGGTCGATCATCGGCAGGATCAGCGCCGCCACGTCGCAGGCATGACGGCAGTGCACCGCGCTCCAGGACAGCATGCTCTGTTCGTGAGGGCTCATCGTGCGTTCCTCCCCGATGCCTCGGCCTCCAGCCGCAGTCTTCCCAGCGCATCGGGAACCTCTACGTCGTGGGCCCAGCCCTCGGCGGCGAGCCGCAGGAGCGTCCTGTTGTTCCGGGGATGCCCCGCGCTCAGGACCGATACGACGACGGCGCCCGGCGTGCACCACGGTTCCTCGAGCTCGCTGTCGATCGTGCCGCCTTCGATGAGGACGTGCAGACCGCCGGTCCCGAGCGGGGTGGCGCGTGCGTGATCCGCCCTCAGGTCCTCGATGCGTCCGTGCAGGCCGGAACGCGACGCCATGCGGGAGACCTGCAGCGAGATCTCGTCCGTCGTGTGCGGCGATTCGAACCGTTCGGTCCCGATGCGTCGGGCGTGGAGCGCCCGTTCGAGCAGATCGCTCGCCATCCGGTAGACCGAGAGCGGATCGACGTCGTGGTCCTCGGGGACCAGGCTGTCGTCGACGACCATGGTCACCATCGTCTCGTGATCGTCGCGCGGATGCATGATGAGCGTCACGTGCATCCCGTGCTCCGCTTCGGAGCGGCGCACGAGGGTTCCGAGCCGGTCGATGTCCGCCGGGTTCGTGGCGACGGCGGCGGCCCGGACGAGTCCGAGTATCTCGCGCGCCGGCGCGAGCTCATGCTCCTCGCAGCGCAGGAGCCAGGGAAGCGAGCGTTGCTGCTGCGGGTTCACGGCTTCGGGTTCCCGAGCCGCTCGAGGTGCTCGTGCCATGCCGCGAGCATGCGCATGCGGTCGATGGCATCCATGTCGCCGATGGGGCAGACGATGGTCTGCATCGTCAGATGCGCGGACAGTCGGACCTCCCCGTAGGGGTCGTGGTCGACGATCATGCGCACCACCGCCGGCAGGTGTCGCATGTTGATGCCGGAGTTGCTCGTCTCGGACTGGATCGTCAGGTTCGACGCCGAACCCGTCGTCCGGCCGGTCGCGCAGGCCATGACGTTCGGTCCGTACAGGGTGGGGGGCATCCGCTTGCGGTCGCACGACGCGAGATGTTCGAGGGCGGCACCGGCCACGGCGTGGCGCAGTTCCTCGGGCACCTCGTCGACGACGACCCCGTGTTGCGTGTCCGCCGCCTTGAGGATCTCGGCGAACATGTTGAGCATGTGTGGCACCGCCGCCGTGTCGGACAGTCGGTCGATGGGTACCGGACCCGGACGATGGCTGCGCTGGCAGGTCATCGTCAGCTTGTCGACGATGCCGTCCCGTGCGGCCTCGAGATGGACGTCGGTCATGTCCCCGGAGAAGCATTCGTGCGATCCGGCCGGCACGGTGTGTACGACGCGGTCGTAGCGGTTGCGCTCGAAGACGTTCGCGAGGACGTTGCCCTTGGCGTCGGCGATGGCGATCGGCGGACGCGCCGAGGACAGCGATGCCAGCATGTTCGCGCTCCCGATGTCCGCGATCGCCTTGGACAGGGCGTCGCGGGTCCGCTCGAAGCGCGGCCATACGATGGCGTCGTAGCGGACCGGAGGCAGGGATTCGACGACGACCTTCGGGCGGGTCATGCCTGTGCGTCCGTCTTGCGGTGCGTGGCTTCGGGCATGATCGGCGACCCTTTCGTGGATGGGATGGTGACTTCACCGACCGTCATGCCTCATCCGGCGGCATCGCCGCCCACCCGTTCGCGGCGGGTGCCTCACGACCGGATCAGTGGTATCCGGTCGCCTCGGCGAAGTCGGCGATCGCACGCAGTCGTTCGACCGGCGCGTGGGGAGGGTCCTCGGGATGGCCGATGCTGACGCCCGCTGCGCTGAGCGTCGTCTCGTCGTCGCGACCGTGGATCCAGACGGTCGGCGTCAGTCTCTGCAGGGCGTCCCGTACCCTCCTGAAGACGTATGGATCGCTCGGTCCCAGTCTCGACCCGTTGGAGAAGACGGCCGCTTCGCCCCATGGCGAGGGAGCGTGCACCGTCACATGGGGTCCGAGGCCGAGTTCCTCCAGGACCAGTGCCGCCCCCTTGAGGTTCGATAGGGTCCGGCGTCTGGTCTCCTCGTCGTCTATGACGGAGAGGAGCGTCGACAGGGTCGTGGTGATCTCGGACTCGTAGCGGGCGATGTCCCGCGTGCCGGTCTCGAGATGTCCGACGTTGACGATCGCGAACCTGTGTAGAGGTGATCCCGGCTCCTTGTGATGGAGCTGGAGGCCCTCGGGCTTCTTCGACGAGGAGGAGACGAAGCAGATCGATCGTGCATCGCCGAGCGTCCAGGTGGACGCGGCGGTCAGGGACTGGCGTTCCGAGACGTCGTGATGCGCATCCGGATCGGAGCGCAGCGCCATGATCCGCTCGATGAGGCCGAGGCGTCGTGCGATCCGCATCGGATCGAACTTGGTGAAGCGGATCACCGTCTCGTCGGGCCGTACGAGTATGCGGTTCATCGGCGTCCTCCGTCCGAGCGTCGTACGAATTCCTGGTATGCGGAGAGATCGCGCATCCGGGTGACCGGATCGATGTCGCTGGGGTCGATGTCCGGGCCGTGCACGCCCAGACTGAGGTTCCAGTCGCCCGTGATCATCGACATGCAGGGGGTGAGGCGGTTCAGGGGAGCGACGATCTCCTGGATGCGGTCGTGATGCGGGATGCTCTCCTTGAAGGGCGTCACCCAGATCGAGGCCTTGGTCCACGGGGTGGGTGCGATGACGTCGACCGAGAAGCGGTCGTCGCCGCCGAGCGCGTCGAGCGCGGTCCAGGCGGCGCCGCGCAGGACGGCGTCGATGTGCGAGGGTCCGACATGGCACGGCTGGTCGACGGCGTCGAGGCATGCCTCCATCCAGTCGAGCGCCTGACGGGCCATCGTCATGAGATCGTCCTCCGGGACGTTCAGGCACCACAGCGCGGCGGGCGGCCCGTCCGGGTCGGACGGGGGTCCGCCGATGCCGCGCATCGATGCCGTGTGGACGTCACCGTCGAGCCAGACCTGGATCGCGATCTCGACGCCCTCGGCGACGACCCTCGGCGTGATGGCGAGGATGCCGCCGTCCGAGCAGTGCCATTCGTGCGTCTCGCGCGGATCGAGGCGGCGTCCGGAGTACCCCTCCACGGCATCGAACGCCTCCCGCATCCGGGTGGTGACGAGGACGCCTTCCTCGATGCGTCGGGAGGCATGCGCCTGGTCGAGGAAGTAGAGCACGGTTCTGTCCGGGTCGTGCGCGATGTCGATGGTATCGATCCTCATGCGGGATCTCCGCGTCGAAGGGCGGCGTAGGCGACCGCCGCACGCATCCGCTCGATGACGTCGCCGCTGCGGATGGCGGCATGGACTTCTAGGGCGAAGCCCGTCTCCGAGGCGTGCACCTCGACGAAGCGCGGCAGCGCCGCCAGCGGCGCGAGTTCACGCAGGGTCGTGTCCATGCGTCGTGCGCCCGCGTCTGGAGTTACGAAGGTCTCGATGATCGCGCCCGTCCACGGGGATGGGGCCGCGACGACGATGCGGTCCACGCCGGCGTGGTACGAGGTCCGCGACAGTCGCGAGATCGCCTCCCACGCAGCGCCTTCGATGGACATGAGCGCGTCGAGCGCGGCGTTCGAGGAGTTCTCGCGCATCAGACGCCGGCAGGCGGACAGGCACAGATCGATCAGAGCCTCGGCGTTGACGATCGGCTCGCGCATCATGTCTCCCGCCATGAAGGTGGGGATCTCGCGCAGCGTCGCCCCGAATCCCTCGTCCATGTCGGGAGCTTCGTATATGAGGGTGACGTTCCGGTCCGTCTCCCATCCCATGTCGTTCATGACGAAGGTGATGGTGCCGCTGCGCGAATGCCATATGCGCACGTCCTGGTCCTGCGTGTCCTCGGCGTACGGCCGCTCGTCGGACAGGCGTATCCGTTCGAGGACCGCGGATATCCGCTCCAGCTGCTTCAGGCAGCCTGGCAGGTCGTCGGGGTGGTGTTCCACGCCGGGTACCGTCAGGAACGGTGGGCGGGGGTCGATGATCGGGGTCATGGACGTTCTCCGGTCATGCGGTCGTAGGTCGCGATGGCCCGCATGCGGGCGAGGAGGTCGTGCCGCAGGTCGATGGTCACCGGCGATAGCGTGGCGATCGTCCGGGTCGTCTTCAGCATCGCGATGCGGGGGAGAGGACGACGGCCGGCGAGGAAGCCGCTCATCGGTCCGATGAAGCCGAGCGAATCCTCGTCCTCGTCGAGGGCCGTGACCCCGGCCTCGGACCAGGGGCTGGCCGGTCGGACGCGCATGACGACGCCCGGTTCCTTGATGTCGGTGCGTGCGAGACGGTCGATATGATGCCATGCGGCGCCGGCGATCGCCTCGGCGACCTCTTCCACGCGGATGGAAAGGGAGGGATCGCGGATGCCCGTCGGGTCCTCGAACATCGTCGTGGCGAGATCGACGCGCGACACGGCGCACCGGAGCGCGTCCTCCACGGCGGCGGGATTCTCCTGCCGCGGGACATCGTCCACGTGCAGGCGGAACATCGAGCCGTCGCAGTCGCGGTGGGTGATGGAGAGATCGTATCTGTGGCCTTGATCGATCTCCGCCATCAGAAGCATCTCGTCGCCGAGATCCCATTCCCGCGTGGGTCGGCTGTTGCGGTTCTCGAAGAGGCTCATCGATCCCTCGTCGCTGCACTGCATGGCGCGGTCGAGCGCACGCCGCAGGCCGATCATGCGCAGACCCGCCATCCCGAAGACGGGCGGGTCGATGGGTCCGTCGTGCATCAGGATGTCCGGCGCTGCGGTTTCGGGATCGGTCACGTCAGCGAACTCCTGTATGCGGTGATGGCCCGCAGGCCGATCAGCGGATCCTGACGATCGGCCACGAGTGCCGACGTCGGTCGCAGGACCGATGCCAGGGCCGTGTGTCGGATCTCCAGCATCGTCGCTCGGGGCTCCTCCTCCGGGCGATGAGCGACGAACCGTCCGACGCCGGCGTCGTCGGTTTCCGGGTAGGAGACGCATTCGGCACCGCTCCACGGCGTCCGGCATCGGACATCGATCGCCTCGTTCGGATCTCCGCCGTCCGTGATTCTGCGCTCTCGTACGGTCAGGGCCCAACCGAGGGCGATCTCCTGGCCGTTCCCGTTGGTATCGATGCGGGGATCGTCCGGGGACAGGTCCATGCATCCGGTGACGAGACGGATGCCTGCGATCATCGCGTCGATCAGATCGATGGCGACGATCCGTTCGAGGGGTTTGTCGAAGCGCACGTCGTCGATTCTGAGGATCAGCGTTCCGTTGGACCCGAGATTCAGCCGGGACGACGATCCGTAGGTCGTGTGGTCGATCGAGACGGCCTGGTTCCGGTACGTCCACCGGCAGATCCTCTCCGGGTCGGTATCTGAATCGATCAATTCGGGCGCCTTGGAGGAAGCGGGTGTTCCGCGCACCTCCACCAGCTCCTTCATGAAGTGGCGCAGTTCGTTCCTTCGGGTGTCGAGGTCCCGCTTGTCCATGCCGGTCGTCGTGATCCGGATGCGTTCGGGCATGATCCAGTTCGGGATGGTCAAGTCCGTTGCTCCGTGTAGGCGGCGATCGCGCGCATGGTGGTGATGGGATCGTGTGCGGGAAGGATGGACGAGGTGATCGCCATGACGACGGGTCCCGCCTCGTCGATCATGAGATCGGTGCCTCGCCCTCTCGGCGGCGGCAGGTGCGCCGGAACGTCGAGCAGTGCCATGTCGGCGCGACCGTTGAGCTCCCTCGTCCTCCGTAGCGAGGCGGGGAGCCAGGGAGTGGCGGTGCGCGCATGGCACAGCGACGGTGGCGACGGGGAGATGCCGTGGTGCTGCAGCATGAGGGTGCCCCATCCGAGCGCCTGTGTCGCGAGGAGATCCCCGGCCGCCGTGCGTTCCGGATCGTCGGCGGCTCTGAGGGTGCCGATGCACAGACGGATGCATTCGTGGGCGGCGCTCATGGTCCAGGCGGGATCGGCGGTTCCGTCCGGCAGGTCGAGGACCACGGTCGCGGCGATGCCCGCCGAGGTCGAACGACCGCTGACGCGCATGCGGCGCGGTTGGAGCGGCAGTCTATCCGAACCGGAGTAGGAGAGGGAGACGATTCCGATCTCCGTCTCGATCTCCTGGCGCTCCTCGTCCAGTCCCGTCTTCGGGTTTACGCGGTTCACCGTGCGGAAGACGGTTCCGCGACGTTGCGCCTGGTCGAGCGCGATGTGCATGATCGCGAGACGTGCCGACATCCGTCTGCGGACGGACGGCAGGCCTTCTTCGCGGGTGCGCACGGCGTAGGCGACGTTCCGGAGGCGCAGCAGGTCGTTCATGCGAGCGATTCCCGGTAGTCGGCGATCGCCCGCAGTCGGCCGAGGGTGTCCATCGTCGTGCCGTGCACGACGATGGATCCCATGCCCACCGGTCCATCGGAGTCGTGGATGGCTACGCCCACGCCGCCGGGAGGTGCGATGCCCAGCGCTTCGTGGTCCAGCACCACGAAGGAGTGATCCCCCTCCCAGACCAGGGCGCGGTTCCACGGGGATGCCGCGGCGGCATGGAGGCCGGTCCTGCCGGAGGCCTCCTCGAGGAGGACGATCCACCCTGCGAGTGCGGACTGCAGGCGACATCCGTCCGATAGGGCGGTCGATCCGTCGTCGCACAGCAGCGCATCGGCGGCGGCGGCGCATCGTTCGGAGACGATGCCTGCCGTGATCCACGGGCGATCGTGATCGAGCGCCGTGCCCTCGCTGAATGTGTCGAGCACGGGCTTCGGCATATGGACGAAGGCGACGGACAGCGGGCCGTCCTGATCGGCCCAGTTGAGGTGGATGCGGTGCCCGGTGGACATGTGCCAGCGGGCCTCGACGCCCTCCGATCCACGGTCGGTGATCATGGGGAGGCTGCGCTCGCCCCATAGGTAGCGCAGCAGCCTCTCCATCTGCCGCAGATCGTCCGCGGCGCGCTCACGGTCCGACCGGACGTGGCGCGGATCGCGGCCGGCATGCGTCTGGAGTACGACGGCGAAGCCGGGTCCGGGAGCGGCGTGGTTCACGCCGCTGCGCCCGTGACGCCTCCGATGGCGTCGGCCGCGCGGATCATGAGACCGTGGGCGTCGTACATGAGCCGGTGGGGCTTGTCGTCCCAGTTCGCCATGTGGAAGGCGTCGCCGACGTCCACGCCGTCCGTGGCCGCCCGCATCGAGGAGGTCTCCGCGAGGATCTCCTCGCGCAGGGGCGCCGGCATGCGCTCGTCGGTCGCGGCGAGGTCGAGGAGGTCGCAGGCCTTCCCGAGCGCCTCGACGCGTCCCTCCTCGCCGTTCTGCCAGAGTCCGGCGTAGTCGAGCCCCGGGGTCTCGACGCCGCTGGGCGCATGGCGCACGGCATCGGCGTGGAAGCGCAGCGCTCCCTCGGTGTCCATGCCCATCAGGAGGATCGAGGCGTCGGTCGGAATGGTCGGGGTCCGGTCGTCTGGCATGCTCTCGGTTTTCCTCTCTCGAAGGGGATATCGCCCAGGCGTCATGCCCGTTCGCGCGGATCCCGTCCGCGCAGGATCTCCAGCGCGTTGAGATGGCGTAGTCTCGCGATGGGGTCCTTCACGTCCCAGGAGAGCGTCGTGCTCCACGGTTCGATGAGCATGTGGGCGGCGCGTCTGTCGTCGCCCTTCTGCGGCGCGTTCTCGTAGCGCACGCTGGCGGCGTGCATCGTCGGGATCACGTCGGCATCGTCCGAGTGGAGCCTGGCCCCGCGTTCCAGTGGATTCGTCAGGAAGGCGTCGCGCCACGGCGATCTTGCATGCAGGGCCGCGATGCGGACGACGTCGGGATCGTCGCACGGATCGGCATCGCCGAGCCTCATGACGACGGCGGCCGCCGCGTCCTGGATGAGGTCCGGCACGACGAGGGGATCGGGCGCTCGGGGATCGGACAGATGGGCGAGCGACGTGCGCATGAGCGACGCCGCCTCCCTGAGCGCCGGGCCGATGTGGGACGCGTCGGAATCGAAC
>JAAIGE0100761758.1_pt1 | contig 11669 bp, 9 predicted proteins | sample 6487951 | NCBI WGS metagenome assembly JAAIGE01 (sample SAMN13974128, study PRJNA590717) | phyllosphere metagenome | biome: tomato field; feature: multiple bacterial spot infested tomato fields; material: tomato leaves; isolation source: leaves from tomato fields | host: Solanum lycopersicum ... | reverse complement strand
CCCAAACCCCAAACCCCAAACCCCAAACCCCAAACACACACGGCAACAGTAAGTATACCGAAAAGATGTCATACACGTTTAAAGTGTATAGCCACAAAAATTACTCGCCATTTTTGAGAATCTTCTTACGCATATCCTCTACGTTGATATTTCCTTCTTCCTCTGCTATTATGTTTGCGATCTTCTCTGGGCCTACACCAAAAGTAAGCGAGAAACTTTTCATGATGTCTGCCAGTACATGGGCATTACTCTCAATATCGTCGTCTTGTTTGGATCTCAACTGTTCCAGAAAGTTGTCGACTTTATCCTGTAAATCTCGCTTCGATTGGTTATCGCGCTCAGCCTTCTCTCTATAGTACTGTCTTTTTCGATCTCTCTCTTTGTGTACAGGTGATAGGAATTCTGTAGGATCTTTGTATGGTTTAGGACTGCGCTTGCGAAGCTTAGATGCATATGCTAATGATCGTGCTTTGCTTGACTTCTCTTGCTCATCTCTTAGCTTAAACAGTTCCTCTGTTGTCATCGTCTGCATTGCTCGAGCTGTTGCCTCACTAATTTCTTTACTACGAGCAGTAGGTTTCAAGGATCCAAATCTCTGCAATGACAACTATCTACCTGTTTCTTAACTCTAGAGTGTTCTCGTGCAAGTGCCTTCTTCTCTTGAGCTGTTAATGTTGATCCAGCAATTCTTGGTTGAAGAGATGAAATATGAGCAACAGTTTTACGTCCTCTGTCACCTTTTGCAAAGTGTACATAATATCCCGGATTAGCCTAAGGTCAGAGCCTGAATCTTGGAAGAAACTGGTGCAAAGTTTAACGTACCTTGGCTTCTTCAACGATGTATTTTTCATCGGAAGGACGGATATGAGATAAAAATCGCTTGATTCTATCCCGAATAGACTCTACAGTATGTTTAACTTTTTTCGACAATTCCTCTGCTATATTTCGAGAGGTCTTCGTTGCGTCATGAGCTTTGTAGTATTGAAGGATGAGGTTGTCCTCATGAACAGTAAAATACTTCCGATCGGAGTGCTTAACTCCACTCTTGTGGATACGATTGTCATTAGGCTTCGACTCTGCATCTTTTCCGGTTTTAACTGGTGTAGCTGATCTTCCATTCGGACTCTTACTTCCAATATCCTCTCCTTTAGTCCGATCACCTTGTGTTTGGGATCGTGTATGAGCCTTGCGCTCCACTTTCATCACAATCTTCGGCATCTTAAGATAATTTTAATTAAAAAATGCCTGGTTTCTTACACAAGGTTACCTGTATTGAGGTCATAGGTGTATTCAAACCAGGGATGTTCATTGCTTATAGAAAGGCTTACTTCAGGTGTTTAAGCAACCTTATACAAGTCAACCCGGGAAACTCTTCATCTTGGTTAACTCCTTAATTAACAACGACAAACCACGAAGTTCTCTGAGTTCACTCGACTATAAATTAAGACAGAATCACTCACTGACAATTGTATGGATTTTGCTTTTGGGTGCTTTGAAGCAAGTGCATTTGCTTTTTGTTCATACACCTTTTATAGGTGCCAAAAGAAGCAGCTTAGATTCCAAGATTTGATCAATTTTGTACAGCAGGCTACTCCCCTAACTCCATCTGATTTACGAAAGGCGATGCAAACTAATGGAAGTGAGCCATTATTGAAAAATATAAAAGAGTTTGAAGAAGGAAAGAACTATTCTAAAGGAGTAGCCTTTGTTCAAGGAATCGTTGAAGGCGATCAAGTAATTCGCTCTATCCTGAATCATAGCACAAAATTAGTACTAAGTTCAGTTTCATCGGAGCTTATCTTTAGCAACAATAAGAATTTTGAAGAGACAGATAGTCGAACAGATACAAAATATGTGACTGAATTTAAGTTGAACGATCCTGTATTTCCCCAAAGAGAATCTGTAGTTCTAAACAATACTAGCAACATACAATTTGGAGATGCACTTCATCTTATACATAGCATTGTGCACATGAGATCATTATCTCCCCTCGAAAAATTCCTATCGTGGGTATTATTCTGCATAAAATTATTTCTATCAATGAGCAATGTCGGAAAAAAATTGTCAGGATTCAAGGTTGGAACCAAACGTGTGGAAAGGGGAATAATGGTTGGACAACTAATGGTTGCATTTGGTGAAGTTATTTTCGACAAATACAATAAAGAATTGCGAATGAGTAATCCTTTCTCTTTCCACATGGATAAAGAGCAGTTACTTTACAGACTCAAAGAAAAGAGAGTTACTCTAGGAAGAAACATGACGCTACTCTTTATGGTAATGGTTATGTTAGGCTTTATGCTAGCCAAACGAATGACAAAGGTTGCTAAAACGCTATTTCAGAAGTACAAAAAAATACAGGCTCTTAAGAAACTTGATCAATTTTATAAGATCAACAAGCTTTCAGCTACTGATTTTCGCTGTTCCATATGTGGAGACAATGTCCGGAATGTTATCTTCAAACCTTGCTTACACTTAGTAACATGCCATGTGTGTTATGAGAAGATGGGGGACAAGAAGTGTCCAACTTGCAAAAGACCAATAGAAGACGTTGTAAACATCTTTGTTGTCTAACCAACCTACTTATGCCAGCATGAATAGATTACAACCGTAATAATCTAATCAAGGATGTTGGTAATACTCGAAATTAAGAGTACGTAACTACTGTTATCTTTTAAGATCATTCCTATTTTATTCTCTATCGATATTAATATACTATCACTTAACTTGATTGCGTTATTCTCGTGTTTCTCGGGTGGGATATTCTTAATATGAGTTTATTAGTTTTGATGTATGAAAACTCTCTAGGAAATTTTGAATGGTTTGTACTTCAGAATTTAAATCTTATTATCCCATGCAACATCCACATTAGAGTATTTGTCTCTCTGACAGATCTTAATTGGCTGACTCTACTATCGTAAATGTAAAATAGGTTGATTGTCTAATTTTTCATGAGCTGATGATTCAAATATTTTGATTTGAAGTAGTTTTCAATACTCTTGACAATAAAATCGGTGTTTCTTAGATACAAGAGTATTTTAAACATGAAGGTCCTACTAGCTTGACTACGCAAAGTTTAGGGTAACATATTTGCATAGTATAAACTAATATTTTCGATAGTGATAGATAAAAATTAATGGCCTGATGTAAGCTGCTTCCGATTAGATAGCAAAGTGCTTTGGAGTATGAACTATATATCCATCTTACTTTAATCTTTCATTCATTAAAGCAGGGTTTTGTGATTCAAGATGATAATATTTAAAACCATTCATAGGTATTTCATTTAAAGATGGTCCTTGTGCTTGTTTATCTAATGAATAAGATAATACGTCCAATTTTTGAAGTAATAACTGATTAAGATCTAGCACAAAATATTGATCTTCTTCCATTTGTTTAATACGGGCCTTGAGCTCAATATTTTCTGATTTCATACGATCCCACTCCTCATAAGTCGGCATATCATCCATTTCGATTGTTTGAGGTATACTGGATACTGATGTTCCGAGCACTAATCTTGAATTAGGGTTGTAATGGCTTTGAGAATCAGGTCTTATTTTTGGAGATACTGTTCCTGAAAGATGCTGAGTTCTGTTAGGATTTAACATAGTTGACCAAGAAAGTACTTTATTTGGGGTTAGCTTACTGGAACTTTGGGTTGGCTCTATACGAGCTCCCGCGACTGTATTCATACTCTGAATAGTTTGATCTGTAATTCCATTTTGTATTTGGTCTATAGTACGAGGGATCGTTTGAAATGACCCAGGAAGAGGAAATTTATTCAAAGAACGATTTCCATCATTGTATATCAATTCTGTATTACTCATGTAAGTTAATTGTTTTGGTTTAATTTCAGTTGTTTGAGCGGCAAGTCGATTCGTTCCGGATACACTTCTAAAATCTACAAGACTAGGTGAGGTCCTAAACTGTCTTGAGGGTATATCTATATTATCTTGTTTGTCTCGATAAGTTTGATTTCTACTTAAGGCTGTCTGAAAGAGGTTGTTTTGTGAAGTTTGTGAAGTCATAAGCTTTGGTGATCGTATCCTTGTAAATAATGGTTTATATTTTTCGTGATCAATAGAATCAGATCTTTCGCTATTGTTGCTCTTTCTACTTCCTCTGGATATATCATTAGTCTATGATAAGTGAAATTGCTACTGACTCTGGATATTGAGTCTGAACTAAACGGATTTTAGGACTTTCAAAACGCCGCATACGATTACGATTTTGAATCAAAATTCATTTAAAGAGGCCTAAAGTTACTTTTCCTCAAACATAAAATTAATTTGTAATTTTAAGATGTCACGACACTCCCGTAACAATACAGCAAACAGCGTTTTCACTTATGCAGAGAAAAAGATGCTAGATAAGGACTATGGAGTAAAGAAAAGTAGAATCGGACAAGATAGCCAACGTTCTTTTGAGCAATGTCACCTTTGTTTAGCAGTTACTCAAGATCCAGTAAGTTGTTTAAAAGGACATATATTTTGTAGAGATTGCATAATGAACAACATGTTGGAGCAAAAGAAGAATATTACTGCTAGCCAAAAAGCATACCAACAAGAGAAAGATCGAGAGCAACTTAAAGAATTTTTGAGGAAAAGAAAAGCCGAAGATTTAGAAACTCTACAATTTGAGAAAGATGAATTTGAAATGGGTGCACTACAAAAAATCAAAGCACATCAAAAAGAGTTCACTATGCAAAGTAAGTTTACAGATGAAGACTATGAGAAACTAGAGACTGAAAAGGTTATTGCACAAATCAAAGATAAAAAGACACTAGGTTTTGATAATCATGAATTTAAGCGTGATCTTATTCAATCGAGTTTCTGGATGGCAGAATCTAACAAAGATAGGCTTGCTCTTCTTGATCAAACCAAGAAAGCAATTGAGGATAATAAGCCTAAAGAAACCATGATTTGTCCAGGAGATAATGAACACCTTATAAAGCTCAAAGATTTCTTTCCATTGAAGTTTGAGAAAGGTCAATTTGTTTGCTTTGCTAGCAAGAGACAGCTTAAATTTCAGAAAATTGTTGGGTTGAGAACATGTGGACACGTTTACTCAAAAGAATTTTTTGATACGTGTGCAAAGGATGTAGGTCTTTGTCTTTGTGGAAAAAAGTTTCTCGAGGGAGATGTGATTCCTATTATTCCAGCCCACTCTGCCTTCTGTGAACATAATGAAGTAGAAGCTAAAGTTTACGAACCTTCTTTTGCAGTCTAAAATGAATCGATGTATTTTAAACTAGACTATTAAACAATACATACAATTCTCATACAGAATTCGCAGATGAAACGGGTAACGAGAGTAACAATCCATGATAGAAGTGTTAGACTTCGTAGACAAGATAACTTCAAAGCAATTAATAAAAGGATAGTATTCAGACAAGATCAAGTACTTTTAAGTTTCAACTACGCTGTTATTGTTAACAGTAAACATAATAATTAAATTACTGGTCCTGCAGTGAAAGTCTGACAGCTTATTAAAAAGTATTTCCTTGAATAACAGTTTAATTCTTACTAGCCTTCACCTTTAGAGTTTATTTGATGCTCCTTTGAATTTTTGTTTTGGGACTTGATCTAATTTGCCTTCTTGAATTATCATCTAACTTTTTCTCCCAAAATTCACGCCAATTCACTTCTTTTACAAATGCAAGTATATTCTCTTGAAGCTGAGATCCAGCTTTAACATTAGGGTAGAAATCTTTTCCTGTTTTTAATTCATCGATAGCTTCCAAACTTTGTTCGACTGACTTAACAAAGAATTGATCAAGTTCTCTATTGTACTCGTTAGGGCCTACCATGACGGCTATAGCCTCTAATAGTTTTATAGTTGAGTCAAAGAATATTGGTATGATCTCTTTCAAATGATTATCGGATCTCTGTTGTGAATCTAATTCATTGCGAGAAGGTTGAGTTGCTGCTAGTTTCAGATTCGAAGAATTATTTCCAAATATCCCTGCATTTTGAGGTGTATTTACAATGTGTCCAAATATTCCTGTATTTTGAGGTGCATTACCGAATAATGATCCTCCTGGGTTTTTATTCGTGACAGGTTGAAAAGGTGCAAACATATTAGAATTTGTATTATCTGGTCCAGTAATTGATAGAGGTGAACTACTGAAAATATTACTTGACACTTGTGACACTTGATTAAATAATGACTTTGGATCTTTCTCGGCCTTTCCGACAGTATTTTCTGGTTTGGTACTCCTTGATTTCTCTGAAATTTTAGAATAATTAATGTTTGATAAATTGATAACCTCGGCCAACTCTTCTTGTGATAATTTCTTTAATGAACTAGTCAAGAATTGCTTCAATCGAGTCAATTCATCTGGTTTAAGTTGAGACATCTCAAAATCAAAATGTTTACCAGCGATGAATCTACTATCTATAGGTTCAGCTGGATCATGTTCGGGAACAACTAAAGAAGACCCATGCTTCAATGGAGATTCTTGATTTTCCCGACTAGGAGACTTAACTAGTGAATGTCCAACTCTCGAATCGACGACTTCAGAGGTTTCAAGTTTTTTCTTATCTAAAGATTCTAAAGCTTTTTGAATAACTTCTTCAGTAGGTCTATGTTCTCGTACTCTTTGAATAGTCTCTTGTAATACTTCAATGATCTTAGTAATCTTTTCGATGTCACTTTTTACCATAGCTGAATTATGAATTTCACTTTCAAATTCTGCGTTCAAGTCAACTAAAGATTTCTGTTGTATTGCGAGATGATCCCCTAGTTTTTCCTTCTCCATTCTAAGTTTTGTAATCTCTTCTTGAGCCTTTTTGCTAGATTCTTCTGAATTATTCAGCTCTTCCACTGCGCTCAAAACAGATTCATACAATGTCTGGACCTCCTCCTTATTAAGTGGAGGTACTGGTGGTGCGTCAACAGTTGTAACCGTCACTCCAAGATGAAGATTATCAATAGTTTGTTGCCTGCTTAATCTCCTAGGTCCATCTGATAAATTAGATAATTCAGGAGGTTGTGCTTCTACTACGATACTATCTCGGATTTCAGAGCTCATTCCAAGAGATTTTTGATTAGCTACTTCCGCTTTAGCTTTCTCAAGCTCTTCTTTTAGTAAATCTATCTCCTGTTTTCGTTTCTCAGCCTCCTCAAGCTTTACTGTTAAATCTTGTATCTGTTGGTTAAACTTCTGAGTCTCAGAATTAGCACTAATATCGATTTGTTCGAGCCTTGAATTAAGATTTTTAATCTCGTCATTTTTTGCGTCAATAATAAGGCTGAGTTTAGTGCGTTCAGCTTCAGTTCCTGCAGCTTTATCGCTAAGTTCCTGAACAATTGCTTCAAGTTTATTATAATCATCTCTTGAGATAGTATCAGTAAGTGTACTATTAATCTCTTCAAGTTCTTGTACTTTATTCTTCAATTGGGTTATCTCATCTGATTTCTCCTTTACATTTGTAAGTAGTCCAGATTGGCTTTGTTCAAGCTGTTTTTTATTATGTTCCAAAAGTTCCTCTAGCTCTCTAATTCGATTCTTCATTGTATTAATCTGATCGTTCAACTCTTGAGTTGATAATGTAAAATTATCCTCAGCGGCTTTAGAAGTTGATCGAAGAGTTGTTAACTCATCCTGCAAACTATCATACATCTTCTTCGTTACAGTATCCTTAAGTCTATCCTGGTTTTCAGAATCCTTATTACTTAAAACCGTCTCCGTTCTAGCTTCGGTACTTTCTCTAGGAGTATTTCCTATAGGTGAACCAAGATCCTCCACAAGTTTATCCTTGACTATAAGATTGTGTCCTTCAGCAACAACAGTTTCTATAGCCTGAATATCTTTCTTAACTTCATTCTCGATTTGAGTCATATTAATTCCTGTCTTTGCGCCAATTCTTTTTATTGCTGAAACCGTTGTATTAAGAAGCTTGAGAATCCACTCCTGTGAATCTTTAAATTTTTCGGCTGAAGCTACTTCATGGGCTAACTCTTCGAGGTCATGATCTGTCTCGCGTAGATCGTTATCTAATATTGCAATATGATCAAGTAACTTCTCAAGATATAATCTAACTTTATCTGACTGTTCCAAGCCTTTCATTTTATTTGCTATTTTATCCTCCTCTTCTTTGCGTTTCTTCTCTGCAAACTCATCAAGTAGTTCCTTTGGAGGCTCGATAGGCTGCTCACCTGGTACCTTTATAGGAGGTAATATTTTAGGAGGAGCTGCAGCCTCTTCTAATTTCTTGATATCGTTATATTGATCTTGCAAACTTTTCAATTCCTGTTCTGCCCTATCTATATTTGGTTGAGCCTTTTTTCTTTTTTCTGGACTTGTCTTTCTAGCTTGTTCTGATTTTAGCTTTTCAACATTATCCGTAGCTTTATTAATTTGATCTTCAAGCTCCTTCAATTTCAATCGATACTCATCACTTGTGTGTCTTGGAGTTTCGTCGACAATATCAGCTGTTTTATTATCTTGCTCATTTTGTCTATTCTCAGTAATTTCATTAACCCTTTGCGTTGGGGTTTCAGGTAAATTACTAGTATCGGTATCAGCCTGTTGTGATTCACTATTTTTATCAACAGCTTCAAGCATACTTGTCGCCGGTATGTTCTGGTCGTTTGGTACGGTATTTTTGTCGGTTAATTCATTAAATCTGGACTCGTATACCTGTTTTTGTTCATCTAGCAAATTTTGAATAGTGGTAACTTGGTTGTTGAGATTATCTCTTTCCGTTGATAATTTTGAGACTATCAATTTCTGTTCCTCTAGTTCATTGCTAACCTTTTCAATATCACTCTTGTAGTTTTCGTTCTGTAATTTAAGATTATCGATTTCTTGTAATTTCTGAGAATCCTCAAGTTGAGCATTAGCAGCCGATGATTGCTTAAAACTTTCCAATTCAGATGTGAGGGTTTGAACTTGCTTGTTGCTCTCTTCGAGTTTACTATTCAAGTCAGTTATCTTGATATTTGATTCATCCATTTGAGCTCTAAAGTTAGCTTCACTAGTTTGAAGCTGATCTGCCCTCATTTTTGATTCTTGTAATTCGGTCTGTAAGCTTTCTAGTTCTTTTGTAGCTTGACTTTGTTCATCTTTTTTAAGTTTTTCCAATTGTTCTGTTAGAGATTCATTTTCTTTATTCTTGTTGCTTATTTGAGCTTCTAATTCTTCAATTCGTTTAGCTGCTTCAACACTATCTGACCTTAATTTTGTAACAATAGCATCTTGAGTATCATCTTCTGTTAGATTTCTAGTTTTCTCTTCAATTGTTTGCCTTGCTGTCTTTAATTCTTTCTCTAATTCAGTGATTAAATCTTTAGCCTCAGAAAGCTGATTCGTAAGCTGTTCTACTTTGTCTTTTAAAGCGGAAGAATCCTTTGTATCGTCATCTTTTATCTGATTTGAAGAAGTATTATTCTCCTTTTCTGGTTCCTTGTTTCTTAATGTATCAAGTTCATTTGTTATTGATTGGTTAGCTTCTGTAAGTCCATTTATATTATCTTCGTATTCTTTAACTTTAACTTTATATGATTCGATCTCTGATTGTAGTTGTTTAACACTTGCCTCTAATTCAGTTATCTTCGAATCTGAATCTATCTTATTACTCTCACCTTCTACAGGTTTAGAAAGATTATTAATGAAGTCTTTACCCATATCAGATTCCATGTATCCCTTGAAAACTTGGCTACTTACAAGCTTCGACAATGCTTGATAACCCTTATTATCGTCTTTTAAAGTAGCCTCTGATATCTTGGTGATGAGAGTGTCAATATTTGAATCGCTTATTTTCACATTATCCCAATTGATGGTTGCTTCGTTTTTGTTATCTCCGCTTTGAGCATTTAAATCGCTAATTTCTTTCTTTTGGTTTTCAAATGCTGTAGTAAAGTCAAAATTAAGGAACTCCTTCATACTAGCCTTAAACTCCTTTTTGATTTTATCATCCTTCGGACCTTTGTATTCTATGTTCAGATCCTTCAACTCATCGCGATTTTCAATAAATTTTACGATACTTTCTGTGATTATGTGAAAAAACTACCATGATCTAACTTTAATGATGCTTTCAAGATATCATATGTGGTCACGAATAGATTGCAAATTTTAGCATATTCAGCTTTATCCTGCTCATGAACCTCAATAATCTTCTGATTATCCTCTTTATGCCTAATCACTTCCTCTTCGAATGATTTTTTCATTCGATCGAGTTCGGTTTCTTTTCTAAATGAGATGATTGAAACTACGCCAATAATTCATCACTTTTAGCTTCCAGTTGATTCCTTAGGGAATATACCTCAGTTCCACCTTGTACTACTAACTCATCAGCTCTCTTTAGCTCATCCATTGCATCATCAAGTTTCTTCTTTAGTATATGATTCTCGGAATCAGTTGCTGACATTAGAGGTCTTAATTATAGATTATTGTTACAGTCCATTAAAGCTAACAGTACAATTGATAGAAGACTCTAAATAATTTAGTAACCAGCTGACTTCTAGACCATGCCACGAAAGATTTTTATGGACCACTTACAAGAGATATCTGAGCTAATAGCAAGCTAATCATCAAGCAAGAGTAGAAACAAAAATGACAAATTGGACGAAATTTTAGTTTGAAACTCTGTATTTTCGCGATTCAAAATCTAAATCTCAAAAAATATTACATCATTATAGTTGAATCAGCTACATGAAATAATCCGTAATCATACTCATAGACGAGACTAGAAGAAGCCTAATAATTTAAACTCAAAGTATAGACAGATACGAAGCTATGATCTACTCTTTTCGGTATATTATTCGAGTAACAGAATCACTGAATATTTTATTGTTAACAAAGAGTCAGCAGATAAACTATACCGCACGTCAAAAATTATCAATGAACGCATTAGACTCTTTTTTGGCAAAAGATCTGAATTTAAAATCATCCTTTCGGAAAACGAACTTGGAATTCTCTCCTCTGCATATAAACTCTGTCTGTTATAAACTCAAATTTATTAGTCTCTGACAATTTGCTCGTCCCAAAGTTTTCTTGAAGAAACGACCAAGTAAGAATATGCCATGTAGCAACTGAGACCGATTAAGAATATGAAATAGCTCCAATTGAATGTCTTGCCTGACAATCCCAAAAATACCGAACTGATATAGTATGGTCCAACGAGCATCTAGTTAAATAATCATTTTACTGCAAATGCATAGGCAAGAGTAGTAGAAGGTGAATGTCTAGCAATTCCATTTAAGTCATGGAATTTAGCCTTTCCTAGCACGAGATCAAGAGCATTCTGATTGTAGGTATCATAGAAGTTGTTGATGAAGTATCGAGTTACAGCTTTCTTTCCATCATCTATTGCTCCTGCATGCGATCGTTTTCCGGTTCTAGTAAAATCAACCTTAAGTGCTCCAGTACCTGAATACAGCATACTAATTCTGTTAGCGTTATCAGTCCAAAGTTCTCTAAAGTGTTCTTCAAGCTCACGAGGAAGTTCCTCGAATGGATCTCCGTTTGGTCTTTGTATAATTCCAGCCTATTTTAAATAATTTATACTGTATGAAGCTGCGATAGAAGAATATTTCTTCCAATTACACTTTGAACAACATTAGTTCTATCAAGGCAGTCCATACAATTAGCTCTGAACACTCCTGTTTGAGTTTGCTGCACAACTACTTTGGTAGGTTCATTTTCGTCAATCTAAACGTTAGATTTAGTT
>JAAIGE0101324258.1_pt1 | contig 11670 bp, 9 predicted proteins | sample 6487951 | NCBI WGS metagenome assembly JAAIGE01 (sample SAMN13974128, study PRJNA590717) | phyllosphere metagenome | biome: tomato field; feature: multiple bacterial spot infested tomato fields; material: tomato leaves; isolation source: leaves from tomato fields | host: Solanum lycopersicum ... | reverse complement strand
TGCCGAAGCGGACCTCCTTGCCCTCCATATTGCCGCCTGCGATGCCAATCGAATGGAGGACGGGGTTGCCCGCCGCTTCCTGCCAATAGGTGACAGCCGTTCCCGCAAGGAACAGCGCCATCATCGCAGCAAGGATCGCCCAGCCCTGCCGCGTGTTGCCGACCGCTTTGCCGAAGGTGTAGGCGAGGCCGACGCCGATCAGGAAGATCGACAGCATTTGAACCATGTTGGTAAGGTCGGTCGGATTTTCGAACGGATGCGCGGAGTTGGCGTTAAAGAAGCCGCCACCGTTGGTGCCGAGCATCTTGATCGCTTCCTGGCTGGCGACGGGGCCGAGCGCCAGCGTCTGCTTGACGCCCTCCAATGTCGTCACGTCGACCGATCCCGCCATCGTCTGCGGCACGCCGCTTGCGATGTAGAAGAGGGCTATGACGACGCAGGCAGGCAGTAGCAGATAGAGCGTCACCCGCGTCACGTCGGCCCAGAAATTCCCAATCGTCTTCATTTCACGCCGGGCGAAGCCCCGAAAAAGCGCGAAGGCGAGCGCGATGCCGGTCGCGGCGGACAGAAAATTATGGATGGTGAGGCCCAGCATCTGACTGAGGTTCGACATGGTCGATTCCCCGCCATAGCTTTGCCAGTTGGTATTGGCCGTGAAGCTGATCGCCGTGTTGAAGGCGAGATGCTCGCCGACTCCAGCATAATTAAGCGGGTTGAGCGGCAGCAAACCCTGCAAGCGCAGGGTCGCATAGGTGAACAGCAGCAGCACCGCGTTGAAGATAAGCATGTGGACAGCATAGCGGCGCCATCCCTGCTCTTCGTTCGGGTCGATGCCCGATAGTCGGTAGAAGCCACGCTCCACCCGGCCAAGGACGCGGTGCAGCGGCGTGGTGCGGCCTTCGTACAGCGTGAAGAGCCATAGGCCGATGGGCTTGGCCAGCGCCAGCAATATGCCGACGAAGACGAGGATCAGGATCCATCCCTGTATCGTCATGAACCGCCCCCCTCAGAAGCGTTCGGGCCGTGCGAGCACGGCGACGAGGTAAAAGAGAAGGCCGATCGCGGTCAGCGCCGCGAGCCAGAGGTCGAGTGTCATGGATGCCCCTTCCTCATGCTTGTTCGCACAGGGCCGCATAGCCGAGCGTGATGCCCAGCAGCCCGAGGATGAGGCCGATCCAGAGGATGTCCTGCATGTTCAAATCTCCCGCACGCGGGCGCGGGCCGCAGGGCGCGGCACGGGTCCGGTGTTCCCGCTCCACTAGGCGAGGCGCGCGTTTGAATTCGAGAGACAGGGAGAGGCGACGGCGTAGTATTTACGTATGGAAAAGCGGCGACCTCGCGCTGCCGCTCGCTTAACTTCGCATGTTTCCCGCAAAACTGAACATTATATTGCTATTGCTCGCAACTTACGAAAGGCACTTATCGCCTGCCGTTCGCACGGAAACGCCGCTGCCCTTGTCTCACAAGAGCAGCGGCGTAGGACAGATTTGCGGGTCCGGACCGGTCAGGCGGGTAGCAGGATGAACTCGCTTTCGTCGGGCACCTTGGCAAAGCGCTGCGCCCTCCAGTCTTCCTTCGCCTGTTCGATCCGATCCGCCGAGGACGAGACGAAGTTCCAGAAGATGTTGCGCTTCTCCGGGAGAGGCTCGCCACCGAGCAGCATCAGCCGGGTCGCGCCCTTGGCTCGCAGGATCACCTCCGCGCCCGGCTTGAAGACGACCAGCTCATTGGTCGCAAAGCCCCCGGTCTGGCCGATCACCTCGACCTCGCCCGAAACGACGTAGACGGCGCGCTCGATATGCTCGGCCTTCACCTGATAGCGTGCGCCGTCGGCCAAGGCGATGTCGGCATAGACCATGTCGCTGTAGGTGCGGACAGGCGACGTCAGACCATCCGACGTACCCGCGATCAAGGTCATGCGCGTACCGCCATCCTCGCTCGTGGGAATGTCGTGCGCCTTGTGGTGGGCAAAACCGGGATCGATTTCCTCATATTGGGTGGGCAGCGCGACCCATGTCTGGAGGCCGAACAGCTTGCCGCCTTTGGCCCGATTTTCGGGCGACGTGCGTTCGGAATGGACAATGCCGCTGCCCGCCGTCATCCAGTTCACTTCGCCGGGGCGGATCGACTGGACCGATCCCACGGAATCGCGGTGCAGGATTTCCCCTTCGAGAAGATAGGTGACTGTAGCGAGGCCGATATGCGGGTGCGGGCGCACGTCCAGCCCCTCGCCGCTATCGAACGTCGCCTCCCCCATCTGGTCGAAGAAGATGAAGGGTCCGACCATACGGCAATGCGCGGACGGGAGCGCTCGGCGGACGGTGAAGCCGTCGCCCAAATCGCGAACGGGCGGTAGGATGACCATGTCGACGCCGTCGATATCGGATGTGCGGATGGACATGAGAGGTTCCTTCTGGAAGAAAAAGGTCAAGCACCGAGCAAGGTGAGCGCGTCGATTTGCGCGCGCGAAAAGCCCTGTGCGGCGAGGGCCGGGATGTGTGTTTCGGCAACGCGGCGCGTCCGTCCCGTTTCGCAAAGAAAGTCTCGCACCGGTGTGAGGTGCGCGGGGAGCGGCGCGGGCAAGTTTTTGGGCGCGCCGATCAGCCGATCGATGGTGCGGGCAAAGCGCGAGCGGACCGCGCCCTGTTCGATCACCGGGCCGCAGCCGCAATCGGCGACGGCCGCAAGCGTTGTGCGAACATCCTGCCATTCGGCGGGGCTGAGGCGCGGGGTGGCGATGTTCAGCATGACGTGGCTCCCTTTGGCTGATGCCTTGACGTTTAACATGGCGCGTCTTGCAAGGTCAGTCGGATAAGTTTGGCGAAATCGTTCGAGTTTTTAGAACAGCCCTCAAACCGTTCGGGCTAAGCCTTCGAAGCTTCTTCGTAATGGCAAAGAAGGAAGCCTTTCGACAGGCTCAGGCTGAATGCAGTGGGGAGGGAAAATTGCCCCTCCCCCTCCCTTGTTATGCGGCGTCCACCAGTACGATCTCGCTATCCTCGATCGCGGTCACGCGGATCGTGTCGAGGTCGCTGATCGCAGCGCCGTCGCGGGCGTTGACGCGGACATCGTCGATCTGGATCGCGCCGATGGCAGGCACCAGATAGGCTTTGCGGTCGCGGCCGATCGGATATTCCGCGCTCTCGCCTGCTTTCAGCGTCGCCGCGACGATGCGGGCGTCGGTGCGGATCGGCAGAGCGTCGCCATCCTCTTCATATCCTGAAGCCAGCGTCACGAAATGACCGGACCGCTCCCCCTTGGGGAAGGGCCTCGCCCCCCAGCTTGGCGCTTCGCCATCGCGGGTAGGCAGGATCCAGATCTGGAAGATTTTCGTCGTCACATCTTCCAGATTATATTCCGAATGGCGGATGCCGGTGCCGGCGCTCATCACCTGGACGTCACCTGCCTCGGTACGTCCCTTGTTGCCAAGATTGTCCTCGTGCGTAATCGCGCCTTCACGGACATAGGTAATGATTTCCATGTCGCGATGGGGATGCGGCGGGAAACCGGTCTGCGGCGCGATCGTGTCGTCGTTCCAGACGCGCAGATTGCCCCAGTGCATCCGGGCCTGATCGTGATAGCCCGCGAACGAGAAATGGTGCTTGGCGTCGAGCCATCCGTGATTGGCACCGCCAAGGCTGTCGAAGGGGCGAAGGTCGATCATGATCTGTCTCCTCATCGGGAGCGGCAAGAGGCCGTCTCCGCTGTTGAGGATGGGAATAAGGCTTGCGATCTTTCTTGTTCAGTCAGATAAAATGCGCCGAACCATTCGAGGAAATCGAAAAGTGAATAATCCCGGTATGCCGACATTCGATCAGCTGCGCATCTTCCTGACGATCGTCGACACGGGCAGCTTTGCCGCAGCCGGGCGCAAGCTCAATCGCGCCGTGTCGGTCATCAGTTACGGCATCGCCAATCTGGAAGCGCAGCTGGGCGTGCTGCTGTTCGATCGAGAGGGGACGCGCAAGCCGCAGCTGACCGTCGCCGGGCGTGCGTTGCTGGCCGAAGCGCGCAGCATCTCGCATGGGATCGACGGGCTGCGCGCCAAGGTCAAAGGGTTGCTCGACGGGCTGGAGGCGGAGGTCAGCCTGGCCGTCGATGTTATGCTGCCCGCCGAGCGGCTGGGCAAGATCCTGCGCACATTTGCGCACGAATATCCCACGGTGCAGCTGCGGCTGCATGTCGAGGCGCTTGGCGCGGTGACGGCGATGGTGTTGGACAGGGCAGCGGTGGTCGGCATCTCCGGCCCATTGTCTGCGGGCGTAGACGGGATCGAAAGCCGCGCCGCGGGATCGGTCGCGATGGTGCCGGTGGCAGCACCCGATCATCCCCTCGGCCGAATGACGACCATAGCGCCGGGCGCGGGCCGTGAGCATACGCAACTGGTATTGAGTGATCGGTCGCGCTTCACAGAGGGGCGGGACTTTTCCGTGACCAGTAGTCGAACCTGGCGGCTGGCGGACCTTGGAGCGAAACATGCGCTGCTGCGCGAGGCGGTCGGATGGGGCAATATGCCGTTGCCCATGATCGAGCCCGATCTGGTTGCGGGAACGCTGCTGCGGCTCGCCATGCCCGATCATACGGGCGGCACCTACCGCTTTTCCGGCATCTGGCGGCGGGACACGCCGCCCGGTCCCGCCGCGTCCTGGCTTTTGGACCAGTTCGTCGCTTTGGGCCAGGATGACAGGGAGCTGGACGGCATGGGAGACGTGTGAAGCGGGCACCCTCTCACAAAGGGTGCCCGCTTCACACGTCGATCGATCAGCCTTGGATGAAGGCGAGAATGTCGGCGTTCAGCACATCCGCATTCACCGTCAACATTCCGTGCGAATAGCCCGCGTAAATCTTGAGCGTCGCGTCCGGCAGGATTTCCGCCTGGAGCACGCCCGCATTCTTGTAGGGCACGACCTGATCGTCATCGCCGTGCAGGACGAGCGTAGGAACGGTGATCGCCTTCAGATCATCGGTCTGATCGGTTTCCGAGAATGCCTTGATCCCCTCATAATGGGCCTTGGCGCTACCCATCATACCTTGACGCCACCAATTGTCGATGACGGCGGGCTTTACGTCGGCGCCTTCGCGATTGAAGCCGTAAAAAGGACCGGCGGCGACATCTCGGAAGAATTGCGCGCGGTTGGCGGCAAGACCAGCGCGTAGGCCGTCGAACACGTCCATCGGCAGGCCGCCGGGGTAGCGATCGGTCTTGAGCATGATCGGCGGGACTGCGGAAACCAGCACCGCCTTGGCGACGCGGCCCTGCGGGATGCCATGGCGGGCGACATAGGCCGCGACTTCACCGCCGCCGGTCGAATGGCCGATATGGATGGCGTTGCGCAGATCGAGATGCTCGGCAACCGCCGCCGCGTCCGCTGCGTAGTGCGCCATGTCGTGACCCTCGCTCACCTGCGCCGAGCGGCCATGGCCACGGCGATCATGGGCGACGACGCGATAGCCCTTCGACAAGAAGAACAGCATCTGCGCATCCCAATCGTCCGACGAAAGCGGCCAGCCATGGTGGAACATGATCGGCTGCGCATCCTTCGCGCCCCAATCCTTGTAAAAGATTTCGACGCCGTCCTGGGTGGTGATGAAGCTGCTCATGACATGATCCTTTCGAAACGGGTGCTGATGCCGCCCGTCGTTTCGGGCTGGTCAGGGTGTATGCGGAACCTGATCCGCGAAATAGACGGATAAGATCGTGTGTTCTGTTCGAAATTATAGAAATAGCACAGGCTTGGTCCGAGGGATCGGAAAGGCTTGCCCCGGAGCGACACATCTCATCGCATTTCCATGTGGCAAATGTTTGACAGGCTTGGCTTATTGCGGCAGCGCTTTGCCATGCCGACCCTTCAGAACCCGACCCTCGACCCCGAGTGGGATACCTTCGTTGCCGAGCGTGTGAACGCAGGCGCGTATGCCGATGCACAGGCCGTGCTGACGGCAGCGCTCGCCCAACTGCGTGATGGCCCTGCCGTCGTGCCGGGCTGGCCTTTTGGCGGTGGGGAATGTGGTGCGCTCGTGCGCGCGTTCGACTGGGGCACGACCTCGCTGGGGTCGGTGGATCGCTGGTCCGTCGAACTGCGCGCCACCGTCGCGAACATCGTCAATTCGCCCGTGGCGAAGGTTCTGATGTGGGGGCCGGATCATGTGATGATCTATAACGACGCCTATGCGGACGTCGCGGGCGCTAATCATCCTGCCGCGCTGGGCGGCACCGTGCCTGGCGTCTGGCCGGAAATCTGGGATTTCAATCGTGAGATACTGGCCGCCGGTTTGCGGGGCGAGAGGCGCGAATATCTGAACCAGACGCTGATCCTCCATCGCGGCGAAGTGCCGGAGCCGGTCACCTTCGACCTATTCTATACCCCGGTCTATGAGGCGGATGGCGCGGTTGGCGGGGTGATGTGTACCTGTTTCGACAATAGCGAGCGCAAGAAGTCTGAAGAACGCCTGACGCTGAGCAACAACCGATTCATCAAGGCGATGGAGGCGGTTCATGGCGTGTTGTGGACCAACAGCGCCGATGGCCGGATGGAGGGCGAACAGCCCGGCTGGAGCAAGCTGACCGGGCAATCGCGCGCGCAATATGAAGGCTATGGCTGGGCCGATGCGGTCCATCCACAGGACCGGGCCGCGAGTATAGAGACATGGAATGTCGCTGTTGCGGCAAAGTCCATGTATATCCACGAACATCGTGTCAGGCGGCATGACGGACAATGGCGCATCTGCGCAATTCGCGCGGTGCCGATCCTGAACGATGCGGGCGAGATTTTGGAGTGGGTCGGCGTCCATACCGACATCAGCCATCAGCGCGCTGCGGAAGCCGCTCTACGCGAACAGGCCGACACTCTGGCGCGACAGGTGCGCCATCGCGAAGTCGCCGAAGAACAACTGCGCCAGCTTAACGAAAATCTGGAAGCGCGGGTCATCGCCGAAATCGGCGAACGACAGCAGGCCGAAGCTAAGCTTGCGCAGGCGCAGAAGATGGAGACGATCGGCAAGCTGACAGGCGGCGTCGCCCATGATTTCAACAATCTGCTCCAGATCATTTCCGGCAACCTTCAGCTTCTGGGCAAGGATGTCGCGGGCAATGACCGCGCCGAACAACGTGTCGCCAACGCCATGGCGGGTGTGTCGCGCGGCGCGAAGCTCGCTGCTCAGCTGCTGGCGTTCGGACGGCGGCAGGCGCTGGAGCCGCGTGTCGTCAACGTCACGCGCTTCGTGCGTGGAATGGACGACATGCTGCGTCGCGCGATCGGCGAGGGGATCGAGATCGAGACGATCATGGGCGGCGGCCTGTGGAACACGTTCATCGATCCGGCGCAGTTCGAAAATGCGCTGCTGAACCTCGCCATCAACGCGCGCGACGCAATGGAGCATCAAGGCAAGCTCACAATCGAACTGGGGAACGCGCATCTCGATGCCGATTACGCCCGCGCTCATGACGAGGTGACGCCGGGCCAATATGTCATGCTGGCCGTGTCCGACACCGGATCCGGCATGTCTGCCGCTATTCTGGAGAAAGTTTTCGAACCCTTCTTCTCGACCAAGAGCGAAGGTAAGGGGTCGGGCCTTGGCCTTTCCATGGTCTATGGCTTCGTCAAGCAGACCGGCGGTCACGTCAAAATCTATTCGGAAGTCGGCGAAGGTACGACCGTGCGCCTCTATCTGCCCCGCGCGATGGAGAGCGAGGACGCGGAGGTCCAGATGGACAGCGGCCCGATCAAGGGTGGCACCGAAACCATCCTGGTGGTCGAAGATGATGAGGAAGTCCGCGCCACGGTGGTCGAGATCCTGACCGACCTCGGCTATAATGTGCTCAAGGCGCCGGATGCTTCGGCGGGCCTGATCGTCATCGAAAGCGGCGTGCCGATCGACGTGCTTTTCACCGATGTCGTGATGCCCGGCACGTTGAAAAGCCCGGAACTTGCGCGCAAAGCGCGCGAGCGTCTGCCCAATCTCGCAGTGCTGTTCACGTCGGGCTATACCGAAAACTCGATCGTTCATGGCGGTAAGCTGGATGCTGGGGTCGAGTTGCTCTCCAAGCCCTATACCCGTGAGGCGTTGGCGCGACGGTTACGGCATGTGATCGCCAATCAGGGCCAGCGCGCCGTGGCGACAGCGGCTCCGGCCAAGACGCCCACCCCCGACGTAGCTGCGGAAGAGGCCGCTCCCCGCTTCCAGGGTGTCAACATCCTGCTGGTGGATGACGATCCGCTGATCCGCCGCAACAGCGCCGACATGCTGATGGACATGGGTTGTCTGGTCATCGAGGCGGGCAGTGCCGAAGAAGCGTTGTCGATCCTCCAGACGACTCCGGTCGATCTGCTGGTCAGCGACCTTCATCTGCCCGGCAAGCCCGGCACCGAACTGGCGCAGGAAGCCTTCAGTTTCGGTCAGCGGCCTGGCATTATCTTCGCGACGGGGGACGCAGCGCTCGCGGCGCAGCAGGGCATGGAGGGCGCGGTCATTCTGCCCAAGCCCTATGGTCCCGACGATATGGCAAAGGCCGTCGCCACGGCCATCGCCGCCACGGGCACGCAGGATGCAGTGGGATCGCCCGCCCAGTAGCGACGCGCGGCCCTTGAATGCGGGGCCGCGCCGCTTACATCCGGATGAGCGTCAACAAGCGAAAGGAGGTGGTCGAATGTCTCATTGTCATATGCCAGCACTGGCAGAAGCTAAGATCATGACCTCCCCAGCGGAGGGTCGGCTTTAACAAGCCTGTCTTTGTCTGGTTGGACAATGGAAAGGCCGCCCCGCAATGGGCGGCCTTTCGCATGTTTGGGCTAATTGGGCACGACCGCCCTATCCGTCGTTATCCTGCGACGCGCTCGACATCAGCGCTTCGTTTCAGCAGGGGCGCTTCGTCCTCGTCGTCGTTCAATGTGCCGAGGTCGCCGCGGGCGCGCGCCTTACGGCCATAGACCAACTCGAACAGAGGCGACGTCATCAACGTGGTGATGATCGCCATCAGGACGAGCATCGAAAACAGCGCCGGACCGATGATGCCCCGCTGCAAGCCGATGTTGATGATGATCAGTTCCATCAGACCGCGCGCGTTCATCAACGTGCCGACCGCCAACGCCGTGGGATTGTCCTGCCCGGTCAGGCGTGCGGCCGCCCAGCACGCGCCGCCCTTGGCGAGGATCGACGCGATCAGGATCACCGCCGCCGCGCCGATCAGGCTGGCGCTGTTCACCATCGAAAGCTGGGTGTTGAGTCCTGAAAAAGTGAAGAAGAGCGGCACCAGCAGGGCCGTCGTGATCGGTTCGACCTGACGCCGGATTTCCTGGGTCAGCAATCCGCGCGGCATGGCGACGCCCAGCAGAAAACCACCAAATACCGAATGGATCCCGGCTGCATCCATTGCCCATGCACTGAGCGCAAAGAGCATGATGACGACGGAAAGCAGTGCAGGCGTCACCCGGCCATCGCGCTCGGCCCATCGTGCGAGCGGCGTGAAGACTTTTGGACCGAGGAAAATCATGAACGCTGCGAACAGCCCACCGCCGATGATCGCTTTGACTGCGATCGCCGCGCCGCCACCAAAGCTGGCAAGCACAATCGCCAATCCGATCCAGGCCGCGGCGTCATCAATCGCGCCGGACGAAAGAGCGAGTGAAGCCAGCGGAGTACGGGACAAGCCGCGCTCCTGAATGATCCGGGCCAGCATCGGAAAAGCCGTGATCGATATTGCTGCGCCCATGAAGAGCGTGGCCTGAAACCGGGTCACTGTCGTACCGAAAAACCCAAGTGATATAAGCCAGGGGGTCAACACGATGGCGACAAGAAATGGCGCGCTGATGCCGGAGAGGGATACGGCAAAAGCGCTACGCGCATTATGTCGGAAGTGATCGGTTTCGAACCGCAAGCCGACCGTGAACATGTAAAGCCCGATGCCGAGTTGCGATGCCGCAAACAGCGTTGGCCGCGCATCGATGGGAAACAGGATCGCCTGAAATTGCGGGGCAATCATTCCCAGCAGCGATGGCCCCAGCATTACGCCCGCGATCATCTCTCCCATGACCTGCGGCTGTCCGAAATAGCGCTTCAGCAGCCATCCCATGCCCCGGCATACGGCCAGAATAAAAAATATCTGGAGAAAAAAAGCTACACTGATGTCGGCAAGTTTCATGTCCCCTCTCCGCGATACGTGCGGTCGCAGCCGTCGCCTGTTGATGATCGGCTACCAATCACCGCGTAATCGCATTTTTCGAGGGATCAAAACAACTCTTATTTGTATGAGATATTCATCGGAATGCAGGTCATGGATTGGTCACGTGCGACGCGGGGCGCGAATCCTCATTGCCGATGGAGCCCAGTTTCTTGAGGCCGCCGACAGCCAAGGTGAACTTTCCACGCCAATTGCAAGCTTGAACAGATATTCCATGGTCCGTCCGTCATCGATCGAGGCGAACGAGGGACGTCCTGCCGCTGTTCCGTCGCGGATCAGTGCATCAATTGGTGGAGCGCGGGAATGAGGTCAATTCCCATTCTGGGTTTGTCGACCTGCGGCGCTTCAGGATGATCCCGCAAAGCCGAATGATCGCTTGCGCCCGAGCAGAAAAGATAGGGAATGTCATAAAGGTCGAGATCGTCAGCCAGCATCCCGACCTCGCCATCCTTCAGACGCACGTCTAGCACCGCTCCGGCAGGCAAATGCTCGGCGACTGCCGCGACACCTTCCGCCAACGTGGCATAGGGGCCATCCACGGCATAATCGGCCTCTTCCAGCAATTCGACCATCATGGCCGCAATGTGCGGATCATCTTCGATCAGCAATATCGTGCGGTCATATGCCATCGCGTTTACGCGACTCCCAGATGCGCGCGGTAGCGATCGAAGCAACGCGCTCCGCACTTCAAACGGATCAGCGCACCTTCTGCCATCGCGGTGGCACGACGCGGATCTTCAGAGACCATCGGCCGGATCGCTTCGTCGTTCCAGTCGCGGCTGTGCTTGATGTCGAGAACGGCATGGAGGTCGAAATATCGTCGCTCGGCATTGCTCAGGCCGATGCGCTTCAATCCGCGTGCGGTATGTGCCGACCGATCCGGCGCGGTCAGTTCAATCACGCCCAAGGCGCCGACACTGTGCCACGCGTAGCAGCGTGACGTCGCCATCGCCGTCATGGCATTCGCCAGCGCCAAACTCTCCCAAACGGTATGCTCGATCGCCGTATCGAGCTCCAGAATTGCGACCAACTGCCCGAGCATCGGACCGTGCATTCCCTTGATATTGCCACGCCCCATCTCATCCCAATAATTGCGTGCAAGCTCCATCTTGCCGCGATTTGGGAGCTTGACCTGAGTCATCGCGACAAGATCATCGAAGCCTGCTTCGCCCGCAGCCTCTTGTGACAAAAACCAGCGAATATCGTCGCGGGATGCCTCGTCGGCTAGCCAGGGGAACAGACGATCATGCTGGCCCGGGCCGCCCTGTTTCAGCGCCTCAAACCATTCAATAAAGCCATCCGCATCGGTCGGTGCGCGGGCGGCTTCGGCGCGCACGTCGGCGCGGAGTTCCTCAATGAAGCCATGCTCCAGCCGCAACATCTTGCGGTCTGCATCGAACCGCTCGGCAGTAAGATCATCGGGAAAAGCGGGGGCCAGCCGATGTCTGTTCCATCTGCTCAATTCTTCCTGAAACGGCTGCTGCAAAAATTGC
>JAAIGE0100806158.1_pt1 | contig 11671 bp, 10 predicted proteins | sample 6487951 | NCBI WGS metagenome assembly JAAIGE01 (sample SAMN13974128, study PRJNA590717) | phyllosphere metagenome | biome: tomato field; feature: multiple bacterial spot infested tomato fields; material: tomato leaves; isolation source: leaves from tomato fields | host: Solanum lycopersicum ... | reverse complement strand
TCAACTTCGCGATGCAGGCGATCGATCACATTGTGAACTCGGCCGCCAAGACCAATTACATGTCCGGTGGCCAGATGCGCTGCCCGATCGTGTTCCGTGGTCCCAACGGTGCCGCGAGCCGCGTCGGCGCCCAACACAGCCAGAACTACGGTCCCTGGTATGCGTCGGTTCCTGGCCTGATCGTCATCGCGCCTTATGACGCGGCCGATGCAAAGGGCTTGCTGAAGGCGGCGATCCGCTCGACCGATCCGGTCGTGTTCCTGGAGAACGAACTGCTCTACGGTCGCACGTTCGACGTGCCCAAGGTTGATGATTATGTCCTGCCGATTGGCAAGGCGCGGATTATGAAATCGGGCAAGGACGTGACGCTGGTCAGCTACTCGATCGGCGTGGGCCTAGCGCTCGACGCTGCCGAAACGCTGGCGGGAGAGGGCATCGATGCGGAGGTCATCGACCTGCGCACGCTGCGTCCACTCGACACGGACACTGTGCTGGAAAGCCTCAAAAAGACCAATCGCCTTGTCGTGGTCGAAGAAGGCTGGCCGACTTGCTCTATCGCGTCGGAAATCGCTGTCGTCGTCATGGAAAAGGGCTTCGACGATCTCGACGCCCCGGTGCTGCGCGTCACCAACGAAGACGTGCCGCTGCCCTATGCCGCGAACCTTGAAAAGGCCGCATTGATCGATGCCGCTCGCGTCGTCGCTGCCGCCAAGAAGGTCTGCTACAAGGACTGATCGCGTTCAGATCGTCCTTTGTGGAATAAAAAAGGCTCCCTGCGATGATGCAGGGAGCCTTTTTTCATGTCACGCAGCGTAGGTGGAGCAGGACGACGTCACGGTTCCTGTCGGCACATTGTTGTTCCGGTCGCGTACCACCATGCTGGACAGCGCCTGCATGTTAGGCGTGCCAAGGAAACTGCTGCTGATAAGCGGTCGATAGGTGTAGCTGATCTCGACGAAGATGATTTCAGTATCAGCGCTCGCTGAAATCTTACGTCCTGCCGGTCCCATGCCGGCCGTCCCCAGTTGCGCGTTTGCGGCGCCATAGGATGAGTTCACGACCTTGGCGCCCGTGCAACGCTGCCAGCGTATCTGCTGGTTGATCACATTGCCGGACGCATCCAGAACCGGCTGCAAACTCGAAACGATGATCCGCCCATTGCTGCGGAAGTCGATGTTATCAGTCATCGTCTTCATGCCGTCGAGCGTATCGGTGATCTGCGTTTCGCTGATCCCGATCCGGTAGCGCGAGATGTTATCCGCCGTCTGCGTCGCGAGATCGGCGAGTTTCTGGCTGGTATAGGCCATGTTCGCCGCTTCGGTGCCCGCCATGGTGATGGCGATCATCATCGGCATGGCGAGTGCGAACTCGACTGCCGCCAAGCCGCGCCGATCAAGTTGCAAACGGCGGAGAATGGTGCCGATGCTCATGCCGTCTTGCACCGCTCGGTTGGGGGAATCTGCCCGCGATAGGGCTGACGGCGGGCGAGGCTGGATGCGGAGAGGCTTACCTGCTGCGACATGCCGGGGATCAGCCGCCAGATCGGAAGAATGCGGTTGTAGTTCACCGTCACCGTATATTTGACGAGATCGTCTGCGCCGCCGATGCCGGTCCTGCCGTTGGAAACAACGTTGCGCATCCCGTCATTGTCAACGTCTAGCCAGCAATCCGTTTTGTCCTTGATGCCGTCGCCATCGGTGTCGACCGGTCCGTCCAGCACGCCATTGCCGTTGATATCGACGGTCAGAGGCTCCATCGCGTTGATGTTGGAGAACTGATAGAAGCTCCCCTTGGTGATCGTCGGCGTCACGCCCGGCGGCAGGATACGATTGACCTGTTCTCTCAAAGCGGTCTCGATCGTGCTGTCGTTCGATGCGGTGTCGTCGGTCAGCACCGTTGTCAGGCGCGAAGCCGATTGCACCGCGCCCTGCAATGTCGCCCGAACGTAAATCTGATAGCCAAGGTCGAACGCACCCAGCAGCAGCAGGCAAAGCGGGATCGAGATAAGCCCGAACTCCGGGATCGAAACGCCCCGGTCATCACGGTGCAATCTCGACATGCGCAGGACAAAGCATATCATTGCGACAGCCTCAGCGATCCGATCGTCTTTCCGATGTCGCGGAACGCGGTCTGAAGTCCGGCGGCGTTATCCGCCTTATAGCCGAAACCCGCACCCGACGAGCAGCCAGTCAGCAGCGAAGTCAGGCTCGAACCCGCACCGAACGATATGGCGAAGATCTTGGTGTTCATGTTCTTGATCGCGCCGCACGTCATCAACATCCGCTGGCTATGATTGTCGTCGCTTGTATCGCTCGAACCATCTGTCGTGATTCGCCGCCACCAGAATTCCTGACCATAGGCACCATAGCCGACGTTGCCGGTATCCATCTGGCCATCCGTCATCAAAATGACGTAGCGGGAAACGGCGTAACCATTATAGTTTGACGGATTGTCGGATGACCAGAGGCCGGTGGGCGACAATAGCCGCGCCGCCCATAGCAGTCCGATGTCGAGGTATGTTCCGCCATTGGGCAGGAAGCCGGTGCTGGCTGCAAAATAGTTGTTGAAGTCGCTCGCCGTCATCGACTGCAACTCGCTCATCGCCTTGGGGCAAGCATATTGCGACTGCCCTGTCTGGCCTGGATCGGCGACGGTCCATCTGGAATCCGTGGAATCTGGCGTATCGTCAAATTGAAGATCAAACGCCGTCGCTGGCAAATTATTTGGGATTGAGTGTCCCGAACTTGGCGTTATAGCGTTGCTGGTTCGCTTTTCCTCTACGCAGCCATCCCAAGTGTTCGACATCCACGTCGAACTATGATCGACATTATATCGATTGCTCGAACAAAGATAGCCGTTGCAGTTGTAGATATTCTTGTAGTTACCTCTAGTATTGAACCAAGTCGCCTGCCGCGTGTAAAGCGTCGTGCCTGCCGCACCCTTGCTCATCCCGGCATTTACCATCTGCGAAAATGGTACGATCGCCCAGCGCACGCGTTTGCGTGACGCTGATGGAGCGCTGTTGAATTCCGTCTCGATCTTACCGATTTCTGTCTGAAGCCCCGCCAGCGCCGTACGCAGGCCCTGAATCCGCGACACATTGCTTGATCCGCTCATTTCCTCTTCGACATAGGTGGTGGTCTTGCCGTTGATGACTGCCGTTCGCCCGCTCTTGCCGCCGTAATTGATCCAATTACTGCAATCCGTGTCCGTGCGCTCGGGCTTGCAAGCCATCGATCCCGTCGTGTCGAGCACCAGGACGATATCAATGTTCGAATAATCGTTACGCGCGCTGCAAGTGGTCGAGACCGCGATGCTATTCTTGCCGAACAACTGCATGACCGCAGTCGGCACGTTGGTGCCGAGTGTCAGGACGATTTGATCCTGCGTGCCGAGCGTAGGCGTGATCGTGAACCCGTCCGTCCCTTGGTAACTCTGCGGAAAGTTGAAGTTCACATATTTGCGCACTTCATCCGTGACCGGGCCTGACACGGTCCCGCTCGATCCCATCATCTTGCGCCCCGCCAGCACACCCGCATCGCACGCCTGCGCCAGACGCGTCTTGACTAGATAGGCACGGCTAAGGTCCAGCCCGCCGCCGATCATGCCGGCGAGCGGCACGAGCGACGCGGCGAGGATGGCGATCGTGTTGCCGGCTTCGTTGCGCGCCAGACGGGTCAGAATGCCTGGACGATACTCTTTGCGGTTGTTCATCTATCGAGCGACCATTTTGCTGGCAGGCCACGCTTTTGCGCACTCCTGCGGCTTATGGTTCATTCTTACATGCGATTGGTTAGCGCAGGTTCGAGGAATGTGGTTACCGGCATGGTAACCCGTCGATCAGCAGGTCGATCGGGTGACATTCTCGGTGTTTTGCGGTGTAGCGAGATCGCGGCTGTCACGCACGTTGAAGGCGGTGACGTCCCGGATCATGGAAAGCGGCAGGCGCAGCAGCGGCAAAATGCGCTGATACTGATAGTTGATTTCCACTACCATGACGGCGGTCTTATCTGCGGCGACCACCAGATTGTTGCTCGGCCCCATGCCTTTGAAGCTGGTTCCGGTCGCCCCGGTACCCTCCGGGCCATAGGCAGACGCTTGGCTGAGCGAACCGAAGCAGCGCTGCCACTTGATCGTCTGCCCGCCGTCGTCGTTACGCTGAAGGCTGGACAGGATGATCCGCCCATTTTGCCCGAGGTTGAGTTTTCCGCCCTGCAAATCCGCGCCGGTGAAGACGTCGTTGATTTCCGCCTCGCTTACTGGCTGATTGTTGATGACCTCCTGACTGCCCATGCGCGACGCGTTGTCGGCAACCATGCCCGCGATCTCGCCGACACGTTTCATGGTGATGACATAATTGGCGAGTTCCAGCCCAGACGTGGCCATGATCAGCAGCAGCGGAAAGGACAGGGCGAACTCGACAAGCGCCAGCCCGCTGCGATCATCGGGCAGCAGGCGAGCGGCGCGCGCGAACCGGTGCCGCAGCGATATGCGACGCCAAGGAAAGGCTGCTGACGTCATGGGCGCTCGTCTCATGTGCATTTTCCGATCAGCGGCTCGGCCTGTTTGTCGAAGGGCTGGTTGCGCAGGATGGTGCTGGACGAAATGCTGACATTTTTGTCCCAGCCGAGCATGGTGGCGATCGGGAATATGCGCTCGTACCGCAACGTCGCTGTATAGATCACGACGTCGCGCGCGCCACCGCCGCTCTCGACACCGGAGTCAAGATCACGCGTACCATTGCGGTTCGCATCGTCGAAGGACTCCCCATTATCGCAGACGCCGTTGTTGTTGGCATCGTTGAAGCTTTCCGCCTTCGCCTGCGCGCGCCCGTAGCTTTTGTAGGCGACGCGTTTGAAGTTCATCTGCCCGGCGCTGACGAGGCGCCTTACCTGTGCTTCCAACTGTTGGTCGAGGTCGGTGCGGTTCGCATCCGTCGCCGTCTCCAGCGTCGAATTGCGCCCCACCGCGTTGACCTCGCCACCCAGCACGGAACTCGCGAAGATATAATATCCTGTGTCGAACAGGAACATCAGCATCATGACGAACACCGGCAGGATGATCGCGAACTCAACGATCGTCGCCCCACGCCCACACCGCGCAAGCCTGCGCAGCACGCCAGCGGGGTGAGGAGGGGGCAGGGCGTCCATCACCGCGTGATCCGCAACTGCGCGATCTGGGACGCGATCTGAGAGAATGTCGCAGTCAATTCGGCCGCATTCTTGGCTTCGTAAGCCCGGTTGGGCGAGGCGCAGTTACTCAGCAGCGACGTCAGCGACGTACCGAATGCGATAACCCATACGGTGATATTCTTGTCATTTTTCGCAATGGTGCAGAGTTGATTAAGCCGTTGCTCGGTGATCGCATTTTGCTGGAAGTCCGTCGGTATAGTGCCTGTCGGTGTCCGCCTTCGAGAAACGGCAGACATGCCCCATGCATCGTAAGAGCCGATCCGTGTGTCGGTATCACCGTCAGTCATGAAGATGAGGTGGCGGGCGACTTTGCCATTGGCCTCGGCCAACTGGTTTTCTTGCGCGAACAAGCCTGCCGTCGACATGAGCCGCAATCCCCACAACATACCAATGTCATGGTAGGTGAAGCCATCCGGTTTCAACGCCCCCAAATAGGCATTGAGAGTGCCTGAATCGATCTCGGCGAGCTTGCGTGCATAGGTCGGGCACGCCGCATATCCCTTGGTGTTCTTGAACGGCGTAATCATATCGCTGGTCGATTGGGTCGGCGCGCTGCCACTGTAAAGCCAACCTGATGTTGCCGTCAGCGATGTCGAAACACGACCGAACACGAGTCCAGGCAGCCAGGGTTTCCACTGAGTCATGGGTCTGGTCTTGTCCGGAATAAGGTCGATATCCATGTCGTACATTGGCACGGTCGAGTTTTCGTCCGTACGGCGCGTAGCGCGCTCCTCGATACACGCGTTATCCTGTGTCCAGCTTATCTTTCTGTTCTTGAAGCCGTTTTCCACTAAAGCGTTGAATTCTCCACCGCTCATGGGGTCGTTGCCGCTTCCCGATCCCTTCAGGGCATCGATCGGATAGGCAATCGGCTTGTACGACCAAGGGTAAGCCGTACCATCGGCCTTGTCTTTTCCGGCATTGGGATTTTCCTTGACCCATTCCCGCAAGGTTTCCGTGTATTGATTATATGTCGAAGGCGTGATCCAGCACACATTGTTTGAGAGAGTAGCAGAATTATAGGTGCCGTTTCTCACTCTGGTGCGTGTTTGTTCGCGTGGCACGGCGGACTTTGACGGCGTCCAGCCGCTGTAGGTCGTATCGTCTTTCCAGTCGACATAGGAAGAGGTGCATTTCTCCGCCGGCCCCTGATACTTTGCGCCGGTCGTTATCGAACCGCTGACATATTTCCAGCCATCGTTGCCGGATATAGTGGCACCTTCTTGCCCGCCATCGACCGTGATGGGCGAACCGTTCTGCTCGCGAGAATCATAGACGGGGTTGTCCTGAATCCAGTCACGCTTGAGCAGCATTCCGACATTGACGGTAGAAGAATAGGGTACAAAGCCATAGCGAACGTGGCTGCCTGTGGGCTTTACCTGTTGAAGTTGAGTGTAGAAATTCTGGACTGCTGTACGCAGCGCAGCAATCTTGCTCGTCGTATCGCCCGGATTGACGTCATTCATCGACAGGGTCGTATCCAGCACGAACATCACGTCCGTGTTGGGCAACTGCAAATCCGCCGTGCAGTTTGCTGTCAGCGTCTTGTCGCCCGCCTTGAACACGCCCATCAGCGTCATCGGCACATTGATGGTGGCGACGCCGGTGACGGCTCCGGTGTTCGACGCGGTATAGCTTATGCTGGGTGTGCCAGCGCCGAACTTGCCGTCCGGGAAATTGGTATGGAAGAAATCATTGGCCGTGCCCATGTTGGCGTTCGTCCAGGTAATCCCCGACATCGACTTGCGCCCTGCCAGCGCGCCCGCATCACAAGCTTGCTGGAGCCGGGTCTTGGTGAGGTAGATGCGGCTGATGTCCACGCCGCCGCCGATCAGCGCGATCAGAGGCACGATCGCCGCCGCCGTGATCGCCAGCGTGTTTCCGGCCCGGTCGCGCGCCAGGCGAGTCAGCAGACCCGTCTTGCCTGTCGTCGGTGCACCCATGGCTCGCATACCCCTTTGCCCGCAAATCGCCGTTACATGGCCGTCATGATCGGGTGCCTTACCGCCTCTTCGGTTAAGGAACGGATAATCGCACCTGGTATCGCTTTGGCAGGGACAGCACTTGCCGCTGCGGCGGGCGGGCTGTAGCGCCAGGGCGTGACCCAAGACGATCTTTCGCCGCTCGCCGGGCTGCTCGCCGCCTATGCCGGGGCCGATGCCAACCGGCATCGCGCGATCTGGCGCTTCGATGCCCGCCTCGCTGACCTCGCCCGCACGACGAGTGAAGCGATGATCGGCCAGATGCGGCTCGCCTGGTGGAACGACGTTATTGATGACGCGGCTGGCGTCAAGGGACGGGGCGAACCCACGGTCGACGCCATGCGCGCCACCGGTGCGATCCGCGCGCCTGGTCTTGCGCGGATGCTCGACGGATGGGAAGTGTTGGTGGTGGAGCCGGAGATCGGCATCTCCGAGCTACAGGACTATGCGAAGGGCCGGGGCGTCGGCCTGTTCCGGGCGTTGGCAGGATCGGACGATCTGCCCGATTGGCTGGAGCGAGCAGGGCAGGTCTGGTCGCTGTGGGACTTGTCGGGTCATGTCGGCGACACTGCGCTGGCGGAAGCGGCGCTGAACCTCGCCCGCGAAATTTTGCCGCCCGAAACTGGCAAATGGCCGCGCGAATGGAAGCCGCTGCGCATCGCCTATACGCTGGCCCGTCAGGATGTGATGGCGGGGCGGCGGTCGCCGATGGGAATGCCGCGCGGCCTTGCTTTCCGTGTGCTCAGGATCGCGCTTGTCGGGCGTTGACCAATCGGGATAGAGTGGAGCGGAACAGGGGAGTTCAAGGCAGATGGGGCGATTGCTGATGGGCGGCCTGGCGGCGTTGCTGCTGGTCGCGGGCGGGCTGTTCTGGTGGCAGGGCCGCGCCAGCCGGGAGCCGCTGCCGCAGCTGGCCACCGCGCCGCCCCCGCCGCCCGAGATCGAGGCGTTGCCCGAAGGTGATCCCGATGCGGTCGGCGAAGCGCCGCCCATGCCTGCCGAAGCCAGTCCGCAAAGCCGCGAGCAGAAGCGCTTCGCGCGCTACGACCGCAACAGGGACGGGGTCATCACCCGAATCGAGATGATGGGCAGCCGCGCCAAGGCGTTCAAGACGCTCGACACCAATGGCGACAACCTCCTGTCCTTCGAGGAATGGGCGGTCGGCACATCGGACAAGTTCGCCAAGGCGGATGCTGACAAGGACGGCAAGCTGACCCCCGCGGAGTTCGCCACCACCGCCCCCAAGCGGGCGGCGAAGCAGAAGTGCAGATGCTAGCGGCGCAGGATCAGGCCGCGACCGTCTCGCTCAGCCATTCCCCGAACGAAGCCCGTGCTCGCGAGGTATAGGCTTCCTTACGGCTCTTCTTCTTCACGTCGGCGAGTGGCGGAAACAGGCCGAAATTGACATTCATCGGCTGATAGTCGGCCGTCTCGACATTGCCGGTCACATGACCGAGCAACGCACCAAGCGCGGTATCTCCGGGCGGTGGCGCGAGTTTCTGCCCCATCAATTCCGCCGCGGCAAAGCGCCCCGCGAGCAGCCCGATCGCCGCGCTTTCGACATAGCCTTCGCATCCCGTCATCTGCCCGGCGAAACGGATGTGCGGCGCGCTCTTCAATCGCAGCGTGGCGTCGAGCAGCTTGGGGCTCTGGATGAAGGTATTGCGATGAAGCCCGCCCAGCCGCGCGAACTCCGCTTTCTCCAGCCCAGGGATGGTGCGGAACAATTCGACCTGCGCGCCGTGCTTCAGCTTGGTCTGGAAACCGACCATGTTCCATAGCGTACCGCTCGCATTATCCTGCCGCAACTGCACCACGGCATAGGGCCAACGTCCCGTCTTCGGATTGTCCAGCCCCATCGGCTTCATCGGCCCATGGCGCAGCGTTTCCGGTCCGCGTGAGGCCATCACCTCGATCGGCATACAGCCTTCAAAATAGGGAGTGTTGGTTTCCCACTCCTTGAACTCGGTCTTCTCCCCATCTAGCAGCCCCTGGACGAAGGCTTCATATTGCTCGCGGTTCATCGGGCAGTTGATGTAATCCTTGCCCTCGCCGCCACCGGGACCGATCTTGTCCCAGCGGTTCGCCATCCAGCATTGATCCATGTCGATGCTGTCGAAATGGATTACGGGCGCGATGGCATCGAAGAAGGCGAGATGCTCCATCCCTGCCGCCTGCCCGATCGCGGTGGCAAGTGTCGGCGCAGTCAGCGGTCCGGTCGCGACGATCGTCATGCCCTCGACGGGCAGCGTGTCTATCCTCTCTCGCACGATCTCGACGTTGGGATGCCCGGCCAGCGCGCGGGTGACGCCATCGGAAAAGACGTGGCGATCGACCGCGAGCGCGGACCCGGCGGGCACCTTGGCCGGTTCGGCCTGCGCCATGATGAGCGACCCCAGCCGCCGCATTTCCTGATGCAGCAGGCCGACGGCATTCTTGTCCGCATCGTCGGAGCGGAAGCTGTTGGAACAGACGAGTTCGGCCAACCCGTCCGTCTGATGCGCAGGCGTCATGTCGCCCGAACCCCGCATTTCCGACAGGCGAACCTTCACGCCTGCCTGTGCCAGCTGCCATGCGGCTTCCGTACCGGCGAGGCCGCCGCCAATGATGTGAACCTGATGCTGCGTCACTCTACCGCCTTAACTTCGCATATTTCCCGCATATCGCGGCATTTAGTGTCGCCCTTGGGATATCTTCATAAAGGAGGCAAGCAGTATAGGACGGGACGGCATCATAGGACAGGTCAGGCGAGCGACACCGGCGCCGCATCGTCCGCGACTGCGCCATAATAGGCGCCTTCGTCCAAAATCCCTTCACGCTTGGCGACGATCACGCCGACCAGCACTTGACCCGCCACGTTGACCGCCGTGCGGCCCATGTCGAGGATCGGGTCGATCGCGAGCAGCAGGCCGACGCCCTCGAGCGGCAGGCCCAGCGTCGAGAGTGTCAGCGTCAGCATCACGACCGCGCCCGTCAGCCCCGCCGTCGCCGCCGATCCGATCACCGATACGAAGGCGATCAGCAGATAGTCGATCGCGTGCAAGGGAATGCCGTAGAAGCCGGCGACGAAGATCGCGGCCAAGGCCGGATAGATGGACGCGCAGCCATCCATCTTGGTCGTCGAGGCAAGCGGGATTGCGAAGGCGGCGTAACCCTTGTCCACGCCCAATCGCTCGGTCACTGTTTCGGTGACGGGCAGCGTCCCGACCGAGGAGCGCGAGACGAAGCCCAACTGGATTGCGGGCCAAGCCTTGGCGAAGAAGGGTAGGGGTTTCAGGCCATTGATCGCCAGCAGCGTCGGATAGACGACCAGCAGCACCAGCGCGAGGCCAAGATAGATCGCGCCGGTAAACGCGCCGAGCCGCGCCAGTGCATCCCAGCCATAGGTTGCCACCGCCGTGCCGATCAGCGCCGCCGACCCGATGGGCGTCAGCCGAATGACCCAGCCGAGAATGGCGCGCACCACCGCCAGCAGCGATCGGACGAAGGCAAGGAACGGCTCGGCCTTCTCCCCGACCTTGAGCGTCGCCAGACCCACCGCGATCGAGATGACCAGCAATTGCAGGATGTTGAAGGAAATAGATGTCGTCGCCGCGCCATTTTCGCCGATCTTGGTGCTGCCCGCGAGCGCGAGGCTGTTGGCGGGCACCAGACCTTTCAGGAAGTCGAGCCAGCCGCCAACCGAATCCGGCTGCTTGGGGGCGAAGGCGCCGCCCGACAGGCCGACGCCCGGCTGGATGACGACGCCCAGAACCAGCCCGATCGTGACCGCGATCAGCGCCGTGATCGCGAACCACAGCAGTGTCTGGCCCGCGAGGCGCGCGGCGTTATCCAGCGCGCGCAGGTTGGCGATCGACGCGACGATCGCGGCGAACACCAATGGTGGCACGATAGCTTTCAACAGCGAAACGAAAACGCTGCCGATCGCTTTCAGCATCGTCGCGAGCCAGTTGAGGTCGCCGTTCGGTCCGGCACCGATCTGTCGCGCGACGACGCCCAGCGCCAATCCTGCGACCATGCCGACCAGCACCTGGGATCCGAAACTGCGATAATTGAGGGCCATGACGATCTTTTTCCTCTTGGGCGACGGCACGCCATATCGGATGCGTTTCGTCCGAATGCGCGCAAGCAATTCTATCAAGGGGCGCAACGCGGATAAGGTGGCCCTCTTTCCGCGATGCGTGGAGTAAAACGCGTTGGCGCGTCCGATCCGCTATGCCAGACAGGGCCCGGCTGTCCAACAGGGAGTGAAGAATGACGAAGCGGGGGGTGGCGCTGACGCTTGCCATGGTCGCAGCGATAGCAACGACCGGGGCGCAGGCTGCGGCGGATGCAGGTGCGGCGAAAGAGATATTGAAGCGCTCCGTCGCCTTCCGCACGGTGCAGGGCGCGGGGCAGGTGCCCAAACTCGCGGCCTATTATGCCTCGATCCTGAAAGCGGCGGGCTTTGCCGATGGCGATATCGTGATAACGCCCATGGGCGAGACGGCGACCCTC
>JAAIGE0101014718.1_pt1 | contig 11676 bp, 14 predicted proteins | sample 6487951 | NCBI WGS metagenome assembly JAAIGE01 (sample SAMN13974128, study PRJNA590717) | phyllosphere metagenome | biome: tomato field; feature: multiple bacterial spot infested tomato fields; material: tomato leaves; isolation source: leaves from tomato fields | host: Solanum lycopersicum ... | reverse complement strand
GAAAAGGCGGTGCCATAGCCCGACGAGCCGCGATAATTGGGCTGGATCACGACATAGCCGAGTTCGGCCAGATATTGCGTCCACCAGTCCCAGCCTTCGCTGTCCCGGGCGGATGGGCCGCCGTGCGGCAGGACGATCAGCGGCAGATTCTTCTGGCCCACCCGATGACGCGGCATCGTCAGCACCGCTTCGATCGGCAGCCCGTCGCGCGCGGTGTAGCGAATCGTGCTGACCGGCGAGAGGCGGCGGCCCTGCAACTCGTTGCTGCTCCAGCCGACGCGGCGCATCGTCGATTCGCCGCTGTTCCAGTAGAACAGCCCGCCCGCCTGGTTCGGTGCACCGACCTCGACCAGGAAGCGGTCGCGTGCGCGGTCCCACGACACCAGCCGCGCGCGGCGGTCGCCGACCGCCTTGTCGATGTCGTCCTGCAACGCCTTCAGCTTGGGATCGAACCAGATGTGGCGGCTGTGGCGGTCGGTGACGGACACGCCCGAAATATCGGTCTCGGTCGCATTGTCGGTGACACCGTCGACGTCATAGCCATCGAGGCCGTAAAGTTTCTTGCCGAGCGCGAGGTCGGGGAGCGACACTTCGTAGACGCTGGTGAACCCGCCTTCGTCGTCGAAGGCGATCGCGCTGCCGTCGGCACGGAAGGTGATGGGTACGGTCAGCCCGTCCTCGTCGCGGCGCGCGCGCCTGGCGATCGCGCGGAACTCCTCGCTGTTGTTGGCGCGGTAGAGCAGCGCCGATGCGCGCGTCTGGTCGTTGTACTGATAGGCGGCGCGGACCTGCCCGTTCCCATCGGCATACCAGTTGCGCACGTTGTTGCGCCCGCCGACGATCCGGCGCGACTTTCCGGTGGCGACATCGACCTCGAAGACCGAGGGGTCGAAATCCTCCTGCCGCTCGATCCCGGTCTGTCGCGACAGCAGGATGCGCGGGGTGCCGTCGTGCGCGACCCACAGGACGTCGTCGGCGTACAGCCCCGACTTGTCCCAGTCGATCCGGTTGCTCTTCTTCAGATCGGCGCTGATGCCGATCATCCGCGTGATGTAGACGTCCTGTCCATAGAGGGTCTGCTGCGCGCCGACGCCGACGATCAGCCAGTCGTCGTTGACCCAGCGCCACCAGTTGATGTCGGTATTCTCGGGCGCGCCGAGCATCGCCGGCTTGCCGCCGCCAAACAGTTGCGAGACGACGAGGATCTGCTGGTTGCCGATCGCCTGTTTGGCGACGACCCTGGTACCATCGGGCGACAGCTTGGGGGTCTCATAGGACGGCAGCGCCGCGAAGACGTCGATCGGGACGGGCTTCGCCGGATCGATCGCCGGTGCCGCCGGGGCGGCGGGCGGCGTCTGGGCCGGCAGCGCGGCGGCCAGCGTCAGGCCGATCCAAAGCGGATTGCGCAGTCTCATCGTCTTGGGTCCCCCGTTGCGGCGGGGGCGGGACGGGCGGCGGTGTCCCCCGACACCGGTCGCCCGTCCCCGATTCGCACCCCACCCATCTATTCTCCGACTATTGCCCGGCCAGCGTTCGGGCGCAATCGGGCGTCACAGTCCGCGTGCCAACGCGGTCAGCAGCAGCAGCGCGACGATGTTGGTGATCTTTATCATCGGATTGACCGCCGGTCCTGCGGTATCCTTGTACGGATCGCCGACCGTATCGCCGGTGACGGCGGCCTTGTGCGCCTCCGATCCCTTGCCACCGTGGTTGCCGTCCTCGATGTACTTCTTGGCATTGTCCCACGCGCCGCCGCCCGACGTCATCGAGATCGCGCGCGAACCGCTCGTGCTCGAGCCGAGTGCCTCGGCCTACGACGCGCTCGCTCGCATGCGTCGCGGACGCGTGCAGTTGGCCACCGTGGTGGCGGGCGAGCAGTTGCTCGGTGTCGTGACTCTCGACGACCTGCTGCGCGAGATTCTGCCGGGCCCGGGCGAGCTGGCCGCGGCACAGGGTGGGTCTGCCGCCTGACCTAATCTCGCGATGAACGCCTGCCGCGTTCGGGAGCGCTCCTCGCGAGCGTGCCTCGATGCGGCAGGCGTTCGTCACGGGTGAGCAGTCGCGCGGCGGGTTCGAGTGTCAAGCCATCGAACGGGCTAAGGAGCGCGGCGTACCGTCGCTCGCGTTCACCCCCACATCTCTTCGGAGGACACCCATGAGCAAGACCTGGTTCATCACCGGCGCGTCGAAGGGCTTCGGCCGCGAGTGGGCCGAGGCGGCCCTCGAACGCGGCGACAACGTCGCCGGCACAGCCCGCAACATCGACGACGTCTCGGAGCTCGTCGAGAACTACCCCGACACATTTCTTCCCCTCAGCCTCGACGTGACCGACCGCTCGGCCGACTTCAACGCCGTCGCGAAGGCGCACGAGAAGTTCGGACGACTCGATGTGGTCGTCAACAACGCCGGCTACGGGCATTTCGGCATGGTCGAAGAACTCACTGAGGACGAGGTCCGCGCTCAGCTCGAGACCAACTTCTTCGGGGCGCTCTGGGTGACGCAGGCAGCTCTTCCGATCCTGCGCGCGCAGGGCTCGGGCCACATCATCCAGGTGTCGAGCATCGGCGGGATCAGCGCCTTCCCCACGGTCGGTGCCTATCACGCGTCGAAGTGGGCCCTGGAGGGCCTGTCGCAGTCCCTGGCGCAGGAGGTTGCGGGGTTCGGCATCCACGTCACTCTCATCGAGCCCGGCGGGTATTCGACCGATTGGTCGGGCCCCTCGGCGCAGCGCAGCGATGAGATCGAGGCCTACGCCGACGTGCGCGAGCAGGCGGCGAAGCGCCCCTCGGCCGCCGACCCCGGCAAGCCCGAAGCGACCCGCGCGGCGATCTTGAAGGTGGTGGATGCCGCGACCCCGCCGTTGCGCATCTTCTTCGGCAAGGCGCCCCTCGGTATCGCCGAGCGCGACTACGAGTCGCGTCTGCAGACGTGGCGCGAGTGGCAGCCCGTGTCGGAGGAGGCGCACGGCTCGTAAGCCGCGCGGCGTCGATCTCGGACGTCGTTCCGGGGCGCGGGCCGTGCACGGGGTCGTCTTTCGACGGGCCCCGTGCACGGCCCGCGCCCCGTCGTCGTCGGCTGTCGGGAAGGAGCCGGCGCCATGCGCGAGGCTCGGCGCGCCGTTCATCGCAGGTACGAGTCCACGAGCAGAGATCCCCGGATGCCGCGGAATGCGTCGACCAGCCGGTCCCGTGCAGCCGGGTTCCATCCCGCGACCTGGAGATCGTGCGGGCCGAGAGGTTCGAGCGTGCCCGTGCGCAATCGCACCACTTCCCATCCGGCTGTGCGCAGAGCCCTGTCCTTCCGGCGGTCGGCCGCCTCACGCTTTCCCACGTGTTCGAGACCGTGACGACCGATCGAGTCGTATTCGACGGCGATGCGCAGCTCGGCAAGCACGATGTCGGGCCACACCTCGAGGTGCCGGAAGAACGGTTTCGCAATCCGAATGGCGTTGAGTCCGTCGCTCAGCAGGAGGCGTTGCCGCAGATCGGCTCGGACGCGGTCCTCCACGGCCGAGGCGGGTCGGGGCGCGCACGGTGAGAGAAAGGCCGTGCCGACGGGAACCTCCGGGGTCTTCTGGCAGATCGGGGCGCGCGTGGGACGTCGGCGGGGCCGAAGTACCGCATTCCCGGTAACGGGCGGTGCTGTGACCGATTCGCGCATGGGCAGAGCCACCGCGCGTTTCGGGTCGGCCTGCTCGCTGCACTCCGGGCACCAGGCGCTGCGTCGGCGCTCCCTCCCGGGACGGTGTCGCTGCTCTTCGGGCGTGGCCGCGAACCGGTGCCCTGCATCGCACTGCCAGAGGAGGAGAACGTCAGCGGCCGGCGGCACCTGGCTCAGCGCGATGCCTGCGTTCAGATCGGGGTGGTACTGACGGATGAGCGCCGGAAAGCTGGACCACGAGTTGCGGTACGTGCCGACCGCGTAGGGCACCTCCCGCCCCTTCGACCACTGTCGTCGGGCCCACCATGCCTGCACTCTCTCCGCCACGCCAGCGACCGTAGACGGCACCTCCGACATCGGCATCCGACGGGCCTTCGGAGGAACGTCGTGCCACTAGGGTCGGGGGCATGACGATGCCCGCTGTGCCGCCGCACCAGCCGCCGTTCGCTCCGCCGTCGCCACCGCGGGCGGACCCGAGCACCAACGGCACCGCGATCGCCTCCGTGATTGTAGGACCGATCGCCCTTTTCAACTCGGCTTTCGTGCCGCTGCCGTTCATCGGCTTTGTGGCGGTGTTCGTCGCGTTCCCGCTCGCCGTGGCGACGATCATCCTCGGACACCTCGGACGGCGCGCCGCCCAGCGCTACGGCGTCGGTCGCGTCATGGCGGTCGTCGGTCTCGTCTTCGGGTATGTCGCACTCGGAGTGATCCTCGCGACCGCGACCCTGTTCTTTTCCCAGTTCCTGTTCATCCGGATGCCGATCGCGGGCTGAGCTGCCCCGCCGCAGGCAGAGGACCCCCGACCAGGCGAAGCCGGTCGGGGGTCTGTCGTAGGGCGGGTGGGACTTGAACCCACGATCGTCGGGTTATGAGCCCGCTGCCTTCACCAGCTTGGCCACCGCCCCCAGCGACATCGAGCCTACCGGCATCCGGTTATCCACAATCCGTTGGGGGCCGTGCGTGGCCGCGAGGGCTTTCGCTATGGTGTTGGGAAAGCTGACACGAGCGGGGGCCACGTGGCGGGAAGAACGCACATCATCATGGACACCGACGTCCTGGCGGAACAGGCGTCGACACTGGGACGCGTGAGCGATTCCCTGGATGCCGCGGCTGCCGCCGCCGGCGCACCACTTCCCGGGTCGGCGTTCGGCGTCCTGGCGTCGGGAATCGTCGTGGGAGCCGCGAACGGCCTCGCGAGCAACACCGCGCAACTGCTGTCGAGCGCGCGTGAACTCGTCGCCACGATGCAGAAGGGCGTCCAGGTCGCGCGCGAATCCTTCGACGACGTCGAAGAGCAGGCCGTCGCGGTCATGCAGGAGTTCGAGTCATGAGCGGCGCTGCCGCCGTCGCTGCCCAGTTGCGCAGCGAGTCGTGGGCTGCGGGCGCATCTCGATCTTCGGGCGGGGGTTGCGATGGCATCCCCGGGTTCGTCGGCTGGTTGATCACCTACGTTCAGCCGCTGCCCCAGTGGATGGACGAGTTGCAGGGCGACCCGGGCGCCGTCGCGATGCGGTCGTCGGAATGGCGCACGGTCGAGTCGTCGGTGTCGGAGTTGACGCTCGACCTCGCGTCCGCCGCGCGGGCTCTCGACGACCTCGATGGCCGAACGGTGCGCGCCCTGCGCCAGCGGTACGAAGACGTCTCGCGGGTGTTGACGGACGTGCAGGACTGGGCGGGTGCCGCCTCGTCTGCGCTGGCCCTCGCGTCGACTCTCGTCACCGCCTGCCGCGACGCGATCTGCGGCCTGCTGAACGCCCTGGCGCGTTTGGCGGACTCGCTGACCAGCTTCACCCTGAACCCATTCGACAAGCTCGACGCCATCCGTGAATTCGCGGACGCGGCGTGGGACATCATCGTCTTGGCGCGGGACCTGATCGAACAGCTCCTCACGGCGCTCGGGCAGCTCGCCGGGCTCCTCGCGGAACTCGCGCCCATTGTTGAGCGCGGAGTCGAGGTCCTGGTGGACCTCATGGCCCGAATGCTCCCCGGGATCGCTAATGCGCTCGGTGGCGGACCATTCGGTTACATGCTGGCGGGAGGCGTTGCTGACCTCCTGCGAGCCGATCCACGAGTCAGCGAACTTGACCCGAGTAAGGCAGCGAATTCGTCCGCTTACGACGAGCTCATGGAGAGCGGGGAAATCGCTTCGCCAGCCGACCTCATCAAGCGTAATCGCATCATCGATGCCATAAGCGGTGATTCTCAGACAGCGATTAGTGTCAGCACCGTCCGTCGACCGGACGGCTCAACTTATACGCTCGTTAATCTTCCCTCCACCCAGGACTGGGGGGCCCTCAAAGGCTTCATGGGGAAGGACTTCGCGGACACCTACCGCGATGCACCGCCTCTCAATGATCTTGACAGCAACATTGCGCTGATGCTGATGGACAACCCCGTGTTGCGAACTCAGTACGAGCGAGCGGTGAAGCAAGCATTGGAAGATGCTGGAGTCGCGCCTGGGTCAGATGTCGTGTGGTCCGGTTTCAGCCAAGGTGGGATCATGGCTGGCAACCTCGCTGCGGACAGTAGCTTGCCGTATAACACGGTCGGCGTTGTAACCAATGGTGCTCCCGTCGATGGGTTTGACATCCCGGACCACATTCCCGTCTTGCAGGTGGAGCACGCCTCGGACCCTGTGCCGATGTTGGACGGACGAACGCCTGAAGTAAGACAGCCTCGAATGTACGGCGGTCCGCGCGGCCCGCTTGCGACTGGCCCAGGCGAGGTGCCGCCGAACAAGGATTGGATCCAGCTGCCCAATCCGGGCGGTTCACTGGACCCGACCAAAACCCACAGTGCAGTCACGTACGAAAGTGACTTTTCGGGCTATGTCCGTGATGGCGGTCAGTTCAAGAATGACTGGAGTTTCCTCGACGGGAGCGTTGAGGACGTTTACGTGGCGAGAACGGGAGAGTGACGATGAATCAGGATTTAGAAGCGCGGGTCGAGGCCGCGCTCGCGAGGATAGACGCACAGGTGGAGGGCTCCCGTTCTGCAAGAGCAGCTCTCGAAGCACGTATCGACGACATCAGGCGGGTGCGCGTGTCCGTTAGGAGCGCAAGGGGCGAATGTGAGGTCACCGCGTCGGCTGACGGGGCTGTGCTCGAAATTGCATTCGCTCGAGAAATAGAGTTAAGCGCGAGTTTCGAGTCGCTCCTAGTTCGCACCATTGCACAAGCGCAAGAAAAAGCCCGTGAGGAGGCCGCGCTCATAGCCGCGCCGGTGCTTGGGGAATCGTCACCATTCGTCGTGCAATTGCACACCACTCACGAAAACAGAGGCGCACGATGACGCCGAGATTGGACGTCCGCGTCGGGGACCTTACCGATCAAGCCATGCGATTAAAAGCGCAGGCGACAGAATTGGACGGCACTGTGGCTGATCTCGAGAGAGCTATCGCGTCGCTTCGAGCAACCACAGATGGAGAAGCTTCTGTTGCCGCGATCACGTCAAGTCAAGAAGCCTCGGCTGAGGCCACTCGTCGTATCAACCGGTTACGCCGAAATGCAGACACGCTCATCAAGCTTGCTGATGTGTATGACAACTGTGACCTGGCAGCTGCGCGGGCGTTGGGATCATGATGGGTACCTTCATGCGTGCCGCCGGGCTGGCGGTAGCGGGGCTTCTCCTCGCTGCGACACTCGGCGGTTGTGCGATAGGTGGACCAACGGGGCAAGATCGTGCCGATGAGCTCGCGAATCAGCTGGAGAATTCGGGGCTCGGCGTGCGCAGCGCGAAGGCAATCTTTCAATCCTCTTTCTCGGGCGATCTTTCCGTGACGGTTGTTCTCAGTCCCGACGTCGTGCAGCCTGGCTACACGGTCACAGCGGAGACTCTCGGTCCGGTCTTGGGAATCGTTTCGCGAAGCGCCGAAGAGATGAATGTGGGCGGAGTTGTTTTTTACGCGGAAGATGAGCAAGGAATAGACGTCTCGATGGTGCGGGCGACGGAGGACCTCGGCATCGCTGAGGCCCTCGACGGAAGTGCACTCCTCCTCACTCCCGAGCGCCTCGAGACGCTTTCCAGAAAGTGATCCGTCCTCTTCGTGCAGGACTGTCGGTCCTGGCTGTTGCGCTCTTGCTCGGGCTGACCGCCTGCTTAGGCGGGCCCAGTGCCGGCGACAAGGACGCGCGACTGACAGCGGCGCTCGAATCCGCGGGCAGCGGTGTCGTGGGCGCGAGAGTGGTTACGACTCCCTCTGCCGCGGGCGGGTTGACCGTCACAGTGAAGCTCTCCTCCGATGGTTTGGAGCCGGGCGGCCGCGAGGTCGCCGCCGCGACCCTGACACGCCTCCTTGCGCTCACGGCAGACAACGCTGCAGACATGAAAGTGACAAGTCTGTATCTCTACGCGGATGACGAATTTGGGAAAGACCTGTCGTTCCGAGATGCCGCGACCGAGCTAGGGCTTGAGAAGTCCCTCAATGGCGATTCGCTGACGCTTGTAGCGGAGCAATGGACCTCTTACGCCGGGAAGTGACCGAGGACGTTCCGACTCCTTTCGTCACGGGTTCGATGCAATTCGAACGTGTGCCTGGAGTAGTGACCAGTCCTACCTCGCTCAAGCGTAACGCGGCAGTCCGTCGGGCGATGGGGTCACGATGAACGTTCGAAAACGCGGAGCAGTGCTAGCCGTGTCGAGCCTCGTCCTTGCCACCGCGCTCGGCGGTTGCTCCATAGGTGGACCGACCGGGCAAGAGCGCGCCGATGACCTTGCGTGGCAGCTCGAAAACGGAGGGCTCGGCGTGCACAGCGCGGAAGCCATTTACCTGTCGTCGTTCTCGGGCGACCTCACCGTGTCGGTGATCCTGGAACCAGACGTGCTGAAGCCCGGCTACTCGGTGTCGGCCAAGACTCTCGGCCCGATCCTGGGCGTTGTCGCCCGAAGCGCAGAAGAAATGGGAGTCGGCGGAGTCGGTTTCTACGCGAAGGAAGAAGGGGGAATCCGGATCTCGCTAAAAACGGCGGCGGAGGACCTCGGCATCGCTGAAGCCGTCAATGGCCGGTCACTCTCTCTCACCGGCGAACGACTCGAGTCTCTGGCGAAACAGTGATGCGAGTACGAGTCCATCGCGCGCCGTTTTGTGTGAGTGGCTGCGGAGCGCCACCGAAAGCGAGGCAGGCTCTCCGTTGGCGGCGTCCGCCTGATGACGTTGCAGACCCGGGGATTGGCCCTTTTCGAACGAGTGGAGCTGCGATGAGGTTTCCTCCCCTACCCGACACGAGAACTGTCGCGAGCACACGCAGATGCATTGCCGTCGCCGTGATCGCGGTGGCGATGATCGCTGGCCTCTCGGGCTGCTTCGGCTTCGGTCCGTCGCTCAAAGAACGGGCCTCGCACCTTGAGGCTTCGCTCGAGGAAGGTGGGTTGAGGGTTACACGGGCGGAAGCCACTGCTCCCGCCTCGTTCAGTGGGAGTCTCATCGTGACGGTGATCTTGGAGGCCGACGTCCTCGAGAGCGGTCCCGCGGTCTCCGCTGATGGTCTGGAAGGCATTCTGCGGGTCGTGGGCCGCGAAGCGACGGGCACGAACGTCGGTTACGCGATTCTCTACACACAGGACGGCAACGGCGCTGATGTGAGTACGGCGGAGGCTGCACGGCAGCTAGGGCTGAGTGAAACAGGCTCGGATGGATCCCTCTCGCTCTCGAAGGCTGAGCTCGGCGCGTTCGCCGCGGAATGACCCGCTGAATGCCGGCAGAGCGGCGACTACCTTGAGAGATGAGGAGAACGATGCGAAACACCGTGCGCGCGACCACTCTCATGGTGCTGGTCGCTACATGCACCATCTTGATCGCCGGTTGTGTCGGGTTCGGACCCACCGGGCAGGAGCGTGCGGACCAGTTGGCGGCGGAACTTGAGTCGGGCAATTTCGGTGTTCGCGAGGCCACTGCGGACTACACAGGATCGATCTCGAGCACGATGGCCCTGCGCGTCACCCTGGATGAATCGGATGACGAGTGGGGGGACGTGTCTGCGGAGACGTTGCGGCCGATCCTCGAAAACATCGCTCGCGGCACAGAAGACATGCGCTTAGGATCCATGGATCCGTTCACAAAGGACCCGGAAGGTCAGGACGTGTCACTCGCCTCTGCCGCACGCGAGCTTGGTTTGGAAGACGCTGTGCAGGGCAAGTCGCTCGGGCTCCTGCAGTCCGATCTGCGAGACATCAGGGAATGGTGACCGTTCTGGTTCCGCGTCATTCCGTGTGACGAGCGCTGCTCCGATACCGACCAGCAGTACAGCTCCGGGCACGCCACGTCCCCTTTAACGGCCTACTTCACCCGAGGCTTCGCCGGCTTTCCGTCCGCGGTGACCTGAGGGTGATGCTTGGTCAGCTGGATCACGCCCCAGGTGGCGATCGCGCCCGCGATGACGAACCCGATGAGCGCCCACGCGGGGGCCGTCGACGCCTCGCCGAGGACGAGAAGACCGATCAACACCGCGACGATCGGGTCGATGACGGTGAGCCCCGCGATGACGAGGTCGGGCGGGCCGACCGAGTACGCGGTCTGCACGAAGTACGCGCCCACTGCCACCGCGGCCAGCAGGGCGACGAGGCACAGCATCGTCAGCCACTCGAAGTTGCCGGCCTGCGCGCGGCTGATGACGACCTTCGCCAGGGTCGCGACGAAGCCGTAGATCACACCCGCGGCCATGATGTAGAAGAGCGCCTGCGCCCGGCGACGCACGAGGACCCAGAACACGCCGAAGACGATCACCACGACGGCGAGGATGCCGAGGATGATCCACAGTTCACGCTCGGTGACCACGTGCTCGGTGGCGAAGAACGCGGCGATCGTCACGAAGATGAAGATGCCGCCCACGCAGAGCGCGATCGCGATCAGGGACTGCCGCGTCGGCTTCTTCCCCGAGACGCGGGCGTTCAGCACCGTCGTGATCACGAGCGCGATCGCACCGAGGGGCTGAACGAGGATGAGCGGCGCGACCGACAGTGCCGAGAGCTGACACACGATCGCGAGTCCGAGCATGACGGTGCCCGCGACCCACGAGGGTCGTGTCAGCAGAGACGTGAGCTGCTTGCGCGAGAGGCCACCGGTGGTCTTGCCCGAGAGACGCTCGACTTTCTGCACCCCGCGGTGCTGGTACTGCGCACCGAACGACATGAACACCGCACCGAGGAGCGCCAAGGGGATTCCGAGGAGGATACGGGGATCGCGGAAGACACCGACGAGTTGGTCGATTCCGTCGCTGAGGGTGGCATCGAGCGGGATCACCCTCCGACGATAGCTCGCCGTCCGCTGGTTAGGCTGGTGACGTGGCCGTACTCCCGATTCGCATCATGGGTGATCCCGTGCTGCACGCTCCCGCTGCCCGTGTCGACGAGATCACCGATGAGGTGCGCACGCTCGTCGCCGACATGTTCGAGACGATGGACACCGCCCCCGGCGTGGGTCTCGCCGCCCCGCAGGTGGGAGTGGGCCTGCGCATCTTCACGTACACGTACGAGGACGACGAGGGTCGACCCTGGCGGGGCGTGGTGATCAACCCCGACTTGTGGATCCGTCCGATGGAGCCCGGCTACCCCGACCCCGACGAAGAGAGCGAGGGGTGCCTGTCGTTCCCGGGCGAGCGCTTCCCGCTGCGCCGCTCCGAGCACGTCCGGGTCACCGGCACGGACCTCGAGGGCGCACCGGTGTCGATCGCGGTCGACGGATGGCGCGCACGCATCATGCAGCACGAGTTCGACCACCTCGACGGCATCCTCTACGTTGACCGCCTGTCGGACGGCGACTGGAAGACCGCGCAGAAGATCGCCCGTAAGCGCGGCTGGGGCCGGCCCGGCGCCAGCTGGCTGCCCGGCGTCGACGACCTGGAAGGCTGAGGGCGCACATGACCCGGCGTACACACCGCGGAATCGCCGCGCTCGCACTCACGGCGACTCTCTCGCTCACCCTGCTCGGATGCAGCACTTCGGACGAACCCGAACGCGATTCCGGGACGGGTCAGGTGACGGAGGAGGCCACCATCGACATCGTCGCCCTCGAGCTCGGCG
>JAAIGE0100487741.1_pt1 | contig 11688 bp, 9 predicted proteins | sample 6487951 | NCBI WGS metagenome assembly JAAIGE01 (sample SAMN13974128, study PRJNA590717) | phyllosphere metagenome | biome: tomato field; feature: multiple bacterial spot infested tomato fields; material: tomato leaves; isolation source: leaves from tomato fields | host: Solanum lycopersicum ... | reverse complement strand
GCGAGGATCGTCCGCTCGCGCTGCTGCAGCACACTCGTGCCGTCGACGGCGACCGGAATCACCTTGATGCGGCTCGACGGGGCGATGCTCTCTTCGTCCTGCAGACGCTCGAGCACGACCGCGGTTCGCGCGACGGTCTCTTCGAGCACGGCCTCGGCGTCCGCGTCGCTGCGCGCGGTCACGGTGATCAGGATGAGCGGGCCCGAGGCGCTCGGGTCGCGGCTGACCTGCAGCTCGACGCCGGTCCGGTCGGCCGTCACCTCGTCGACGACGTCCCGCGAGCCGAGCGCGCGGACGACGACGTCTGCGGCCTGGGTGAGGCCTCCGATGTAGATGTAGGGGTTGGCCCCCTCGGGCACGCTCGCGCTGCCCGGCAGCAGCATCTGGGTCGCCGAGCGCTGGTACTGGGGCGTCTGCACGCTCCAGACCCCGAACGCCACGGCGCCCGCGATCAGCAGGCCCGGCACCACCAGGTACCAGCGCCGACCCAGGCTGCGAAGTGTTTCTGCGATATTCATGCGATGACCCCCCGGTGTCGCGGTGAGAGCGCCCGCTCGCGGTTGCGGCGGGACGTCAGGAAGCGGTCGAGGGCGACGGACGCCCCGGCCGAGACGAGAGAAGCGGCGGCGACCATGGCGGCGACCGCGATGAGCTGAGCGGCGCGAGAGGGCAGCACGTGCTCGATCTCGCGCGTGAGCGGGGCGACCGAGGTCGACACCCGACTGTCGTCGTCGGCCCCGGCGGCGGACTGCTGAGCATCGGCCACCTGGACGATGCGCGCGATCGTGCTCGTCTGCGTCGCACGGACCGACTCTTCGGTGCGGCCGACGATCTGGATCTCGATCACGGCGCGCGAATAGTTCGTCGCCCACTGCCCGCCGAGGTTGGGCAGGCCGATCCAGACACCCTCGCGCACCCCCGCGCCGTACGACGGGGCGTCGGCGGCGGCGTAGGTGTCTGCGGGACGCCCGCCGTTGACGGCTTCGGCGACGGATGCGGCGAACCCGATGACGCTCTCGTTCGCCATGCCGCTGTCGGGCAGCAGCGAGGGCTGACCCGGCAGCGTGAACAGCACGACGGTGCGCGTGACGTACAGGCCGCCGTCGGCCGCGAAGCCGGCGGTGGCCGCGGCGGCGCAGGCGAAGACGACGACGCTGACGTACCACCGGCGCACGAGGATGCGCAGCAGGTCGCGCAGGCCCATCGGCGCGCCGCGCGACGGGCGCCTCGGCCCGCCCACCGCGGGCGGCAGCGCAACCCGCGGCACGTCCGCCGCACGAACCGGCACCGCCGTGGCCTCACCGCTCATGCCCGCACCCGCCTCACAGCGTCGGGCGTCGCGCTCGGCGACACCTCCGGCTCACCGGCCGGCCCTGCAGCGGGGGCGATGATGCGCAGCAGCTCGCGGGCGGTGTCGTCCCACGTCGGGGTCGGCCACGCCGCGAGCGCCGTTGCTCGCGACGGGCCGGCCCCGACAGCTCGTGCCAGCGCGGTGGCCAGACCCGCGGGTGTCGCCGGCGCCCAGCTCACGTGGGGGTTGTCGATGACCGCGCGGGCACCCGGCAGGTCGTTCATGACGGGGACCGCGCCGCTCGCCGCGAGCTCGGCAGGCACGAGCGACGGGTTCGTGAACGACAGCACGAGCCCCGCGGCGACGGAGTTGTACAGCGCGTTGAGCTCGGCGGGGCTGAGGTAGCCGTGGTTGCGCACGCGGAGCCCGGGCTCGCGCAGCCGGTCGCCGTAGACGTGGACGGGGATCTCGGGCGCGATGCGCTGCAGCTCGCGCAGGGCGAGCACACCCAGCCGGTAGCCGCGCCGATCGTTGTTCTTCTTCGCGAAGAACACGACGCCTCGGCGGGTGGCCGCGGGCTCGCTCAGCCCGTAGACGCTGCGGTCGGTGCCGTAGGGGATCACCCGACTGTCGACTCCGAGTTCGCTGCGCAGCCGCTCGGCGACCATGCCGCCCAGCGAGACGCCGGCGATGTCGAACCGGTAGGCGTCTTCGGCGAGCGCCCGCAGCGCGCCCCGCGGGTAGAAGTCGGGCTCGTAGTCCTGCAGCAGCGCGAATCGCTCGACGGGCAGGTCGGCGGTGCGCCCGGCCACGACGTGAGCCGTCTGCCACGCCGAGGCGACCACGACGTCGAGGTCGTCGAGCGGGTCGAAGACATCGCGGATCTCGCACTGCAGCCACGGCCAGCCCTGGCGGACGCGGCCGACGTTCGTCGCGAAGTCGCCGCGGTAGCGGTCGTAGAACAGCAGGGTGTTGCGGTGACCGGCCCGCTCGGCGGCCGCGATCATGCGGAAGAACGTGGTGTGCCCGCCCGAGCCCGGCACGGGGGGAACGACCACCCAGCCGATACGGCGCGGCCCAGGGGTCGCCGGTCGCGGCTGCCGCAACGGTCTGGACGAGTCCCAGACGTCGCCGTCGCGCAGCGGCATGTCGAGCTCGTCGGCACCGGTCCGCACCACGAGGCGCCGCGCGGCGATCTGCGCCAGCTGCCGCGGCGACTTGCCCGCCGCGCGGCGCCACGCGCCGGTGAGAGAAGAGATCATGTCGCTCACCTGCCCTGCCCGATCGAAGAACGCTTCGCCGCCGGTCGCTTCGCCGCCGGTCGCTTCGCCGACGAACTCCTCGCCGACGAACTCCTCGCCGACGAACGCAGCCGGGCCGCGATCTCGCGCCGCAGGTCGTCGAGCGCCGCGGGCAGCAGCATCCGTGCCACCGCCACGTGCACGACGAGCACCGTCAGCCCCACGACGGCGAGCGCCGCGGCCGCGGGCCACACCGCCACCGCCTGCAGCACGAGCCAGCCGCATCCGGCCGACACCGCCATGCAGGCCAGCGCCGCGACGGTGCGCCTCGCGACCGACCACAGCGGGGCGGCGAGCAGACGCGACACGAGCACCGCCCGCACGATCGTCGCGAAGGCCGCGACGCCCACGAAGCCGACCGCCACGGCGACGATCCCGTACGGCACGAGCACGGCGGTCGTCGCGAGCGTGAGCGCATCGATGCCGACGGCGTAGACGAGCCACCGTCCGGGCCTGCCCGAGCCGAGGAACAGCCCGTGGTCGACCGTCGCGGTGATCGTGAAGATCGCGGCCACCGCGAGCGCCGAGGCGAGCCCGGCGGCAGCGGTCCACGCCTCGCCGAAGACGAACGGCACCAGCACCGACGACGCGACGAAGATGAAGGTCATCGCCGGTGCGATGACGACGTAGGCCAGGCTGAGCGCCCGGTCGTAGCCTCGCCGCAGCCGCGCCGGGTCGTCGCGGACCTGCGCGAAGACGACCGTCGACACCGGCGCGATCGCCGCACCGGCGGCCTCTTGGGTCGTGAGAACCAGACGCTGGGCGATCGAGAGCCGGCCGAGTGCGGCGGCCCCGAGAACCTGAGCGACGATCGCGTTCTCGGCCGAGAGCCGGGCTGCGGCGACGAGGTTGATGCCGACCACGCTCGACCCGAAACGCACCATGATGCCGAAGTCGCGGCCGCTGAAGTGCGCCCGCGGCCGCAGCCGCGACGTCGTCCACGACGCCACGAGGATGATGCCCTGCGCCACCACGACCTGCGCGACCAGCGCCCACACCCCGAGGCCCGCGAGGGCGAGCACCACCGCGACCACCTGCGCCACGATCGCCGCCAGCACCGCCTGCAGCGCGAGAGCCCGAAAGCGCAGGCGCCGCCGCAGCAGGGCGATCGGCACGGCCGACACCCCGACGAACAGCACGGCCGGGCTGATGGCCACCATGACCCCCGCCACACCGTCGATGCCGAAGGCCGACTCGATGAGCGGCGCCGCGAGCGCCACGGTCCCGGCGAGCACGAGCCCCGAACCGACCGAGTACCACCAGGCCGTGCTGACCAGACGCGGCGTCAGCTCGCCGACCTGGGTGAGATAGGTGCCGAAGCCGAGGTCGGCGATGAGCGACACCAGCGAGACGACCGTCATCGCCACCGCGACCACGCCGAAGTCGGCGGGATCGAGCAGACGCGTCAGCAGCATGAGGGTGACGAACCCGCCGAGCTTGGCGACCCAGGTCTGCACGGTCAGCCAGGCGACACCCGAGGCGGCCCGAGTGGCCAGCCCCGCTCCGCCGACCGACCCCGCCCCAGTGTCGAGGGGAGCCGCAGCGCGCTCGTCGATGACCATGGTTCAGCCCCGCACGGCCCGTTCGAGGGCGTCCGCGACCCGGTCGACGGCGTCGGCGGCGAGCCCGGGATAGATCGGCAGCGACAGGATGCGCCGGGCCTGCGCCTCGGCGTGCGGAAAGGCCCCGGCAGCCCCGAGTCCCCGGTCGGCGAAGGCGGGCAGCAGGTGGACGGGCGTCGGATAGTGGATGCCGACACCGATGCCGGCGGCGGACATCTCGGCGTGCACGCGGTCACGATCGGCCACCTCGACCACGAACTGGTGGTAGACGTGCGCCGAACGCTCGCCGACGATCGGCAGCTCGACGTCGGCCGCGCGCGCCACCGGTTCGAGCCGCTCGCGGTAGCGGTCGGCGATGGCGCGGCGCTCGTCGTTCCAGGCGTCGAGCCGGCGGAGCTTGGCCGACAGCACGACGGCCTGCAGCGAGTCGAGGCGCGAGTTCGTGCCGATCACCGTGTGCTCGTAGCGCGCGAGGCCGCCGTGGTTGCGCAGCGCCCGGATCGCCTGCGCGATCGACGACGAGTCGGTCGACACACCGCCGGCGTCGCCGTAGGCGCCGAGGTTCTTGCCGGGATAGAAGCTCGTCGCGGCGACGTCGCCCAGCGCGCCCGACGCCCGGCCGCCGCGGATCGCGCCCTGGCTCTGCGCCGCATCCTCGATGACGGCGACACCGTCGGGCACCGCTGCGCGGATCGCGTCGACGTCGGCGACCTGACCGTACAGGTGCACGGCGATCACGGCGCGGGTGCGCGGCGTGACGGCGCCGGCGAGGGTCGCGGCATCCATCAGGTGATCGTCGCCCGGGTCGACCAGCACGGGCGCGGCGCCGACGAGCACGACGGCCTCGGCGGTGGCCACGAACGTGTTGGCGGGGATGACGACCTCGTCGCCCGGACCCACGCCCACGGCGCGTAGGGCCAGCACGAGCGCGTCGGTGCCGTTGCCGACGCCGATGACCTCGCGCACGCCGAGGTAGCGGGCGTACTGCTGCTCGAACGCCGAGACGTCGGGACCCAGCACGTACGACGTGTCGGCGAGCACGCGAGCGAACCCGGCGGCCACCTCGTCGGCGATCAGCCGGTGCTGGTGACCGAGATCGAGCATCGGCACGGGTTCGAGGGCGGCCGGCACCGGGTCGAGGGCGGCGGAAGCGGTGGACAGGACGGGAGCGGTCATGATCGGTCGAGACTCCGGGACGGTTCTGACAAGGACGGTGCTGACAGGGACGGTGCTGACAAGGACGGTGCTGAGAGGGACGGCGCTGAGAGGGACGGCGCCGACGCGGACGGTGCGCTCAGCGAGGACGTTGCCGGGATGCGGTCGGCCGCGAGCTCGGCGCGAAGCTCGAGCATCGCGTCGCCGACGACACCCGCGGCGGTCTCGGCCGCGATCAGCTCATCGACCTGGGCCGCCAGCGAGGCGCGGGCGCGGGCGAGGTGGGCGGGAGCCGACGGCAGGTCTCGCACCGTGGCGGGGTCGGCGAGCACCCGGAAGGCGGCGAGACGCTCGCGCAGGTCGGCCGCGCGGGTGCCGAAATCGGTGAGGTGCATGTTGGCGCCGTGCACCCGGTAGTAGGCCTGCACCGGTCCGTGGATCTGACCCACGTCCCACCGCGCGGCGATCCGCAGCCAGTACTCGAGGTCGCCCGAGTGAGGCAGCGACGGGGTGTAGCCGCCCACCTGCCGCAGCGCGGCGGTGCGGATGACGGCCTCGGGCGAGGCGATCGGGTTGTAGCCCGACCGCGCCACCGCGTCGATCCACTCGTCGCCCCGCCAGATGCGCCACAGGTGGTAGGGCCGCGTCCGGGTGGGCGCGTCGGCGATGTCGCGATCGCCGATCGTCGCGATCGCCCCGTAGACCAGCCCGACGCGCGGCCGGCGCTGCATGAGGGCGACCGCGCGGCCGAGCGCGCCGGGGGCCACCACGTCGTCGGCCGAGACCAGCGTGGCGAACTCGGTCTCGACGAGCGCGAGGCCGGTGTTGTAGGTCGCGATGTGCCCCGAGTTCACGTCTTTCACCACGGCGCGCACTCGGCTGTCGTACGCCGCGAGCGACCGCGCGACCGCGCCCGAGTCGTCGGGCGAGGCATCGTCGACGATGATGACGCGCGCGTCGACTCCGGGCTGCGTCAGCACGCTCCGCACCGCCGCGGGCAGAAAGCGCCCGTAGCGGTAGCAGGGCATCACGACGGTGATGCCGGCGAGGCGACGCGGGCGGCGGGGGCGGGCGACGCGGATCACGATGCCCTCCCCGCGGGGATCGCCGCACCGGCGCCCGCACCGGCACCCGCCGACGCGCCGACGGCGGCGTGCAGCGACCGTGCCGGCACCCCGGCCCACGTCTGACCGTCGGGAACGTCGCCGAGCACGACCGCGCCCATGCCCACCGTCGCACCGGAACCGACGCGGCGTCCGGGCGCCACCGAGGCGTTCATGCCGACGAAAGCGGCCGCGCCGACCGTGACGGCGCCGCCGAGGACGACCCCCGCCGCCAGCGTCGCGTACTCCTCGAGCACGTCGTCGTGGGTGATGACGCAGTTGGGCATCACGACCGCGTGAGCGCCGATGCGGGCGTCCGCAGTGACGACCGTGCCGTCGAGCACGATCGCGCCCGCACCGATCCGGCTCGAGCGGCCGATGCGCCCCGAACCCGCCACGAACGAGGCGAACCTGTCGTCGCCGACCCCGGCGAGTCGCAGGCGGTCGCCGACGGCGCGACGCGACGTGCTCGGGCCGATGCACAGCAGCAGCTTCTCGACGCGGTCGACCGCCGAGGCGATGTCTCCCGTCACCGGCACGCCGTCGATCAGGGCGCCGTGCAGCCGCGGGTCGTCGTCGACGATGCCCACGACGCCGATCGCGCCGGCGGCGAGCACCTCGCGCGCCAGGCCGCTCGCCCCGACGAGCAGCACGCCGCGCCCCGCCGAGTGCAGCACGCCGGTCACGACCGCGCCCCATCGACGAGAAGCACGGGACCCGAAGCGGCACCCGAGCCCCCGGCGCCGGCCGCCGCGACGCCTCGCGGGTCGCGCAGGACGGCGATGACCCGGTCGTGATCGGCTCTGGTCAGCGAGTGGTACAGCGGCAGGATGAGCGTGCGATCGGTGATGCGCTCGGTGCCGGGCAGCCCCGACTCGGGCGTCAGGTCGCGGTAGGGCGGCTGACGGTGGGCGGCCATGATGCCGCGCCGGGCCGAGATTCCGGCATCGGCGAGCGCCGCGAGCAGACCATCGCGATCGGTCGGGTAGGCGTCTTCGACCTCGACCCAGAACGACTGCACGTTACCCTCGCCCCACTCGGGGTCGGCGACCGCGCGCAGCCCCGGCACCTCGGCGAGGTGAGCCCGGTACCGGTCTGCCAGCTCGCGGCGCCGTCGCACGATCTCGGGCAGGCGCCCGAGCTGCACCAGCCCGACAGCGGCCTGCAGATCGGTCATGCGGAAGTTGAAGCCGACCTCGGCGTACTCCTCGGCCGGCGGCAGGATCGATCCGTGGCGGTCGGCCGCCGAGACGCTCATCGCGTGCTCGCGCAGTCTGCGCGCCCGCTCGGCCCACCGCGCGTTCGACGTGGTGATCATGCCGCCCTCACCGGTCGTCAGCAGCTTGCGGGGGTGGAACGACCAGGCGGCGATCTCGGCGCCCGCGCCGACGGGTCGTCCGCGGTAGACCGATCCGGCCCCGCAGGCGGCGTCTTCGACGACCACGATGCCCCGGCGGTCGGTGACCGCACGGATGTCGTGCAGGTCGACGGGGACGCCGCCCTGATCGACGACGATGACCGCCGTGGTCGCCGAGGTGAGCGCCGCGGCGACCGTGTCTGCGGTCAGGTTGCCCGTCATCGGGTCGACGTCGGCGAAGACCGGGTTCGCCCCGACGTAGCGCGCGGCGTTGGCGGTGGCGATGAACGACAGCGACGGCACGACCACGTCGTCGCCCGGACGCACACCCGCCACGAGCAGGGCGAGGTGCAGCGCGGTGGTGCAGCTCGAGGTCGCGACCGCGTGCGCGGCCTGCATCGCCGCGGCGAACTCGTGCTCGAAACGCGCCACGCGGGGCCCCTGCGCCACCCAGCCGCTCGCGATGACCTCGGCCACGGCATCCGCTTCTTCGGTTCCGAGCCACGGCACCATCACGTTGATGCGGTCGTCGGCGCCCCGGTCGCTCATCGCGCCACCTCGAGCCGGCCCGCGGCGATCTCGGCCCGCTGCGGGCGCCACCACTCGACCAGGCGTCGCAGTCCGTCGTCGAGCCCGATGGTCGACGAGAAATCGAGGTCGCGGCGGGCGGCGGTCGTGTCGGCGAGGCGCCGGACGACGCCGTTGACCTTGCGGTCGGGGCCGTGTGCCACCGGAAGGTCCGAGCCCATGACGCGCAGCAGCGCGGCGGCCAGGCCGGCGAGGCTCGTCTCGGTGCCGCTGGCGACGTTGTACACACCCTCGGTCACGTCGCTACGGGCCGCGAGCACGTTCGCGCGCGCCACGTCGGGTACGCACACGAAGTCCATCGTCTGCGTGCCGTCGCCGAAGATCAGCGGCGGCTCACCGTCGTCGATGCGCTCCATCCACCGCACCAGCACCTCGGTGTAGAGGCCGTGGACGTCCATGCGCGGGCCGTACACGTTGAAGTAGCGCAGCAGCACGTAGTCGAGGCCCTGCATCGCGCGGAAGCTGCGGGCCAGACCCTCGCCGAAGGTCTTCGCCGCCCCGTACAGGGTGTCGTCGTTCTCGTGGTGGTGGCGTTCGCCCGTGGGGAACTGCTCGGCCATGCCGTAGACCGACGCGCTCGAGGCCGCCACGAGCTTTCCGACCCGGTGCCGCGCGGCCGCCTCGACGACATTGAACGTGCCGTCGACGAGCACCTCGAGAGCCAGTCGCGGCTCTTCGGCGCACTGGGTGATGCGGATCGCCGCCTGGTGGAAGACGACGTCCTTGCCGGCGACCGCGTCGTCGACCAGCCGCGCATCGCGGATGTCGCCGTCGATCACGGTGACGCGGCCCGACGCGAGAGCCGCGTCGAGGTTCGCCAGCCGGCCCCGGACGAAGTTGTCGAGCACGTCGACCGAGGCGACGCCCTCGGCCAGCAGCGCGTCGACGAGGGTCGATCCGATGGTTCCCGCACCGCCGGTCACGAGCACGCGCGCCCCCTCGAGGCGGGTCATGCCAGCAGCCCTTCGCGTGCGAGCGACACCGGATGCGGTGCGCCGAACGATGCGAGGCTGCCGGCCGCGGCATCCAGCACCGACAGCACGCGCAGCGCAGCCTCACCGCTCGTGCGCGACGGGCGGCGCTCGCGCACGGCGGCGGCGAACTCGCTCACCACCGCACCGAGGGCCTCGCGCTCTTCGAGCGCCGGAGCCCACGTGTCGCCGAGACGGTACGAGATGCCCGCGGCCCGGCGGTCGTGCACCGTGGCCTTCGACACCGAGCGCACGTCGACCCCGCGGTCATAGATGCTGAGGCGCTGCTGCGGGTTCAGGTCGTCCCACACCAGCGTGCGGCGGGTGCCGCCGATCACCATGCGGCGGATCTTGGTGGGGCTCAGCCAGTTGACGTGCACGTGAGCCATGGCGCCGCCCTCGAGGGGCATCGCCAGGTATCCGATGCACGACTTGCCCGTGTTCAACGGGTCGGAGCCGTGCGCCGACACCGACGTCGCCGTCAGTCCCGCCGGCAGCACGAAGTCCATGATCGACAGGTCGTGCGGGGCGAGATCCCAGAACACGTCGACGTCGGGCTGGATCAGACCGAGGTTGATGCGCACGCTGTCGACGAACAGGATGTCGCCGAGCTCGCCCTTCGCGACGAGCTCGCGCATCTTCAGCACGGCCGGCGTGTAGCAGTAGGTGTGGTCGGCCATGAGCACGAGGCCGAGCTCGTGCGCCCGGCGCACCATCTCGCCGCCCCGCTCCTGGGTGTCGGCGAGCGGCTTCTCGACCATGACGTGCTTGCCCGCCCCGAGCGCGGCGAGCGCGATCGGGTGGTGGGTGTGGGCGGGTGTCGCGATCGCCACCGCGTCGATGAGCGGATCGGCCAGCACGGCTTCGAGCTCGGTCGTCACGGGAGCCCCGCCGACGGCGTCGGCGACCTTCCGAGCCCGCCGGATGTCGAGATCGCAGATCGCGGCGAGGTTCCACTCGCGGCTCGCCTTGATGTTCCGCGCCAGGTTGGGCCCCCAATAGCCCGCTCCGATGACGGCGATGTTCATTCGTGTGTTCACGGTGTGTCCCCGATTTCCCCGATGTTTTCCCCGAAGGGCGTTTCCCCAAAGAACTGCTGCGCCTGCGGCGGCGCCGCCTGCGGCGACGGCGGCTGCGAGCCGAACGTCACCTCGGCGTCGACGAAGTACGCCGTCGCCTGCCAGGGCGTCGTCGGCCGCTGACCGTCGGCGCCGTATGCGAAGAGCCCGTTCGCGACGGCGGGTGCCGACAGGTGCCCGGCGATCACCGCGTCGTCGAAGTAGTGCGCCGTCACCGCGTACCCGCCGACGGGCGCGAAGTACGACACGGTGTACAGCTGCCCCGGCTGCAGGGCGACAGGCTCCGAGAGCGCGGCGCGCTGCCAGCCCGACGCCGTCTCGGACCCGAAGGTCACCTCTGCCAGCTGTGCACCGTCGGGTCCCCAGAGCCGGCCGACGTGCGTGCCGGTGTTGCCGGGCCCCTTGTAGAACCGGATCGCGGTGGCCCACCCCGGGTAGGCGACCTCGAACGACGTGCCGAGCGAGAGCGACGAGGTGTCCGACGCCGAGGCGGTGGCGGGCTCGGCGTCGCCGAACAGCGTCTGCACGACCCCATCGAGCTCGGGCGGCTCGGTGGTGAACTCCCACGAGTCGAGCACCTGACCGCCGATCCGGACCGTCGCCCGGTACGTCGTCGCCCGGTCGAGGGCCGACGCCGCGACGAAGCGCACCGTGCGGGACGCCGCCTCGTAGGCCGACTCCCCCGCGACCGCGACGCCGGAGCGTTCGAGCTCGATCGTCGGGTCGGCGGCGTCGGCGCTGAGCACCGCCGTCACCTCGCCGTCGTCGGGGGCGTCGGCGCCCTCGGGCGAGCGGCTCTCGACCACGAGCGCGGGCGCGTCGTCGGTGCCGACGGCGAAATCGACGTCGACGAAGTAGTTCGTCGCGTTCCAGGTGCCCGTCGGTGCGGTCCGCTCGGTGCCGTAGCGGAAGACGCCGTTGCCTGCGCCCGCCGCCGATGCCGGGGCGGTCAGCGGCCCGCTCGTGATCGCCGACGACCCGAAGGCCGCTGATGCGTACGAGTACTTTCCCGACGTCGACAGGTACGACACCGTGTAGGTCTTGCCGGCCTCGATCTCGACGGCGGCGGGCAGTTGCGCCCGCTGCCAGCCCGACGGCGTCTCGTTCTGGAACCGCACCGTCGCGATCGCGCGACCCGTATCGTCCCACAGCGTTCCGGTGTGCGTGCCGGCGTCGCCGACGGGCTTGAAGAAGCGGATGCCGGTCACCCGGCCTGCCACCGACGAGGTGAAGCGCATGCCGAGTTCGAGCGCGGTACCCTCGTCGCCCGAGCCGGCCCCG
>JAAIGE0101262463.1_pt1 | contig 11690 bp, 5 predicted proteins | sample 6487951 | NCBI WGS metagenome assembly JAAIGE01 (sample SAMN13974128, study PRJNA590717) | phyllosphere metagenome | biome: tomato field; feature: multiple bacterial spot infested tomato fields; material: tomato leaves; isolation source: leaves from tomato fields | host: Solanum lycopersicum ... | reverse complement strand
GGCCTTCTGCAGGATCTCATAGAGCATGGCCATCAGTTCCATGTACCGCGCCTTGGTGTACTTGGAGCCCTTGAAGGCCATGGGGAGCGCCGCGAGGGTCGCTTTGAGCACCTTGGGCTGGTTGTTCACCACAAAGGCGCCGAGCGCGCCGCCCAGGATGGTGATGATCTCGAACGGCAACGCCTTCAGGATGACCGAGATGTTCCCGCCATGCACGATGTACACGCCGAAGATGCAGCCAAGGCAGACGATGTAACCGATGATGACGAACATGGGGCGGCGGGGTGGCAGGCACTCGAATGAGGAAACTGCCAGCGCATGCCAGCAGGCGGACGGGGGCGCCAAGACGCGCGATCGTATCAATGGTATCGGAACACTCTCGCCGCACTTGAGCCTAAAAAGATGGCAGTTTCGTTTCCGCTGCTGCTGCGGTCGGATTTGCCTGCCGTAAACCCGTAAATGTGGGGTGTCGACGGCATTTCATCAGGGTTTGGTCTGTCCGCACTGCTCTATGCTGACGCAACAGCCAGGGCAATTGTGTTCTGCTCGCATGAAAGACCAAAGTGGTGACTCCTGAATCCCCCTCGTTGCGCGATCTGGCCTATCAGAGTGTTGCAGATAGCCGCCTAGAAGAAGCCCTGGGCCAGTTGCGCAGTTGGCTGCAGGTCGCCGGGCCCGACATGACGCTGTGCAATGACATGGCGGTGGTGGCCTTCCGCCTCGGCCGTACCGAGGAAGCGGTCACCTATTTCCGCGAAGCACAGCGATTGCGCGCTGAGGCCGACACCTTGCTGGCCGACAATCTTTTGGACGCCTTGCAAAGCGCTGCGGTTGCCGCGCCGGTAGCTCCGCAGCCATCCGAAGCGGACCGCTTCAGCCAATGGTTGGCGAGCAGTGCTGCCGCCTTGCATTCTGATGCCCGCAAGTTAAGCGACGAGCAGTGGCTGGACGCGCTTTGCCGGAGCGTGGACGGGCAGCCGTTCAACGAACATCTGCTTCCCGCTTTCATCGATGAAGAGATGCAGCGCACCTATGTGGGCTCGTCGGGGGTGGGCGCGCTTCACGAAGCGCACCGCTTCATGTCTGTCATGGCGACCCAGTGGGACAAGCATGGGTTGGCGCTGTCCGATGAGAGCGTGGCAGTGGATTTCGGCAGTGGATGGGGGCGTTACACGCGATTCATGCTAAAGCATGTCCATCCTGACAATTTATATGGATTCGAGGTCAATTCGTCCATGGTCGAGCATTGCCGCAAGGCCTTTGGCATGGCGAACTTTCTGAAGGTGGGGTCCATGCCGCCAAGTCCACTGCGTAGTGGGATGGTGGATCTGGTGTTTGGTTATTCTGTGTTCTCGCACCTTGCGCCTCACTGCGCTGATGCGTGGATCGCGGAGTTCGCGCGCATCACCCGTCCGGGAGGACTGGTGCTCATGACGACTCAGGGGCGCAGCTTTATCGACTTCTGTGAAGGCATACGGCGCTCCGGCGACCGTTCGAACGCCTGGTTTCTGTCTCTGGCCAATTCCTTCATCAATACGGAGCAATGCTTGAAGGATTACGACAGTGGGCAGTTCTTGCATGCCGGGCATGGCCAGTACGGCGGTACCTACGGGGAGTCGTTGATACCCCGCGCCTATATTGAGCGGACGTGGTCCAAGGACTTCGAACTCGTCGATTTCATCGACGATCGCAGTATCCTTCCCCAGGCGCTTTTCGTGCTCAAGCGCCGTGCGCTGGCTGGGTGAAAGCCTGCGCCTACGGGTTTTTCCAGGCCTACCCTGCAGCAACCTCCAATCCATCAATCTAATGGTGAAAAACGCCCCGAAGACGATGGGCCGATCTGGGAAGGATGGGCTCCCCGCTCTACTGGAACCTGTCCATGTGGGGCGGCCTAACCTAGGGGACAAGGCTGCTTTCCTGGCGTTGGCAGAGCAGATCTACGATAGCCGCTGGCTGACCAACAACGGCCCGCTGGTGCGGCAGTTCGAGCAAGAAGTCGCTGAACTGCATGGGGTGCGCAACTGCGTTTCCATGTGCAACGCCACCGTCGCGCTGGAGATCGCCTCCCGCGCATTGGGAATGAAGGGTGAGGTCATCGTTCCCTCTTGGACGTTTGTGGCTACGGCGCATGCCCTGTCCTGGCAGGGCATCACCCCCGTTTTCGCAGATATCGACCCCGCTACCCATAATCTGGATCCCGCCGCGGTAAGACGGATGGTCTCGCCCCGCACCACGGGCATCATCGGCGTGCACCTCTGGGGGCGCCCCGCACCTGTGCAGGCCTTGCAAGCGTTGGCGGACGAGTTTGGGCTGCACCTCATGTACGACGCGGCACACGCCTTCGGCAGCAGTCTGGGAGGTCGCCGTATCGGGGGGTTTGGTGCGTGCGAAGTGCTCAGTTTTCACGCCACCAAGCTCTTCAATACCTTTGAAGGGGGAGCCGTGCTCACGGACGACGATGCCCTGGCTGAAACGATGCGGCTCATGCGAAATTTCGGGTTCAAAGGGTACGACAACGTGATCTACCCCGGAACCAACGGCAAGATGCCCGAGATCAATGCCGCCATGGGATTGGTGAACCTGCGCGCGGTGGGGCAATTCATTGCTGCCAACCAGTCACGCTATGAGGCTTATCGGCAAGCCCTTTCAGCTCTGGATGGCCTGCAACTCATCCAATACGACCCGTCCAACGACCCGAACTACCAGTATGTCGTCGTCGAAGTGTCGCAGGGGCCTGCAATCCGCGACGAGATCATCGGCGCGCTGCATGCCGAAAACATCCTGGCACGACGGTATTTCTGGCCTGGTTGCCACCGCATGCTGCCTTACCGCGATACCCATCCCCAAGCGGGTGAGTTCCTGCCTCATACCAACGCTCTGGCCGAGCGGGTCATTGTTCTGCCGACTGGAGAAACCCTGCCGGAACATACCGTTGAGGTAGTGGCCGAAGTGATGCGCCGCGTACTGGCGTAATGATGCACGACGCTATGGGCCCAGGATCTTTCCGACGCGTTTTTGTAGTGTTCTCCGGGCACAACTTCCGTGCAGTCATTGCGCTTTGCCGTTTTTTTTCGCAAGCGCAGGCACCTTTTGTGATCGCTGCATCCGGTGTATCCGACCCCATCTTTCTCACACGCTATGCAGAGCGAGTCGTTCACGTGCGGAGCGATAGTACGGTGACGGTCGACCTGTTTGCGCGGATTGCTGGCGCGTGCCCGGCGGTGCCGGTGTATGTGCCCACCACGGAGTTCATCAACTGGTTCGTGCTGAGCCAGCGCAGTTCTCTAGAAGCTCTGGGCTGGGTGATCGGATTGCCGACAGCGGACCTTTACCACCGCTTGACAGCCAAGCGAGAAAGCCAAGAAATTTTCAACGGGCTGGCGGGCCTGGAGGTGCTGCCGGAACTCAAGCCAGAGCAATGGACTCCCCCCTTCGTCGTCAAACCCAGCCAGAATCTGGTGGGCGATGTGGCCCGCTATCCCTTGCTGTGCCTCGACGAGGAGCAGGCCGTAGAGGGCCGGCGGCTTTTGGCTCAGGGAACCTGGTTTGCTCAAAGGTATGTGGACGGCCGCAGTTTCTACTTGTGCGCCTATCTCGACAGGGATGGACGCGATGTGTCCTTCTGGCAGGAGAACCTGCTGCAGCAACCAGGAGGGAAATCGATTCTTCTGGCCCGCTTCTATGAAGGCCCGGTGTTGGATGCGGGGCCCATCCTTCGGGCCTTGGCTGCCTTGGGATTTGTCGGTCCTCTCATGGTGGAGGTCATGATGGACGGTTCTCGCCCGGTCTATATCGAATGCAATCCGCGCTTCTGGGGCCCGCTGCAACTGGCCGTGGATGCATGTCCAGAACTGCTCGTTGCGTTCTGCGAGGATGCCGGCTTTTCTGTCGTCCGGCCCACTCCGCGTTGGGGCACCAGGGTCCACTACTACGCCTGGAGGTCCGGCGATGCATTCGCCGGACTGCGCCGGTTCACGGAGGAGGCCGAATGCCGGCTGGAAGCGCTGGCGATGGAGCATGACGTCTTCGATCGGCCCGATACGCGCGCTTTGGTGAGGACCGTCGCATGACCGAAGATGAGGCACTGCTGCGTGATTGGTATGGCCGTCATAGCAAGCACTCCGACTACCAGGCTCTCTATCCGCCATTGGCCGCCCGCCTGTCACAGCCTTTCGGCACGCAACCCAAAAGACTGGAGGCGGAGCGTCTGGCTTGCATGGCGGTGCATATCCCGTTGAACGGCGCGCGGGTGATGGAGATCGGCGCCAACACCGGCTACTTCACGCTCGGCTGTCTGAAGCAGGGGGCGCGAGAAGTCTTGGCCTACGAGCTGAATCCGGAGCACGCCCGTTTCGTGACCTTGGCAGCCCGGGTGCTCGGCTGGGCGCACCGTCTCTCCGTCCGTTGCGAAGCCTATTCGCCGCTCGGCGAAGAGGCGGGAGCTGACCCTGCCGCCCTGTGCTTGAACCTGAATGTGCTTCACCACTTCGGCGACGACTTCGGGGCGCATTGCCCTGACACGGCATCCGCGAAGGCGTCCATGCTCGATACCTTGCGCCAGACGGCGCCCTCGTGCCGCCGTATGTTTTTCCAGATGGGTTTCAACTGGAAGGGGGATCGGCATCAGCCGTTGTTTGCCGGGGGAACCAAAGCCGAAATGGTGGAGTTTGTCGCTGGCGCGGGAGATTGCTGGCGTATTGAGGCCGTCTGGGCGTACGACCCGCACCCCGCGGAGCGCGCATACCGTCCTTTATCGGGGGCTTTGTGGCAACGCCAGGATGCGATCGGTGAATTCGCGAATCGGCCACTCTTCTTGCTTGAGCGTATCGGTGTCTGAGGGTTGTTATGTTGGTGGAGAAAAACAATGACTGAGAGTGCGCGCTTAGGCTTTGACCGGCTGGTCGGTTCGGCGCAAGCCGCTGTGCGCGATGGCCGGATGGAAGAGGCCCTTGCGTTGTTGCAGCAGGCGGCTACTGCAGCATGGGAGAACTACACCGGCGTCTTTCTGGACCGCAGGATCGAAAAGATGATCCATGAGGTCGCCGCGCACGTGAATGCTTCGTGGCCGGTGGAAGTTCCCCCAGCCAACGGCGTTGGCATTCTCATGAGCGGCATCTACGACCATGGCGGGCATTCCAAGATCGCCTGGCGCTGGATGCAACTGGACGAAGAACACCGTTTCACGCTGGTGCTCACCCGCCAGCTCGGCAGTGTCATGCCTGTGCAGGTTCACGAGTTGGAGCAGGCAGGACGGGCCTCCTGCGTGCACGTCCAGGCCGGTGACGACGTGTTCACTCGCATCAGGGCCGCGCGCGACGCGCTTGCGGGGGCTGTGACGCTGGTCCTCAATATTCACCCGGATGACGTGGTCGGTGCCGTGGCGGCCGCCTGTCTGTGCGACAGGCTTCCGGCCATCTTTATCGACCATGCCTATTTCAGCTTCTCTATCGGTATGACGGCCGCGCGGGCGCTGTGCGTCACCAACCCGGCTGCAGCCTCCCTGGCCGCAGAGCAGCGCCTCGTGTCGCCGGAACACCTGGTCTGGTACGTCAATTCTCCGGAATGGCAAACGGACGGTACGGAGGCCCAAGAGGAGGTCCGCAGGCAGCTTGGGGTGCCGGAGGGAGCAACGCTCTTGCTTTCTTCGGGGTCCGAATACAAGTACCTGCCTATCGACGGGATCGATTTCCTGGAACTGGTCGGTCCCGTACTGGCCGAGCAGCCCGATGCGTACTTGGTGGTTGTCGGCGTCCGGTTCGGGCTTTCACAGTTGAGTACCCCATGGCGTGAGGCCTTGGGCCGGCGGCTGATCTGTCTGCCGCCTGTCGAGGAGCGCCGGCTCGAGTCGATGATGGCCGCGTGCGACCTGTATCTGGACGCTGTCCCCTTCCATTCGGGTGGGGGAGCGATCAAAGCCATGATGGCGGGAAAGGCCACACTGCAGTTCGCCCCCCGGTCGCTTTACCTGGCCAAGTTGGTTCCTCAGCGATACGAGGTGGACGATTTCGCGCTGTTCCATTTTTCCGTGACCAGTTACCAGTCGGAGCTTCGCCGGCTGCTGCACTGCAGCGTCGCGCGTGCCGAAAAAGGGAGGCAGCAGCAGGCGATCTTCCTCTCACGCCTGACGGCCTCGGCCAATCTGGCTTCTATCCGGGCTGCCTATGCCAAGGCGCTTTGCAGCCCTCCGATCGGCCAGACCCTGGGCGAAGAGCAATGGCGAGCACCGCTTCCCATACTGGACAGTGTGCACCGGCAATTGGCGGACAATTTCCGTAGCCTCGCGCTGGAAAAGCGAGCCCAGCCCCCGGAAACTTCAGCTGGGAGCCGCGTCCTGCGGACCATTGCCTTCCACCTCCCCCAGTTCCATGCGATACCGGAGAACGATGAATGGTGGGGGACTGGATTCACGGAGTGGAACAATGTCCGGGAAGGGCGGCCCCTTTTTGAGGGGCACTACCAGCCCCGCGTGCCGGCAGAGATGGGCTACTACGACCTGTCGGACGTCCAGGTGCTGGAACGCCAGGCGCGACTGGCGCGCGAGCATGGGCTGGAAGGCTTCTGTTTCTATTACTACTGGTTCGACGGAAAACGGCTGCTAGAAAAGCCTGTGGACCAGTTGCTGCGCCACCCCGAGATCGACTTGCCGTTCTGCCTTTGCTGGGCCAACGAGAACTGGACCCGCCGCTGGGATGGCGGCGAGCAGCAGGTATTGATGCAGCAGACCTATTCCATCGAACTGGACGAGCAGTTCGCAATGGATCTGCTGCCCTACATCAGGGATGCCCGTTACATCCGGGTGAACGGGATGCCGCTGCTGCTCGTCTACAGGCTGGACATCATTCCGGACGTGCCGCGGGCGGTACAGGTATGGCGCGATGTCTGGCGCAGGGAGGGCGTGGGAGAGGTCTACTTGATCGCTGTCGAGAGCTTCCGTACCAGCGACCCCGTTGCCAATGGTTTCGATGCCACCTGTGAGTTCCTGCCCCACCAGGTCAATCTGGTCGACTTCGTTCCGCAGATGCCCTTGAAGCAGCTCCGGCATGGGCGTTTGAGCCTGGCTGACTATGGACGGCTGGCGGACTTCTGGGTCGGCCGGCCCAGGCCTTCCTACAAGCGTTTCAGGGGCGTTGTCCCCGCCTGGGACAATGCCGCCCGCCGGCGCAAAGGCGGAGCGGTCATACTGCACGGCTCCACGCCGGAACTCTACGAGCGATGGCTGCGCCGCACGGTAGCCCGGACGCTGGAGGAGTTCGATGGCGATGAACGGCTCGTGTTCATCAATGCATGGAACGAGTGGGGCGAGGGGTGCTACCTGGAGCCGGATGCCCGATTCGGGCGTGCCTATCTGGAGGCAACCCGCCGGGTTCTGTATGCGCCCGAGGCGGCGCTGCGGGAGCAAGACCGCCGAGAACGTGCGCAAGGCGACGGAGTTCCTGACCTCTTCGCCCGGTGGTTGGACTCGCGTGACCAGGAAGGCGCCCGTGCGCGCATGGCGGCGTCGGCGGGTGGGGCCTCGCAAAACTCCCTCCACGTGCTGGTTATTGGCGAACATGGCTCCGTCGAGCAGACAACGCGCCGAAGCCTGCAGACGGCCGCTGGGCTGCCGCTGCCCGGCGTCACGATCTCCACGATTCCGGCAGGTGCCGATCTGGCGCACCGCGTCAATGCGCTGATCTCAGAGCTCCCGCATGTATGGTGGACACTGGTGCCCGCAGGCTGCCAGTTTCTCGCTGCCGGCATGGAAGTTGCCCTCCAGGTGTTCGCGGGGCAGCCTGATCTGTGGGCGGCCTATGGTGACGAGGTCGTCCGCGCTGCGGATGGCACCTTGCGACCCGTGTTTCGCCCGGACTTCAATCTCGATCTCCTGGTGAGCCATCCTGGAGCGATGGCCCGGCACTGGTGGTTCCATCGCGAAGCAATTTTGTCCATCGGCGGATTCCCCTCGGAAGATGGCAGCGCCTTCGAATTCGGAGCTCTGCTGCGTTTTGCGGAGACGGGGGAGTTCTCACGGCTGAGGCATATCCCGGAGCCCATGTTGGTCGGGCCTGCCGTGGTCACGGCCGGCCCGGATGCGCAAGCAGCCCTGTCGGCCCACCTGTCGCGGCGAGGGTACCCGCAGGCGCAGGTTGCTGCGGGGGCTTACAACACCTTGCGCATCCATTATGGACATGGGCAGGCGCCGTTGGTGTCCATCATCATCCCGACACGGGATCAGCTGCCCCTGCTGCAGCGGTGCGTGGAGACGCTGGTCGACAAAACGGCCTACCGGCATTTTGAATTGCTGATCGTGGATAACGACAGCCGTACCCAGGAGGCACGCGATTGGCTGGAGGGGCTGGAGAGCCTCGGGTCCGACCAGGTGCGTGTGCTGCGTTACCCGCATGCCTTTAACTACTCGGCCATGAACAACCTGGCCGCGGGCCACGCCCGGGGCGAATACCTGCTGCTGCTCAACAACGATACAGCGGTGCTTCAGGAGGAGTGGCTCGATGAAATGCTCAACCATGCCCTGCGGCCCGAAGTGGGCGTCGTCGGGGCGAAGCTGCTCTATCCCGATGGGAGCGTCCAGCATGCCGGCGTGATTCTTGGCCTGAACGGTCCCGCGGACCACCCATACAACGGAGAGGCGTTGACGGCGCCGGGCCACATGCATCGGCTGCAGGTCGACCAGGGGCTCAGTGCGGTGACGGGCGCCTGCCTGATGATCCGCAAGTCGCTCTATGAGGCGGTCGGAGGTCTGGATGAGGAGGCTTTCAAGGTTTCTTACAACGACATAGACCTGTGCCTGAAGGTGCGGCAGACGGGCCATCTCGTGGTATGGACGCCACATGCGTTGATGATGCATGTCGGGAGCGTCAGTCAAAAGGCCTCCGACCCGGCGGCGCTGGCACCCAGGCAGACCCGGTTCCAGTCCGAGCAGGATTCCATGTACGCAAAGTGGCTTCCCTTGCTGGCCCATGATCCGGCCTACCACCGCCACTTCGTGTTGCACGGCGCGGGCTTCAAGGTGGATTCGGAGCTGGCATTGCCCCCCAAAGGCCAGGGCTCTGGCTTGCGTGTGCTGGCCCGGGCGGCCGATGCTTGGGGAAGCGGGCATTACCGGGTGATCGAACCCCTCGGCGCCTTGCGAGAGGCCGGCGAGGTGCACGGGGCTTGGACCCTCGGTGCTCCAACCTTGGCTGCAGTCGCGCGGTTCGATCCTGATGTGATCGTGCTGCAGCGGCAGATTACGGGGGAGCAGCTGACAGCCATGCGGCAAATGCGAGCATTCAGCCGCGCATTCAAGGTCTACGAGTTAGACGACTATCTGCCCAACCTGCCGCTGGACAGTGCGCACCGGGCGGGGGTCCCCAAAGACGTGCTGAAGATTCTGCGCAACGGCCTCGGCATGGTCGATCGATTGGTCGTGGCCACCGAGGCGTTGGCTGAGGCTTTTTCTGGGCTGCACGGAGACATCCGGGTGGCCGAGAACTATCTGCCCGTGCGGTGGTGGGGTGCTTTAACGCCACCGCGTCGGGGAGCGGGCGTCAAGCCCCGGGTCGGCTGGGCGGGAGGCGCCAGCCATGAGGGAGATCTGTCGGTGATCGCCGATGTGGTGCGCGAATTGTCTTCGGAGGTGGAATGGGTGTTCATGGGCATGTGCCCCGAGGCGCTGCTGCCCTATGTGCATGAGTTCCACTTCGGCGTACCGATCGAACAGTATCCGCAGCGGCTTGCTGCGCTGAATCTGGATCTGGCCATCGCTCCGCTGGATGACAATCAGTTCAATGCATGCAAGAGTCCGCTGAAGCTCCTTGAATATGGGGCGTGCGGATATCCGGTGGTGTGCAGCGACATCGGCCCGTACCGCCGGAGCGGGCTGCCCGTGACGCGCGTGCGCAACCGATTCAAGGACTGGGTCTCTGCAATCCGCATGCACACCCATGACCTGGCGGCGGCGGCGCAGGTGGGGGACGCCTTGCGATCGGCCGTGCTGCGAGCGGGCCTTTTGCAGGGGGAGGCCGTCAAGGCGTGGCTCAAGGCGTGGACGCCTTGAGTGCTTTGGCGGCACAGGGCGGGTGCTGTTCGCGCTTCTGTACCCGGGCAAGAAAAAGCCGCCTCGACAGGCGGCTTCTTCTATGGAGCAGGGAGTGCGCCCACTTGGAGCCTCATTTGAGCAGGGACAGCACGCCTTGCGGGATCTGGTTGGCCTGGGCCACCATTGCCGTGCCAGCCTGCTGCAGGATCTGGGTCCGCGACAGGTTGGCCGTTTCCGCGGCGAAGTCGGCATCCTGGATGCGGCTGCGAGACGCGGACATGTTCTCTGAGGACACGTTCAGGTTGGCGATGGCCGTCTCGAAGCGCGACTGCAGTGCGCCGTAGTTGGCCCGCTGCCCGCTGATGGCTGCGATGGCCGAGTCCACGATGGCGAGCGTGCGGTTCGCGCCGTCCACGGTGCCGACATCCATGTTCTGCACCGTCTGCAACTGGCTGGCGGTGGTCGTGTTGGCGAGCAGGAAGCCTCCGGCGCCGCCATTGGTGTCGGTGGCGCTGAAGGACTTTGCGGAGTCGAGCGTGAGCTGGCCGGTCATCACCAGATCTGCCGCGCCGCCGAACGTCCCCGCGGGCGTGGCTGTCAGCGTGTTGCCGCCGGTGATGGCCGTGGCGCTGTTGGGCAGGGTTACCGTGAGATCCTGACCCGTGGCCGAGCGGTTCAGCATCCGGATGTCGTTGCCGGCCGCATTGGTCAGGACCAGGTTCTTTCCGTCGTCGCTGACGCGTGCGGTCACGCCGGTCTTGGCGGCCACGTCGTTGAATGCCTTGGCAGCTTCGCTCAAGCCGTCGCTGTTGAGTGCCGATACCGTGAAGGAGACCGTGGCGGGCTCTGTTGTCCCGTTGTTGGACGCCAGCGAAATCGTGTAGGAGCTGCCGGCGGCGAGTCCCGTCAGCCCGACTTCTGTTCTGGCCGTGGCATTGACACCGGTCTTTTCCGACTGGGCGTTGACCAGTGCTGCAAGTCCCTTGGCCGAGGTGCCGGCCGAATAAGGAATGGTGGAGGTGCCAAAGGCGCCGTTGATGGTGACGCTGCCGGAGGTAATGGCGGAATTGCCGCCGGTGCCGCCGTGCGCAACCACTGCGCCGGCAGCGCTGCCCAGCGTCAGATCACCCGAGTTGTCGGTCGAGGTGGCAGCCTTTCCGCCGATGCGGTAGTTGCCGTAGGCGTTGGTGCTGAAGTTCGAAGAGGTGGCCGTGATGGTCTGGTTGGCGTTGGCGCCCACCTGGAAGGCTGCGCTGGTGAACGAGCCATCCAGCAGCTTGCGGCCGTTGAATTCGGTGGTCTTGGCGATGCGGTCCAGTTCGGCGGTCAGTTGGTTCACTTCCGCGTTCAGGGCCTGGCGGTCCGAGGCGCTGTTGGTGGCGTTGGACGACTGCACCGCCAGTTCCCGGATCCGCTGCAGGATGTTGCCCGCTCCGGCCAGCGCACCTTCTGCGACCTGGGCCAGGGAGATGCCGTCGTTGGCGTTGCGGGCGGCCTGGGTCATGCCGCGGATCTGCGTGGTGAAGCGCTCGGAGATCGCGAGGCCGGCGGCGTCGTCCTTGGCGCTGTTGATGCGCAGGCCGGACGAGAGGCGCTGAATCGAGGTGTTCAGCGAATTCTGGCTGATGCCCAGGTTGCGTTGGGCCGTCAGCGAGGCGACGTTGGTATTGAT
>JAAIGE0100213221.1_pt1 | contig 11690 bp, 12 predicted proteins | sample 6487951 | NCBI WGS metagenome assembly JAAIGE01 (sample SAMN13974128, study PRJNA590717) | phyllosphere metagenome | biome: tomato field; feature: multiple bacterial spot infested tomato fields; material: tomato leaves; isolation source: leaves from tomato fields | host: Solanum lycopersicum ... | reverse complement strand
TTGAAATAATCGCCGAAGCTGAAATTGCCCAGCATTTCAAAGAAGGTGTGGTGCCGCGCCGTGTAACCGACATTGTCGAGATCGTTATGCTTGCCGCCCGCGCGCACCGACTTCTGGCTCGACGTCGCCGTCTTGTAGGGGCGGGTTTCCAGACCGGTGAAGACATTCTTGAACGGCACCATCCCGGCATTGACGAACATCAATGTCGGGTCGTTGTGCGGCACCAGCGGGGCCGATGGAACGATGGTGTGACCGTTGGCCCCGAAATAGTCGAGGAAGGAGCGGCGAATGTCGTTGGTCGAAGTCATGGGGGCGATTTAGTGGGAAGCGCCCCGCCGCACAAGCGGGGCTTTTCGCCCTATGTCATCGATCAGGTCGATGATGCAGTCGCTATCCGATAGGCTGCTCGATCGACATGGGTGGCTTCGAGAACCATTTCGGCCCCTGCGCGGTCATGTGGAAGCAGTCCTCCAGCCGAATCCCCATGACGCCGGGCAGATATAGCCCCGGCTCGTCGGAAAAGCACATGCCGACCTCCAGCTTCGTCGTTTCGCCATGGACCAGGTTCACCGGCTCATGCCCCTCCATGCCGATGCCGTGCCCCGTTCGGTGCGAAAGTCCGGGCATTGTGTATCCCGGACCATAGCCCAGCTTCTCGTAATAACTGCGCACCGCGTCATCGACCGACCCTGCGGCCGCGCCTAGCTTCGCCGCGCCGAACGCGATCTGCTGGCCCTTGGCAACGTCGGTCCAGACCTTCCGTTGCTGGGCGGTCGGCGTCGCCTCATGAACCCAGCTGCGGCTGATATCAGATTGATAATCCTCGACCGTGCAGCCGCAATCCATCAGCACGACCTCGCCCGCGCGAACCACCTGCGGCTTACCCGATCCGTGCGGATAGGCCGCCGCTTCGCCCAGCAGGACCAGATTGAACTCGACGCTGCCGCCCAGCGCCTTGGTCGCTGCGCCCATCAATGCGCCGATATCGGCGGGCGTCATGCCAGCCTTCACTTGGCGGTAGGTCCAGCGATAGGCGGCCATCGTGACGTCGCTCGCCATCTGCATCAGCGCAATTTCCGCCGCCGTCTTGCGCATCCGCAAGCTCCGCGTGATCGCGTCCGGCACCAGACGCACCTGCGGCAGCGCCGTTTGCAGGCCATTGACCGCGAAATAACGCACTGTCTCCTCTATTCCGATGCGGCCCTTCGCCAGTCCCTTCGCTGTCAGAAAGTCGGCGATCGGGACATAAGGGCTCTCATGCTCCTGCCACACTCGCATCTCGGCCGGAATGCCGAGCGACTCCTCGATCGAAGGCCGCTCAAAGAAGGGGCAGACGACAAGCGGCATGCCGCTCGCAGGAATGACGAGCGCCGTCAGCCGCTCGCTGCGATGCCAGCGTACACCGCTATAATAGATGAGGCTTGCGTCCGGCTCGATCACCAGCGCATCGATGCCCTGAGTCTGCATCGCCCGTTGCGCGCGGGCGAGCCGGTCGGCGCGCTCGGCCTTCCCAATCGGCGCGACGCCGCCGGTCATCGGGCGCAGCGCTTCGCTCGCCCGCTCCTGCGCGAAAAGGCGCGGCGTCAACGCTGCCGCCATGCCCGCCGCGCCATAGCGCAGGACGGATCGCCGGTCAGGCATAGGCATAGGCACCACCTTTCGTCAGCGCCGCCCGATAGGCGGGGCGCGCGTGCATCTCGCCAAGCCAGCGCAGGATGTTGGGACGGCTGGCGTCCAGCCCGCCGCGCGATCGCGATGCCTCCAGTGGAAAGCTCATCATCATGTCGGCTGCGCTGAACGCGTCTCCGGCAAAATAGGGCCGTGTCGCCAGTTCGCTTTCCAGCCAGTCGAGATGATCGTTCAGCATCCCCTGCACCGTCCTGAGCGCCGGCTTGCCGAGCAGGCCCAGCTTCCTGACGATCAGCAGCCCCAGCAGCGGCGGCATCATAGACCCCTCGGCATAGTGCAGAAACTGGCGATAGCGGATCGCGCCCTCCACATCCGCAGGCGCACCCAAGCGCCCATCGGCCCGCGCGACCAGATATTCCATGATCGCACCGGTTTCGATCAGGCGATGCCCATCGACCTCCACCACTGGCGACCGCCCGAGCGGATGCACCGCGCGCAAACTGGCAGGCGCGCGCATCGTCCGCCTGTCGCGCTCGTAGCGTTTGATCTCATAACTTTCGCCCAGTTCTTCGAGCAGCCAGAGGATGCGCTGCGACCGGCTGTTTTCCAGATGATGGACGGTGATGGTCACGTGCCGCGCCCTATCTTGAGCACATCGGCAAAGGCCGCGACACCCGCGCCAGGTCCGTCGCCATGGTTCCAGACCGCCCCGCTCACCGCGAGGAAATCCGCCCCCGCTCGCACCAACGGCGCGGCATTGTCCGCCGTCACTCCGCCGATCGCGACGCAGGGCAATTCGAACAGCGTCGTCCACCAGCCCAGGATCGAAGGATCGGGCCGATGAAACGTCTCCTTAGTCTCCGTCGGGAAAAACGCACCGAACGCGACATAATCCGCGCCCGCTTCTCCCGCTTCCATAGCCAGATGGCGGCTGTCATGGCAGGTGATCCCAATTTGCACTTTCGGCCCCAACAGCGCGCGCGCATCCTTGGCGCTTCCGTCGCCCTGCCCCAGATGCAGGCCATCCGCGCCCAAGGTCTTGGCAAGCGTCATGCTATCGTTGACGATGAAGGCGATATCGCGATCGGCACATAGCCGTTGCAAAGGCTCCGCCGCCCGCGCGACCGCGTCCTCATCCAGCCCCTTCAATCGCAACTGGAATGCCACCACATCGCCACCGTCGAAAGCCGCGGCAAGACGTTCGGCAAAATCTGCTTCGATCGTCGGCGGGGAGATCAGGTAAAGCTGGCATGGGGGGCGAAACCCCTGCTCGAACTGGTCGGCAAAATGCGGGTCGAGCGCCAATTCTTCATCGGTAAAATCAGTCATGCCGCCTTATAGCCGCTCCAGACAGCGCGCCAAGAGGCATGAGGTGCCGGGCGAATCCGAACGGACCCGCCCGGCAAGGCGTCAGGTCACGCCGCGACCGGCTGTTTCGCCGTCGACGCGGCGTAGATTTCGTCCACTGCCTCGCCCAGCGACGCATCGAATTCGTCGTCGCTCATCTGATGGCGCAGGTCGTTGAGCAGCGCGCGGCTGAAGCTTGCGATGATGCCGCGATTCTTCGCCAGTTCCGCGCAGGCCTCGGTGCGGCCGAACCCACCCGACAGCGCGACGACGCGCAGCACCTTGGGATGATCGATCAGCGGGTCGAACAACCCGGCCTTGGCAGGCAGCGACAGCTTCAGCATCACCTGCTCGCCATCGGGCAGCGCATCCAGGTTCTTGAGAATTTCTTCCAGCAGGATCTGATCGGCCTCGGCGCGTTCGGGTGACTTGATGTTCACTTCCGGTTCGATGATCGGCATCAGGCCAGCGGCCAGCACCTCGCGGCCCAGCTCGAACTGCTGCTTGACGACGGCGGCGATGCCCTCGCGGTTGGCGAGGTTCACAACTGAACGCTCCTTCGTCCCGAATACGCCCAGCCCCTTGGCGCGCGCCAGCAGGTCGGAAAGGCCGGGAATAGCTTTGAGCATCTGCACGCCGTTGCCTTCGTCTTCCAGACCCTTATCGATCTTGATGAAGGGGACGACGCCCCGCTCGATCAGTGCCTGCGGGGTCGGCTTGCCGTCCACCTGGCCATCCATCGTCCGCTCGAACAGGATTGCGCCCAGCACCTTGTCACCGGTGAAGGCTGGCGAGGTGATGACGCGGCTGCGCATCTGGTGGATCAGCGCGAACATCTCCTCATCGTTCGACCAGGCGCCTTCCTCGACGCCATAGCCCTTCAGCGCCTTTGGCGTCGAACCGCCGCTCTGGTCCAGCGCGGCGATGAAGCCGTTGCCGCCCGCGATCTTCTGTTTCATGTCCTGATCGAGCATCTGCACATACCTTCCCTCTGGGGTGACGCAGCCGATGCGGCCGCGCTCGAAATCGAATAACCGTTGCGCAGTCGCTTACGGCCAGCGATGCCGCCTCTCCAAGCGTGCATCTGCAACACAGGCTGTTAGCCAGTCGCCTTCCGCACCGCAAGAAAAGTCGCAATGCGGGAAAAACACCGGCTGCGAACCGTCAGGGCCTTCCGGCGATATTCAATTTTAATTTGCAACTTGCCATCTTGTTGCGCTGCACAATATACGCCCATCTTTTCCCCGATATCGAGAAGTCATGAAAAGCGCCGATCCGACCATGCAACCGACCGCGCAGGTCGATTTGTCCAGTATCACTATCCTGCTGATGGCCGTCGCGTGCGGCGTTCTGGTCGCCAACCTCTATTATGCGCAAACGCTGATCGATGTCATCGGCCCGGATGTCGGCATGTCGTCCGGCGCGGCGGGGCTGATCACCACGCTCACCCAGCTTGGCTATGGCCTTGGCCTTTTTCTCGTCGTTCCCCTGGCGGATCTGCTCGAAAACCGGCGCATCGTGGTCGGATCGATCATCCTGTGCATATTCGGTTGCGTGGGGATCGCGCTGTCGCAAGGCCCGCTCACCTTCATCCTGGCCTCGATCGCCATGGGTGTGGGGGCTACCGGCACGCATGTCCTCGTCCCGCTAGCCGCGCACCTCGCCCGGCCGGAACGGCAGGGGCAGGTCGTCGGCACGGTGATGAGCGGACTGCTCTTCGGCATCATGCTGGCGCGCCCGGTTTCGAATTTCCTTGCCGGATCGTTCGGCTGGCGATCGGCCTTCTGGCTGTCCTCGGTCGTGATGGTGGCTCTGGCGCTCGCATTGCTGAAAGCCTGCCCACGCAGGCAGCCGGGCGGCGGGATGCGCTATGGCGAAGCGCTTTCGTCCACCTTTGCGCAACTGGGCCGGTTTCGTGTCCTGCGGCTGCGTGCTTATTATCAGGCATCGATGTTCGTGATGTTCAACCTGTTCTGGACCGCCGCTCCGCTCAGCCTCATCCACGATTTTCATCTGGGTCATGCCGGGATCGGCACCTTCGCGCTGGCGGGCGCAGCGGGCGCGCTCGTCGCACCGGTCGCCGGGCGATTGGCGGATCGCAAGCTGACGCATCCCGCGACGCTCGGCGCGCTCCTGGGGATCGTGGCCGGTTTCCTGCTGGCGGACTGGTCGGTCGCGGCGGGCAGCCTGATCGGCTTTACCGCGATGGCGATCCTGATCGATGGCGCGGTGCAGATGTGCCAGATCACCGGACAGAAGCTGATCTTCGCGCTCGATCCCGCCGCACGTGGGCGGATCAATGCTGCCTATATGACGGTGATGTTCGTGGTCGGCGCGCTGGGATCGGTGATCGGATCGCTGACGTTCTCGCTCGGCGGCTGGAACGCCAGCGCGTTGACGGGTGCGGCGATCGGCGGGGTCGCCACGCTCGTCTTCCTGATATTCGACAAGGGGGCCAGCATTTCCCGCTGACCCCCTCGCCCGTTCAGCGATAGAGCGCCTTCACGCCCGGCAACTCCTTGCCTTCCATCCATTCGAGGAAGGCGCCGCCTGCGGTCGATACGAAGCTGAAGTCCGCCGCCGCGCCCGCATGGTTGAGTGCCGCGACGGTGTCGCCACCGCCAGCGACCGACGTCAATTGCCCTTCCTTGGTCAGCGCCGCCGCCGTCTTGGCGAGCGCTACGGTCGCCGCATCGAACGGCGCGATCTCGAATGCGCCGAGCGGCCCGTTCCATACCAGCGTCCGGCAGTTCTTGAGCGCGTCGCCCAACGCCTCCACAGCGGAAGGCCCGACGTCCAGGATCATCTCGTCCGCCGCGACCTCATGCACGTTGCAGGTGCGCACCGAAGGCGGGTTCGCCGCGAATTCCTTCGCGACCACGACATCATAGGGCAGATGGATGGTGCAGCCCGCCGCATCCGCCTTCTCGAAAATCGCCTCGGCCGTATCCGCTAAATCCTTTTCGCACAGCGACTTGCCGACATCGACACCGCGCGCGTGAAGGAAGGTGTTGGCCATGCCGCCGCCGATGATCAGGTGATCGACCTTGGCCACCAGATTGTTGAGCACGTCGAGCTTGGTAGACACCTTCGCGCCGCCGACGACCGCAGCCACCGGCTTCACCGGCTGACCCAGCGCCGCTTCCAGCGCATCCAGTTCCTTTTCCATCGATCGCCCGGCGAAGGATGGCAATTTGTGCGCCAGTCCTTCAGTCGACGCATGGGCGCGATGGGCAGCGGAAAAGGCGTCGTTGACGTAAAGGTCGCCGATCGCCGCTATTGCATCGACCAGCGCCGGGTCATTATTTTCCTCGCCAGCGTAGAAACGCGTATTTTCAAGGATCGCGATGTCACCATTGCGCATCACCTTGATCCCATCGACAGCCGCCTCACCCTGGCAATCGGGAATGAATTGCACGTCGCGGCCCAGCACCTGCGTCAGCGGGCGCGTGATCTTCGACAGTGAAAATTCCGGGTTCTTCTGCCCCTTGGGACGCCCGAAATGCGCGAGGATCAGCACCTTCGCGCCGCGATCCGCAAGTTCCAGCACGGTCGGCATCGCCGCGCGCAGACGGGTGTCGTCGCTGACCGAACCATCCTGCATCGGCACGTTCAGGTCTTCGCGCACCAGCACGACCTTGCCGGTGATGTCGCCCATGTCGTCGAGCGTTTTGAAAGGCTTGGTCATCTCTGCTCCCTGATCCTATGAAAAAGGGGACAGGTCGCCCTGCCCCCCTGCGTTCTTACAGGAACTTCGCCAGCACGCCGGTCGTGTCGATCATGCGGTTCGAAAAGCCCCATTCATTGTCGTACCAGCTGAGCACGCGGACCAGATTGCCGTCGATGACCGCCGTTTCCAGGCTGTCCACGGTCGAGCTGCGCGGATCGCCATTATAGTCGATCGACACTAGCGGCTCGTCGGAGAAACCGAGGATACCCTTGAGCGGTCCATTTTCCGACGCCGCCTTGAGGAAGCCGTTCACCTCATCCTTAGTGGTCGCGCGCTTGGCGATGAACTTCAGGTCCACGACCGAGACGTTCGGGGTCGGCACGCGCACCGAAGATCCGTCCAACTTGCCCTTCAGCTCCGGCAGAACCTCACCCACCGCGCGGGCCGCGCCCGTGGTGGTCGGGATCATCGACAGGGCCGCAGCGCGCGCGCGGCGCATATCCTTGTGGATTTGGTCCAGCGTGTTCTGGTCGTTGGTGTAGCTGTGGATCGTGGTCATGAAGCCCTTTTCGATGCCCAGCGCATCATTGAGGACTTTCGCCAGCGGCGCGAGGCAGTTGGTGGTGCAGCTCGCGTTGGAGATGATGATGTCGTCGGCGGTCAGTTGATCGTCATTGACGCCGAACACCACCGTCCGGTCGACATCCGTGCCGGGCGCAGAAATGACGACGCGCTTGGCGCCCGCCCTCAGGTGTGCGCCAGCCTTGTCCTTGCTGGTGAAGATGCCGGTGCATTCCAGCGCAATCTCGACACCCTGTGCGGCGTGCGGCAAGTTCGCGGGATCGCGCTCGGCGGTGACGGCAATGCGCTTGCCGTTGACGACCAGCGCGTCACCATCGACGCTGACGTCGCCTTCGAAATTGCCGTGGACGCTGTCGCGCTTGAACAGCAGGGCGTTGGCCTTGGCATCGCCCAGGTCGTTGATGCTGACCAGTTCCAGATCATGGTCGGTGCGCGTCAGGATGGCGCGCGCCACCAGGCGTCCGATACGTCCGAAACCGTTGATTGCTACCTTGGTTGCCACTGCATTAATCTCCCGGTTTGCTTGGGTTTGGTTGTGGTCAGGCGATACGCCTCATGCCTTGAGCGCGGCTGCGATCTTCGGCGCGATCTTGGCGGCAGTAAGGCCGAAATGGTCGTAGAGCGCGTCGGCGGGCGCGGACGCTCCGAAGCTGTCGATGCCGAAACGCAGGCCCGCAATGCCGGTGTAGCGTTCCCAACCGAACGTCGTGCCCGCCTCGATCGAGACGCGCAGCACGCCCTCGGGCAGCACGTCGGCTTTGTAGGCAGCATCCTGCACCTCGAAATGCGCCCAGCTCGGCATGGAGACGACATCGACGCCGATGCCCTGCTCTTCCAATGCCTTCGCGGTTTCGACAGCGATCTCGACCTCGGAGCCGGTGGCGATGATGACAACCTTGCGCTCGGCGGTCGCGCCGATCAGGCGATAGGCGCCCCTGGCAGACCGGTTCTCACTCTTTTCGGTGCGCAGCTGCGGCAGATTCTGGCGCGTCAGCGCCAGAACCGACGGGCCGGTCGCATCCTTGAGCGCCAGCTCCCAGCACTCCGCCGTCTCGACGATATCGGCGGGGCGATAGACGTCCAGGTTGGGGATCATGCGCAACGACATGACGTGCTCGATCGGCTGATGCGTCGGACCATCCTCGCCAAGACCGATCGAATCGTGCGTCAGCACATGGATCACACGCTGCTGCTGGAGAGCGGCGAGACGGATGCCGCCGCGCATATAGTCGGAAAAGACGAGGAAGGTGCCGCCATAGGGAATGACGCCGCCATGCAGCGCCATGCCGTTCATCGCGCAGGCCATGCCGAATTCACGGATGCCGTAATAGACATAGCGCCCCGCATAATCGTCGCGCGTCAGCGGTCCGGTCGATTTGGTCTTGGTGTTGTTGGAGCCGGTAAGGTCCGCCGATCCGCCGACCGTTTCCGGCAGCAGATCGTTGATCGCACCCAATGCCAGTTCGCTCGCCTTGCGCGTCGCAACTTTCTGCGGATTGGCGATCAGGCCGTCGATATAGGCTTCGAGCGAGAAGTCGGCAGGCAGTTCGCCCACCATGCGACGCGAAAATTCCGCTGCGTCAGAGCGGCTTGCGAGCCTCTCATCCCAAGCCGCGCGAACCGATCCACCCTTGGCGCCGATTGCCTTCCATGCGTCGGCGATGTCCGCTGGAATGACGAAGGGCGCATGGTTCCAGTTCAGATATTCGCGCGCAGCCGCGACTTCGGCCTCGCCCAGCGCCGATCCGTGAACCGCTGACGTGCCCGCCTTGTTGGGCGCGCCATATCCGATCTTCGTCGCGCATGCGATCAGCGAAGGGCGCGGGTCGGCCAGCGCTTCGTCCATCGCACGGCGCACGTCCGCCATGTCGTGGCCGTCGCACGACACGACATGCCATCCGGTCGCAACATAGCGCGCCTTGACGTCCTCGTTGCTGGACAGATCAACCGCGCCATCGATCGTGATCTTGTTGTCGTCCCACAGCACGATCAGCCGGCCCAGGTTCAGATGCCCGGCAAGGCCTATCGCTTCATGGTTGATGCCTTCCATCAGGCACCCGTCGCCCGCGATCACCCAGGTGCGATGATCGACCAGATCGTCGCCGAACTGCGCGTTGAGGTGCCGCTCGGCGATCGCCATGCCGACAGCGGTGGCAAGGCCGGAGCCGAGAGGACCGGTCGTCGCTTCCACGCCCGCCAGCTCGAAATTCTCGGGATGCCCGGCGCAAGGGCTGTGAAGCTGGCGGAAGTTGGCAATGTCCTCGATCGTCGGGCTGGCATAGCCGGTCAGGTGCAGCAGCGAGTAGATCAGCATCGATCCATGGCCCGCCGACAGGACGAAGCGGTCGCGATCGGCCCATTTGGGCTGGGTCGGATCGAACTTCAGATAATGTTTGAACAACATCGTCGCGACATCGGCCATGCCCATCGGCATACCGGGATGCCCGCTGTTGGCAGCCTGCACGGCATCCATGGACAGCGCGCGAATGGCGGTGGCGAGCGACGTGTCGGAAACGGTCATCTTTGGCAGCAGTCTTTCCTGAACTTGCACCGGTCGCCCCTCGCAACCGATCGAGTCGAGATCGCGCCCCCTTTGTCCTGTCCCACATCGTGCGTCAACCGCAGCGGACCGCACCTCCGCCTCCTTCCGCCCAATGAGGACTTTTGCGCATCTTGGAATGGGGTTATGCCCTACTCCATGGCAAGCGAGCGAATGATGCAGGCGATCGGCGCGCTGGAGCGGGCGATCAGTCGGCTCGAACTGGAAGTGACGCACCTTAAGGATGCGCCCTCCCCCCACCCGTCCAACGGTATCGACGTGCCCGCCGCACAGGCTGCGCTCCGCTCGCTCGATGACCTGATCGGTGATTTGAAGGGTGCGAATCATGGCTGAAACAACGCTCAGCATTGCAGGCTGGCAATATGATCTCCGCTGCCGCGACGGTGAGGAGGCTCATCTCGCTCACCTCGCCACGCTGGTGGAGGCCAAGATGCGCCGCGCGCAGCAGGCTTCGCCGGGCTTGACGGAACAGCGCGCTCTGTTGTTCGCCGCGCTCTTCCTCGCCGACGAAATCAACGATCTGAAGCGCGAAGCGGCAGGCCGTCAGGAGCGGCTAGTGCTGGAAAGCGACGATGAGCCCGTCATCCGTGCGGTCGAATCGCTCACCGGTCGCATCGAAAAGCTGCGGGAAAGTCTTGCCGGTGCCGCCAACGCCGCCTAGATTGGTGGCGACGGGCACTGCGCGGCACGAGCTTTAGCGAACATCCCTGAGGCGATAATCACATCCAAGGGGGCTGTCCCTGGGCGGGTTCAGGCCCGTTCTACATGGTCCCCACCTGACGTTGAGGCGTCAGAGGATATTCCAGCAAACGACCGAGGCGGTCCCGTCACCCTCCTCCCTGACGAAAGGGCGCTTGATGAGCGACCATAGCCCCGCCGCCGACAAGACCGAACTGCGCGGCCTGCTTCGTGATCGCCGCCGCGGCTTCGTCAGCCTGCTCGATCCACTCGCCCATCGCCTCGCTTTCAAGGCCGTTCCCTCGCCCCTCGCCCGACGCATCGCCGGTGCGAACGTCGTCGCGCTCTATATGGGGCTGGAGGATGAGGCGCCCGCGCAGCGCCTTGGCACACAACTGATCGCTCTGGGCAAGACGGTGGCCCTTCCCCGCGTGATCGATCGCATCGGCAGCATGGAATTTCTCGTCTGGCACCCGGAAGAGGAACTGGTGCCCGGCCTCTTCGGCACGCGCCATCCGCCTCAGGGCGATGGCCCCGTCGCTCCCGACGCGATCTTCGCGCCGCTGGTCGGCTTCGATCGGGCGATGACGCGCCTCGGCCAAGGGGGCGGCTATTATGACCGCATCTTCGCCCGCTTTCCCGACGCGCTGCGGGTCGGCGTCGCCTGGTCCGTGCAGGAGATGGACGCGTTGCCCGCCGATCCATGGGACTTGCCGCTCGACATGATCCTGACCGAAGTCGAACTGATCGAAGGGCCAGACGCGGCATGAGCATCGATCCGCGCCACTCTCACGTCCCAAGCTGGCGCAAGCCGGTCGGGATGCTGGCGATCATGGGCCTGCTCACCCTGTGGGCGGTGATGGTGGGCAGTCTGTCCAGCCTTATTGGCCAGTTGCCCATCTGGGCGCAGGTGCCGGTCTATATCGTGCTGGGGATCGCCTGGCTCTGGATCCTGCCGCTGAAGCATCTGCTACGCTGGATGGAAACGGGCATCTGGCGGAAATATTGATCCGGCATTTGAAGCGGATCAAGTGGCGCGAGTGACGGGGCTCGAACCCGCGACCTCCGGCGTGACAGGCCGGCGCTCTAACCAACTGAGCTACACCCGCGCAGGGCGGCATCATGACGATGCGGTCTGAAAAATACCTCCGACTTTCCGGTGAGGAAAGTGGCGCGAGTGACGGGGCTCGAACCCGCGACCTCCGGCGTGACAGGCCGGCGCTC
>JAAIGE0101125786.1_pt1 | contig 11691 bp, 7 predicted proteins | sample 6487951 | NCBI WGS metagenome assembly JAAIGE01 (sample SAMN13974128, study PRJNA590717) | phyllosphere metagenome | biome: tomato field; feature: multiple bacterial spot infested tomato fields; material: tomato leaves; isolation source: leaves from tomato fields | host: Solanum lycopersicum ... | reverse complement strand
CACCGAGAATCTTCGCCTTTATATTTTGCGGGTCGTTGAAGTTAGTATCAGAAAAATGCTCCATGGCTGGCTCAAACAAAATAATATCTCGCTCTGACATGAACTTGAGTGAGCGCTTTTTATGGGACGAGACAGTGAGAAGCCTTATCGCGAGTTCGTAAAATGGATCCCTAAGGGATGTAATGCGTATAGTATCTTCTGTAAAATATCGATGGACAGTCCGTAACAGCACTCGTCCGCTGACATAAGTGGAGGGCTGATTGATGATCTCCAGCATCTGGCGAACCGTTTCGCCGCCGTAGAGCTCAGCGCTGCCAGAGTGAAATTGGAAATAGGCCTTGAGGCTGTTGTCTAGTTCTTTGTGTGGCGCGAATTGCGTCTCAAGTCTGAACAGTCTTTTAGCGATATGCCGATCCGGATTAAAACGCTGATAAATGACAAAGCCGGTCTCATGATCGGTTATGGTGAGATCCGATGCCGTCGCTAGACCCGGCACCTTGTCGTGATCAAGCCTGAAACCCACTACTCCCGTATCATGGTGCCCATGTTTTAGTGGGCCTTCCAGAAAGACATCACACGGAAAAGGGCCGTAATTCTGCGAGTTGCTAACAACCGTGATTACCGGCTTGGTTGAGAAGCCATCAGGGATCAAATATCCTTCTATCGTCTCACCAGTGTCGGAATAGACGTTGAAGTACATTCAGATCGACCTCTCTTCAAATTTCTGGAACAGTGAACAAATCCCTTGGCGCATGCGACTAACGTTGATCGTTTAATCCACTTACCATTTCTCCAGATGCGGCAAGCTCCGCGCCAGATTTCATGCTCGTAGCATTTGATATGGAGAAGGGAACGAATGTTCCCTTTTTCCTGAGGACAACATCGAAGCTGATCTTTCTAGGAAGGGAGTCTATCCGCTCCAGATCGAAGCAACCTGAGAGCGACTGCTCGAAAAGACGAATGAAAACGTCCGCGCACGAATTCCACTTATGCCCAAACTGGCTATTATCGCCTGCGGCATTCCAAGTATAGCGATAGTCTGGCAGAATAAGTCCTATGCCACCGCCCGGCTTCAGGACCGTTTCCCAGTGCAATAGCACCTCAACGGGATTGGAGACGTGCTCAAGCATATGCAGGGCAACGATGTAATCGAGGCTTTCCTGCTTGAACGGCAGATCTTCGGGATTTGCCAGAATAGCGTCCTTTAGGAAAGCGTGATGAGCACCGCTCGACCCTTTATCTTCCCTCATGATGTCAACAGGAGTCAGGTGCTCGCTGATTCTTCTGTCACCACATCCGATGTTGATGCCATTTAGAACCATCAGTGCGTATCCAGAAGGCGCGGCGCGCAACGCGGCTTCCTCTTCCTGCTTCATAATAGCAATAGCTTCGGCGGGTGGGTAAAGGACCAAAGAATTTGTCTTCAGTGCAAAGGCTTCCCTACTCTCCGGCGTAAACTGCGACATGATGCGGATATTCTCCGCATCGGCCATAAATGAAAAATTTAGTTTTTCACGCAGGTACTGCTCGTCCTCTTCCGTCATATCTCTTTGAGGGACATACCGTGCGCGTAAATCCTTGAGGCGATGGTAGCACCCCAAAGCGATTGACTGCAGCCGCGACCTTATCATTGAATGTCCATTCTTCTCAGAGTTGTAGCGTTAGGCATCGAAAAGCCTTTGATCAAGCGACATGCGCTTAGTTAGCCATAGAGGCAAAGCTTGGTGGTTTGCACCAGCGCAATGGCCTGCGACCAGTGCAGATCTGCTCATAGCCCTTCTTACGCGGTCAAGCCATGTTGGAAGACCATACTCTGAATCGATCCGCTCTCTAAAAGCCTGGAAGGAAAACCGGACGATGGCCTCCATCATATGAAATGGATTGGGTGTTAGCCGATATCCAAAATACTTTCTAAAATTTCTTGACTCGTCAAACGCCCGCCTGAACTGCTCATATACATCGTAGTCGTGAGAATGAATAACCACCGCATCCGAGCTATACGCTTTTTTATAACCAGCTTCGATGATGGCTCTCGCCCAGAGTTGATCCTCTGCAAACTCCACATCGGGATAGGGTATGTCTTGCCAGACCGACTTACGAAGCAGCGAATTATTGTCGCTGTAAAAATGCAACACCTGCTGCCATCCCTGATCTGATTTATAGCGGGCCTCATCAAGATCTTTGCTGACAATACGTGGCAACTTCTCAAAACCTGCAAAATGCTGTGCCAGATCCTTTTTGGTAAAGGGAGAGGCATTACCTCTGGCGACATGACGTCCGAAAACGCCTGCAATTTTGGGGTCAAGTTCTGCGGTACGCACAAGGTTGGCTAGCCAGTCTTCGTCGTATGGAACCGCATCATGGGTCAAGAACGCGACAAACTCCGAATCCGCAATGCTCGCCCCAAGATTTCTGGTTTTGCCATGCCCAAACTCGGTGGGTGAAATCTCAATTAAACGTATGTCACTCCGCTGACGGAGATGCTCGAGGGTACCGTCACGTGAACCTGAATCAATGACGATGGTTTCGAACGGCCACTCGGTTCGTTGCCTGCGCACCATGTCGAGCACGTGTGGGAGTATGGTGATGGCGTTTTTTGCTGGAATAACAATAGAACATTTAAAGTGTGCCATCCGAGTTCCCCCCATTAACGCGGGACACACGCGCCCGAATGGCCTCTTCGATCATGCGGGCCGACTTCTCCCAGGAGAGATTTTGTACGAACTTTTGCCCCGCAAGCGCATGAGCATCTCTTAGTTCCGGACTTTTAAGTAATCTCTCTATAACGTCAGCAATTCCCTCTGGCGTTGACTTAGCAAGCGCAATTGTACCTTCGGGAAAAATCGACGTCACAGTCTCGATATCAAGATCGATAACCGGTAGGCCACAGGCCATCATCTCCTTATTGACCAACGAATGATTAGTAGCGGAAAAAACGATACCAATCGCACTTTCTCGATATAAATCTGCAAGTTCGTTGGCATCAAGTATGCCGTGGTCTACATACGGGAAATCAACTTGGAGCGGCCCTATTTTCCAGCCGAAGAAATCAACCTCGAAATCCACGCCCCTTTTGCTCAAAATCTCAAGCGCCATAAAGGCAAGCTCCACCGCGCGGCGCGGTGTGACCCAGCGAGCATAAAGCGCGATCCGATCCTTGCTTCTCCTCGTTCGTTTCTCATCCAGATGATAGATAGTCTGATCGAACGCCAGCGGCCAACACATGGACCAACGACCAAATTTTTCCGACATGATTTTGTTGAGCCACTCGCCCGCACAGAGGCAATCGAAATCGAACGAGTAGGTCTCTTCCGTCAACAGGGCTTCCGTGCCGGCGGGGTAGAAGGAAGGTTCGTAGTCCTGGACGAAATAGAATTTTCGCCGAAACTGTTGCATCGCCTGAACCGGATAGCAAGTGTACCGGTCAGTCGCGATCAAAGCGTCCCCGGAACGGTTCGGAGTTTCGCCGGAAAACAACTCAACGCGCCCCGAAAATGGCTGAAAGTGGGTATTGATCGTTGCCTTCGCAGAATCTCCGCTTTCGTGAACGCTCGGATTCTGGATGAGAACGGATACGTTATGGCCAAACCTCTCCAGAAAGCTGGCGATGCGAAAGATGGTCATGTGACCGCCTGCACCGGCCTTAAAATCCGGGATAATCCAAGTGATGTCCATTCGCTCGGGATCGAATGGCTTGGCTGGGAGCGCACCACCAGACGGTTCGTAACTGATGAATTTTTTGAGATGAGCGACCTGCCGTTCAAACGGAGATTTCCTTTGCTTACCCGGGGTAAGTAGACGGAATGGACTCAACAGCTTTTTCAAATTCATGTTTGGACTGTCACTCGTTAAATCTTGTGTCCCTGAACAACACCACGCCAGCGATGAGGTGCCTCAGTTAACCACAAACTCCGGCTGTTTAAGCGGAGCCGTTCCCCGATACAACAAAAATCCCGACGCAGGACTGCCGCCTTGTAACTAGTCAACCTGTTTGAGGGTTGGTAACCATTGGTTCACTCGTCCCTCTATAAGCCGCGACGCGATGTTACTCGCTGCAACTGTAACCCCTTCCCGGCCATAGAAATTGCCCCGTTCCTGAATTGATGCCGCGACCAAGCGAAAAAATGCACCACTCAATTTGCTGTCAGGCAAGGCACGAGAATGCCAGAAGTCATCCAATGACCCCTGTTCGGTCAGGCCGGCTATGTTGTAGATCGCAGAACCTAGCACCTTCGTTTTCAGACCAATGCGCAGACCCGCCAGCGCAGCAGTAGAGTTTACAGTCACCAAACCTGCCGCCTGGGGAACCAATGCGTTGAGGTTGCCGCCGTCCAAGAACACTACGCGCTTTTCTATTCCCAGCTTGGCAGCTTGCGAGAAGACGATGTTGCGCCAAGGCAGCAGGCCATTATCCAGCGGATGCATCTTTATCACCAGAAGCTCATCTGCGTTCGTATTTTTCGAAAAAGACCGAAGAACCATCTCTATAGCCTCTTTTTGCGATCCGAATGGCGAATGCGCTCTTAGCTGATAATCGGTTTCCAGTTGAAGCGGATAGAGAAACCATCTGCATCTTAACGACAGCAGATTTTGCTGAGCAAGCAAGGCGGCCTTGTCTCGATAACGTCGCATTAGGAGGCGACCGACCCATCCTCTGTATTCGTTGAGCGGATAGTAGATGCCGTGAAACCGGTAATAAGGAAACAAAAACCAGAAGAATGAGGCTGGAAGATAGTAGCTGAGATCAAACAGTGCCTCTGCCAAAAATGTTTGACTATACCGCTGCTCTAAATCAGGCTCGGGAAGGGACCGTGCCGCCCTAAGGACCTCATTGGGATCTCTTGGAAACCTAGAATTCGACGACAGACCGTCTAGCTCCACAGTCACCCAGTCGGGCCTTAAATAACCCATTTCGATCGCAACCACCGTTATGCTGTTTTCTTTTGCAACCTTGACTGCTTCCTTGTGGTAAGGCCTCTCTTCCCCATGCAGAATGATGGTTTTGATCGAATGCTCCTGAAGGAAGCGGCGAATAAATTCTCCCCACTCCTCAATCCTGCCGCGATAGTTCACAGCGCCTGTTCGACGCCAGAACAACTGGTCTCCCACGTTCAAATTTATGCGGTGGCATCGTTGTCCAGCTTCCTCGAGGTGGCCGGCAATTCTCGAAAAGAGAGGTGACGATGGACCCTGCAGAAAAAGGTAAGGGCCGTCAGACCTCATTTGAATTGCTCCTTATAAAGATGAGCATGCCACAGAAGCGTTTCGAACAAAGTCCAAGGCGCCTCTAGCCGCGGTTCTGAAGGGCTCTGCTTGCTCTCTTTTGCTTTAGCCAACGGCACTATGAAATAGTCTGTACGAGGGTCAGGAAACGGGTCGGCATATTGCTTCAAAAGCGGAGCATGGTCCCCATAGAAAGCCAGCCAAACGGGCCGGTCGCACTTGTCTAACTCTTCGACTAAATGACCTAGAGCCTGATCTGCCTTACGCAAAAGTTCCTTGTAGATTTCCACGGGTTCTGTCAGTCCATCGCAGCGCCCTGGCTCCCAAGGACCATGATTAGCCATCGATGCAACGAAAAGCAGCGCGGACTGCTGTTTATCGATCCCATCGCAAATGTGGAGTACCTTTTGCGTGAGCCGCATGTCGGAGACGTAGTCGCCGTCCCTATCACGGACATGGTCGAAGTCATCAAGCATCGTCAGGTGGCGAAACCCAAAGATCGGCATTGCCTTGTGCCTTAAGAAAAAGGTCCGGTCATAGGGATGAATGAAGTGCGTGTACCATTCTGCCCGCTGAAGTTTGTTCGGCCACACTACATCTGCATAATGAGATGCACGGAGATAGGGATAGCTCGCATCAGCGTGGACGTCATCCGGTTGCAGGCCGCTTAAAACGGCAAATTCCGTGCGTAAAGTGTACCCGCCCTCGAAGACACTCGTTAGCCGACCCCACTGCGCGGCCCTCTCCTTTAGTGCGTCAATGGTGGGCAACTCGAGATCCTGACACCCCAAGTTACGAAGGTCCAAAAACGATTCCGATTGCCAGAGGATCAGCAGAGGAGCTTCACGATTAGGCTCACCTAGCATGTCATGGATGACACTCTGAAGTCCTTGTGCGAGTTCGTCGATAATCGCGTCCCGGCGCATGCCTAGCCACATCATGAAATGGTAGCTTACAGACGTAAAAGTGCCAAAGCGCGTTGTGTTCGACTTCACATTAAGTGTTGTCAAAAGCTTTTGAGCAACTGACGCGGCCGCATGCCCGATCGGTTTCACAAAAAGTAACAGTATTGACAGAGTTGGTAGGAGCACACCGACGATGATCCATAACCACGTATTTGCTGTGGGAATGACGGAGGGCTCTTCCACCATGAAAAGCGCAGAAACGCCGAAGACATATAGAAGAGCGACAGTCCAGAAAACGACATTCAATTTGGTGGCGTAGAATATTGTCTTATACTTAAATACATCGACGACAAGTGCGATGTCCGAAAACACAAGCGGCTCACGAATAAAGATGAACTTTGCTCGAGAAATCCCTGTAAAAATCACGAAAAAGCTGATTGTGCCAAGGCAGCAGTAAACTGGTCGCCATGATATTGCGAAAAAAATCGAAAATACGAAAAGGATGATCGGCAATCTCGCCAGTTGCTCGACCGCGACTCTCTTCCGACTATGGTTGAGTGCGTTTTCACGCTGGACTTTACGCGGTAAAGCAAACCGGTCGGTGACGTAAACCACGATGGCCGCAACAAAAAAGCACGCAACGGTCAGCGCGACTGGAGAGGTGTCGTGAACCGACATTTCAGAGAACGAGAACATCATGAGCGAGCCGAAAGACGCCGCATACGCCAGAACAGAACTGGTTTAATGAACGGGGAGAAATATGCCAACAGCGTCAGCGCGACGCCAAAATGAATTTCACCTTTTCCTTTTTCCACACCCCAGACAATCCTTCTTGCAACTTTGTCAACAGGCCAAGGCGATACCTTACCCATTAGCATCTGCGCGAGATCTGACCGGAGGGCTATCTCGCGCTCATATTGCGGCGTGACCGTATCAGGGGGGAAGCTAATGCAGACGTTAACGCCGGAATACGAAAGCTCCGAACGCAGCGCCTCCACAAATCCGACCAGCGCGGACTTGGATCCGCAATAGGCAGCGTAGCCCGGAATTCCAATCATTGCAGCGCCAGAGGATATTGAGACAATGGTACCACATCCACGCTGCTTCATCCCACTGAGCACAGCGCGAACGGCGTAAACAGTGCCAAGGAAGTTAACGCGGAACTGCGACTCGAATATCTCGAGCGACTGTACCTCGAAATCCTCCGGGTCGACACGGCCGGCAGATGCGATCAGCACGTCACACGGACCATGCGCCGCCTCGGCACGAGTTATCGCGTCGCGCAAAGCTTCTTCGCTGGTGACATCCGCAGACGCCCAAAAAACGCTGCTTTCTTGATCAGCTTCTACATCAGACAACATTTGAGCCGCCGAAACAAGCATACCCTCTCCGCGGGCCAACAGCGATATCCGCCAGTTTCTCGCACGGTACTGTTTAGCAATTGCCAAGCCAATGCCACTCGAACCGCCGGTAATTATGACATGTGGCATTGGCGCTTTCCAGCACAGCTTCGTTTCAGGTGATAAGCTTGGCGACCTGTTGCATATCGAGGCTCGCAAGTCCGACCTTTTTCTCGATAAGCTCACCAAGAATTTTGGCGGTGAGCCTGACGGCTGTCTCGATCTGCTCGTGGGTGTGATCGCTGGTTAGGAAAAACCTCAAGCGCGCCAATCCCTCCTGCACCGCGGGATAGATTATTGGCAGAGCGTTTACGCCTGCTTTCAGTAATTCGTTCGAAAGTTGAACCGCTCGCAACGAATCTCCGACGATTACCGGAACTACCGAAAATCCGGCACTGGAGCCGGTATCCAACCCGGCGCTCCTCGCAAGCTTCAGAAACTGCTGGCCATTTTTCCGCAGTTTCTTAACACGATCGGCTTCCGTTTCCAGGATGCCTAGGCTGACAAGAGCGCTGCTAGCCAGCGCTGGTGCAAGACCTACACTGTAAACAAAGCCACCGGCATGTGCCTTCAAAATCTCCACGAGAGCGGAGCAACCGGCCACATATCCCCCACAACTCGAAGCCGTTTTCGATAGGGTTCCCATCCATATATCGACAGTACTGGGATCTATGCTGAAGTGCTCGAACGTCCCGCGCCCGCGCTCCCCGAGCACGCCGAGCGAGTGGGCTTCATCAACCATCAGCCAGAAGCCGAATTTCGCGCGCAGTTCAACCATCGCCGGAAGGGGCGCGATATCGCCATCCATCGAGTAGATGCCCTCGACAATAACAAGGACGCGGTCGAAATCGCCGACAATATCGTTAAGGATTTCTTCCAGATCGGCAGCGTCATTATGGCGGAAAAAGCGACGGGTCGCGCCGGAGAGCTTAACGCCCGCCAGAACACTGTTGTGAATGAGCTCATCGTGAATGACAAGATCGTTCGGGCCAACCAAACAGTCGATCACCGTTGCATTGGTGAGATATCCGCTGACAAAGCAAACAGCATCCTCAGCTTCGTAAATGGCCGCGATCTTCCGCTCGAGCAAACCGTGCTGCGGACGTTCCCCCGCCACGAGACGACTGGCTGACGCGGAAATGCCAAACTGCTTGATAGCATCGATCGCGGCATCCCGCACCGCAGGGTGGCTATTGGTAGAGAGATAGTCATAGGAGGCGAAATTGATAACGTCCTGCCCCGCGATTTTCGCTGTCGCCCCCGCGGCCCTCTCATGGGAGCGGTAGAAGGGGTTGTCCACGCCAGCGAGATCGCTGATCGCCTTTTGTGCTACGATTTTCTTGTACTCCGGCAAATCATCGAAACGCTTGGGCGCTTTAAGCGAAGTCGGCCCACGACGGTTCACCCGCGCAAGGCGGCTCTTGTCCGCCGCGTCCTTCCGTTCACGGAGGGTTCTAAGATAATCGCTGCGCGCTGCCGGCGCCCCTTCTGAACCCGGTGGAGATTCGTCATCCATCATCATTAGTCTGGCTTCCGCTCTTGAGCCTGCGAAACGTGCTTTTCAGTCAGTTTGGCCAACACCGACGCTTCCTCCGATGTACCGGCCGCCGTCTCCGCACCTGTGGTCAGCTTCTCCTGAAGCTTTCTGACGACATCGCCGATCGTAGCACCGTCGCTCATTCCAGAAAGCGGTATGTCAATACCGGTCTTCTGCTGGAAACTCGTGCCGAGTTCCATCATCATCAGGCTATCAAGACCGATGTCCTTGAGCACCTTGTCCGGCTTTATACTGTCTTCTGCAATTTTCAGTATAGAGGCAATTTCTGCGGCCAAGAAGCCATGGAGAATCCCCTGCGCCTCTTCATTCGACTTTCCCTCGACTAGCGCAACCAAGTCCACCTGCTCGCTGTCGCCGCTGCCCATATTCGCAGAACGGCGAGGAATGGCTGAGAAAAGCGGTGTGGCGGTAATAGGAAGCGAGCCCGCGCTTGCCCAGTCGATTTCGGCAACCATGACAGCCGCGGCATCTGAACCTCCGCTGTCGTTCACGATGATTTGTTCGACGAAAGCCAATGCATTCTTAGCTTGCAGCGCCGCCTTGCCGATCTTGCGGGCAAGAATGTCACCCACCTCGGCATTGCGCGAGAGAAACCCTGTATCGGCAATCGCTCCAAAGCCAATTGCGAGTGCGGGTAATCCTGCCGCCCGGCGAGACCGTGCCAGACCTTCCAGATATCCGTTAGCGGCGACGTAATTTGCTTGACCAATATTGCCGATCATCGTTGTGGCCGATGAGAAGAGCAGGAACATGTCCAGCTCGTCGGTTCTCGTCAAACGGTCGAGATTCGAGGCGCCATCCGCCTTAACCTCTATAACAGCACGGTTACGATCCCGGTTGAGGTTAGAAATGAGGCCGTCTTCCAGCACCATGGCCGCGTGAACGATGCCCTTCAGCGGCCCCAAGCTACGCAATGCTCGCAGCAGGTTCTCAAGCTGCGTTTCATCGCAGACATCGCACGCATGCACGCTTGATGCGATACCTGCCGCTGACCACTTCTGCATCGCCGCGTGTGTTTCTTCGTCCGCAACCCCACGCCGCGTGCACAACGCGATGTGCGTTGCTCCACGCGCGGCTAACCACTCGGCAGCCGCGAGGCCAAAACCGCCAACGCCGCCGACTACCAGATAAACGCCCTGTACCAACTCGAGACGCGCTTTGTTTCGCTTCGACACCATGTCTTTTGCAGCAACCGGCGGGCGAATGACGATCTTGCCGATATGACCAGCATTCTGCATCAACCGGAACGCTGGCGCGATCTCATCGAACCCGAATGCGCGGTAAGGCAGCGCAGTCAGCTTACGTTCGGAAAACAGTCTTCCGACCTCGGTGAAAATGCGACGCGTGACGTCCGGCACGTTGACCAGAAGCTGATCCGCGTCAATTCCGAAATAGGAGATGTTGCGCCTGAATGGTCGCAAGGCCAACTTACGATCAGAGTAGTAGTCTCGCTTTCCCAATTCCAAGAACCGGCCGAACGGCTTAAGCAATTCGAAGCTTCGCTCCATCGCTTCTGCGAAGAGAGAATTGAGGACCAGATCAACTCCTTTGCCGTTCGTCACATGCAGCGTGTCACCAAAGAAAGACATAGATCTTGAATCGAAGACATGGTCCGCACCAAGCACCGAGAGGAATTGCCGCTTTTCGATGGTTCCTGCAGTAGCTATGACCTTCGCACCGAAAAGCTTTGCAATCTGAATTGCCGCTAGACCGACGCCACCAGCGGCACCGTGAATCAGGATTGTTTCACCCTTTTGAATACGTCCAAGTTCGACAATCGAATAGTAGGCGGTAAGGAATGCGACCGGAATGGTAGCGGCTTCGACGCGATCGATCCCGGCAGGAACCTTCGTCACACCCTCTCTGGCGACCACAACGTGGGTCGATAGCGCCTTTGGAGCGATACCCATCACGACATCACCGGGGAGTATATCATTGACGCCGCTACCGACCGCGGTCACCGTGCCGGAGATTTCCATGCCGATCGTCGCTCCGGCAAAACCGTCTTCCAGTGCCTCCTCTGGCAGAAGTCCCATGGACCACATGACATCACGGAAGTTCAACCCAGTCGCAGTGACCTCGATAGTAACCTCGCCTTCGCCTGGTGTAGGCAGCGAAGTTTCTTCCCACTGGATGGAGTCAATTCGTCCCGCCGATATCTGTCTGATGGTAGCGCTTTCAAACAGCCTTGTTTTCAATTGATGGGGCGGCATAGGCCCGGTCACAGCTCGGATCGCTGACAGCTGGCCTGTCCTCCGATCCTGCACCCACTCCTTGTCTGAGTGTCTTCCACCAAGAATCGCGACAACAGCACCGGCTTGCAATACCTGATCATCAGCAGGGTCGAGCAAAATGATATCGAGTTCGCTGTATTCATTTTGAAGCACACGCGCAAATGTCCATATCCCACTGGCTGCAGGATCGGCGCAAGGGGATAATGCAGGCGCGCCGCCAGCGGCTACAATTAGAAGCCTCACTGGAAGAACTGCGTCGCCGCGATTTGCAGCCGCGCGAACCTCTTCGCTGAAAGCGGAGAGTACAAGAACGTCATTCTGGAACGCAGACGATGTGCTTGCCCTGCCCTTCACGGTGAACATGAACGCAT